>Ga0070733_10000507_pt1 | contig 31383 bp, 24 predicted proteins | sample Coa_R1_9_FD_66450 | JGI IMG/M metagenome (GOLD analysis project Ga0070733, IMG submission 66450) | Surface soil microbial communities from Centralia Pennsylvania, which are recovering from an underground coalmine fire - Coalmine... | ecosystem: Environmental > Terrestrial > Soil > Unclassified ...
TCGAAATCGCGCGCGGTTTCGCCGTCGATGGTGACGATGTCCAAGGCTCGAAAATCGCGGCGGCGCGTGAGCTCGGCTTCTGGGATCCCGCCGGGGAGCGATCGAGCCTGCTCCAGTACGTCGTCTGGGAAGTGATGCGGAATGTGATGAGCGCGAATCAGGATCTCGACGTCTATCCCGAAGTCGTCCGGATGCCCCAGGATTTCGATGATGCGGCCAACCGGGCGTTCGTCCGCGCCGCCGAAGTCGACGATCTCGGCGGTGACGATCATGCCGTCCAGATCTTCGGTGGATTTTACTTCCACCGCCCGCGCGCCGACGCGATGCACTGTCTCGCCAGCGGCAGGCAAAGCCATGTCGTCTGGAATCTCGATCCATTGCCGGATGCGGTCGTCGTGAGGCACCACGAAGTTGCCGTTACGGCGAATGCGGAACTCGCCCACAACCGAAGGATGCGCGCGCTTGAGCACGCGCAGGATCTCACCATGCGCGCGGCCGTCGCCCTCGATGCGGCCGATGCGCGCCACCACGCGGTCGCCGTGCATGGCTCGGCCGGCGCCCTCCTTGGGAATGTAAACGTCGCCCTTGAGCCCAGGGATCGGAACGTCGGGAGTAATAAACGCGAAGCCGTCGCGATGCACGCTCAGGCGTCCGGCGGTGAATTCGCGGCTGGCGCCGGTCGCGACATACTGCCCCGATCGTGTTTCGACGATCGCACCGCTCGCCGCCAGCTTGTCAAGCTCGGCTTCGACATCGGCCTTCGTCATTCCCTCCCGGGCCAGCTCGCGCAGCAGTTGCTTGAGCGTCGCGCGCCCGTGCGGCAGTTTACGAATGTGATCGAGGATCAAGCTCGATTATAGTGGGAAGTCATGGAACTCAAGGCGATTCGACTCGAAATCCCGGAGGACGGCAACATCATCCTGGGACAAAGCCATTTCATCAAGACCGTGGAGGATTTGTACGAAGCCATCGTCAACACCGTTCCGCAGATGAAGTTCGGCATCGCCTTCAACGAGGCCTCCGGAGCGTGTCTGACGCGGGTGGATGGCAACGATGACGATCTGAAGGCCAACGCGACGCGCAATGCCCAAGCCGTCGCCGCGGGGCATACGTTTGTCATCGCACTGCGGCACGGCTTTCCCATCAACCTGCTCGGCCGCATCCGCGAAATTCCCGAGCTATGTACCGTCTTCTGCGCCACCGCCAATCCCATAGAAGTCATCGTCGCGGAAACCGAGCAGGGCCGCGGCGTCCTCGGCGTGATCGACGGCAGCCCGCCCAAGGGGGTGGAAGGGCCGCTGGACGCCGAATGGCGTCATGGATTGCTTCGCAAGATCGGATATAAACGATAACGCGGAAATTACGGCGCGCAACTCCCGGCGTTCGAATAACATCGCGTTTTGCCCGCCAAGGCCTTTCTACATTCGTGCGAGATCATACGCACGAGTATGGAAAAAGAAGTTCGCTTTGCGTTGGTGCTTTATGGCGGCGTGTCGCTGGGGGTTTACATGAACGGCGTGACGCAGGAGTTTCTGAATCTGGTTCGCGGCGCCGGCGTGTACAAAGAGCTGGCGGAGATCACGCGATCCCGATTCGTCGTGGACATTGCCTCGGGAAGTTCAGCCGGCGGAATCAACGCTATTTTTCTGGGGAAGGCGCTTGCCAATGGACAATCGCTCGACGGCGTGAGCCGATTGTGGTTGGAAGAGGCGTCGTTGGACCGCTTGTGGAACAGGGATCGATTTCCCCGGAGTCTCTTGAGCGGCCGCGAACTTTACGCGATGCTCCTGAGAGCGTTGGACGAAATGGACAAAAGCGGAGGCTCCGGCCCGCTGCAACCGGAAATGGACGTCTTCGTCACCGCGACCGATATTCAAGGCCTGGAACTTCCGATCCAAATTGCCGGCGCTGGGGTGGCTGAAAAGAACCACAAGCACGTATTTCATCTCGAATTTAATAGCGACTCCGAAAACGATTTCTCGCGCGGCCAGCTTCCGTTTCTTGCGTTCGCGGCTCGGGCGACCTCTTCGTTTCCGGGCGCATTCGAGCCGATGCGCCTCCGGGACTCTGGCTGCGCCTCGCGCGATGCCGGGGAGACGGCTAAATTCTTCCCGGCCTATGTCGCCGCCGGCGTCGATTATTCCGGGCGCGCCTTCGGGGACGGCGGCTGTCTCAACAACAAGCCATTCAATCACGCACTCCACCAAATTCCGCGTCGTTACAGCGACCTGCCGATGCGGCGCGTATTGATGTACATTGAGCCCACGCCTGCGCGAGTTTGCGGCAATTCCACTCAGGCGCCGCCCGGCGCGCTTCAGTACTCGCTTGCGGCGCTCATCACGCTGCATCAGAATGAGGCCATTCGCGAAGACCTGCGGGAGGCGCTCGACCGCAACCGGCTGATCGACCGCGTGCGAGAAATTACCAGCCGGGTGGAGCGGGACGTCGAGACCTGGCAGCGCAGCGGCAATCCGGCCGCGCAACGGCTCGCCGGTCCAGATTATGCGCGCCGAACGTTGCCCGACGAGATTCACTCCCGCGGGGCGGGCTACGCCAGTTATCATCGCCTGAAAGTGCGCGCGGTGACCGACGAGCTGGCCGCGATCCTCGGTCCAGGGATCGAAGCCTGGCGGGAGCGGACCTACTCGGAAGAAGACGCCGGCCGCAGCGAAAGCCTGTTTTTGCTGCATTTCGATCTCGGCTACCGCCAGCGGCGATTGCGGTTTCTGCTAGCCAAATTGGATGAGATGGATGGCCTGCCCGAGATGCGCCGGGAACTGAGCGCGATATCGAGAAGCCTCGCCGCTCTGCGCCACCGGGTCGACCAAATCGAGTTCGATTCACCGGCCAGCCTCCGCAGCGCGCTTCAGCAAGTCCTGATTCCGGCGGCGCAACAGATCGAGCGGTGCCTGAAAGGGCATCCTCTCAAACGCTACTTCGATCATTACGAAGACTACGACCAGGTGACGTTCCCCATTTTCTACGAGACCGAAGTGGGCGAGACGGAGCCCGTCGAGGTCTTCCGTATCAGCCCCGTCGACGCGAGAACCGTGATCGACGAATTGTCTCCGGCGGAGCTGCGGCACAAGCTCGCGGGAACCGTCCTCTTCAACTTCGGCGCGTTTCTAAAGCGCGAGTGGCGCGACAATGACATGTTATGGGGACGTTTGGATGGAGCGGAGCGGATCATTTCGGTCGTGCTCCCGCCAGGATCGCCCGACGCCGCGCGCCTGATTCGGCAGGCGCAACTCGCGATCCTTCGGGAAAAGTTCGGCAGCCAAGCAGAGAGCGTCTACGAAAATCTGAAGAGCAGCTCCGAAGTCGATCGCCGAATCGGTGTGCTCACTGCCGTGAGACTGTTTGCTAATTTTGCGGCAGTGTCCTTCAGAATGTTGATTTCCGCCGGGCTGGTGCGAATTCGCAAAGGGTTTTTGTCTACACTGAAGTTGAGCCTCCCTCGGGGGGCGCGGTGATGGAACATCCTGCCCGCGTCGGAAAGTACGAGTTGGAGCAGTTTCTCGGCGGCGGCATGTCGCATGTCTACCGCGCGAAGGACAGCGTCCTGGGGCGGCGGGTCGCGCTGAAAATCCTGACTGCGGCCGGCTCGGCCGATGCGGAAACCAAGGCGCGGTTTCTGTTGGAGGCTCGCATGGCTTCCAGCGTCAATCACGAAAACATAATCAGCGTCTATGATTTCGGCGAGGAACACGGCCGCCCGTTCATCGTGATGGAATTTCTCGAAGGGGAAAGCCTTCGTGAAGCTATGAAAAAGGGGCGCCTGGGGAATTTCCGGCGCCGTTTAGAAATCGCGTTGCAGGTGGCGCGGGCGCTGGATTATGTGCATGCCCGCAAGATCATTCACCGCGACATCAAGCCCGAAAATATTCACATCGACGAGGCCGGCAAGATCAAGCTGATGGACTTCGGCATCGCCAAAAGCGAGGGCGTCCAGCTGACCCGCGCCGGATTCACGCTGGGTACGCCCTACTACATGGCGCCGGAACAAGTGCTGGGAAAGGTTCTGACGCCTCAAGCCGATGTCTATGGCTTCGGCATTCTGCTGTTCGAGATGATGGCCGGGAGCAAGCCCGTGAACGGCGGATCGGTGGAGAAGATCTTTCAGCAGATTCTGTACGAACCGGTGAACCTGGAACCTCTCGCGCGCCTGGGAGCGCCGCATTCGTTGTGCGATCTGATTGCGCGTTGCACCGCGAAACAGTTAACGCAGCGGCCGCAGAACCTGAGCCCGGTGTGCGATGACCTAACCGGCATGCTGGACTCGTTGAGGCCCGTACATCGCCCCGCTTCCGCCGCTACGCCCCCCGGAACCGCGAGCGTCGCGAGCGTTGCTGCGGAGTCCCCGCCGCCCGCGGCCCCCGCGTTTCTCGAGTGGCTGCCGGCGCCGCTGCGCAGCCACCACGGCCTGATGGTTCTGGCCGGGGTCGCGGTAGTGCTACTGGGCGGAGTCGCTTATGCGATTCTGGCGATCACGCACGTTATTTGATGGAAATTCCTTCTTTCATCGGCAAATACGAAGTGCTCGAGTTTCTGGGGGGAAGCCAGTCGCAAATGTACCGAGCCCGCGATACGGTGATGGATCGTCCGGTTGTCCTGAAGATGCTCAGCGCCGAAGCTTCTTCCAATGCCGACTTCAAGGCGCGCTTCCTGGCGGAGGCCCGCGAGGCCAGCGTGGTCGAATCCGGCGAGCATGAAGGCTCCTTCTATATCGTGATTCGCATCAGAGAATCACCCACTCCTTCGATTCTGCGCTTGTCGCTGGTGACGTACGCAGCGGTGCTGCTCACGACCGCGATCGCGATCGGAGCGTGGCTGTGGATGCGCAAGGCCCCCGACATACCCATTGAGCCATCGCCCCGCCGGCAGGGTGGCGCGCTGGTTTCCAGCATGATTCTGATCCCCGGCGACAAACCTTTCTACATCGACACGGCCGAGGTCACCAACGCCGAGTTTTGCGCCGTGATCCATTGCGCGGATACATCGCGGCGTCCAGAGCTTCCGGCGGTCAACATAACCGTCGCGGAGGCGCGCCAGTACGCCAGTTATAAGGGCAAGCGCCTGCCCACAGCGGCCGAATGGGAGCGCGCGTCCAGCGTTGAGAACCCGGCCTATCAGCACGCCGGCAATTCAATTTGGGAAATGGTTGAGGGCGCGGGGCCGCATCAGGCGTCAGCGCTGTCAAGGGTCCCCGGTGCGATCGCGGTACCGGTCCCCGAAGGTTATAGCTCGGAACACGTCGGATTCCGTTGTGCGAGAGATCCTTAGAAAACGTCACCGATCATCATGAGTAACCAATGGAACGCCGGCGAATATCAAAACCGCTACAGCTTTGTATGGGAGGCGGCGGGAGATTTGATCGGCCTGCTGGCTCCTCAGCCGGGCGAGCGTATTCTCGACCTCGGCTGCGGCCCTGGCCAACTCACGGCGCGCATCGCCGAAAGCGGCGCGGCGGTGATCGGCATGGATCGCTCCGAACCCATGATCGCGCTGGCGCGCGGCAACTATCCTCTGCTCGATTTCCGGCTCGGCGACGCGGCCAGCTTTACGCTGAACGGGCCGGTCGACGCGGTTTTCTCAAACGCCGTGCTGCATTGGGTCCCGGACGCGTGCGGAGTGGCGAAGTCCATCCAGCGCGCGCTCAAGCCGGGTGGACGCTTCGTGTGCGAATTCGGGGGCAGCGGAAACGTCGCGTCACTTGTGCGGGCGCTCGAAGAGGTGACCGGCGAGAAGCAAACCGATTGGTATTATCCGAGCATTTCGGAATATTCGGCCGTGCTCGAAAGCAACGGGCTGGAGGTGCGCCTTGCCACGATTTTCGACCGCCCCATTCAAGTGGAAGGCGTCGAGGGCATGGACGATTTCCTGAAGACGTTCCGCTCCGCGCTCGCACCCGAGACACGGGCCGCGGTGGTTGCACGTATGCGCCCGGAACGCTTCGACGGCCGCGCCTGGACGCTTGACTATCGGCGTCTTCGGGTGGTTGCGGTGAAGTACAATGCAGAGCGGAAAACACCATGAGATCCGCGTCACGATCCGTCCTCGGGAACGCCCAGCGTCGCACCACTGCTCCGCTGCTTTGCGTTTGTTCTTGCTCCCCGGCGGGCGACCTCGCCGCTTTGGTGTAGAGGCCGCAGTCATCCACGCCGGAGGCCGCCCGCGGCGTTTCGCTCTTCCGCTCGCCAGGCGTTCGATAGCCCGGATGGTTTCCTCGATCTGTGCGCGCTCCTGGTGCAGTTCTGCGAGCATCTTCAAAACGTCCATGCCGGAAGGATAGCGGAATCGGGCCATTCTCAGCGGTCGCACCAGCGCCCCCGGGCGTTATGAGAAGTTAATCAAAAAACGTGTTTGGGGGATCACCGTTCTGTGGTAATCTTTCAAAGCCACCACTTCTCAGGAAAGGAGGCCACTATTATGCTTGCCGGTAACTTACTTTTCGACCTTGGCGTACAGTCAGCGGGCCTGCTTTCCGCCTTCCTGCCTCACGCCTAAGTCGGATACTCATCGTATCTGAGCTTTTTGTGCCCCCAAATATGCGCGTTATCTGCGCGCATCGTCCAAAGTATCTCGAATAGACAAGAGGAGTTATGTTTCAACTAACACCTGCGCAGCAGCGGGCCGCCGAGGGCCTGCTCAGCGCAATTCCAACCGGCTGCGCGTTTGCGCTGTCGGCCAACGGAGGAATGGGCAGCACCACTGTCCTGCGCCTAGTGCACGCCACTGTCGGCGGAGCGTTCGTTAGCGTCCGGCACTTCCTGAAGGAGTTGATGGATCGCCAACCCCTGGCCCTCGAAGAGACCCTGCTGGATCTGATGGATCAGGCCGTTCGCGACCACGAGCTGGTCATTGTGGATGACCTGCACATGATCAACAGTGTCACGCAGTCCTGCGACTACCCCCGCGCGGGGCTGATCGACGCGGTGCTGACGGCCGTTCTTGACGACGCCGTTGGTCGCGGGAAGAAGATTTTGTTCGGGCTGCGCAAGCACGATGAACCGTTGCCGATCGCGCGCCGCGCTTGTTTGCTTGAAATCAAGGATTTCACACCGCTTGACTACGAGAGTATTCTTCGAGCGCATCTCGGTAAGGAAGTCACGGACCGCCTCGACTGCGGACAGATTCACCGCTTCGCTCCGATGCTGACTGCCTGGCAGCTACGGAATGCCTGCGCCGCTCTGGCGCACGGCCGCGACTTGGGAACCAACCACTTCATCGACTACCTGAGCGAGCGGAACATCGTCAGCAACGTCGAAATCGAGGAAGTCCAGGCCGTGGACTGGAAGGACCTGAAGGGCATGGACGATGTTGTGGCTGCGCTGGAGGCGAAGATTGCTCTGCCATTCGAGAACAGCAAGCTCGCCGCCGAGTTGCGCCTGAAGCCGCGGCGGGGTGTACTCCTGGCAGGGCCGCCGGGCACGGGCAAAACCACGATTGGCCGCGCCCTGGCCCACCGCTTGAAAGGGAAGTTCTTCCTGATCGATGGGACTATCGTTGCCAGGACCGACGAGTTTTACCGCTCCGTTCGCAACGTATTTGCGGCGGCGACGCGCAACGCACCCGCGGTGATCTTCATCGATGACACCGATTTGATCTTCGAGGGGAACGGCGACAGCGGATTCTATCGTTATCTCGCCACCATGCTCGATGGCTTGGAAAGCGCGAGCGCCGAACGCGTGTGTGTGATGATGACCGCCATGGATGCTGGCAGCCTGCCTCCTGCGCTGCTGCGCTCCGGGAGGGTGGAACTGTGGCTGGAGACGCGCCTGCCGGACACAGAAGCGCGTGCGGCGATCGTCGGAGAGAGACTAGCCTCGCTGCCTGCGCCCATCGGAACTGCCGACGTGCCCCTACTGGCGAGGGCAAGTCACGGACTATCCGGCGCCGACCTGAAGGCTATCGTCGAAGACGGAAAACTCTCCTTCGCGCACGATATCGCCACGGGCCGCAGCCCCCGCGCCGGGGAAGATTACTTCCTGGAAGCGATCGAGACGGTGCGGACGAACAGGCGGAATTACTCGAGGAGAAGGCCCGCAGCGTTCAGCGAGGCGGCGAAGATCGGCTTTCTCGGATGATGGCTGCGTGGTCTGAAGAAGAAGGAATATGGTTCCGAGACCAAGTCCGCAGCGCCCGTCAGGATCGCGCGCTCAAAAACTGGTCTTCGCCCTTTGCAGCCGGCAAGGCTCCGATCTGGCGAAGCAGGCCGAGTTGGTCCCAACTATTCCAGCCCTCGACCAGTTGGCCCCTTGAAATGCGAACGATTACTATTCCAGCGATACGAACCCGGCGGCCGGTGGGCGACACGCCAAGTCCGGGGCCCGAGTGGGTACCTTGCAGAAGAACCCGCACCGTGACCTTGTCATCTTCAGCGATGATGTCCTGGATATTGATTTGAATGTCCGGGAGACTTCCCCGAAGGTTGTGAACGAAGGGTTTGAACTCTGCTGGCCCGTGGACCGCGGCTTCTCCTTCACCGAGGCCGTATGCCACACAGTCCTTCGCAAACAACTCGTCTATCGTAGCCTCGCGTCCCTCGTTCCAGACTTCCCTGAACCAGCGGCGCACCAGAGCCTTGTTGCCTTCTTGATTGGTTTCTTGCATGATCAACCTCTCGGGCAATGTAGCACACGGAGGGCGGGTCGTGGACCGCTTTTCACTTTAGGAGGTACACCACAGTTGTCTCAGTGTCGGCCGGATCCGGCGTCGGATCTCCGTAGATCTCCCACGAAAGCCCGGCAGGCTCCCTCCGATTCGCCGCCATCCATTTTCCGATTGCGTCGTGCGCCTCATTCATGCGGTTGTACGGTCCGCGGTGGACGGCGACGGCAGCTTCGCCCCCGGGCGTTTCGGTAGCGTACACCTCGCCCGCAGTTTCAAATGTGCGCGTGACCTCGACGCCGAAGTCGCAGGGTATTGGCGCGCCCGGCTGCTTCGGGTGGTGGTAGAGGAAGATGTTGTGGCCGTCAGTCCGCAGCCCCGGCTGGCTGCGAAGGAACTCCCAAACCTTGCCAAGCGCAGGCCCCCACACTGAGCCAACCGCGCCCGGCGCGACCTCGCGCCGCACCGCGGCCAACTTGCGGGGGTGAACAGCCTGTGCGTTAACCGAGACCGGCATTCCTCGATGGTAAACCCAAATCGGAATCGCGTGACCCAACCGAGGCGGGCCGAAGTTGGTCATCGCGACATACATGGTGTAGCTGCCGGGCGTGACCAGGTGGCGGAACGGCGAGGCCTCCGCGTGCGGGCCCCACATGTCGTTCGCCTGCCCCTCCGCGCAGTTTTCGTAGCCCGGCGACGCTTCTCGGGCGCCCTTCGCGAATTTGTACTGCGTGAGTAACGCGCTAATACGCTCCGTCGCCGCGCAACACCGTCTTCACCGTGCGCGCCAGGATGTGCAGGTCCAGCCACGGCGACCAGTTGCGGATGTAGAAGGTATCCAGCGCCTCCTGCACCTTCAAGTCGCCATCGCTGCGCGCCGAGACCTGCCACAGGCCCGTGAGCCCTGGCAGCACGCGGGTCCGCAGCGTTCGGAACTCGGAAGGCAATTGCTCCAGATGATAATACGGCAGCGGACGCGGGCCCACCAGGCTCATTTCGCCGGTGAGGACGCTCCAGAGCTGGGGCAGCTCGTCCAAGCTTGTGCGGCGTAGCAGGCGGCCGATCACGGGGAGCACGCGCGGATCATGCGGCAGCTTGAAAAAATTTCGCCAGTGCCGCTCGTCATCCGGATGGGTTTCGAACCATTGCTCCAGCAGGCGGTCGCCATCCACGCGCATGGTCCGGAGCTTCCAGACGGGGATGCGGCGTCCGTCCAGCCCTTCGCGCATCTGGCTGTAAAACACCGGGCCGCGGCTGGAAAGCTTGATCCACAGCGCGGCGACCGCCATCACGGGAAGACTGATCAGAAACAGAGGCAGGGCCAGCGCGCGATCCATCATCATTTTAAGAACGTGATTACGGCGCAGCAACAGGTTCTTCTTGATCTCCAGGCCCAGTTGGCCCCCCAGGTCGCGCGCCGAAACCCACAGGCTGGCGACGCCCGCCAGATCGGGAGCCACGATCAGCCGGGGAAAGTTCAGTTCCTGCACCAGCGAGGCGATGCCGTACTTGCCCAGGTCGGCGAGCGAAAGATCGGCAAGCGAAAGGATAGCCGCTTGCGCGCGGTGCTCGAAATCGCAAGCCAGGCCCAGGGGCCCCGCCACGGGCACGCCGTGCACGATCGTGTTCCACGTCTCGGGGCGGTTGTCGAGGAACGCCATCGGCACCAGCCCCAGATCCGGCTGGCTCAGGAGCGTGCGTGCCAGCGCGCGCCCGGCGCTGCCGCAGCCGAGCATCACCACCGGCATACCCCACTTGCGGCGGCGTACCAGCGCGGCTCGCACCACGGATTCCGTGATCGGGGGCAGCAGCAGCGCGAACACCAGCGTGGCCAGCAGCACGCCGCGCGAGAGGACGCCGCGGGCGACCAGGTTGTCCCACGCCACCAGCCCTCCGAATACGGCGAGCGTAGCGAGCGTCCTGCGCCGCAGTCGCTCCACTGGGCCGAGCAAATATCCGGGATAGAGACCGATCTGGTAGTGAATCAGCGGCAGCAGTAGCAGCGCCGCGGCGATTCCCAGGTATTGCGTGGGCCCGATCCCGGCTGTGAGCCAATTGCCGAGGAAACGCCGGACTCCCAGGCCCAGCAGGAACGCGACTTCAAGCGCCAGTACGTCCGCCGCGCAGACGGCCCATGGCGCCCAGGCGGTCGGGGAGATGGTGATCGGCGCGAGTCTAGGTCGTGCGGCGGTGCTCATTCAGACGTGTGCGCAGCAATTGTGCGAGCGCGAGAACCAGAAACCTGGGATTGTGATACAGATAACGGCGCCATAGGCGTTTCGGCTCGGTCATCAAACGGAACACCCACTCCAGTCCGCTGCACTGCATCCAACGCGGGGCTTGAGGCTTCGTCCCAGCAAGAAAATCGAAGGCCGCACCGACACCAAGCATCACGGCATTGATGCGGTCCCGATGCGCGTGCATCCAGAAGTCCTGTTTTGGCGTGTTCAGCCCCAGAAACAAAATCCGCGCCCCGGAGGCCTGAATGCCTTCGATGGTTCGGCGGTCCTCATCAGGCGTGGGCGGCCGGAATGGAGGGGACTCGGCATACGCCACTTTGAGATTCGGAAGCCGACGATGTACCCACTGGAGCAACTGCCAAAGAACCGCCTCGCTCCCGCCGTAGAAACCCACCGGGACGCCCGCCTCAGAGGCCGCCGCGAGCACCGAGGGTGTCAAGTCCGGGCCATACACGCGGGTGGCACTCGGCACTCCAAGGCACCTCAGTAGCCAAACCAAAGGCATGCCGTCGGAGGTCACCAACGCAGCGCGCTCCATGACTTCGGCAAATGCCGCGGAGTCGTGCGCCTCCATGACGCTGTTGACACAAGCGCAGCACACATAGCAGGAACGCCCCTGACGGGCCCATTCCAGGATTTGGTGCGTAGCTTGCTGGTATGTGGCGGAGTCCACGCGCGTTCCTAAGATCCGGCGGTTTCCAAAAGCGATTGACGGGATCATTCGAATGTTTCGCGAGGTAACCCTGGGATGATGGTGGCCAACGAAGCCACCCGCGACGCGAGAGCCTGAGTGTTCTCAGGCCTTGGTAAATTCAAACAGGCCGCAACCAACGTCAGCGGCCGGAATGTCCGCGGGACATGCGTTCAGGACGGTTTCCCCGTCGTCCCCGATGAAGGAGAACGACACCAAGCCGAGACGCTCGAAGTGGCGCAGAATCGTGTCTGCAGAAAACACTCGATGAGCGTTGAACTCCACTCTCTCTCTCCCAATTGGGACGGAAAAATACAATCTTCCACCGGGAGCCAGAACTCGCTGAAGGGCATCCATGAAACGAAAACACGCGTTCGCGTCGATTTGGTCACCATAGCGGCCCAGCCCGAAGTGCTCCGCAGCGTGAAGACTTGATATTGACTCGGCACTGTTGTCGCCGAAAGTGCCCAGATAGGTCGCGTCGTCGCAAACGAAATTCAATCCCGAAACCTTCTGTCGCATGGGGCGGATATCAACGGCCGTCACGGACATGAAGACCAACAAGTGACTTATGAGCCCGTCAATACGCGAACCCACGTCCAAATGCGACAAAGGACGCCTCTCAAAAATCTTTCGGGCTGCCCACAGGTCCTGATGAAAATAATGTCCAGTGCTCCCGGCGGATTCATTCGCCTCGTGCAAAATCGGGTAGACATCTCCCAAAGCCGCCTGAAAGTGACGGTTAGTATTTTCGTGTCGGTATCGACGAAACTGCATGTAAAAAGCAAGGATAGATGGAAGTGCATGTGCGAAGCGTACAGGGTCGAAGCCGACTGCTCTGGCCAGCCTAACCATTAATCGAGCGGCCCTGTTTGCTCGCAGCGCTTCAAGCGCGCTTGAGCGCCATGAAGCGGGCGGATTCAAATGACTAACCTTACCCCCGTCCGGCCGATCGACGGCGATGGGGAGTGAGCCCCGATGATCGATCATCGCCACGTCGCCCCCTGTACCAACGTCGGCGGTCCGTATCGAAACTTCTTTCGAGGCAACAAGCGGATGATGTCGTGATGAACGGAAACGCAGTACTGAGCGCGGTAGCCTTCAACGATGCGGCCGATGTCCGCAAGGTGCGGATACCCGAGAGTGCCGTCGAAACACCTAGCGTCATCGATCAGAACAACGTGGCCCTTGATGCCGTGCTCCAAGATCGCTCCCAATTCTGCGACAATCGGCGTTTCAGTCAACCCCTTTGCGGTTCCGGGGCCAGAGTAGTGCCCGTCGAGCCAAAATACACACGGTTCCTCGATGGTCGCGAGTAAGCCTGGGAATGACACTCCGCTATCACCTTGAAGAATATCGACGTTGTCGGATCGACTAAAACGTCGGCGGGCCTCGGCCGCAAGCTCGTGGTCCAGTTCAATAGATACGATTCTTCCAAAATCCCTTCGAACGGCGCTGATCATAGCCCCATGGAATGTTCCGGACTCAATCAAGACGCGAGCACCGAAGCGCCTACCCATTCGCCGGACCGTTTGCTGCTTCAGCGCATGCGGAGGGGGTTCAGATCGATTGTATTTCCTCCATCGCTGAATGGAATATACGTCATAAGGCCATCTCAACCACGATGCTCCGATGCTACATGGTCGCACCGGTCCGAAAAATGTTCCGAGAGAGGTGAATGCTGCCGCGCCGGCCGTACGCAAGCCGGATTGAAGTGTTCTTACCATCCGCGCAGCCGTTTTCTTGCGAGCGTGAGTACGCCTTCAGGAAGCGGCCCCGCCCCTATTTCCGATTCATATTCCCAATTGGCTCCGTGTAGTTTCTGGCGTCTTTGCGCCTTGGGCCAGATAACCGGCATGCGCCCTAAGTATGCGGCCCACATGCTGAACGTTGATCCGGATGCGACAAGAACGCCCGCTGTGCTTAGCGCGAGCAAATCGGCTAAACTGCTTCCGCAACATACCCTATCGCAGTTCGGCAACTCCAGCAGAGGCCTTAGCTCTTCGTCATCACCGTCAGAGAAGATCGCGACCCGCACCCCCGAATCAATCGCCACCCTAAGGGACCGGACAATCCCGACAAACCAATGGATTGGCTGCCGGATGTTAAAGCTTGAATCGCCGAACGGAGACAACGCACCATCGCTAGGTATAAAATCTCCAAGGCGGACATGGACACAAATGGCTCGAGATAGCTCCTGACCAGGACCGACTCGATGTCGCCTTCTCGTGGCCTTGAGGAGAGCATCCCTGATAAGGCACTGGTCATCGAGGAGGTCAGCAAAGTAGCCGTCCATCCCCGAGAAGACCACGACGCCGTCACGGTGTTCCTCCGGGTACCTGAGGAAGTCGTGTTCATTGATGTGCCTGGCCGTTGCGAGCAGCAGAAGTTTCCTTGCTCCTGATACAGTCCCTTGCTTTTCGTCGAATAGGCCTGTGTAACATCGTTTGTCGCGATCCCAACGCATCCACTGGCGGTGGCATAGTTGAGGCCATGTCGCAGCGATGCGCGTAAGGCCGAATTTACTTGAAGCGACTAGGCAGCGAGCCCAGGGAAAGAGCGAGTTCGCCAAGCCAACGCCGCGGACGCGAATGACTCCGAGCTCGATTCCCCCCAAATGGGCGAATGAGTAAAGCCGCAAAGCCGCCAGTCGCGAAAGATGCGTTCGCCCCGCGCCACTCGCACGGAGGGTAGAGGAATCGTCACTCGAATCTCGTTCGCCTACAGTCATTGCGAGCTTCCCGACGTTTTAGCGAAAGCCACCGCCGCCATCACTCGGTCGGCTACCGCCGCGGGTGTCAGTTCTCGAACGGTCTCCCGCGCATTTGACCCCATATTGTTCAATTGCTCAAGAGAGGCACTCAAGGCTCGTTCCAACGCGCCTGCCATATCGGTCGTTTGGTCCGGTCTAAAGATCCATCCATTCGCGCCGTCTTTTACGAGCTCCTCCACGGCTTGGCTATAGGAACTCCCCAGAACGGGAAGCGCGGCCGCCATGGCCTCTGTGACCACCAGGCCCCAGTCATCCGCAAGGGTCGGAAATACAAGAATCCCTGCCCGGCGGTAGACCTTCGGCAAATCCTCGTATTGAATGTGGCCCAAGAGGCGGACTTTCAGATTTCGCGGACAAGAGTAGGCCTCGATTGCTGACCGGAGGGGTCCCTCTCCCGCTATGTCAAAATCGACGAATCGGTGCCGGTGCTCGCTCGCCCACCGAGCTAAGACATCCAGGAACGGGAGCAAGCCCTTTCGCGGAACCAGCATTCCGGAGAAGATCAGACGGTGCCGGCGCGCAGGCTCCCTCTCATGTGGAGTGTCTAGAAATGGTTGCATATTAGTGGTGAACGGGACGTGAAACGTCCGGCACGAGTCTACGCCGAATTGCTGAACGTAACGCGCGCCACTTTCGCCGCTGACAATGACTGCGTCTGCAGCGCGAAACAACCTTCGACGCAGCCAGCGGCGCATCCGGCCCCGCCCTTTCTCCGAGACCTCAGAAATGGTCGCCCAGATAATTAGTCGGCTCTCCGGTACGCACCTACGATAGATTGCCGCCTGTAAAGTGCGCATACCCATCTCACGAGATAGCATCACATCCGGCCGAAAATTCACCAACTGCGGGATTGTGTCGTAGGGAATGTGAACAGGTACCCGCTCTTGGAAGTTGTGCGGGTGCTTCCATTTCCTCGGTAAGGACAGACTACGCTGCAACCGAACTGGCAGGTCCGCCCAATCCAGAGGCCACAGTCGTCCCGTCTCGCTCTTGGCAGAAAGGAAGATTCGCAACTCCACGCAACGTCGTTCGAGCTCCTGATACAACGAAACCAGGTAAGGCGGGATAAAGTTGGTGAGTAGCGCAATCCGAACCGGCATGGGAAGTCTCATCTCGATTTTGGGTGAAGTTTAAGATGCGCTCCACGCCGCCGGCGCGACACGTAAGGGAGTCATCAGTCTCCGTTGTTGCGCTTGCTCCTCAACGGCCCGGTTAGCGTTACATGCGATCGAAAGGATCAAAAGGGAGCTTGTGTCGTACCAGGACGTGTTCATCATGCCCGCCGCAATCACGTAGCAGAGTCCCACGAACAATACTCGCGTGCTGGGGCGCCTCCACTGAGAAGCGCACAACCAAAGGGAGCCAGCAAGCGAGGCGGTCATCAGGCCTAGTCCTAAGTAGCCAGATATGTAGATCGTCTCCAAGGCAGAGTTGTGCGAATGGCTGAACCAGGGGTTTACAGTTCTGAGGTAGTATCGCGCTCCGCCAACCCCGTACCCGTATAGATTGTCTGGCGACAGATCTGCGATCAACATGTTCCACAAAGTCGTTCGGCCATTTAGAGTCGTATTATCCTTGGTGGCGTCTATGAGGCGAACAACGGTGTCCTGTAAGTCCTGTGCTGGGTTTCCGTCTGACAGCGAGGCCACGGCACCTGTAGCAAGGATGATCAGTGCGGCGGCTGCGCCGATGAGGCGTAGGCGTTTTATCGCGCTTGACAGGTTGCCAGCCTGCAGTGTCTCGGCCAAGAGATAGAGCGGCAAACCAAAGAGAATGGAGGATCGACCCACCGTTAGCAAAAGACAAGTGGCCAACACGAGCCGGCAGAAGGCAGCCCAGTGTCCACGAAAAAGCACGCTGACTATCAGAGCAATCGCGCAGTCGTCCGCCAGCGCAGTTGGGTGAATTTTGAAGAGATGTAATCGTGCCCGAAGGGTTTCCTCTCCGGGGTCGCTTAGTATTAGGGGGAAGATTTCCGGGGCAGCCAATCCTGCAACTAATCCAAAAAGAACCACGATCACGTATGCATTCAGTAGGCTCCGCAGGAACGCTTTTAGACCGTAAATCTGAAGAAGAACCGCCGCGGATACTGAGATCAATAGCAGCAGTCCGCCGCGAGTTAGACTGAATAGCGGATCCCAACTCCTGGTCGAGGAGGCGAGGGCGAGCAGAAACGTTCCTACAAAGAGGGCGTATGGCGTACTTAAGAAGAGCTTTGGACGATAAGCTAGCGTCGCGCAAAGCACGAGCAGCGCGCCAAAAACCACCGAGGAAACCTCCAGAATCGGCTGCAGCAGCGAGTCGTCTTGGTGAAATACGTCTCTTTCGACATACGGAACTGTGCCAAGCGCGAACAGCGCGACTACGAGTCGCAAGAGCCAGACGTTTGGCTGCCCTCTATACATCAGTTTGGTTCCGTAACAGCAACGACATTTAGCCTGCGCCCGTAAACTCGCAGAAGGAAGAACGCCATCGCTGCTATCTCAGCCACGTCGGCTGCTGCGGCGATCATCACTGCATTTCCCGCCCATCCCAGAGCTGCCACTCCAAGCAGTACGACCGCCGAAGTGCCGGCCAGACTCACCGCAATGTAGTCGAACGCACCGTCGGGGAAGAGGAATTGGTAAAGCAAGACTTGGTTGATCGCGACAAGAAGAGGTAACGGACTGAGAACCCGCAAAATCGCCGCAGACCCTTCGTAGCCTGCTCCCAAGAAAAAGCGCGTGAGGGGCGGAGCGAGCGCGTAAGTAAGGAAAGAGGCAAGCCCCCCAAAGATGGTCGTGGCCGTCCCACCTAGAAGCCGCAGCCGGCCCAGTTTTTCAAGATTGGTCTGGAGCAGGTGGTTCACTCGCGGAAAGACCGCCATACAAATCGGAGCCGACAGTGCCGTGATTCCCCGACCGATACGTTCTGCTCCCGCATACTGACCGACGACGCCACTACTTGCGTAGAGACCAAGAAGGAATGTGTTCAGCCCGGTGAACACACCGAATCCGGGACGGCTGAGCATGGCACTGAAGCCATGCCGTAGGAGAAGGACCGTCGCGCGGGACTCCGGACGAGAAATACCGTTCGCCCGAACAACGTACGCAAACCCAAACGCCAAAGTGAAGAGATTTGCTACCGCCTGGATGGCGAAAAATCTCCACACGTCCGCCGGTCCCGTAACCAGGAGCACGCTGGCCGCGGCCAAGAGACGGCTGCCCAAGTCCAGACCAACCGCCATTGCCATTTTTTCGATTCCGTACAAGCACCAGGAAAAGGTGGCACCCTGCAGAATTCCGGCGGAGACGGAGAACCAAAACAGACCGGGGACTTCGCGAAACGATGGAACCCTGAGGTATTCGAGGAACGCAATCGATAAGGCAACAGCGGCCAATATCAGCTTCGCAACGATGACTGCGCCAATCATTGCACCGATGCTCGCAGGCTGAGTCCGCTGCCTCGCGACGGTGCGGCTCGCAGTGATGCCAAATCCATACTCCACCATGAGCGCGAGTTGTGTAGAAAGGGCGAGGGCGACTGAGTATTGTCCCCACGCCGAAACGCCGAGCACTCTGGTAAGGTATGGGACGGTGATGAACGGAAGAAGCCAAACGGCGGCTTGTCCGGCATAAAGCGAAAATACATTCTGGGCTAACCCTGAACGCAGGAGGCTCTCCAGAAATCTAGTCCATGAGCGGGGTCGCGTCATTCGTAGGCTATCCAGCTGTCGTAGGGTGATGCGCGCCGCTAGCTTATCGATGGAACTCCTTCAGTACTTCTGAATTTGCTCGTAGCCAAGGGCTGTCACGGCGTCGCGCATTTATCTAACACCCACATCTTCAATCATTTCTCTGCCGACCATTCCTCCGCACCGCGAACCCCTCCTCTACCCTGGTTCCGTGAGAAGCATCGACAAGTCGCGTGTAAACCCCTCTCACCGGGGAAATCGCTCGTCCCAAAATAATCCACTGCGAAACGAACCCCAGGAGTTGTTGAAAATAAAGAACCGCCTCAAATCCAGAACCCGAAAAACCCGGGTAATCGGCGCCATTTTCACCCTTAACCTAGGCGCTTTCCGACTCCGGCCGCGGCTTGTAGTATTTGCTGTAATGCCCGTAATAGTAGTAATAGCCGGCGCTCACTTCGCGGTGCACCTCGTTCAGCACCACGCCCACCAAATTTGCCCGCAGCCGGGCCAAGGTAGTGATCACGGTGCTCAGAGCCTTGCGGCTGGTGTCGCCCGCGCGAGCCACCACGATCACTCCGTCGACGGCCGTGGCCATTTGCAAAGGCTCGGCGAAACCCAGCAGAGGCGGAGCGTCCAGCACCACCAGGTCGTATTCGCGCGTGGCTTCCTCGATCAGCGCCGCCAGGCCCATGCCCACCAGGTCGGACGCTCGGCGCGTGGAAGGTCCGGCGGGCAGCACGTCCAGGCCTTGCGGATCGTCCATGCGGATCACCGCGTCGCGCCAGGAGATCTGTTGCAACAGCACGTTCGACAGCCCCACGCTATTGGGAACCTGATACAGACGATGCACGCTAGGGCGGCGCAGGTCGCCGTCGATCAGCAGCGTGCGCTTGTGCTGGCTGGCGTGCGTCGCCGCCAAGTGCGCCGCCACAGTGGACTTGCCTTCGGAAGGCGAGGCGCTGGTCAGCAGCACGCTCCGCAGGCGGCGGTCGAAGTCCGTCAACAGGATGGAATTGCGCAGCGTGCGGATAGCTTCTTCGTAATTGGAGAGCGCCAGATCCGGCGCGCCGGCCGCGGGCAGCGCCTGAAGCTTGCGCGGCCGATCATTCCCGTTCCCTCTGCCGTGCTTCTCGATGCCGTGGCCGTTGCCGCTCGCGATTCCGTTCGCCTCGCCCGGTCCTTCCACCGCCTTCAACGCGTTGATGGACTGGATTGGGCTCAGATGTCTCCTCCAGTCCTTCACCGCCGGCAGCGAGCCGATCACGTCGGTGTTCATCAGGCGCATCACCTGGTCGGGATCACGAATGGTATTGTCCAGAACGTCGCTCAGTACAGCCGCGCCCACTCCGATGAAGGCCGCCGCCAGGAACGCCAGCAGCACGTTCAGCCAGGTGCGCGGGAACACCGGCTTCAGTCCGGGCCGGGCTTCGTCGGCAATGCGGATGGAGCTGTTCTGGAACCCGGCATTGATGCCCGCCTCCTTGATTTTCCGCACCAGCTCTTCATACAGTTGCTTGTCGCTGTCGGCCTCCCGCTTGAGCGACTGGTAATTGAAGGAGCGCGAGTTCAGATCGTCCCACTCGGTTTTGGCCTGCGTGACCTTCTGCTCCAGCATGGCTTCGCCGTTCGCGGCTTCGTGATATTCGCTCTCCACTCGCTGGGCGATGCTGGCGCGCGTGGCTTCGATCTGTTGCTGGATCTCGTCGATCAGCGCCTGCTGCTTCTGATACTCGGGGTGATTCACGCCCAGGTGCTTCTTCATCTCGGCGAACTTCTGTTGCTCCTGATTCTGCGCCTCGGTGAGTTTCTTGAGCGCGTCGCCCTGCGAGGATGCTTCGGCGGATTCGAGGGAGCCGCCCTGGACCGCGTTGTAGGCCGCTTCCTTGGCCACGCGCTTGGCCTGCGCCTTGGTGTACTCGGTATTCAATTCCAGAAGCCGCGCGGAGAGGATATTGGTTTTCTCCTCGGGGTTGATGACGCTGAGGTCTCGCTCGTACTTGGCCAGAGCCTCGCTGGATTTTTCCATTTGCGCCTTCAGCTCTTCCAGCTGTCGTTCCATGAACTCGCTCAGTCCCGCGGTGGCTTTGTAGCGGATGCGGTAGGTGTGCGCCAGGTAGGACACGGCGATCTCGTTGGCGACATCGGCGGCCAGCTGGCGATGCGGGGAGCGGTAGCTGATTTGCAGAATGTAGGTATTCGGCGGGCGCGTGACTTGCAGGTGCTTGAGGATCACGGGCGCTTCCAGACTGGCCGGGGATGCATCCACGGCTTCCTCCAGCGCGCCCTTCTCCACTTCGCGCAGGTGGAATTTGTCCACCACCGGGCGCATCACCGAATCGGACTGGATCAGCTTGACCTGCGTGGCCAGAAACTGGTCGGCGTCGTTGTTGACGATTTCGGAGGCTTCCTGCCCCAGCACGCCGGTGGGCATGCGGCGGTCGATGTCGATGGTCGCGGTGGATTCGTAGATGGGCGTCACCCGCAGCGATACGATCAGCGTCGCCAGAGTGGTGGCCAGCACGCCGGCCGCGATCTTCCATGCGTGACGCCGCAGGATCCACAGGTAGTGCGCCAGTGGGACGTGCGCGGCTTGCGGTTCGTAGTCCGCATCGATAATCGTGGGCGGCGCCGATGTCCGATAGCTCTCCGGCACCGCCGGAAGGTTTTCCGATTTCATTCGATACCTAATGCCATCTGCTTCTTAATGCCACACGATCAAGCCGGAAGCCGTGGAGGATCCGAAGCCCGCCAGCTTGTCGATCACACTCGCGGTCAGCCGCTTGCCTTTGTTATCGGGAATGTAAAGAAGATCGTCCACCTGAAGCGGCACGTCGGGCACTTTGCGCTCCAGGATCTTGTCGAGATCCACCGCGATCTCCTGCCGCGCGCCGGCGGCATCGGGGCGGTACACGTATGCCGTCTTGTAGTGGAAGGGCGCGAGCCCCTCCGCCAGGGCCACCAGCTTCAGGACCGAATTCTCGCTGCCGTCGCGCACCAGGAAGGCGCCCGGCTTCTTGACGTTGCCTACCACGAAGATCTTGCCGGCTTCCGGAACGCGTATTTCTTCTCCGCCGTGAAGAACGAAGTTAACGCTCGGGTCGGCGTCATTGATCAGGCGCTTGATGGGGACACGCTCGGCGACGGTGTTGGGGCCGCGAGAAACCAGAATTTCGGTGCCCGCGAGATCGTTCAATCCTCCGGCCTTGGCCAACGCGTCCAGTACGGTGACTACGCCGACGGCCTGAAATGTCACCGGCAGTTTCACGGCTCCCATCACGGCGATGGGACGGCTGTGATACTCCACCACCGTGACCTTGACCACAGGGTCCACGTAGATCTGCTCGCTGGTGAGCTCACCGGCGATAGCGGTTTCGAGGTCGCGTGGAAGCAGGCCGGAAGCCTTGACACCGTTGTGCAGCAGAGGCAGGTGAATCGCGCCATCGGATTCGACGCGCACTGTGCGGGTCAGCTCCGGCGCGTCGTATACGGATACCGCCACCAGATCGTCAATGCCCAATTCCTGCGAAGGGAGGTTATCTTTGCCGACTTCCTCCATCAAGGACTGCCGCACCTGTCCCATTGCCAGACAGGCGATGACGGCTGTGATAAGCGCCAGGGGCGCCTTCACGCACCCTCCTTGAGAAGCCCGAGATATGCGGTCTCCAGCTTGCGCACGCGCTGTTCCAGCTCGCGCAGACGGCCGGGCGTGGACTTGTGATCCAGACCGCTCTCCACCGTGGCCAGGACGGCCGTGCGGATGAAATCGGAGATGCTGCGCCCGCCGCTTTCCGAGGTCGCGGCCAGGAGGCTCTCGTACTCGTCCTGGCTCAGGCGGAACACCATGGTGCGGTCGCGCCGCCGAATGCCGTTCATGGATCTGAGGTTCATTGCTTTGTCCATTGGATAAAGTTACGAAACACTGGCGGGGAAAATCTGGTGCCTTCCACGCCCGCGAGCACGCCATGCTCAATTCGCACGCGTTCGCCGGATTCTAAAGAAGGGCCACCGTCTTAAGAGGTAGACCTGATTCGAGAACATGACGAACAAGGGCGACTGCTCGTCCGGGACTGGAAAGACAAAGCTAACGCTAGGAAAGCCCCATCGGCTCCCTTGGAACTTCGAATTTTTAGTCTATCCGACGGGAATACAAAATCAAGAGACATTCTATAGAGCGAATGCTTTTTCCACAACCTATCAACAGAAAAGTTAAGAAACAACCATCTCTCGCGGGCGGAGATCAAAGGCCGGCAAAGCTCTCTCCGCTTGCCGGAGCGTGTCAATAACAGCTGGTCGAACCGGGCGCAGATATAGACGAATGTTGGTTGTTCGGCAGGCCGCTCCGTCCCTTCAGATGGGACGAATCATGTCCCGATCCACCTCCACGGCGACAGATCGGTGAAGTGCCAGGACGCTGACAGCGACGCGCCAAGCCGCTGAATCGCGCGTTAGGGTCCCTTCGATCCCAGCGAGGACTCCACGCTCGATGCGCACGCGCTGGCCGTCCTTGAGAAAGGGCCAGGGACCAAGCGGCAGGCCGGAAGCGACGGTACGGCGCAGCGTGACGATCTCGTCGTCCGGGATGAGCGCTGGCGCGTGGTTGAAGCTCACCACCCACTCGACACCCGGTTTCCCCATCACCAACAGGCGCTCGGCGAACGTTAAACGGCAGAAAATGTAACCCGGAAACAAGTTCTGCTCGATAATCTTGATCCGGTCCGACCACCTGCGGCGCACCCCATACCAGGGCACAAACGTTTCTAGGCCGACGTTGGCCAGTCCGGTTTGAACCCTTCTCTCGGCACGGGGCCGAACGACAAGCGCAACCCACGGCTTCTCAACGAACCCTTCCACACAAGGAATCATGATTGAACTCGCCGGGGGAGGGAGTAAAACGTTGCTTCCGCTTCGAAGAGTCCCAAGGAACTCCTCCCGCTGAAGCTCGGGGGTATTCAGTAGTGTACACAAACAGCGTCGGATGGTCAACAAGAGGGCGATGACCATCGACACCAAGCTTTTGACGTGATTGTACAGGAAGGTGCGCCAAGTTCGACACGGCGGCTCGCGATGCCGCGCCCTGCCGTCCATGCCGGATCTTCCAGGTCCAGAACGGGCGAAATCCTTGCGCTGCCAGGCGATCGGGGTCGCGGGTTTCACGATTGTCCGACGCCGGGCGCCAGCCGCGCCAGACCTGGGACAGCACCCAAAACCGAGGGCCGGCGGGAGTTAGCTTCGGGCGCTTTCCGGGGTGGTCCCGTCTCCGGCAGGCAGTTCGAATGTGAATTGTACGCCAAGCCAGCCCATGCCGATGATCGCATGAGTGTCGCCGTGAAGTCCTCGAAGCCCCAGCGCGAAGGTGCGTCAAGTTGTGATGAAAATTGCAGAGTGCCGGCTACTGATGGCGAGCCATGGTCCAGGGACCGGAGACGCCGTTGGCGTCGGTCCAGGTTCCGTCCAGCCGTCCGTCAGATGTCAGCGTCAAAAGAAGAGTTCCGTGGCTGGAGTCGGCTCCGCTCTTCCAGGTCAGGGTTGCGCGCAGGGTCTTGCCGTCGAAGGTTCCCTGGAAAGCTCCGGAAAGGGATCGTTGCCTGGTGTCGGAGTAGGCTCCGCTGATTGCCGCGCCTCGCTGCACCAGGCTGCTGATCGCTCCGAACTGATTCACCCAATCGCCAGTGAGGCCGGCTGCGCGAGTAACCGCCGTGGGCGCCACGGGAGCAGCGGGGGTGGGAGGCGCCAGAGCGACAGGAGCGGGCGCAATGGGCGCGGGAGGAATCGGAATGGGAGCGGCGGCAACGGGCTCGGACGCGAGAGCCGGGGCAGATCGGGGCGTAATGGGATCCGCAAGCGGCGGGGCGGGTGGCGGTACAGCGGCCTCCCGCAACGCAGCATCTGGTGAAACCGCATCCGGTACCGCATCCGCCATGGCAGCTTTCAAAGCCGACACACAACACTCACTGCGATATGACGCCGTGATCTGACTCTTGAGATCGCACATGGCGGCGGGATTTCCATTTGCCGCCAAAAAGTAGGTGTATCCTTGACAGGCAGCGTTCAAGTTGCACCGCTGCTGGCATGCTTGCGCGGCGCCGGCTGTGCCACCTGTTTGATCAAGGGCTACGCTGCCCAAAGAGGCTCCGGTGAGGCTGATCTGCGGGAGGTCCTTGTACGCGGTGACGCTAGTTCCTGGCGCGGTCTTAATGAAGCAGAACGAAGGCGGCTGCACGGGTTTCCCGGACGAATCGTAAGACCAGAGCGTAACGTAAAGATTCTGCCCGGGGGGAAGACCGGCAAGCTGACCTTGAAGGCCGGTGATGATCGCCGAATCGCCATCGCGGTTGGCGCCGGGCGTGGGGCCGAGGAGCAGCCGGTAGGTCACGGTCTGCGATCCTGGTTTCCAATTGAACGTCACGTGATCCTGCGTCGGTTCATTCGTAGAAGGGCAAGCCAAGACGGCCGGAGTCCCCTGGGCCTCGTCCTTCGTGGTGGCGGAAGTGGGCGCGTTTTGAGCGGCCAGCCGCGACACGATAACCAAGCCGCAGATTGTTACTATCCTGAGAATCGGCACGGGCGTTTCCCTCCTCTTAGCTTACCTCCCGTTTGAGGACGCGCTACCTTGAAGTGCCGTCTCTTGCCCACGCGGCTTCCTTTTCGCAAAATCGACGAATCCGGCAAAAGGGAGGGGATGGCCGGATCGCGGAATTGAATTCAAGGTTTCGGGCTGGGGAGTTCGAATCCCACACGGCTTGGCGGAACGCCATTCATCGCCTAAGAATCGTGCTTTAGAAGATCAACCACTGTTGCTCCGACGTCCCGCAAAAAGTCGGTCAAACTGGCCGGCTTCGCAATGAAGCAACTGGCTCCCATCCGGATAGCGTCCTCAAGCTCGCTGGGCCTTAAGAACGAGGATAGGATTGCCTTGGGTACTCCTATTAAATTCGGATTCGCCGCAGCCGCCGCGAGAATTTCTAGACCCTGGCCGCCGGGCAGATTGTAATCGAGCAACAGCAGCCGGGGAATCGGCGACCCGTTGACACCACACTTCTTGACAGCATCCACCGCTCCTGCCGCGGTGAGATAGTGGTCCAATTGAAAAACTAAGGATTGCCGTCTCAGAGCCTCCTCGATCAGCCAAACGTCGGCGCTGTTGTCTTCCGCGAGAAGGATTCGCACCGATCTTCCTTCGTCCCGATCGGCTTTCATTGCAACCTGTTTCCGAGATGCGGATATCTCGGTATCGTGAAGCTGAATACGGAGCCGGACCCTGGAGTAGACTCAACCCAGATTTGTCCGCCGAGTCGCTCGACCGCTGCCTTGCAGATGGATAAGCCGATACCGGTTCCCGAGTGCTCCACGGTATGCAGCCGTCGGAAGACTCCGAAAATATACTCCGAATACTTCGCCTCGATGCCAATTCCATTGTCCATAACCGAGAATATCCAGCCGGTTTTCGTAACCGCTGAAGAGATTCGAATCGCAGGAATCCTTTCGTGGGATCGATACTTAATTCCATTGCTGATCAGATTCTGAAATACTTGCAGCAACAAAATCTCGATGGATGGAACGATGGGGAGCGCGCCCCATTCCACCGAAGCGCCTGTCTCTTGAATCATCGTCTGTAGCGTGGCCACGGCCGCCGCGACAACCTCCTTACAGTCCACCGGCGCCCATTCCTGCTGGCCTGATTCGCTCACGTGAATGTACTGGCGAAGAGCCCCCAGCAATTGATTCAACCTGGAGGCGTGATCTTCGATGATCGCAAGCATATTCCTTTCCCGATCCCCTAACCGGCCGTTGACGGCTTCCGAAAGCCATTGAGCATAGGCCCGAACGGTACGGATTGGTTCCTGGAGATCGTGGCTGGCGGCCCAGGCAAATTGCCGTAGAGCTTCATTTGAGGTACTCAGAGCCGCAGTGCGCTCGGCGACTCGCCGCTCCAAATCCGCGTTGGTCTGCTGAATGCGCGCCTCGGCGTCCACCTGGATGGTTATATCGCGGATGGCAGTCGTGACCAGCACAGAGTCCGACGCGTGAAAGGGACTTCGAGTAATTCCAGCGGGGAACAATGTCCCGTCGCGGCGCACACCGGTCTGGCGGATTTCCAATTGCACAGAAGGATCGCGGACAGGTCCCGCGGTCAAACGCTCCCACTCCGGGATGAGAGTCCGGATATTCTGCCCCAATAACGACTCGCGTGAATACTGGAAGAGCATATCAACGCGAGAGTTTGCCAGCTCGATCCTGCCGTCTTCGTTGGTGATGACCATCGCATCGGGCGCGGCCTCCAACACGTCCCGGAACATCCGCTCCGTGCGCTTCAGATCTTCTGTTTGCCTTTGTAGCCGCTCCTCACTGCGGCGCAGCTCGACAAACACCTTCACCTTACTCTGAAGGATCTCCGGGACAATCGGTTTGAACAGGAAGTCGACTGCGCCCAGATCGTAACCCCGAAAGAGCTGCTCGTCGCTACGGTACGCGGTGAGAAACAGGATCGGTGTCCGGTGCGATCGTCTCCGCGAGCGGATCATTTCAGCCGTTTCGAATCCGTCCATGGTCGGCATCCGGACGTCCAGTAGAATCGCCGCGAAATCGTGCTCCAAACACAGGCGGAGCGCATCGGTTCCATTCTCCGCCAGCATCAAGTCCTGGTCCAGAGATTCCAGAATCGCCTGAAGTGCGACCAGATTATGCTGGTCGTCGTCGACTGCCAGCAGTTTCACCCGGCCGGGACTGGGCGACTGCGAACCAACTTCGCTGACGTACTGTGGGCTCATACCATCCGCGCATCCGTCCGGCGCGATAGTCCCGCTCCGCCAGCCACGCCCGCCAGACCCCCGAGCGATACTCGCATGACGGAGAAGAGATAGGCCAAATCCACCGGCTTGGCCACATAATCTGAGGCGCCCGCCTGCAAACATTTCTCGCGATCACCTTTCATCGCCTTGGCGGTGAGAGCGATGATGGGAATCGACGCGAAACCGGGAAGCCGGCGAATGGCGCGCGTGGTTTCGTATCCGTCCATCTCTGGCATCATGATGTCCATCAGAACCAGATCGATGTCCGCGTTTTCGCGGAGCATCTCGATCCCGCCTTGTCCGGTTTCGGAATGCACCACTGAGATATCGTATTGTTCGAGAACGCTGGTCAAGGCGAAGATATTGCGCAAATCATCGTCCACCACCAGAATCTTGCGGCCCGCCAATACCGGGTCGGTCTTGCGAACCTCGGCCAGCGCCTGAACTTGAGCGGGCGTGAGGTTGGCTTCCTGCCGGTGCAGCAATAGAACCGTGTCTTCGAGAAGCCGCCCAAGCGACGGCGCGTAACGAACCGGACTCGCTTTGGAGAGGCGGTGAAGTTCCGCCGCCCTTTGGGCGTCCAACTGGGGCGGTCCAAAGATCATTGCCGGCGGCGCCGTTCCGGACTGCATCCTTTCGATCAAATCGAGGCCGTCCACTTGTGAAACAACCCAGTCCAGAACCATGCCGTCAACGGCGTTTTCCGATGCGAGAATACCGGCATCCTCGGTCGAGGATGCGGCTAAAAGATCGAGATCGGGAGCTGCGAGAAAATCACTAATCGCCGCCCGCATACGCTCGGATCCCGCCACGATCAGCAGCTTTTTCCGCCGCGACCCTTTGGAATTGTCGCCCAGAGGGAAGACTGTGACGAAGGATTCCTGTTCTGCCCCTTTCTGTTGACATGTCATCGCACCCAAAGCGAAGCCATCCCGCGGTTTCTCCACTCCGGACACGATGTGGACCGGGATATGGCGCGTTACCGGATCGTGCTTCAGAAGATCAAGGACGGTCCAGCCGCTCATGTCCGGTAGCATCACGTCCAGCGTGATTGCGGCCGGCTGGAAGTTTTTCGCCAGCGGGATGGCACTCGCGCCGCGGAGTGCCACCAGGGCCTTGAAGCCTCTTTCGTGGGCCTGCTCCATCAGAACACTCGCGTAAGTCGGGTCGTCCTCCACGATGAGCAGTACCGGATCGCCGGGTTGAATCGTGTTCCGGTCGTCGTCCAGGCTAGCCTCATGCTCGGTCAGCCAATTCGGAAGAGTGCCGGATCCGTGCTCAAAGCGGTAGTCCACGTCGCGCGCCATCCACACTCGCATGACCGAGAACAGGAGATCAAGATCCACCGGCTTGGTCACATAATCGGACGCTCCGGCGCGCAGACATTTTTCACGGTCTCCCTTCATCGCCTTCGCGGTCAAGGCGACGATAGGAAGCGTACGAAACTCCGGAAGAGATCGAATCGCGCGCATGGTCTGATATCCGTCCATCTCCGGCATCATAATGTCCATCAGCACAATGTCCACGTCGCGCGCGCTCTTCAGAAGCTCGATTCCCGCACGGCCGTTTTCAGCGTGCAGGATCTTCAGTTCACGATGCTCGAGGACGCTTGTGAGCGCGAAGATGTTGCGCAGGTCGTCGTCGATCACCAGCACTTTGCGTCCAACCAGCATCGAGTCGGATTGGCGGACGTCGGCCAGGATGCGCTTCTGTTCAGCCGTGAGGTCGCTTTCCTTGCGGTGCAGCAGCAAGACGGTTTCGTCCAGAATGCGCTCGATCGACTGCGCGTACCGCACCGGTCCCACCCTGGCGCAGCGGTGAATTTCGGAAACCTGGTCCTCCGATAGCGCGCGGCTTCCCGATACGATAATAGGCGGGACATACAGGGCCGATTTCGACTGGACCGTTTCGATAAATTCAATTCCTTCGGCGCCCGGCAAAACCCAATCCAGCACGACACCGTCGATTTGACGGGCATCCATGGTGCGAGCCGCGGAAACAAGGTCAGGTGCACTGACGATCTCAATGTCGCCGCCCGCCAGGAGATTGCGAATGTCGCCGGCGCGCACCTCGTTTTCGGCGATGAGCAGTAGCACCTTCTTGTGGCGTTCCAACGAACTCTGGATCACTCCGAAGATCCCCTCCAGCGACTCGGTATTGACATCCTTCGGCATGCAGGACATGGCTCCCAATGCGAAGCCGCGCTTGTTGTTTTCGTGGCCGGAGATGACGTGAACCGGAATATGGGCGGTCGAGGAATCGTGCTTCAGCCGGTCGAGAAGAGTCCAACCGCTCATATCGGGCAGGCGGAGGTCCAAGGTGATGGCGGCGGGCTGGAATTCGCGGGCAAGAGAGATGGCCGTTGTTCCCCGCAGGGCGACGATCGCCTTGGCTCCGCAGCGATGGCTCATATCCACCAGAATGCGTGCGAATGTGGCGTCGTCCTCGACGATCAACAACACACAGTCCGCCGGCGTGATCAGGTTGCGGTCGTCGTCCACCGCGAGTTCCTCGACGAGCTCCGCCGAAACAGGACTGCCGGATGGAGAGAGGACCAGATCCAAATCGCCTCTGGAGCGGAGTTCCCCATCGCTGAGTGACAGAGGACGATCGCCCGATTCCGGCTTCGGCGCGGAGGCGATGTACGTCTGTGGCAGGTAGAATGTGAAAACACTTCCCCGGCCGACGGCGCTTTGGAGGTGAATCTCTCCGCCGAGGAGGCGGGCCAGTTCGCGGCTGATCGAAAGTCCCAATCCGGTTCCCCCGTATTTTCTGCTGGTGGTTCCGTCCGCCTGCTGGAAAGCCTCAAAGATGATGCGCTGCTTTTCGTGCGCGATCCCGATTCCCGTGTCGGTCACCGAAAAAGCGATGACTCCTTTCGCCCTGTTTAGCACGGAATGCGTGCGGCTCCAACCGCTGGTCACCATGTCCATGCGTAATCTGACGGAACCTTGCTCTGTGAACTTGAGCGCGTTGGACAACAGGTTCTTCAGCACCTGTTGCAGGCGCTTGACATCCGTGCGGATAACGCCGTTTGCGAGATCGGACTGCACTTCGATCCCAAAGCCGATGCCCTTGCCCTCGGCGACATGGCGGAACGTTCGAACACAATAGTCCTCAAGTTCCGCGAAGCGCACGTTGCCGACTTCTACGTCCATCTTGCCGGACTCGATCTTGGAGAGGTCCAAAATATCGTTGATCAGCGCCAGCAGGTCGGTTCCCGAAGAGTGAATCGTCTCCGCGAATTTGATTTGCTTCGGGCTCAGGTTGCCCTCCGTATTGTCGGCGAGGATGCGCGCCAGAATAAGCAGGTTGTTGAGCGGCGTCCGCAGCTCGTGGGACATATTCGCCAGAAACTCGCTCTTGTATTTCGAGGTTAGCGCGAGCTGTTCGGCCTTCTCTTCCAAGGCATGCTGCCCCTGCTCGATTTCCCGGTTTTTGGCCTCGACTTCCGTGTTCTGTTCCGCAAGCAGTTGCGCCTTTTCCTGCAGCTCCGCGTTCGTTTTCTGCAGTTCCTCCGCCAGCGCCTGGCTCTGTTGCAAAAGTTGTTCGGTCCGCATCGTGGCCGCGATCGTATTCAGTACGATTCCGATGCTCTCCGTAAGCTGGTCTAGGAAGGCGACATGGATCTCGGATAATTTGTGGAAGGAAGCGAGTTCCACCACCGCCTTCACCTCGCCCTCGAACAACACCGGCAGCACCACGATCGTGGTGGGAACGCCGGAACCCAGGCTGGACTGAATCCGGATGTAGTTTTCGGGCACGTCCCGGATCAGAATGCGTTGCTTTTCGCGGGCGCACTGCCCTACCAGGCCCTGTCCGATCCTGAATTGAGCGGGAACCTCGTCGCGATCATCGCAGGCATAGCCGGCCATGAATTTCAGGACGCCGGATTCGCCCTCATTGTTCTCGGCGATATAGAAGGTGCCGCGCTGCGCGCTTACCAGCGGAGCCAGCTCGGAAAGCAGCAGTTGGGCCACTGTAAGCAGATCTCTCTGGCCCTGCACCATGCTGGTGAATTTCGCGATGTTGGTCTTGAGCCAGTCCTGGTCGGTGTTCTTGCGCGTGGTTTCCGCCAGGTTCACGATCATCTCATTGATGTTGTCCTTCAGCGCCGCCACTTCGCCCTGCGCCTTCACCGTCACGGAGCGAGTTAAATCTCCCGTGGTGACGGCGGTCGCGACCTCGGCGATCGCGCGCACCTGCGTGGTGAGGTTGGCCGCGAGCTGGTTCACATTATCGGTGAGATCGCGCCAGATTCCGGCGGCGCCGGGAACACGCGCCTGGCCGCCCAGCTTGCCTTCGATTCCGACTTCGCGGGCGACGGTGGTGACCTGGTCGGCGAAGGTGGCCAATGTGTCGATCATCGCGTTGATGGTATCGGCTAACTCGGCGATCTCGCCCTTGGTTTCGAGCACCAGTTTCCTCTTTAAATCGCCGTTGGCGACGGCGGTCACCACTTTGGCGATGCCGCGCACCTGCGTGGTCAAATTCGCCGCCATCAGATTTACGTTATCCGTGAGATCCTTCCAGGTTCCAGCCACGCCACGGACTTCCGCTTGACCTCCCAGCTTGCCCTCGGTACCCACCTCGCGAGCCACGCGAGT
>Ga0070733_10000508_pt1 | contig 31337 bp, 28 predicted proteins | sample Coa_R1_9_FD_66450 | JGI IMG/M metagenome (GOLD analysis project Ga0070733, IMG submission 66450) | Surface soil microbial communities from Centralia Pennsylvania, which are recovering from an underground coalmine fire - Coalmine... | ecosystem: Environmental > Terrestrial > Soil > Unclassified ...
ACCGTACGAGGACCCGGCCTACTACGACGCTCGATCGAATATCGCGGTCGACGCGAACCGCCTGCTTCCGCTTTCCAGTGGCCTCGGACTGAACCCCGTAGTGCCCGGCTTGAAAAGGTTGTGGGACGCCGGCCAGTTGGCAATCGTGCGCGGAGTCGGGTACCCAGACGCAAGCCTCAGCCATTTTCAAGGGATGGCGATCTGGCAAACCGCCTCGCCATCGGGTGACGTGGCGACTGGCTGGCTCGGTCGTTGGCTTGACATGACGCGAAGCGACCCGCTTCGTGCTTGCTCAATCGGGCCGATCGTCCTGCCCGCTATGGCCGGTGACAAAACACAGGCTGCAGCGGTCCAAGACTCGACGTCCGGTAGCGCGCAACTTCCGAACGCTTCACACGACGTCTTGGCGGTGTATCGCCAACTTCAAGGTCACCGTCCCGGGGCTGGCGCCAGTGTGAACGCCATTGCAGCGAGCGGCCGCGAGATGCTCTCGACGTCGCGAACGTTTGCGGGCGCGCTCGACCATGAAAGGCAACCAGTCCTTCCAGCCGGCGTCGACGACGGTGATATCGGCACCCAGCTCGACATTGTCTCGAGTCTCATTCGAGCAGGCGTCCCGACACAGGCGTTCGCCGTCACCCAGGGCGGTTACGACACCCATTCGGGGGAAGTGACCACCCAGTCACAGCTCCTCGCTCAGCTCGACACCGCGATCACTTCGTTCTTCGCTTCGCTCGCCGGTTACCCCGAGGCGAAGGGAACGACGCTTCTCATCCACACAGAGTTCGGGCGTCGCGTTGATTCGAACGGCAGCGATGGAACGGACCATGGCACAGCCAACAACGTCCTCGTTATCGGTCCGTCGGTCTCTGGCGGCTTCTACGGCGACCAGCCGAGTCTGACAAAGCTCGATGAGAACGGGAACCTTCTGTTCGAAATCGACTTTCGTTCTGTTTATGCAACCGTCCTCGAGCACGTGATCGGGATCGACTCCCGCTCGGTGCTTGGGAAGCGATATCCGCTTTTGGGCTTCATCTGATGAAAACTCGCCTTTCGCTACTGGCAATGTCGCTTCTCACGCTGCTGGTCGCGTCGGCCCCGACGGCTGGCGCGGGAGCCCCGGTCGGCCGCTCATCCGATTTCGGGGCGCCGTTCGCTGAATGGGTGCAGCAGCACCGACCCAATGCAACCGACTGCGTTGTCGGTTCGTGTTACGGACCACTCGTCGACTCGGCCTCCGTAGAACCGGAATTCAGTTTCGTCCAAACTTTTCGCGGTCGCGTGGTTGGTTATGAAGAAGCATTGCGGCAAGGGACCGCGCTTCTGGCCGCCGAGCTCTTGATCGCTGAACAGTTCCCCGCCGACGTCTCGATGCCCGACAGGGTGACGGTGATCCACCGCGACCATTACGGACATTCGTGCGCGGTCTTGGACCTCTACAGCAAGGCTCTTGCTCGAGAGTTCGGTCGGAAGGGTCCGGCGAACCAAGGTGACAGCATTGGGGTCGAACTTGCAACAGTGGGTCGAAACGGCTCGACACGTTTTGTTCGCAATGCGGTCGACTTGGCGATCGTAAGTCCCGTCTATCTCGATTCCTCAATCAACTGTTGAGCACACGCTCGTCGACGCGACCCGACTTGTCCTCCAAGGACACCGAGTCTTTGACCACAAGGAACATCGACTCACGGCCGGGTGGCGAGTCTCGCGGTGGGGGCGCGGCTGGATCGAGCTTTTGGTCCCCAATCGCTATGGAGCGCATGGGACCCGACGGCTCCCTCGTCTTGTTGCGCGCCTTCCTCGGCATCACATTTACCTTCGCAGGGCTGCAGAAACTGGCGAATCCGAACTTCTTTCGAGCCAAAGCCACCGGTTCCTTCTACCAGCAGCTCCTCGGTGCGATCGCCACGAGCCCGCTTCATGGCTTGCTCTCGCCGGCAACGCACGCGCCAATCACGATTGCACTTTTGATCTCCTTCGGCGAGGTTGCCGTTGGCCTTGGCACATTGCTCGGCATCTTTGGTCGGGCGGCGGCGATCGCCGGCGCAGTTCTGTCCTTGTCGTTCTTTTTGACCGTGAGCTTTAACGACCGCCCCTACTACTACGGTTCCGACCTCGTCTTTTTGTTCGCGTGGACTCCACTCATCTTCGCCAGATCCGGGAAGTGGTCGCTCGATCACGTCCTCGCCCGGCGTGCCGCGCCCACAACGGTTCAGGTGCCGGGCGGCAATGGTCCTCGCCTGGTTGAGTTCTCGCGACGCTCGTTTCTTCGCAAGGTGGTGGTGGCGGGCGGTGCCGCGGCCGGTGTGCTGGTTGTCGGCGGCTTAGATGCACTACTCGGACGAGTATTCCGTTCCCCTACTGATCGTGGAGCGGCGGCGGTATCTCTACGCGACGACCACAATCAAGGCCAAAGTCCCTCACGTGGCACTCGCTTGGCGTCGGCATCAGAGGTACCGGTTGGTGCGGCGTTACCGTTCACCGATCCTCGGCGAGGCATCCCCGCCTTCGTCGTTCAACCGGCGCGCGGAGATTTCCTCGCGTTCTCAGCTGTCTGCACGCACGCCGGATGTCCCGTGCAGTTCGACCAAGCTGCCGAGACATTCCTTTGCCCGTGCCATGGCTCGGTGTTCAGCGCTCGAACAGGTGCTGTGCTGCAAGGACCGGCCTTCTTGCCGCTCAACCGCATTCCTGTCGCACTCGGACCAGGAAGCGAGCTCTACGTCGACGACTGACCCGAAGGCGCGGCTCCCGCGGGGCGAGGCAGCGAGACCGCTGGCTACCTATTCGGCTCGAAGCAACACCGCCGTCGGGGTTCGGGCGGCGAGGCGCCCTGGTATCGCCGCCACGATGTTGGCCAACACCAGAGCACCGAGCCCTATCCCGACCACAACCCACGCCGGGACGCTCGGGTCCGGCACCGCGTGGATGCCATTCGCGAAGAGGTCCCACAAAAGACGACCGACGACGACCCCGAGTGGCAGACCGATAATCGTCCCGATCGCGACCGAAATGCTCGATTGCCAGGCGACGATCGCCGCCAGCTGGCGGCCCGACAGACCGAGCGTCTTCAGCACTGCGAGGTCGCGGCGCCGCCGTCGTACCGACGCGACGAGGGTTATAGCGAGAGCGGCAACAGCACCGCCAGCAAGTCCCACGCCAAGGATTGTCGGGATGGCTTCGATCGATCCTGAGTTCACGATCTCGGTCGGGCGAAGAACCGAAATCGCTCCTCCGGCCGAACCCTGGTTAACAGGACTCTGGTTGATGATCTCGGTGATTCGTTGAAGCGAATAGAGATTCGCCGGCGAATCGCCGCCTCTTGTATCGATGAGGAACGCATTCGGCCCGGGGGTGGAGTTGCCTTGGGTGTTGCGAAGCTGGGCAGGGATCAATCGATAGTCGATTACCGCGCCATGGCCCATGTCGAGTCCCATGAGCGCCGGCAAGGTAGCGGTGCCAGCGATGATCAGTCGCACGGTCTTTTCGCCTCCAAAGCCAACCGCGAGTGTTTGACCGATGTGCTTGTGAAGCATCGCCATCGTCCCGGCACCGAGGACGATCTCATTGGACGCTTTAAGGCCGTGCCCGGACAGGATCGGCGGCCCAACAGCTGCGTCAGGACTTGCGCCGAGGACCTCGAGGCGCTGACCTTCAACCCGCGCCGACGCGAAGTAGACGCCAGATGCCGCGACGACGTGCTGATCGTGTGCGAGGAGAGACGCTGTCTGTCCCGCAGGGAGGTCTTCGTCACCAGAAAACCCCGATAAGAGCATGTAATTCCAGTTCCATCCGTAAAGCCGCGGCCGCGAGAGCAAGGTGTTGAGGCTGGAGCCGAAGGTGACGGTTCCAACGACGACCAAGATGGCGAGCGTGGCACCGAGGATCACCGATCGCACTGGCACGGCGTCCCGCCCACGACCGGAGTCGAGCGCGAAACGAACTCCAGTCATCGCTGGAGCAGGAAGACCCGAGGAGGCCACCGCGCGCACGACTCCGGAAGGGCGATCGACCAAGCGATCGCGCGCCATGCGACGGCTCGGACCTTGACGATAGGCGAGCAACAACGAGACGCCGCCAAGGACGGCCACCAAAACGACGAAGCCGACACCGAGCACCGTCCAGTCGAACTCGACCGACAACGGAGTCACGCGTCCAACCGGTCCGAGCGGGAAGAGCGGCGACAAGCCGGCCGCCACTAATACCGCCAGCACGGCACCTACAACTAAAGCGGCAAGGGTTCCTGTCATCCCGTCGGCGACGACCGTCGCTTGGCCAGCGCCGATGGCGCGCAACGTGTCGAACTCGTCGACGCGAAGGCGCAGCTGACGACCGATGACTTGGCTCGCGATGACGAGGACTGCGATTCCAGCAAGTCCTCCGAACACACCGAGCGCGATTGCCACCGGCTTGATCGCCCGGTCAGCGCTAGCAATGGCTGGAGCGTTCGTCATAAAGCCAACCGCGGAAATCACGCCTTTCGGAACGACACCACCGCGGATGATCTCGGGCACCACCTTGGCGGCGGAGGCCGTACCACCCACAAGTTGAAGTTGGCTGTAGGAGTAGTACGCGCAGCAAGGCGCGATCTCACGGGTCAGCGCTGGGGTCGCGAGGACCAGTGCTGATCCGAGGGAGTCGTATTGATCCTCCACCACATCAGGAGGAAACACGACGACACCGACCAACTTGATGCTGACCGTTTTGAAAGGCGGCAGGCTTGACGGTCCGCTGGGAGAGGCGAGGCGAGTCTCCTGCGCGTCGGAGTTAAGGCCGAATCGGATGACAGATCCGAGCCCGACGCCGAGCTCTCGGGCCGCTTGGGCACTCATGATCGCCTCATGCGGATTGGTCGGATCCGCGAAGCGACCCGCGACGAGGTGGGCGCGGTCTTGCGTTGTGTACTCACCGCCGACCGCGCCTTCAAAGACTGGCGGCTTCTCACCCGCACCAATTCGCAGGTGCGCTCCCTCGAAGTTCCCTGCGATATTTCCGTCGAACCCAACGACGGTTTCCACGCGTTTTACGTATCTGAGCCTGGCAAGTTCGGCGCCGATCTTGGGGTCATAGCCGGTCGTGCTACCGAGTGACGGGTTGTCGAACGCCGTGAACAGCGCGAGGTTTGAGGGGTTGATACTGGCGAGGTACGTCGAGTACGAGGATTGGGTGCGCCTCGCCCCTGCGACGGCGCCGAGAGCGAGTCCGCCGACGAGGCCGATCAGGACGACCACTGTGAGGTACCCGTTCCATCTCTGCTGAAAGGTCAGGCTGAAGCGATACCAAGCGACGCGCAAGGTTTGACTGCTCATCGCCCGCCTCTGCCAAGACCCGCGTGGGTCACGACCAAACCGCCCCCCCGACGAGTCAGCTCGATTCGCTGACGAGGAGCATCCCACCGGGTGCTCCTCCGCCCAAGGTAGGTCCCCGGTGTACCCGACTCGTGGTAGCACTACGCCGGCCTCGGATTCGCCTCTTGGTTAGCGGTCCCAGCTCGCGCGATTGCCCGAGGTTGCTTCGGTAATCAAAGCTGCTCGAGGACGAGCACCCGGCGCGACCAGGAGCCGACGATCGTTGCGATCGCCGGTCACTGCGAACGGACACGCAGTCAACCGACTATGTCTTCGGCTCAGGCTCAGTCAGTCCCTGGCGGCCGATAGCTCGTCGTCTTGGCGGCGGCCGCGTCGAGCTCGTTCGGGGTGAGAAGAAGGACTGTTCGTACGGTGGCTCCGCCACCGGCGAACACCGTTAGCGCAGCGGCAGCGGCAGATTCGTTGTCGGGGAGATTGGCAATGACGTAAGCATCATTAGGACCGAACGCGAAATAGAAGGATTCGATCTTGCCGCCAAGACTTTCGATCAGCTCGGTTGCCGCCGCGACGCGGGCGCTGCCGCCCGCGAACTTGAGCCCTCTGATCCCGTCGAGGGTGTACTTGACCTCAAGCAGGTACCTTGACATGAGTCCCCCTAGATCGATTGAGATGCCTACGGTACGTCCGAAGCCGACAAAGGTAAATCAGGCGTTCTATATCAGGGCAGGGAGTGGCATCCATGACCGACTGGCCGGCAAGCCGCGACATCAGAGGTTGAGTCATACGACCTCGGACTAGAGAACTGCAACGCAGCTGATCTCGACTAAGGCGTCCGAGAGGAAGAGTTCGGTTACGCCGACCACTGTCCATGCTGGATAGGGATCCTCCAGGAACTCTGTCGCGACTATCAGCAATTGCTCTGCCTGACTCTGCAGCCCCATGTGGTAGGAGGTCATTTCCACAACGTTGGACCAATCGGCTCCTGTCTCAGCGAGCGTCTCGGCGATGTTTTGAAAGGTCTACCTGATTTGCGCTTGGGGTTCGGGCGGGAACACGCCGTCAGCCGTTTCACCCGTGTGTCCTGATAGATGCACGACCGTGCCGACCCTGACTCCCGCCGGAATGTGTGTCTGGCGATAGAGGGCGGCCCAACTGGGGGACACGACGACGGCCCGTCGCATTGATCGACAGCCTCCGTGGTTCTCGCTAGCTCAACGTGACATGAGTAACGCGTCGGACTGTATCCAAACTGAACCTCAACATTTGGGTGGTGAACGTCGTGCCGAACATTTCGCGGCGGTCGAATCGCCGACTCAGCTTGTCTCCAGAATCAGAGGTTCGGCACCCGCGCTTGTCGCCGGCTTCACAGTGGTGATCGCAAGGATCAATCCCACTAGAGCAACTCCCGCGATAACCCAGAACCCAAGGGCGTAACCGTGCGTCAGTGCGAATGCGGAAGCATGACCCGATGCCAGCAGGGAGTTCGCACGGCTCACAGCCACACTTCCCGTCACCGCGACCCCTAACGCTCCCCCGACCTGTTGGGAAGTATTGATCAGCCCCGACGCCAAACCCGCCACTTTCGGGCCGATTCCGGTGAGTGCTGCAATCGACACCGACACGAACGCCAGTGCCAGCCCTACCCCGACCAACAGGTAACCCCCCAGAAGGTTCGGCAAAAAGCGGCCGCGCACTGGAATCTGCGCGTACCACACCATTCCTCCGACGAGCAACGCCATTCCTGCTGCCATAACAGGTCGAGGACCAACGCGTGAGGTGGCAGCTTGTGCGATACCGGCAACTATCACTGTTGTTCCGGCAGTCGCGAGGAAAGTCAGTCCAGTTCGTAACGCCGAGAAGCCGAGCACGTCCTGCACATAGAGCGTGAGAAGGAAGAAGTTGCCGAAGACTGTTGCTCCAAGTAGGAGCGATACGCCGTTAGCCGCCGACACCATTCCTGTCTTGAAGATGCTCAATGGCATGAGCGGCGCTTTGACCCAGCTCTCCCAGGCGACGAAAAACCCAAGTACCACAAGCGACCCGATTACGAGCCCGATCGTCTGCGCCGATCCCCAGCCGATCGCAGGGGCGCGGGAGATCGCGTAAACAAGCAACGCAACGCCGCCTGTTACGGAGGTGGCGCCCACTAAATCGAAACGTCGACTCTCGAGAGCGGCTCGGCTCTCGTGAACTCGAAATGGCGTCGCCGCTAGCACGAGCGCTCCAACCGGAACGTTCACAAAAAAGATCCATTCCCAACCCAGGTACCTGGTCAGAATCCCTCCGAACAGCACCCCGGCAGCCGCGCCCGCGCCGCCCATCGCTCCCCAGATTCCAAGAGCCTTATTCCGTTCAGGCCCCTCATTAAAAGTCGTCGTGATGATGGCCAATGTTGCGGGCGAAATGATGGCAGCTCCAAACCCCTGCACGGCACGGGCTCCGATCAGAATGCCAGGCCCGCTCGCCAGCCCACAGGTGAGCGAGGCTGCAACGAAAATCGCGAGGCCAACCATGAACATCAAGCGCCGACCCAGAATGTCGCCTGCGCGACCACCGAGAAGCAAGAACCCGCCAAAGGTGATGGCATACGCAGTGAGAACCCACTGCAGAGAAGTAGGCGAAAAGTGAAGTGCCCGTGTGATCGACGGAAGAGCGACGGTGACTATCGAAACGTCGAGGACCGTCATGAAAAAGGCTACGCAAACAAGGACCAGCGCCTGCCATCTGTGAGAGTCCTCCGAGGCAGGCACTCGTTCTCCTTTGTTCCTAGAACGGAGCTTTGACAAATGCGCGACGGCGAACGGGGATCGATCTCAAGCTATCGAGAGAAAAGACCCAGCGTCTAGCACCATTGAGTGTTGGCTAGCGAGCTGACTCCCGGTCCGCGCTCTGGCCCTCGTCTTGGTGGACTTGGAACCCTGGTCTTCGCAAACGTCGTCGCGCTCGTCCCAGCCGCAGCGCCGCGCGGACTCCTACCGCGTCCGTCCTACCTGTCGAGTAGCGCCCCTTAGCTCGACGAGCGACAGTTCGGCTGGGAGTCGGAACCCCGATTGGCAAAGCCCTCACCCCCAATGGTGCGCCGACTCCGCTAGAGATCGACCTCGGCGAAACGGCTTCCGGTGTTGCGACTTAGCCCGGCCGGATGTCTAGCGTCCCTGCTGGCACAGACAAAATGCAGCCCCGGTTGGATCGGCGACGCGGGCGACCCGACCGAGCCCCCCTTCCTTAGCCGGGACGAGCACCGTTCCGCCGAGGGCGAGAAGCCTGTCGAGTGCAATCTCGATGTTGTCGACCTGCCAGAAGACCCACCAGGCGGGTACTTCGCCGTCGAGAAGATTTTCGACCTCATCCCCCATCCCTGCGAGGGGGCGATCCGTCTCGGGGTCCATGTATCCGGCGTAGTGGTGGCCATCTTCGGTCGCTTCTTGGAGGGGATTCCAGCCGAACACCTGGCGATAGAAGTCGACCATGGCGTCGTACTGATAGGTGTCGAACGCGAAGAAGCAGGGCGCGCCGTGCTCATTGATCACGGTGAAGCCGGGGAAGCTGCCGGGTTGCCAGATGCCGACCACCGCCCCTTGTGGATCAGAGATAACCGCCTGGACGCCAAGATCGGCGACCGGAGTGGCGGCCGCGTGCACAGTGGCACCGTGCTCGGTGGCGAGTTTGAGCGTCCGCTCGATGTCATCGGTGGCAAGAAACGGCTTCCACGTGTTGTTCGCGCGCATCTCGCCCATGTCACCCATTCCGCCGGCCACCGGCACTCCGTCTCGGGTGAACATGAAGTATCCGCCGAACTCCGGGCTCGGAGCCTGTGCCTCCCAGCCGAATAGCTCGCTGTAGAACAGGCGGCTTCCCTCGATGTCGGCGGTCCACAGGTCGACCCAACATGGGGCCCCGATAGGGGCGGACTGACGTTTTGTCATTGCTGCTCCTTATCGTTTAGACGACGCAGGGACCATTTCAGACGACTGCGGTCCGGAAAACTCATCGGCTGTCGAGAAACCACCTCAGGCGAGATCAGTCCGCCGTGAATTCTTGGACCTCCTACGAACCGCGCCGAGGTCACTGGTCATATTGATTCTGTCTATAGGGTTCCGGCCAGCCCTTGGGCGTTCCGGTCCGCTGCCGACCCCGGAGGGGTTCGTGTCCTGCGTTCGGACACGCAAGAGTTGATGCTGGTACGACAACCCGACAACCAGTTGGCAACCTTGGCCGGCCGCGGCAGACCAGCAACACTGAAGCCTGGCTTGGTAGGGAGGGCGTTTTGGGTGCGGTGGCGCTCGCGTTTCGTGCAGACGTGCGGCATCGGTGGCGCTCGTGGCTGGCGGTCGCCGTGCTCATCAGCATCGCCGGCGCGATCGTTTTGGCCGCCACCGCTGCCGGCCATCGCACCGAGAACGCGTTCCCACAGTTTGTTTCTGCGCACGGCTTCGACGCCGTCGTGTACACCCTCCCGCCCGTCCCAGAGGTGGCCAAGCTTCCTGGGGTGGTATCTGCGACGGACATGATCGGGCTCGACAACGGCCGACCGACCTGTGCTTGTTCACATCCGATCAATCCGAACAACTTCGGGATCTTCCAAATACCTCTCAATGGCAGCTCGCCCTTCATTCTCGTCTCGGGGCGAATGCCTAACGCTTCGGATCCCCATCAGGTGTTGGCATCGTTCACCCTCCGTCAGGACGAGGGAATCCACCTCGGGTCAGTGATTGAGATTCCCTTCTTTTCCCCGTCGCAAGCCGCGGCGTACAACACCACTCCGACCAGCCTGCTCAGACCTAGAGGCCCCACATTCGCTTTTCGGGTGGTCGGATTCGAAGCCACGGAATTCGAGTTCCCGTCGGGCGGGACTCCCTCTTACGATCTCTATGCCACTTCTGCTTTCGCCCGTATCGAGAAGGGCCGGATCGGTCTCGGTCACGCATATCTCGTGCGACTCCGTCACGGCGCGGCTGACCTTCCTCGCTTCGACACGGCAGTCAGCCATCTGCCCGCCGCCGGAGTCGGGGGGTATTACAACGAGGACACCCAGGCGGATTCGGTCGAAACTTCGATCCGTCCCCAGGCGATCGGTTGGTGGATCCTTGCCGCGTTGTCTGGGTTGGTCGGGTTGGCGGTCGTCGGCCAGGCGCTCGCTCGCCAAAGCGCAGCGGAGAGCGAGGATTACCCGACCATGGCGGCCCTAGGAGCTGATCGTCGTCAGTTGGCGGCGCTCGGCATGATCCGCAATCTTGTGCTCGGGGTCGCTGGTGCGGTCAGCGCGGTAGCCATCGCTACCGTTCTGTCCCCGCTCGCACCGCTCGGTGAGGCACGCTCTGCGGAAAGCTCGACCGGAATCGCGTTCGACGTGCCCGTCCTCTTGCTTGGGGCGCTCTCCATAATCGCTGTGGTGTTCGCCCTTGGTATATGGCCGGCTCTGCGGGCAACCCGCACCCTACGGAGAAGTGAGGATCAGCCCCCTACCTCCCGCCCTTCCGCGGTCGCCGGTTACCTCGCAGGAATGGGGGCCGCGCCGACAGCGGTAGTGGGAGTGAGGAGCGCACTAGAGCGGAGAAGCGGCGGAGCATCCATCCCCGTCGGAACCGCCCTTCTCGGCACGGTGCTGGCAGTGATCGCGCTATGCGGAACAGCGGTCTTCGGCGCCAGTCTTTCCCACCTGACTTCGACACCCAAGTTGTACGGCGACCCGTTCCAGCTCAATATCAGCAGCGCAAGCGCGGGAGGAGCCCCCGACCCGGCACTCCTCAAAGAGCTCGAGCACAACCGAGCAATCACCCGAATCACGGCCGGCCTCGCCCCTCCAGAAGTCTCAGTCAACAACGTCCCCGTGAGCGCGATCGCCGGAACCGCTATCCGTGGACCACTTCTCCTTTCGACCGTCGCCGGGCATGCTCCAAACGGCGATTACCAGATCGGCCTCGGAGCAACGACGATGCGCCAAGTAGGCGCTCATCTGGGCTCGATTGTTCGCGTCACCGTGTCGCTACCGTCGGGCGGCAAGCGAACCGTGCATTTTCGGGTTGTCTCCCAGATCTCCTTTCCCGTACTTGGGGGTGGGATCGTGAGCCTCGGGAACGGCGCCGTCTTCACGATCCGAGGCTACGAGGCGGCGGTGTGCCCTCCCGGGAAACAACAGTCGGCGTGTCAAAAAGCAACAGCGAGGACGATGTCCGGTGGTGGACTCCTCGTCGGAGTCATCGGTGGCGCACGCGGTCAGGCCGCGATCAACCACTTGCTACGTCGCTACGGAGGCAGCGCTGCCTTGGCGATTACACCTATCTCTTTGATCAATTTTGGCGAGGCGGTCAATTTCCCACTCATCTTCGGAGCGATCCTGGCCTTGTTCGGCGCTGCGACGCTCGCACACTTGCTAGCCGTGAGCGTCAGCCGGCGACGGCGGGAGATCGGCCTTCTGAAGGTACTTGGCTTCGTGAATCGCCAGGTTGGTGCGACCGTGTCTTGGCAAGCGACGACGGTTGCCTTGATCGGAATCGTCGCCGGCGTTCCCTTGGGTGTTGTCACCGGCCGCGCCGTTTGGATCGCATTCGCGAACAACCTCGGCGCCGTTCCGGTATCTGTCGTGCCGAGTTCGGTCATCGTTCTCATGGTGACCGGCGTTGTCGTGGTCGCGAACCTGATCGCCGTGGTGCCCGCAATCGTCGCGACGCACTCCACGCCGGCGGAACTCTTGCGCACGTCCTGACCTCGATGAGGCACCATGTTCGGGTTCGCGTTCCCCAGCCCAAAACAACGGTGACCCACGGACTTCACACCGATCAATAAGAACTGGATACGAGCAACTGGGGGCAAACCAGGTAGGGATGAGCGCCGTGGCAATGAGCGTTTCCGCAGGTAGCCGTTGAGCGGAAAGTCAACCACTAAGTGGGTTCTGGACGATTGTTTGATGTCGGCAATTGAAGCTTCGACGTGCTTCAGGTAGAACATCGACGCGATGCCCGCCGCGCCGCCAGTCCTCTACGCGAGGAGCGGCGATATCGCGATCGCCTATCAAGTGACCGGCGATGGCCACCCTGTGGACCTCGTCTACGCACCAGGGACGGTCTCACACTTGACCGCCGCCTGGGATCGTCCGTCTGCGGTCCGCGTCATCGAACGCTTCTCCTCCTTTGCGCGGATGATCCGATTCGACAAGCGAGGGACCGGCATGTCCGATCGGGTGACGAACGCCGCGACGATCGAAGAGCGCACTGACGACATCCGGGCGGTGATGGACGCCGCCGGAAGCGAGGAGGCGGTGCTCTTCGGCGCCTCCGAAGGCGGATGGATGTCGAGCGTCTTTGCCGCCCAGTACCCGAAGCGAACTCGGGGACTGATGGTGTGGGGCTGTCCGGCGACGATCATCCGGAAGCCGGGACACCCTTGGGGTTACGAGTATGGGCAGTACGACCAGATGGTTCGGCTGCTCCGGGACACCTGGCCGTCTGAGGAGTACGTGCGGACTTGGGGCGCCGGGCTCGGTTCGAACGCTCCGAAGGAACAGGTGGACGAGTGGCTCGCCTTCATTCAGGCGAGCGCTTCACCGGCTGCGATAGTCGCGCTGGAGGAGATGAACGCGCACGTCGACATCCGCGACGTTTTGCCGTCGATCGGTGTGCCAACACTCATCATGGTTCGCGACGGCGACCCGATTGCGCCGGTCGATGCGATGCGGGACATGGCCGAGCGGATCCCTGATGCGCGGCTCCTCGTCTTCCCCGGGGCAAGCCACCAGATGGTTGGTCCAGGCCTCGACCCCGAGCCGGTCTTCGCCGCTATTGAGGAGTTTGTGACCGGCTCGGCGCCGGCAGGGACTGGAGAGAGGTTCCTCGCGACAATGCTGATGCTGGATCTCGTGGAATCGACGGAGCACGCGGCGCGCCTCGGTGACGCGTCGTGGAGCAACCTCCTCGAAGAGCACAACCGTCACGCTCGCCGCGAGCTGGTGCGGCATCGTGGCGTCGAGGTCAACACCGCGGGAGACGGACTCCTCGCGACCTTCGACGGCCCGGCCGCGGCCGTGCGCTGCGCACAGGCAATCCAAGGCGCAGACCACGCAATCGGGCTGTCGGCCCGAGCGGGCGTGCACTGCGGAGAGGTCGAGCGAGCCGGTCGCGACATCCGCGGCATTGCAGTCCACATGGCCGCTCGTCTAGCCGCGGCCGCAGAAGCCGATGAGGTTCTGGTTAGCTCGACCGTATGCGACCTCGCGGCGGGCTCGGGACTCCGATTCGACGACCGAGGATTCCGCGAGTTGAAGGGTGTGCCAGGGTCCCACCAGGTATTCGCGGTATCGCTGTAGAGCGGACCTCCGACCAGGCGATTGCTACGTCAGATTGATGTTTCTCCGGCGGAACTCGCTCGCCATCGGCAGTTCGCCAGCAGTGGAGCTGATGGGACTCGAACCCACGACCTACTGGTTGCAAACCAGTCGCTCTAGCCAACTGAGCTACAGCCCCATTCGCCCGAGCCTACGCGCCGTGCTGCGCGGAGATTCGAGCTACTCGGGTCAGTGAGTTCCGACAGCCGCCCGAATCGACTGGCGAAACGACCGAGTCGTCGCAGCAACCGCGGACGGCTCGTAGCCACAGTGCGCCATGCAGTTGTCGCAGCGTGGGTCGCGACCCCGGCCGTACTTCTCCCAATCGGTGGTCTCGATCAGCTCTTGATACGTCTCGGTGTATCCGTCAGCCATCAAATAGCATGGACGCTGCCAGCCAAAGATCGAATAACTCGGGACTCCCCAGGGCGTGCACTGGTAGTCGACCTTTCCCTCTAAGAAGTCGAGGAAAAGCGGCGTGTGGTTAAGCCGCCACTTCTTCCTGCGTCCCTCTGAAAAGGCCAACTTGAAAACGTCTCGCGCCTGGTCAACCGGGAGGAAGTGCTCCTGGTCCGGAGCCTTCTCGTAGGCATAGGCAGGAGAGATCATCATCGAGTCAACCTTGAGCTCGTCGTTCAAAAAGTCGAGCACTTCGCGGACTGTTTTCGGCGAGTCGTTCGTGAAAAAGGTCGAGTTGGTCGTCACGCGAAAGCCCTTCGACTTGGCGAGCTTGATCGCTTCAACGGCGGTCTCGAACACTCCTTCTTTGTCGACCGCCGCGTCGTGGCGTTCCTTCAGGCCGTCGAGGTGGATCACCCAAGCAAAGCGCGACGAAGGCTTGAAGCGGTCGATCTTCCGCTTCATCAAGATGGCGTTCGTGCAGAGATATACAAAGCGCTTGCGCTCGATTAGCCCGTTGACGATCTCTTCGATCTGGGGGTGAAGGAGCGGCTCGCCGCCGGCGATCGAGACCATGGGCGCTCCTGATTCCTCGATCGCCGCGAACGCCTGCTCGGGCGAGAGGCGCTTGCGCAGGATCTCGGTCGGGTACTGAATCTTTCCGCAGCCCGGGCAGGCGAGGTTGCACACGAACAGCGGCTCGAGCTCGACGATGAGCGGATACTTCTCCCGCCGGGCGAGCCTCTGGCGCATCAGGTACGACGCCATCGAGAGGTTCTGTCGGATTGGGATGGGCATCAGAGTTCACCGACCTGTTCTTTTTGAGTTCGGATGTCAAAGTTGACGATCGCTTGATCGATCACCCGCGCAGCCCGGGCGATTGAGCGGCCGGCCCGCAGCGCGGCTACCGGTGTTGAAAGCGAGCGAATCTCTTTTCCTGGGACGTCGACGATCGCTCGGACGACGACGAGATTCCCCGTCGACTCGAGCGGGACGAACCAGCGCGACTCCAAGTCGACGGCAACTGCCCCGCCCGACGCTGCTTTTTCGCGCGCCTCGCGTCCAGAAACGATCCTAGGGGCCGTGACGAGCGGGGCGGCCCTCACCGGAAGTCCAGCCCCGGACAAGAGCTCAACCGCCCGTTCGGCCGAGGCAACGGGGAACGTCTCATCGTCCCCGACCGACGAGAGTGAGGTCGCGACGACGAGATCGCCAGGACGAAGATCGTCGCTCAGCGCGCCAGAAAATCCGACGAGGACGACGAGCGCTCCAGGCTTGTGGACCTCCTCGCGTCGGATAGCTGCCAATGCGGCTCTTTGTCCGATCCCGAAGCGGATGATGTGGGCGGCAGGCGCGCCGGCGCGCACAGCCGCCTTTTCGGTCCAAAGCGCGGTCAGAAAGACGGGGCGGTTCATCGGGTCGCCTTTTCTTTCCTCTCGCTTTTCGGCGGACGTGCGTGACGAGCGGGCTCCTTTTGGGTGTCCGATGTCGCCGCCTCGATCGCGCTGCACCAACGGCCGAGCGCCGAAAGCGGGAAGACGAGGCGATAGAGGTGATAGTTGAGGTAGAAGTCGCCTGGAAAACCGGTCCCCGTGTACCACGGTTCATCCCAGTTGCCGTTGGCGAGCTGGGTCTTTATGAGGAAGGAAACGCCACGGCGTGCCGCTTCGCTTTCTGCACGACCCGCCGCGATCAGAGCGAGAAGAGCCCACCCGGTTTGTGAGGCGGTCGACTCACCGACGGCACGGTAATCCGGGTCGACGTAAGAACGGATGTCTTCTCCCCAGCCACCGTCTTCGTTCTGGTGAGCCTCGAGGAACGCAACGGCGCGGCCGATCGCCCGATCGTCGGGGGCGACGCCGGCGGCGACGAGCGCCGGCACGGCGGCACCTGTGCCGTAGACGTAGTTGACACCCCAGCGCCCGTACCAGCTTCCATCGTCTTCTTGTTCAGCCAACAGCCAATCGACTCCGCGCAGCAAGACGGATGGATCGGCCGAAGGCTCGGCGGCAAGCATCTCGATGACGTGGGCGGTCACGTCGGCGCTGGGAGGGTCGATCACCGCCCCGAAGTCGCAGAACGGGAGCTCGTAAAGCAGCTCGCGAACGTTGTCGGCGTCGAAAGCACCCCAAGCGCCGTCGCTCGACGCCATTCCCTCGGTCCAGGTCACGCCGCGTCGAACGGCGGCATCGAGCGCGGTCGGCTCGTCGTGATCGATGCGACGGAGGGCGAGCACGACTTCCGCCGTGTCGTCGACGTCGGGATAGTTGTCGTTTTCGAACTCGAACGCCCAGCCTCCCGGTGACAGGTTCGGACGCCGCACCATCCAGTCACCTGCTCCGGTTATCTCCTCTGAGAGCAGCCAGCTCGCCGCTCGGCGCAGCGATTCGTCATCGGGTGCGACGCCGGCGTCAGAAAGCGCGACGACGGCGAGAGCCGTGTCCCACACCGGGGACTGGCAAGCCTCGAGGCGGCGGACGCCACCTTCGCGGATCAAGAACCGCTCGAGGCCGGAAAACGCCGCCGAAAGGACCGGGTGTTCGAGCGGGTAGCCACGAAGATGGAGGGCGAGGATCGAGTACACCCACGGGGGCTGGATCCCGCCCCAGCTCCCGTCGGCTTCTTGGCGACGAACGATCCATGACTCGGCGCGCCGCAAGGCGGCTTCACGAACTGTCTTTCGCCAAAGCGGCTGCTCGGCGACACGCTCGTAACGATGCAAGAACCGGTCAAGGAGCACGAAGCGACCGGTCCAGTCGGCAAGCGAGGGCTTCGGTTGCTTCGGAAGACGGCCAGAGCGGAGTTCGTCGATATTGAACGAAAGCGGGTGAACAGGACGGTAGGCGCTGACGACAGTTATCGCCACCGCGGTTTGACGTGCCCAACACCCGAAATCGTAGATATTGCCTGGAACCCACGGTGGCAGCGCGACGAGTTCCGGCGGCATCGCAGGCAGATCTGCCCACGGCCACAGTCCGAATAGCGCGAGCCAGATGCGGGTGAAGACGCGGGTCGACTCGAGGCCGCCCTCTTCGAGGACGAACGCGGCAGCCTTTTGCATGTGCGACGACGCGGCATCGTCGCCGGCGAGGCGCAATGCGAAGTACGCCTCGACGGTCGTCGAAAGGTCGCCCGGCCCGCCGAAGAAGGTTGCCCAGGTCCCGTCCTCGCGTTGTTTCGACCGGATCCAAGCAGCCGCGTCGGCCGTGTCCTTTTCGGTTCTGATGCCGAGAAACTCACGCAGCAAGAGGTCTTCGGCGTCCATCGTCACATTCGTCTCGAGCTCGCCCTTCCACCATCCTTCGGGTGCCTGCAGCTCGCTGAGATGGCGCCGGGCCGCGTCGCGGGCTTGGCGCGCGGAGTTGAGTTCGGGGATCTGTGCAGGACTGACGTGCATCTCAGAACTCCCGTTCGACGACGAAGCGGGCGACATCAGCGAGCTCTTGTCTTGGGCGGTCTGCGAACCCCGGCTCTTCGAGCGCTTTGAGGGCGGTGTCGAGGCGCCGACGAGCCTCGTCGGCCGTCGCTGACCGACCACCGGCCTTTTCGACGAGCTCGGCGGCGCGTGCCGTTTCGTCGTCGCCGAAAGTCGCAGACAAAAGCAACTCGGCGAGCTCGTCGGCGTCGGCTCCACCCGCCGCGAGTGCGGAGACGACCGGCAAGGTCTTTTTCTTCTGGCGAAGATCGCTTCCAGAAGGCTTGCCTGTCCGCATCGGGTCGCCCCAAATCCCGAGCAGGTCGTCGACCGCCTGGAAGGCGAGCCCGAGCTCCAAACCGAAGCGTGCGAGGGCGGCGACGTTGTCCGGGTTGGCTCCGGCGAGCTCAGCGCCGAGCGCTGACGCGCAACTCAACAGGGCACCGGTCTTTCCGGCCTCCATGGCGAGGCACTCTTCGAAGTCAACCTCGTCCGCCGTCTCGTAGGCCATGTCGAGCGCTTGCCCGGCGATCATCGACGCAGTCGCATCCGACATCCGTCGAGCGGCGCGCGCCGTCATCTCGGGCTCGAAGCCGCCGACAAGTTGGAGCGCTCCAGAGGGATCGAGCACGACCTGTTGCGCGAGCGCCAGTAGCGCGTCGCCCACGATGACCGCGCGACCTACGCCGAAAACAGACCACACGCTCGGGCGGTGGCGCCTTTCGGCATCCCCGTCGATGACGTCGTCATGGATGAGCGAGAAGTTGTGGACGAGTTCGACAGCGACCCCGGCCGGGATGCCGAAGACCGCGGACGCGCCGACGACCTCCGCCGACAACACGGCCAGTGCCGGTCGAACCCCCTTCCCGCTGTCTCCTCCACCGACGGGGTGACCCTCGGCGTCGCACCATCCGAAGTGGTACTCGGCGACGAGGCGGACTTCGCCAGAGAGACGATCAATAGCGGTCTTCAGCGCCGGAGCAACCAGGTCGCGCGCCCGTTCCAGGGCATCTGGAGCTGTGTGGGTCGGGATCACGCGACCACCTTTTCGCCGACCGCGCCGAGAGTCTGCGTGCTGTTTCCGATCGATTGCAGGACCGCGGCGGCGGCGCGCTCACCGCTTCTCGTCGCCCCTTCCATCGTCGCTGGCCAACCCGTGTCGGTCCATGCGCCGGCGAGATAGCAATTGCGGACGCCCGTCTTCGGCCCCGGGCGGAGCTTGGCTGTGCCAGGGATGCCGCGAAACGTCGCTTCGTGCTCCCTGCTCACGACAGCGTCGACAACGCGAGCTGACCCGGCACGCGGAAACAATTCGCCGAGCGCGGCGCGGTAACGGTCGATCAGGACCTCGGGCCGCTCGCCATGTTCGGCGTCCGCCCCCGAAATCGATACTGCGAGCACCTGTCCATCGTTCGGGTCGAGACCGGAGGCAACCGTCTTGTCGAAGACAAACTGGACCGGAGTGTCGACGCCGGCGGCGATCCGGAGGTCGGTGACCTTTCGGTCGTAGACGAAGTGAACATCGACGATCGGCGAAGTTCCGAGTCGCTCGAGTTCTTCCGGATTGACCAACGCTTCACGCGGTAACAGATCTGCCGCCGAGCGATGCGGGACAGCGACGACGACGGCATCGGCAGCGACGTGCTCACCGTCGACCACGACGCCAGAAGCGACGCTCGTGTCGTCTTTTGTTACGAGGTCGATCGCGGTCACCTTTGCCCGCCGATGGACCTCACCTCCAAGCCGTTCGATCAGGCGCGCCGCCGGCTCGACGTGGAGCCGGTCGAGGGGAACTTCCGCCCAGCCGACATCGCCCGCACTCGAGTCGTCGAGAAGCCCGGTACGAAAGACCTTGGCGCCAAGGGCGAGAGAGGCTTGCTCGGCCGGCAGGTTGACGGTCGGAAGCGTGATCAGATTCCAAAAGTGATCGATGGCCGCCTTTGACTGGCCGTGGCGCGAAAGAAAGGCGCCGAGCGTTTCGGCGTCGAGCGCCGGATCGTCGAGCGACAGGCGCTTCAATGCCAGAACGGCCCGCGACACGCCGAGGCGGTCGCGGACAGACAGGTGGCTGTACCTGAGAAGCGACGCGGCAAGATTGGCGGGCGCCGGGAGCGAGTTGCGCTTGATCCAGGCGACTCGGACACCGCGAGCGCTCGGGCGGAGTATCGGGATGGCGAGGCGCTGCTGAAGCGGAGCGAGGTCCGCTGTGCCGAGACGGTCAAGAAAACGACGATACGAAATACAGCAGCGCAAATAGACGTGCTGGCCGTTGTCGAAGGTAAGTCCGCCCCGCTCGAATGACCAGGTCGCGCCACCGAGGCGCGGGCGCGACTCGAAGAGCGACACCCGCGCGCCAGCATCGGCGCAAGCGACCGCGGCCGACAGCCCGCTCAGTCCACCGCCGATGACGACCACGTGACTGGCTGTTTTCATGCGACCGTCGATCCGGCCAGACTCACGGCTGCCACCCAAGCTTTTTCCCAAGTCGGCAGAGAGACGCGATGGTCGAGTACAGCAAGAGGCTGGTTTTCGATTCGGTCGAGAAGCCGGGCGTAGATGCCGGCCATCGCCGAAACGCAGGCGCGCGACCGACGGTCGAGGAGATCCAAGAGTTTGAGGCCTTCGCGATAGTGCTCGCGAGCTCGACCGGCTTCGAAGCGGACGAGTTCGACTAGCGCGTCGAGGGGCCCAGTCGCATCGGGAGCGCAACCGAAGCGGGAGAGGTCCTCCGCGGGCAGATAGACGCGTCCCATCACTTCGCGATCTTCGACGATGTCCCGCAAGATGTTCGTGACTTGCAGCCCAATACCGAGCGTGTCGGCAAGACGCGGCGCCCGCATTTCATCCCGGGCTCCGAACACTCCCACAGAGAGCCGCCCGATCGAGCCAGCAACACAACGGCAGTACTCGCTCAGCTCGGCGAAAGTCTGGTAACGAGTGGCGCGACAGTCCATCTCACAGCCAGTGACGAGATCTCCAAGTGCCTCAATCGGGATTGGGTATTGAGCGAGCGCGTCAGAGAGTGCGACGAGAACAAAGTCGTCCTTCGGGGGTGTGCCCGCGGCGGCGGCGACGATCTCTTGGCGGGTGCGGCTCAAGGCGCTGAGTTTGTCTTCGACGGTGGCTGAGCCATCACCGATGTCGTCAACGCGTCGCGCGAACGCGTACAAGGCTGACATCGCTGAACGTTTCGATGGTGGCAACAACCGGATCCCGTACGAGAAGTTGCGCGCTTCGTTGCGAGTGATCGCCTCGCAGTGCCGGTAGGCGAGTATCACATCGCTCATCGCGACCACCTCGACGCATTGGCGAGCACAAACGCCACCTTTCGCGACACGGCGATCTTCGTTGCCTTAGCCGGCGACGACAACACGTCGAATGAACCGAGCTCGATCGCGTCAAGCTGCGCGAGCCCCCCACCGACGAACCCGGCGACGGCGACGCGCGCCCAGCGCCGAAGAGACGAAACAAGCGGCATGCCGGATTCGATGAAGCCACGAGCACGCCCGCACTCGAAGGCGAGCAACCGGCGAAGTGCCGGCGTAGCTGGCGGGTGGGCGAGTTCGTCTTCGGCGACGCCAAATGACTTGAGGTCGCTCATCGGAAGGTAGATGCGCCCTGTCCCGAAGTCCTCAGCGACGTCTTGCCAGTGCTCGACGAGTTGGAGTCCGGTGCATACGTCGTCGGAGAGTGCGGTCAAACGAGGATCCCGCTCGTTAAACACTGCCAGTACCAGGCGTCCGACCGGGTTCGCCGAGAGCGCGCAGTAACTGACGAGGTCGTCGAAACCCGCGTAGCGCGTCACGCGTTGATCGAGTCGATTGGCCTCGATGAGGTCAGCAAACGGCCGGCGATCTAGGTCGAATCGGCGAGCCGTTACGCCGATGGCAACGAAAAGCGGATGAGTGGCTGTGCCGCGTAGGGCTCGATCGAGTTCGGCTTCTGCCCAGTCAAGCTCACCGAGGCGGTCGCCGCTCGATCGATCGCCGATGTCGTCTACGAATCGGGCGTATCCGTAGATCGCCTGCAGGTGCCAGCGGATGTTCTTCGGAAGGACCCGCATCGCCACTGGAAAGTTCTCCGACGACGCCTTGGCCAATTCCTCGCGGGCATCGAACTCGACGGGCGCCGCCCCAGCGGAGCCGTCGAGCCGCACCGCATTCATCGGGCGACCATCCCCCCACCTCGAAGCGTAATTCTGCGAGTTCGACCTCCCGAGCGCCGCGACACCTCGAGAGTCCGGTCGTCGGAACGACTTGCGAGTCGCTCGAGTGCGTGTCTCGTCGAACGGGCGATCCCCTCGGCGTCCAGGCCTAGGCGCTCAAGGATGGAATCGGGCTTCGCGTGTGGGATGTACATCGTTGGAACCCCGAGAGAGACGACGTAGGGTGCTGCCTCGTCGGTTTCGTCGGCAACGGATTCGAGCACGTCGCGCAGATACTGCCCGGCGCCGCCGTGGACGAGACCATCTTCGGCTGTGACGACGAGACGCGCCCTTTGGCAGCGCTCGATCAGCGACGGACATAGTGGCCGGACGACCCGCGGATCGATCACCGTGACGTCGACCCCGTCCTGGTCGAGCAGGGTTGCCGCCTCGAGCGCCGAGCGAGCGAGCTTGCCGATTCCGACCAGAACGACGTCCTCGTTCCCGTCGCGCAGAAGCCGCGACTGCATCCCCGTGCCCGGTTCTGCCAACGTTCCTGTTCCAGGCGTCTTCGGGAAGCGGATCAGAGACGGACCAGGCTGCTCGACCGCCGTCGCCAGCATCGGTGCGATCTCCCCAGGCTCGGCAGGTGCAAAGATCGTGAGGCCGGGGATCGCGAGTCCGAGCACCATGTCGAGGAGGCCGTGGTGGCTCGGTCCATCGTCTCCTGTCACCCCGGCACGGTCAGCGCAGATGACAACGGGGGCGCGATGTAGCCCGACGTCGAGATTCTCTTGGTCAAAGCAGCGCGAAAGGAAGGTCGAGTAGATGGCGACGATCGGTCGCGATCCGGCAAGCGCCATGCCGGCGGCTGCCGCCATCGCATGGCTCTCGGCGATCCCGACGTCAATGAAGCGATCGGGATAGCGAGCTTCGAATGCGAGCAGCCCGGTCGGACCGGGCATCGCCGCGGTGATCGCAACGATGCGACTGTCGCGAGCTGCGAGATCGAGAAGGGCCTGGCTGAACGCTTCGGTGTAATTCTTGTCCGGGCTCCGAGGACCGATCGAGATCGCCCCCTGGTCGGTCGCGGTGCCGGGGGAAGCGAGTTGCACCGCCCCCTTGTAGTCGTGGAGACACTGCACTGTGTCTTCTTCGGCCGGACCGTATCCCCTTCCTTTTCGCGTGAGCACGTGTAGTACGACTGGTCCGGGCCATGATGCCGATCGCCGCAGCGCCTGTTCGACGACGGCGACGTCGTGTCCGTCGATCGGCCCGAGGTACCTGATGCCGAGAGCCTCGAAAAAGACGTGAGGCTCAACGAGCTCCCGCACGGCGGCCGTGAGACTGCGGATCGAGTGCCCGGCGAGGGTGCCGACGCCCGGCAGGTCTTGGAGAACGCGGGTGATCTTTGACTGCAGAGAGCTGAAACTCGGATTGAGGCGGAGCTGGGTGAGTGATTCGGACAACTTTGAGATCGTTGGCGCGTAACTCCGACCGTTGTCGTTCAAGATGATGCAGACCTTTGCCCCGGCGTGTCCGAGATTGTTGAGCGCCTCGTAGGCCAACCCTCCTGTCAAAGCCCCGTCACCGACGAGGGCGACAACGCGACGCGTCTCGTCCTCACCGCTTGCCTTGAACGCGGTCGCGACGCCGTGCGCATAGCTGAGCGCGGTGGAGGCGTGCGAATTCTCGATCCAATCGTGGTCGCTCTCGGCGCGGCTCGGGTAGCCGGAGAGCCCGCCTTCCTTGCGCAGTTGGGCGAATCCCTCCCGGCGACCGGTAACGAGCTTGTGGACGTAGCTCTGGTGCCCCGTATCGAAGAGCAGCACGTCGCGAGGTGACGAAAACACTCGGTGCATGGCGAGCGTTACCTCGACTATGCCGAGGTTCGACCCTAGGTGGCCGGTCCCCCCGGTCGTCACCGCGTCGACGATGAAGCGACGGATCTCCTCGGCAAGTTGATCGCACTCGGCCAGCGACAGTGCCTTGAGGTCTGCCGGAGACGAGATCGCTTCGAGGAGCGGGTAACCGGGATTGACATCGTCGTTCACGCTTCGCCTCGCTCTCTTCGATGCGCTTGCCTGGCGGCACCGCGTCGGATGTCTACGCCCCGAGCCTTCGCCCCTCGACGGCGCGAACTCCGGCGGTCGTCCCGCGAGACCCTCGTACGCACAGCTCTGGTGACTAAATCGTCACGTCTTTTGCTCACAGCCATACTCGCAGAGCAGGCGGAGTCCGTCAACGACGCCCCACCCGTTCTCTCAGCCCCCCTCGGTTCAGCTCGACAGAATCCCGGGCACCCCCGCTGGCCTGGGCGTCTTCGACCGTCAACTGAGGGTCCACCGCCCGCTGGACGCCGGCAACGAGCGCGGCGGTGAGTATGTCCTCCTCGGGAGGAGACTCGTCGCCCCCGCGCACACCGGCGACGGCTTGGGTGAGCGTGGTGACTGCGTTGCGGTAGGCGCGGGCGTGACCGGGACGACGTTGCGCGGCAAGAGAGGCGGCGTCCAGAAATAAGACGAGGTGGGGTGAAAGTGCCAGGGCGAGGTGGTCGACCTCGCTCGTGCGACCGCCACCGTCGTTTGCTGATGTTTCAACGAAGGCGGCCGCCACTTTTCGCGCTGACTCTTCGACCGCGGCCGAGAACAATTCTTCTTTCGATGAAAAGTGCCTGTAAAAGCTCCCCTTGGCAATCTCCGCTGTCCGGCATACATCGTCGATCGTGACGTCGGCATAACCGCGCGCCCCAAAAAGCCCGATGCCGACGGCGACGATGCGCTCCATGACCGGCGGACCAGCACCCAAACGGGCGGCAGCTGCGAGCAGTTGATCCCACATCTCGGGATGGAACACCCCCGTAGTCGGCTTGTCGTAGAGATCGGGGAGAAGTTCGGGAAGCAATTTTCCGATCGTCTCGATCGACAGGCCGCGCCGGTCGCGAACGAGACGGATGAGCCGGAGGAGCTCGGCGTGGCGCTCGTCGTACAAAAAGCGGTTCGGGGAGACTTTGAGCGGAGGAGGCAGAAGGCCAGAAGCGAGGTAGTAGCGAACCGTCGCCGCCGGGATCCCGGTCCGGTCCACGAGCTGGGACATCGTGAACCTGCGCAGCGCCACCAAGTTGTCTGTTACCACCTGCACTCCGCTCTTGAAAGCAACCCCTCCGTCGACGGTAACGTGAACGCAATGAAGCGCGTCGGCGTTATCACCGACTCGAGCGCGTGCCTGCCCGCTGAGCTCGTTTCCAAACTCGGGATCTGTGTCCTTCCGATCAGTGTGTTCCTCTCAGAAGACGGCGAACTCGACGGCCCGGATCTTCCGGAAGCCCTAGCAACTGAGGAGCTCGCCGGGGCGAACCACCCGTTTGTCACAGAGTATCTAGAGGCGATCGAGACGCCGGGCTTCGACGCCGCCGTGCTCGTAACGCCTGCGATCGAGTTCTCGACGATGTACCGCAACGCGGCGCTGGCGGCGGAATTCTCCTCTAGACCGGCGATCTCGATCGATGCCCGCACGGCTGCGGCTGGTCAGGCTCTCGTCGTCCTCGCGGGCGCCGAATCGGCCGCCAGCGGTGCAGAGATGGACGAAGTCGTTCGGGTTATCGAAGACGCCACTCGCCGGGTAGAGCTCGTCGCTTCACTCGCGAGCCTCGAGGAAATCCGGCGAAGCGGGCCGGTTTCCGATGACGTGCTCGGAGCCGGATCCCCGAGCACCCGCAGCATCTTTCGCATGTGCGGCGGATCTGTCGAACCGCTCGGCGTGGCGACGACTGCTGACGAGGCGCTGGCGGTAATGCGCGACGCCTACGTGAACAGCGCACCACACGGCGTCGAGCGGTCGACCGTCTTCCACGCCAACGCCCCTGCACTCGCAGAGAAATTGAAACATCTCATCGGTGGAGTCGATTTCGTGAGTGGCTTCAGCGTCGCGATGCAAATTCATACCGGGGGAGGCGTCGTCGGCGCGGCATGGATCCCGCGATCTGATCCGATGTAAAACGCCGCCGTGATGACGTCCGCGCGCTACCGTCTCGGCAACCGGGAAGTCCGGTTGGTGGTGGAGCCAAGGTGACAAGCGGAACCGACGTCGGCGCTGGCGAAGAGCCAACAAGCGTCGCGCAACAAACGAAGTCGAACGTCGAGTCGAGTCCGGAGTCGGTCGTGATCACGGCCGAGATCCCGCTCGTCCCGCAATCTCGCCCGCGGCGGATCAGCGTCGCGGGCGATGGCTGGTACGCCGCCCAGCCGGAGCGACGGGCTCCGGCACCGGTCGCGATCCAGCTCGTTGTTTGGCTGCTTTTCTTCCTCTTTTTGATCGGCCTCGCCGGCCTGTTGGTCGAGCACTTCCACCCGAGCTGGCTGGAGTTTCTGCGCTACAAGCCGGCTCAGTCCTCGCCCCACCACCCGGCCGCCGGTGCAGCCAACGACACCACCTCCTCCACTCGCCCGCCATCAGCGAGTGGTTTCGCTCTCACATCTTCGAGTCCGAGCGGGGTGACATATTCGGTGCCATCCCCCTCGAAGTACACCTTGGTCGTCGCGGCAGCGAATCCCTGCTACGTCGCAGTGAAAGTGCCGCCAAAGTCGAGTCACTACGTGTACGCCCGCACGATCACCCAAGCCGAGAGTCCTGTTGCAATCACCGTGTCGGGTTCCTCGTCACTCATGCTTGGTGCGCGAGCGACGACGGTAACCGTCGAGGTGAACGCGAAACGGGTGGGAACGATCAGCGCGCCGAGATCCGCCTTCACCTACACGTTCGTCCCGTCCGCTCAGTGACTCGGTCAATTTCGCAGCCGGCCTCCGACAACACCAAGGTGAGGGACACGTGACGGCCAATATCGCTCGCCAACGGCGCGTCTGGGGACGCCGGGCCGCCGCGTGGGATCACCATGCTTCAAGCAACCCCGGCCTCGTCAAGGTCGTCGAACGGGTTATCGAGCAGGCGGCACCGGAGCTGTCGATGCGAGTCGTCGACCTCGGCTGCGGTTCTGGACAGCTCGACCTGCGGCTTGCCCCAAAGGTCAGCTCGATCCTCGCCGTCGACGTGAGCACTGAGATGATCAAGCTGTTACTCGATAACGCGAGTGCGGCAGGTGTCCATAACATCGAAGGCCGCGCGACTCCGATCGAACGTCTCCACCTCGACGCCGAATCGGTCGATCTCGTTGTTTCGAACTACGCCCTTCACCACCTGCGCGACTCCGACAAGTCACGCACCGTCCGTGAAGCGGCTTCGTGGTTACGCCCCGGCGGCCGGCTCGTCGTCGGCGACATGATGTTCGGCCGCGGCTCTGACGCGGACGACCGCGAGATCATTGCCTCCAAGTTCCGCAGTCTCGCCAAAATGGGTCCGGGTGGATGGTGGAGAATCGTGAAAAACGGTGTCCGCTACATCGTTAGGGTCCAGGAACGGCCCGTTTCGATGCAGCGCTGGATCGCGATGTTCCAAGCAGCTGGACTCAAGGACGTAGCGGGGGCACGGGTCGTGAACGAGGCCGCGGTGGTAACCGGGGCCAAGCCCGTCCGCTCCTCGCTCGGCTGAGGAGTTCGACAACCGACCCCACCGACCTCGACTCGCGTGTATTAGCGCCGAGCCGAGGCAAGATAGGGGTGTGAGGATCTCCTCAAAGGCGGACTACGCGGTCCGGGCCGTGGTGGAACTCGCCACGTTGTCTCAAGAGCGACCCGTAAAGGCGGAGACGCTGGCAATAGCGCAGGACATCCCACCCAAGTTCCTGCTCAATATCCTCTTCGAACTTAAACACGCCGGGATTGTCGCGAGCCAACGTGGCAACGAAGGCGGCTTCCGCCTCGGGCGAAGAGCGGACGAAATCAGTCTCGCCGACATCGTGCGAGCGGTCGAGGGACCGCTCGCTCAGGTGGGCGACGTTCGGCCTGACCAACTGGACTACAAGGGATCAGCTGAGCCACTTGTCGAAGTGTGGATCGCCGTCCGCGAGAACCTCAGATCGATCCTCGAATCGGTCACTGTCGCCGACGTCGCCTCCAGAAACCTTCCGCCGATCGTCAGCGGAATCACTGCCGACCCGGAAGCCTGGATGCCACATACCGCGGGGACGGTTCCCGGTCCGCAGGCGATTCGGGCCGCAAAGGCGGGGCGTCGCGGGTCGACCACCTCAACTCAGCGCCGCTAACGCGATTCGTGTACGAACCCGGCGACACGCGCACGCTCCGATGACGACCCGACGGCCAACAGCGCGCTCACTCAGTGAGGAGTCCGCTGTCGACGAATCCATCGGTGCCGTGCTCGACCGCCTTCGCGCTGGCGGAGGACGTGCGACAACGGCGAGACGCCTGCTTCTTAGATCACTTTTTTCCCATCCGCGTCACCGCACGGCAGAAGAGCTCGCCATGGAGGTACAAGCCGAAGCACCAGAGATCCACCTGTCGACCGTATACCGCAACCTCGAAGAGCTCGAGCGCCTTGGCGTCGTCGCTCACGTGCATCTCGGGCACGGCCCTGCGACCTATCACGTTGCGCCGGCTACGCATGGACACTTGGTCTGCGAAGAATGTGGAGCGGTGATCGAGGTCGACGACAAGGAGTTCGAGCCACTATCCCGTCACATCGAGACGTCGCACGGATTCGCGATCGACCCCCATCACTTTGCTCTCCTCGGCCGGTGTGAACAATGTCGAAAACACCAGTCGCGCGCTAACGGGTAGCGGAACTCTCGCTACGAACGCGATAACTCGAGCCGCTTGAGAATCTCTGCTGGGTAAAGCGGAGTGCCGGGGTCGGGATGATCGAGGTCGCGCCAAACGCCGATCTTTGGCTCGGCTTCTATCCCTTTGAACTCCTCTTTGCTGTAGAGCTCCGGATCAGCAAACTCGGTCTCGTAGACAAGCATTAACTCATGGCCCGGCAGGCCCTCGAAGACAAAAAGGTTCTCAACCACCCCGACGAGGCGCGCTGGACCGAGCTCGACTCCCAGCTCTTCGCGCATCTCGCGGCGCAGCGCCTCCTCGCCTCGCTCGCCGAATTCAACTCCGCCGCCAAAGAGTCGTTGAAAGCGGACGCCAATCGTCTCGTCCCGGCTATTCGAAACGAGAACCTCATTCGTCCCCGGTCGCCGTATCAGGGCGAGGGCAACGACTCTCGGCTTGCGTTGCGCCATACCCCCATCATGACCGTTCGCGCCGGCCGGGCCGCGACATCTTCAGGCGCAGGTAGCGTTCGTTGGGGAGCCAAGGCCTGGTATGGATGACCGAAACAAGTAGCGGTCAACTCGACGTCCTCGACTGGCGTCGGCACGTTCACGCCCTCTATGCGGCCGTCCGGTCGATCGAAGACCCGCGGGAGGCCCACCGCGTCTGGACACGTGGGCGGGAGGCGCTTTTGCGATTTCACCCCGCATCGCCCGTTCCAAAAGACGAGAAGAACAGGTACCGCGGTCCGCGCATCGGTTCGTATAACGCCGACTTCCGCTTTGTCGTCCCCGTCGATCCGGCGCCTCGAGTGGAATTCGAAGTCGAAACGGGAACTGATGGCACAGTGCGCTTCGAGCGGGTCGGGGTCGTCTCGCTGAGTCAGATCGGCACACTCGACGTCTGGTGGCTCACTTCGTACGGCGGCGGTCTGTTCATTCCAGTCAGGGATGCGCTAGCAGGTTCGGCAACCTACGGCGGCGGGAGATACGTGATCGACACAGCGAAGGGAGCAGACCTAGGAGGAGACCTTCCCTCGCTCGTCGTAGATTTAAACTTCGCCTACAACCCTTCATGCGCGTACGACCCGTTTTGGGCGTGTCCGCTCGCCCCAGAGGGAAACGTCGTCGACGTCGAGCTCCCGGTCGGCGAGTTGACGGGAAGAGACCACTTGTTGGATCTATTCCAACTCTTCGACTCGTCCTGAAGACGGATGGCAAGGCGTCGCTCGATCAGCTCGAGCCGCTCCCGTGACAGCTCTTTCCCCTCATCGTGGAAAGGTCAGCTGGTGGCACTGTCCAATCCGGATCTCCCGAAGCCGAGTGCGCGGAGAGCTCCCGGCCAACAATTGAGGGTCGCTCCGGGGCGAATACGTGACCACCTTGGCGAAGGGAGTTGCGCCTTCGGCCTCTCGTCAAGAGAAAGTTGCCAGCAATATGAAACCGCCAACGGCTGGCTCGCGACGAGAATGCCGAGGCCAGCGGAGCCAATTAGGCTGGTTCTGATGGGTGCCAATGTCGGCATCGGGGGGCCTCAAGTCGGCTGGTTCGATCAACAGATCGCCCGCCGGGCGAGTGCCTACCTCGCGCTCACGAAGATCCGCATTATCGAGCTATTGCTCGTGACGACGGTGCCGACCATGTTCGTGGCGGCAAAAACTGTGCCGTCGCTCGGTCTCGTCGTCTCGACGCTCGCGGGCGGGACGCTCGCTGCAGCCGGGGCGAACGTTTCGAACATGATCTACGACCGCGACATCGACGCGGGGATGGGGCGGACGCAGTCCCGACCACTCGTCACCGGGGCCGTCACCGTCAAGGAAGCCGTCATATTCGCGATCGCCCTTGAGGGGTCGGCGTTCGCGATCTTCGCGACGACGGTCAATATCCTTTCTGGCGCTCTTGCGCTGGGGGCAGCGGTCTTCTATTTGTGCGTTTACACGATGTGGCTGAAGCGTCGCTATCCGAGCAACATCGTGATCGGCGGAGCCGCCGGTGCCATGCCGCCGGTTATCGCGTGGACAGCGGTAACAGGGCGCATCAGTGTCGCTGCAGTGCTCTGCTTCGGCCTCGTCTTCATGTGGACCCCGCCCCATTTCTGGGCGCTCGCCGTCCGTTACAGAGACGATTACGCGGCGGTGTCGGTACCGATGCTTCCCGTCGTCGCCGATCTCGACAAGGTGACAAAGCACATCCTCGGGTACAGCGTCATCGTTCTCGCCATCAGCATCGCCATAGTCCCGGTCGCACACCTCGGCGGCCTCTACATCGTTGCCGCGGCCGGCGCAGGCCTTTGGTTCGGGGCGCGAGTTCTACTTCTCCGCCAGAACCGTGACCCGAAGACTGCTATGCGCGTGTTCTCTGCTTCGATTATCTATCTCACCGTGGTGTTCGTCGCGATGGGCCTCGACGCATTAATCCGGCATCCCTGACCCGACGACTGACACGGTTCGACGTTGGATCGTCTGCGGAGGGGTTGGACCCGCGCCCTAGTCATTGGCGCATGCGTTGCACTCGTCGGCTTCGTCGTATACGCGGTCGTCGCTGCCACTACCACCACTGCCAACCCCTCATCCGGCACATTCCCGAAGGTTCCGGCTCCTTCGGCGCTGGGTGCCGGCCATCGTGCGCCAAGCTTCGAGCTATCGCGGCTCGGCTACGGAACCGCCGTCTCTCTCGGAAACAGGACTCTACCCGTTGTCATCAACTTCTTCGCCTCGTGGTGCCACGACTGCGTCGCGGAACTGCATGCATTCGGCGAAGTCGCCAACCGATCGAGCGGTGTTCGGTTCGTGGGAATCGACGCCCTCGACCCGAGTCCGAAAACCGCACTTAAGTTGCTGCATAGTGCCCACATCCGGTATCCGGTCGGAGTCGATCGAAATGGCAACGTCGTTGACCGCTACCTCATCTCGGCGCTCCCGGTCACATTCTTCGTTTCACGCTCGGGAGTTGTCGCAGGAGAACTGTTCGGCACGGCAACGGTTCGTGCGCTCACCGAATGGGTCCGCTATATCGGTGGAAAGACCAGCGTGTGAACTCGCCAATGAATAGCTCAACGGGCTCGGTCCTCGACCCCGAGGAGC
>Ga0070733_10000511_pt1 | contig 31241 bp, 30 predicted proteins | sample Coa_R1_9_FD_66450 | JGI IMG/M metagenome (GOLD analysis project Ga0070733, IMG submission 66450) | Surface soil microbial communities from Centralia Pennsylvania, which are recovering from an underground coalmine fire - Coalmine... | ecosystem: Environmental > Terrestrial > Soil > Unclassified ...
CTGCACGCCTTCGAGCGCTTCTACCGCGGCGATCAGCGCGGCGAGATCACGGGAACCGGCCTTGGCTTGGCGATTGCCAAACGGGCGATCGAACGCGTCGGGGGCGACATCGCAATCGACAGCGCGCCGGGTCACGGCACCGCGGTTACCATCACGCTCTGACGGGTTAATCGACAACGCCGCGAACCCAGGTAATGAGCCGATTCTCTTCGGATCGGCTCGCTGCAGGCTCGTGCTAGCTGCTACAGTCCGATAAACTCGTCAACGCTGAGACCGGCTTGCTCAAGAATTGTTGCCAGCGTTTTGACCTTTGGAAGTTTGCCGGTGCAGTGACGCGCGGAAAACGCGTCACCGAGCCAAGCTAACCGGCGAGCGGCACTTCGACCCGTTCGAGCTTAGTGCCGAAGTCGCTTTCGGGGATAGCTTCGCCCTGCGCGGCCAGATCTTCCAGACACAGGCGGATCGCGTCGCGTACATTGTCGAGGGCCTCTTCGACCGTCTCGCCCTCGCTAACGACGCCCGGCAAAGCAGGCGCAATGGCCGTGTAACCGCCGTGCGCATCGGGTTCGAGAACAACAGCAAAGCTGCGTTTAGCGTCCATGGGTATATCTTTGGTTCCTTCTGCACGAAACCCTAGATGTTGCAGGCACGGACCATGCCGCGCGGAACTGCGAGGTTCATTGTTTGATACGCAATACCGACACGCTGCGCTGGCCGCTAATGGCTGAAGCCGTCGCTGGCGCTTTTTCTTTTGCGGCGAGATCGATATCGTGGTCGTCGATAACGCGGCCAAGCAACTGCTGGAACTCGCGCGTGCTGCTCGATCTCGACGGTCCGGTCGTTACGGACGGAGGCTCATGGACCGAACGGCCGGTGCAACTTAGTGGTGAAAGAGCGTCGCCACCATGAGGGTCACCCAGCTTACGAGGATGAGCGACGTCATGCGCCACTGTAGTGCGTCGATCTTTGCATCGGTACGCTGAAAGCGCGCGTCAAAACCTTCCAGCCGGCGGTCGATGCTGTTCATGCGGTCGCTGATTTGGTGGTACGAGCCCTCGAGGCCGGCGATCTTCGTCTCTAGCAGTTGAAAGCTCATCGTTTCTTTGGTCCCTTCGTGCTGCGGTCGGCATTTCTTGCGCGCAGTACCCCGCGCGACGCCCACTGGGCCGAACTTAATCGCCTCTCAGGGCCGTTCAAGGCTCCGCAGCGGGGCGCTCCCCTATAATCTGCCTTGAGCATGGTACTTCGTTGCACCGCCCTCACGGCTGCGCTGCTGCTGGTCGTTTTCTCCCTTGCGCCGGCGCTTGCGCAATCGGACAGCGGCGAGATCGACATCGTGGTCGTCGATGCCGCGACCAAGCAGCCCCTCGAACTCGCCCGCGTGCTGTTGGATGGTCCGGTGATTACCTCGGAAATCACCGAACGCAACGGCAAGGTCACCTTCACCGACGTCCCCGACGGCATCTACCGCGCGCGCATCGTCAAGCGGGGCTATTCCAGCCTCACGTCGGCGTCGTTCGAAGTCCTCGACGGCCGGCTCGTCACCGTGAGCTTTGCGCTCGCGCCGGAGACCGGCGGCCTCAAAGTTATCGGCCAAGTGACGGCCAAAGCGTCGGCGACGATCTCGGCGACCAGCATCGACCAGAATTCGCCGCAGCGCCGCCTCTCCAACGATCTTGCCGATGCGCTCAACAAGCTCTCCGGCGTGAGCGTCTCCACCTCGAGCGACGACAGCGACGCGACGCAGACGATTTCGTTGGAAGGCCACGACCCGACGCAGACGCAGTTAACGCTCGACGGCATTCCGCTCAACGCACCGGGCTCGGCCGGAAATCTCGGCGCGTTTGCGACCGATCTTTTTCAAGGTGCGTCGGTGCACATGGGGCCGACGCTGGGCGGCTTGGGCGGCGGGGTAAACTTCAGCACGCTGCAGCCGACGTTGAGCTGGATCACGCAGATGCAGCTCTCGACCGGCAGCTACGGCCGCTGGAACTACTCGGTCGCGGAGACGGGCTCCGACGGCAAGCTGGGCCTCGCGGTGCAGACCGTGCAGCGCCTCTATCCCAGCCTCGCCGACGGCGACCTATTCGAGGACGCAAGCGGCCTCGATTACGTGCACGACGGTGACAGTACGATCTCGGGCAACGTGATGACCGCGCGCTACGAGTTCGGCGATTCCAACTCACTCACCGGGCTCTTCATGAACTCCACGCGCGATACCAACGTAATTTGCTTGCGCTACAACGGCGACCCGCAGACGACGCTGCCGTGCGGTTACGGGCCGAACAATTTCGACAACAGCAACGTGCAGCTTTATTCGCTGACCGACAACGCGCTGCTGGGCGCGACGCAACTGCAGACGTCGGTCTTTTCACTCGACGCCTCCAGCCTGTTCGACCAGTTGGCGCGCTACGTCAACGGGGAGCCGTCGCCCAACGGGTACTCGAGCGATACGACATCGCGCGGCTACGTGGTCAATGCGACGCTGCCCGCGCAGGAGCGCCATACGATCTCGTTTCAGGCCTACGGCACGTCGTCGCAGTTCGAGACGACGCCGCTGGTTCCGCAAGCCTTCGAGTTCTACAACGGTTCGCAGACGACGCAGTACTTCGTGCTGCAGGGAACCGACACGATTCATTCCAGCGACAAGCTCACGCTCGCGGGCTCGGCCGGCCTTAGCACGGCGACGGGCAACGCGGGCATCTCCGAGCTGGCCAGCGCGGCGGCAACGTGGAAGCCGACGACGCGCGACACGTACAGCGCGTCGTTCGCCCTCGGCGGCGCGGCGGCCACGCAAGGGCGGCTGCAGATCCTCAGCGATCCGGCCTCGCTGCGCTTTGATTGCAACGGCAAGGTCGCCTTCGGCAGCGCGCCCGGCGATCAGCCGACGCGCAGCTCGTCGAACTCGGCGCGGGTGAGTTACACGCACGATCTGCACGGCGGCAACGTCTCGCTGACGCTCTACCGTCAAGTGCAGACCGGCGTGCTGCTGCCGGTCTACGTGAACGGAGTGGTGCTCAACGGCCTCGGGGAGCTGCCGGCCGGGTATCTGCAGCAGGTTCAGGATATCTATAACTCGCCGGCGGGCTGCAACGCGCCCGCCTATACGCCGTTTGGTCCGCAGCAGCTCTATATGACGACGCCGATCTCCGGCGTGCAGCGCGTCTACCAAGGCGCGGAGGTCACGGGGTTCTTCACGCTGGGCGGGCTGGTGATCGAGCCGTACTATAACCTGACGGGCGCCGTGGCGAACTCGACGAGCTATATTTTCGACAATGCGTATTCGATTACGATTCCGGGCCAGCAGCTTCCGAATATTCCGCTGCAAAAGGCCGGCATCGTGCTGGATTATAAGGCGCCGCACTCGATGTTCGAGTGGCTGGCCGATGCACAGCACGTGAGCGCGAACAATCCCAACGACTTGCCCGCCTACACCACCTACGATGCGGGGGTCACGGCGCAGCTAACGCGCGGCACGCTCACGTTCGCCGGGACGAACATCACGAATGCTTACGCGGGCGTCTTCTCGAGCCCGACCTGGGCGGTTCCATACACGACGGTCGGGGGAACCGTGATTCCCAACATCGCGCGGCCGTTGACGCCGCGCACGTACTCGCTCACGTACTCGGTGAAGTTCGGACAAGGCACGACGTCGCAAACGGCGACAGCGTTTCATGCGCGCGGGCCTGGGGGCGGCGGCGGATTTTTCGGTGGCGGCGGCGCTGGAGGCCCGGGTGGGGGCGGCGCTCCAGGCGGTGGTGGCGGCGGTGGATTCCGGTCGCTCTTTTCACCGTTGCCGCAGACGCCGCCGGCCGATCCGTTCGCGGTCGGCGCTAATCCGCAGATGTGCAGCGCGGAGAATGCGAGCAAGGCGCGGCAGCTGTCGGCGGAACTCAAAGCCTATCAGGCGCAGATCGAAACGGCGCGAACCGCGGCGGGTTATCCCGCGACGATGCCGGCGCCCGCGCTGACCGACGCGACGGTGATCTATCACGGTCTCGGCACGACGTATGCGCTAGCGGTAACGCCCAAGGGGAGCGGCACGCTTCGCGTCGTCGCGGCCTGCATGTCGCTGCACATCGCGCGCGCCGACGACGTGACGCAACGCAAACTCTACGCTGCGTCGAGTCCGATCTTCTTCGTACCGCAACTGACCTTTATGCCGGCCGTCGGGATGTACATCGTGGCGCGTCAGCCGCAGGCCGGGCAAGAGACGTTCCGCGTCTACAAACTTCCGGCGACGCCGCCGAAGAATCCGTTCGAGCTGCGCGTCTCGGCGTCGTGCTCGGGCGCGGTGCAGAACTTGGCGACGCCGGCGATGGCGGAGCTGCAGAAACATTTCGCCTCGGGCACGCCGACGCCGAGCTGGACCATTACGGCCCATGCGGCCAAAGGCGGAACCTGGTACGAGCTCGACCCCGGCGATCCGACCGTGATTCCTGCACTGATGCTCTGCGGCCGAATCGCCGCGACAACTGACGATGAGCTAGCTTCGCACGGCGTCGCCGGCAAAGCCGTGCCGGAACTCAACTACGCGCCGAGCCTGGGACTGTATCTCGTGCGCCCCAACCGTCCGGCACCGCGTCCGTCGCCTTCGCCGTAACAACTAATACGCGCCGCGCATTAACGGCTTCATAAGTGAACGACGATCCTGGAAGCGGCTGACGGACGATCTGGCGCGTACTCGGAACAAGCGGAACCTGCTGCTTTGGCTGGCGCTGTTGTTCGGGTTCGGGGCTTTCGTGCTGAAACGACAGCGTGGCTCCTAATCCTAGCCGGAGCCGGATGCGGAGCCCTCGCTGTCTCGTTTCGTTTTCTCGCTAGCCGGTTCTAATCTACAAAGGCGGCGGAATGCATTTGCCCGCTGCGACACGACAGATGACGATTGGAGCGGGCTCCTTAAGGCCCGTAAACGGCGAGCCTTTTAGCGCCTTCAGCGCGCCCGTGCTCTCGATCGCATACGCCGAAATGTTGTCGGATCCGACGTTAGGCACGTAGGCGAACTTCCCCGCGGGATCGACCGCCACGTACTCGGGCTCGGTACCCGCGGTGAACGGCGAACCCTTCACCGCCGTCAGCGCTCCGGTGGTTGCGTTGACCGCGTAAGCGGAAACGTTACCGGAACTATCGTTGACGGCGTATGCGTACTTTCCGTTGGGATCGACGACGATGTTAGTCGGCTCGGTGCCCGCCGTAAACGGCGACCCTTTCACCGGCTTGAGCGCGCCGCTGCTTTCGATCGTGTAGGCAGAGACGTTATTGGACCCATAGTTCGCCGCGTAGGCAAACTTGCCAGACGGGTTGACCGTCACGCCGGAAGTCTCGCTACCCGCCGCGAAGGGCGAGCCCTTGACCGGCTTCAGCGCGCCGTCGCTCTCGATCGTGTAGGCGGAAACGCTATTGGAGTCATAGTTCGGAACGTAAGCGAACTTGCCCTTAGGATCGATGGCGACGTATTCGGGCTCCTCTCCGGTCGCAAACGGCGATCCTTTTATCACCGTCAGCGCGCCGGTGGTCGCGTCGATCGTGTAGGCGTCGACGTTATTGTCTCCGTAGTTGCTGACGTAGGCGAACTTGCCCGTTGGATCGACGGCCACGCCGCTCGGTTCCTTACCAGCGCTAAACGGCGACCCCTTTACCGCGGTCAGCGCGCCGGTGCTCGCATCGATCGAATAGGCAGAGATGTTTCCGGCGCTGCTCGTTCCGGTGTTGGCCGCATACGCGAACTTGCCGGTCGGATCGACCGCCATTGCCGTCGGCCCGGTGCCCGCGGTAAACGGCGATCCCTTTACGGGCGCCAGAAAACCGTCGCTTGAGATCTTATACCCGGAGATATTGTTGTCGCCGTAGTTGCCTACGTAAGCATACTCGACGCCAACATCGGGAAGCACCCTGGGGAGGATCGAGTTGGAGCCTCGCAGGCCGCCGATCTGTCCTTGCGATCCGCCGCATCCCGCCAGCAGCGCGATGAGCGCGGCAGTGCCCACCCCAGAACGACCAAGATTGAAATTCGTCATGTTGATGCTCCCCCTATCGAGGTGAAAGATTCGGCGGTGGCCCGGGCGGCTCCCCGTGTTCTCAGCAACTGGACGAAGTCGCCAAGGTTGTCTGGTGGTATCGCGCGCTTCGGGACGCAAATGAACCGATTCCCGACGGCGAGTGCGTAGAACGCCCTTAGCTCCACCACGCGGTCGACCGCGTCCCAGCCGAAGGTGCTCTCACCGACCGCCAGGTCGCCACGATTCGCTCGTTCGTAAAGATATAGCTTACATCATATCCCTTGTATCTTTTGTATATCTGTCGGGACTGTGTAGCGTGGATTCGGCCAGTTAAGAAGAAGCTGAAGCTAAGAGCGACCAGAGCCAGACCCGCGAGAAGCGACGCGGGCGTTCCCCACGTGAGCGCCGCACTCAATGCCAAAGAAGCTGCACCGATATAAACAATTACCCAAGTAACGATCCCCGCGCCTTTTCCAGGGCGCAATGCGTTTTGGCAGGCATAATACTCTTGCAATGTCGTTTCTGGTCTTATCGTAATTTCGTTCATCGAAGGCCCTGCGTCGCCCTAAACTTCGGGCGAGCGCCCTTGGCTGCGCGCCTGCTCGACCATTTCGCGCATGCGCGGATGCTCGCCGGGGATCGTCTTCACCCACGACTCGAAGCGCGGCACCGGGCGGCTCGCGCGAAAGAGAAAGTACCAGACGTTCATATCGCCCATGAACTTGAAGCGCTTCTTGAAGTCTTTGGCCAACGCCTCGTAGGAGTCGAACCTGGCGAGATAGTTCGCAAAGCTGCCATAGTCGCGATCGGCTTGAAGCAGCGCGGCGGCGTTGGCGATCGTAGCGTGAATCTTTTTCGGCGTGCGCAGTATGCCGGGCGTTGCAAGGACCCGCTCGACGTCGATCGAGTCGTACGTGGCGACGCGCTTTGGATCGAAGCTCGCGAAGGCCTCGCGATAGGCGTTCCAGGGTTCGGCGACCTGCTTCCAGCGCACGCCCGCCTGAAAGACCGCGCGCGTCATAAGCTCGAGGTAGTCGGCCAACGAGGCGGGTTCGATCACGTCGGGAATCGTTGCGGCCACGGTGTTGCGCGGCGGGTACGGCGGGCCGGCGAAATGTCCCTCCCGGGTTGCAGGGACCGGTCCCGCGGAGGTCGCAGAACCCGGCACGAAGCAACTCTCTCAAGCCGCCTCGACGGTAGATTTAAGGAGTTCCCCCTTCCGTGTACGTAGATGAAGAACTAACTTGCGTTGACTGCGGACGTCCGTTCGTCTTCAGTTCCGGCGAACAAGCCTTTTACCAGCAAAAAGGATTTCAGAACAAACCCAACCGCTGCCCCGACTGCCGTGCGGCGCGCAAGGCGATGCGCGGCAATGGCGGCGGGAACGGCGGCGGCGGTGAGCGCTCGGGCCGTCCGCGCGAGATGTTTACCGCGACGTGCAGCCAGTGCGGCGGCGTGGCCGAGGTGCCGTTCAATCCGCGTGGCGATAAACCAGTCTATTGCCGGGACTGCTTCGCCTCGCGCCCATCCTATCGCTAACTTTTTCGGCTCTCCGGAATCCGCGCCCGTCACCTAGCGTTAGGCGACGTGAACGATTTCCGGCTTCGACGAGGGCTCCGGAATGCGCTCTCCGGTCTCGCGCATTTCTTCCAGATGCCCTCGAATGGCCTCGCGGATATTTCGCGCGGCTTCTTCACGCGAGGGACCGAAGCTCGTGCATCCCGGAAGGTCGGGCACGTAAGCACTCCACGTTCCATCATCTGCGCTTTCCAGAACCGCTAGATACTCTTTCACTTCCTCAGCCCTGCCTGCTTCAAAATCGAGTTGAGCGTACCGGGTGGCACCTCCTCGTTCCAACACCTGCCTTTCCCCACTGAAAGAAAGGTAACTCTAGTTCCCGAAGTAGGGGCTATGGTCCGGCATTGGCCGATGGCCCGCGTGGCGATTGCTTTGGGGTGCGGCGCAGTCGTCGCCGGTTGCTCGAGTGACGCAGGCAGTGTGCTTGCGCCGAGCGCGCTGCATGCCCGGCATCCCGCGTGGATGAGGTTTGGCCCGCTAGCCGGCGGAGGGTCCGGCTTTACGTACGTCAGCCAAACGTGGGACTCAGTCAATCTGTACGATACGAACAATAAAAAGAACCTCGCCCCGCTCTGTCAGATTCCCGCATCCGGAGAGTATCCCGATGGCCTCGCGACCGATAAGTCCGGAACGCTCTATGTGGCGGGGAACTACGGCAAGAGCTTGGGGGTCGCAACCTTCGCGCCACGGTGCGGCGCCCAAGGGCCGTCATTTGACGAAGATTACGGCGAGCCGGCGGATCCCGTCGTGGACGGCACGACGCTCTACTTGAGCATCTCGGCCGACGTTGCGCTTCCGGGAAGCGTGACGGCCTACTACACCAAGGGCGGCCCGGAGCCGATTCGCCACCTCACCGATCCCGCCGTATCCGAAGGATTCGGCGTTGCGGTCGATTCGCGTCACAATTTGTTTTGGTCGAACACCAACGCATATTCGGGCGGCGGCCAGGTCGTCGAGTTTCGCAAGGGCCAGATGCCCGGAACGGTCTTAAAGGCGACGATCACGCCGGACTTTCCCGGCGGCGTGCTGATCGATCGCTCGAACAATCTGCTCTTCATCGATCAAAGCGCAAGCGCCGTTTTGATGTACGCGCCGCCTTATGATGCTCCGGCGTTCTCGAAGATTTCGTTGAAGGCCGCCGCCGTGTACTGCGCGCTCAACGCCCGGCAAACCCGAATCTATTGCTTGGATTATGCCAACGGCTCCGTCGACGTCTATGCGTATCCGAACGGTACGTACGAGTATAGCTACACGAACGGAATCGAGTCTTCCAAGGATCCGATCGGGATTGCCCTCGCGCCGGGGTCACCGTGATGCGGAGCCTTTTCGCGGTCGCGGTGGTTGCGGCGGGCATCGGCCTGTTGAGCGGCTGCGGCGGCGGCCTCTCGCCGCTGCGCGCGAGCGGCGACTCGTGGATGGCGCCCGGCGCGACCGCCGGGGATCTTTTGTATATCTCCGACGAGGGAACCAACGACGTCTACGTCTACAGTTGGCCGGCGGCAAAGCTGGTCGGCACGCTCAAGGGCTTCGACTATCCGCAAGGCGAGTGTGTCGACACGACCGGCGACGTGTGGATCGTCAACTACGGCAACTCGGAGATGATCGAGTACGCGCACGGGGGCACCAAGCCGATTGCGCGGCTTAAGGATGTCGGCTTCACGCTCTCCGGCTGCGCAGTCGACCCGACGACGGGAAACCTGGCCGTCACGGTGTTGGAGAAGAACGCGAACAGCAGCGGCGGCAGCGGCGGATACGTTGCGATCTTCAAGAAAGCGCGCGGCGTGCCGACTATTTATTCAAACGAGTTCTTGAACTTTCCATCGTATTGCGCCTACGACGATAAAGGGAACTTGTACGTCGACGGCTCGGGAGACATCAACCCCTGGGACGAGTTTGAGTTTGGCGAACTTCCCGCCGGAAAGAGCGCCTTCACCATCATCACGCTCAACGAAAACTTCAACTACTCGGGCGGCGTGCAGTGGAAAGGGCCATACGTCGCGATCGCCGACTCGCGCAGTAACGTCGTTTACGAGTTTAAAATTCGCGGCGCGTACGGCTACGTCAACGGCACGACGCCGCTGCAGGGCGGCTCGTACGTCTTCGACTTTTGGATTCAAGGGTCGAAACTGATCGGGCCGAACGCCGGCGGCGCCAGCGTGATGCTCTGGAACTATCCGGCTGGCGGAGAACCGACGAAAACGCTAAGCGACTTCGCCGTCCCCTTCGGCGCCGTCGTGAGCCGCTAGGCCATGGTGCGGCGGCTCGTCCTGCTCTCTCTCCTTATTTTGATGGGGTGCGGCGAGATCGCCAACGCGCCTGCCGGCGGCGCGGCGGCGAGGTTTGCGGGAAACCGCAGCGGCTCGACGCGGCTTGGGACCATCTTCACGGTGAGCACCTCGGGGCAGGAGCGCGTCATCTACCGTTTCAACAACTTGCGCGCCGATCGTGGCGACGGCGCGAATCCGTACGCGGGCCTGACGAACCTCAACGGCACGCTCTATGGAACGACGCTCCTGGGAACGTCTGCCGGCGGCACGTATAACGGCACGGCGTTCAGCGTGAGTGCAACCGGGAGCGAACGCCTGCTGCATATTTTTGGCATCGGCTTGGACGGGGCCTATCCCTACGCCGGACTGATCGCGCTCAACGGAAAGCTGTATGGTACAACGCAATATGGCGGTGCGTACGAGCGGGGCACGGTCTTCGAACTCAATCCGGTGACGGGAACGGAGCGGATACTCTACAGCTTTCCGGCGAATGCAAGCCCGCAAGCCGCGCTGACCGTCGTGAACGGGACGCTCTACGGCACGGCGAGCGGCGGCGGAACGGGCTGCGGCAGCGTCTTCTCGATAACGACCGCCGGTAAACTGCGCACGCTCTACGAGTTTACGTGCAAGAGCAACGGCGCGTTTCCGCATGCGGGTCTGTTGGCGCTCAACGGCGTCCTCTACGGCACGACGACCGAAGGCGGAAAGTCGGGGCCGTGCTGCGGGACGATCTTCGCCGTAAACCTCTCCTCCGGAAAGGAGACCCAGCTGCATATCTTCGCAGGAACTCCCGACGGTTCCGATCCCTTCGGAACGTTCATTGCCGTCGGCGGGTTGCTCTACGGCACGACGCAACAAGGCGGCGGGGGCGGCCACGGATCGGTCTACAGCGTCACGCCGTCGGGCACGGTGAACGTGGTGTACAGCTTCGGCGGTGGAACCGACGGCGAGCTTCCGTATTCAGGCGTAACTTGGTACAAAGGGCGCCTGTATGGCACGACGCCGTACGGCGGCGGCACGACGTGCAGCTATTACGGCACGGGTTGCGGGACGGTCTATGAAGTCAGCCGTTCGGGAAATGAAAAAGTGCTCTACCGGTTTGCAGGCGGAACGGACGGCGCGAATCCCTTCGGTGGATTGACGGCGCTGAACGGAACGCTCTACGGCACGACCTATTACGGCGGCGCGGAACGATGAGACTCTTGCGTGTGGCGCAACGCGCACTAGCTGCGTGCGCCGCAATGGCCGCACTCGCCGGTTGCGGTACGATGCCGCCGACACCGCAGCCCGCGGCGGCGCGGAGCGATCGCGGGAACTCTTGGATGATGCCCGGTGCTGCGAACGGGAGTCTGCTCTACGTCTCCGACACCGCGACCAACGACGTCTACGTCTTTTCGTACCCCAAGGGGAGGCTGGTGGGGACGCTCACGGGCTTCGATAACCCGCAAGGCTTGTGCTCCGACCGGAACGGTGACGTCTTCATCGCGAACTCCGCCGGAGAGGAGACGCTCGAGTACGCGCACGGCGGCAAGGCTCCGATCCAAACGCTCTACGATCCGCCGCGTTCGCCCGAAGGCTGCGCCGTCGATCCGGTGACCGGCAATCTCGCGGTGAGCGAGGGCGGTTCGGAGACGCTCGCGATCTACGCGAAGGCCACGGGCAAGCCGAAGCATTATAAGTCGCCGAATATCACGCAGTTCGCGTTCTGCGGCTACGACGATCTGGGCAATCTCTTCATCGACGGTTCGAGTTACTATTATTACTATTTCGAGTTTGACGAACTCTCAGCGGGCACCAAGGCGCTCAAGCCCGTTGCGCTTGGGCAGACGATCATGCAGGCCGGGGGAGTGCAGTGGGACGGCAAATACGTTGCCGTCGGCGACGCCGGCGCGAACGCGATCTATCGGTTCTCGATACGCGGCCACAAAGGAACGCTGGAAGGTACGACGTCGCTTACCGGTGCGAAGATGGTCGATCAGTTCTGGATCGCGGGCTCAAAGGTCGTGGCGGCAAACGTCGGCGGGCTCAACGTGATGCTTTGGAGCTATCCCGCCGGCGGCGCGCCGATCGAGGTCGTTAGTAATCCCCGTGTGCAGCCGCATAAGCCGTTCGGCGTAACCGTGAGCTCGCCACACTAACCGTCGCGCCCACGGGCGACGAGAGGCCGGCGATCGTGTTGAACGGGTTGCCGCCGGCTACGTAATGGTAGAGGCCGACGTCGGCGCGTTCCGCATCGGGTGCATAGACCGTTTTCCCTTGGAGCCACGCCTGAACGACATCGGTTGCCTCGTTGAGGGCCGTAAAATTCTCGAGGTAGCCGATGCTGCCGCGAATCTTGAACTCGTAGAGAACGGACTCGTTCGATTGCCGGTCCTGTTGGTCGCCGACCATCACCCATTTGCCGGTCCACTGCACCGTGCCGGGGAAGTAGATCGGTTGATTGAGGGCGATGTTGAGAAACGTGCCGCTGCCGCTTGGGAGAAGGGCGAAGGCGAACGTGCTGTCGGGCGTGTAGCCGTCGAGATATAGGTTCCCGGCATCGTCGTACCCACAGAAGTAATAGTAGTAGATGCTGGAGTCGGTGTACTGCGTAGGGCTGCCCGAGGCGTTCTTGAAGATCGCCACCGAGCCGTACTTATTCTTGGTCGCAAAGAGATTGGTGACCGCGAGGTTTCCCGTCGAGCCGTCGACGGCGCATCCCACGGGATAGTAGCCTTGGTCTTTCAGTCTCTGAATCGGCTGCGTGCCGCCATGGGCGTACTCTACGATTTCCGACTTTTGCGTATTGGTGATGAAGACGTTGCCGGCGGCGTCCGAACACTCGCCCTGCGGCTCGTCGAATCCGCTTAGCGTTTGCGTCAGTTTGCGGCTCGGAAGCGCGTAAACGTACACGTGATTGGAGCCCGCATCGGAGATGTAGAGCAGGTCCTGCCCATCGACTCCGCTCAGGACTGCGCTTCGCGCAGGCGCCAAGGAATTTGGGGTCGCAAGCGGAGCGATTCCGCCGCAGCCCGCGAGCGTCGCGGCGGCGCAGATCGAGAGCCATAATCTCGGCTTCACCACACCGTAACATTGGGTTAACCGCCCGCCGGTACCCTTCCAGAATGCAAATAACCTGGAAACCCATTGCGAATGGGGCCGACGAGTCGCGCGCCAAACTGCCCGACAGCGCGTTCGCCTTTCCCCAGGAGCGCAAAGAACCGCTTACCGACCCCGGTCACGTGCGCAGCGCGATCGCGCGCTTCGGATCGGTCGACGGCGTGAGCAACAACGAACGCGCGCAGGCCTTCGAAAACATCAAGGCGGCCGCCGAGTATTACGGGATCACGCTCAAAGCCTCGAGCTGGCACGACCTGGTGGGCTAGAGAAGGTCGGCGAACGCTTCGCCGACGACGAAGCGAAGCCACAGCGCGGCGTCGTGGTAGACGCTATCCGCCTCGTAGAATGCTGTGGTGCTGTTTAGCGTGATCGCATCAATGGCGAGTACGTCCGGCATCACGTCGAGCGCGACGAGCGTTCCGGTTTGGAGATAAGCGCGTACTTTCCAGTCGCGCTCGTTGGGCGAGCGAACCTCGACGACGACGTCGAGCGCGAACGGTGCGTGCTTCGTGCGCGGCTCAGGCTGACAACAGCGCCGCAGGCTATGGACCGAAAATGGTTCTCCGTACTCCGCAGCTAGGGTCTCCGTACAGGTACGGATACCGGAGCCTGGCCTCTTCGATATGCTTGATGGAGTATTGCGCAAAAGGAGTAGCCGGATGAGGATTTCAGGGTTTGGCCGTTATGCAATTAGCCTCTGCGTGGCCGCGGCCACGCTCGCCGGTTGCGGTCGCCCCTTTGACTACGCTCAGGGTGACAATGCTGGGGGGTCGGCCGATTTTACGCCGCTTGCGGTTCAGCGGGACGCGGCGTTGACGATACCGCACTTTGTGCCGCCGGTTGTGCATTCGGATCGCGGCCAATCGTTCATGCGTCCGGACGGCAAGAAGAGCTTGCTCCTCTACGTTGGAGACTGGTCCACCAATGATGTCTACGTTTACGACGTGCCAAGCGGCAAAGAAGTGGGAGTGCTCACTGGGAACGACGAGCCTTACGGCATGTGCGTCGACTCGAAAGGGAACGTGTACGTCGCGAACTTCGGCTCGGGAGAGCTTATCGAGTACGCGCACGGCGTCGCGAAGCCGATCAACACGTACGACGTGGGCGGCGAGCTGATCGGCTGTTCGGTCGATACCAAGGGCGACGTTTCGGCGACGGGTTTCGACCCGGGCGAAGTCACGGTCTACGCGGGCGGCAATCCCCAAGACGGCACGACGTATAGCGATTCGTCCTGCGAATACGAGTGGACGGCCGGCTATGACAGCAAGGACGACCTGATCGGGGTCGGCGAGTACTCCAGCATCGACGTCTGTGCCTTGCTGGCCGGTTCGAAGACCGAGACGACCCTTACGAAAAGTGGCATCACGATCGACTTTCCGGGTGGCTCGTCGTGGGACGGCAAGTATATTGCCCTTGGCGATCAGCAAGCCGGCGGAAAGAATCAATCCGGCGTGTGGCCGTCGACGCTCTCGGGCACCACGATTACGGCAGCCACCTCAGAAGTGGTGTTCGAGCAAGCGTGTGACGGCGACTACTCCGACATCGTCAATCCGTTCTTCCTCGGTAAGGGCTTCGTCCCGGTAATCCCGGGCAGCACTCACCGAGCCAAGTATATGATCGGGCCAAACCTTTGGTGCGTCGATTCAGGCTACCCTGGCACGGGCCTCTGGCACTATCCCAGCGGGAAGTTTTTCAAGACCCCCAAGCTTAGCTTGCCCCCAAGCGAGCCGTACGGGGCAGCGATCAGCTGGGGACGCTAAAGAAGGTATCCTTTGTGGTTCGTCCTTCGACTGCGCTCAGGACGACACGTGCTTTGGGCTTCGTGCTTCGACTGCGCTCAGCATGACAAGGGGGCGCAGGAGGCTGTTAATCGAGCGTTGACGCATTAACGGATGTATGGTAGAGTGGTCTCCGACCAAGGGGGCGTGCGGCCCCTAGGTCGCTATCTTCACAATTACCCGTTGGTAAGGAACGTGGTTATGAGAAGCGCATGCATTCAGGGCTGTACTGCCAGCCTGAACCTTCCATCCGCAAAACGACCGGCCATCATTCAGGTGATCGAGCCCCGACGCACGGAGCCGAGGCCGGAGCTGGGTAGGCCGGACGCACTAGACCTCGGTTATAAGCCGAGGAAGTAATGCTTCGCCGAGCCCTGCTGACGGCCTTAGCGGTCGTCGTTTGCAGCGGAACGGCAGTACCATCGGAGGAGTCGACCAGGGCGCAGCTCACTGCGTACCTTGGCGGCGTGCAGCTTCCCGACGGCGCATTTGCCGATAGCAACGCTTCAAACGAAACCCACATAACGCCCTACCGCGGTGCCTACGCGGCAATTGGATTGTCGTTGAACGGCGAAGCCGCGACGGCGCTCCGGTTCGCGCGCTGGTACGTCGCGCACATGAATCGGGACGACCAGTGGGGGCCGGGCTGCACGATCTACGACTATACGTTTAGCCGTCATCCGTTTGGAATCGCTTCGACAAAAAGCGCAGGCGCGATGGACGCGCCCGCCGGAGTCTTTCTCACGGCGATGCGGTATCTTTACGCGACGGGCGACGCGCGCGCGCAGGCCTGGGTTGTGGGCGAGGAAGTCGACGCCGAATGCATCGCGCGCGCCGCCTATGGGCTCTACCAGCCGGCCTACGGATGCACCCAGGCCGTGGTCGGCTACGACTTTTGTTTGACCGAAGACAACTTCGAAGTCTGGCGTGGGCTCGGCGACGTCGCGTGGCTCGAGGAGAATGCCTGGAATAACTCTTCGATGCGGTCGGCCTACCTCGACGAGCAGTCGAAGATCGGCGACGGGCTCTCCCAGATGTGGGACGCAAAGAACCAAAACTATAATTGGGCGCGCAGCACGGTGAACGGAGCGTTCACGCGCTCGGCTTGGACGCAGTTCTACCCCGGCGCTGTGACGCAGTTATGGCCGGTCATCGTCGGCTACGCGCGCTCCGACGAGCCGCGCAGCGTCGAACTTTGGCAACGGTTCAAAGCGGCGTGGCCTTCCATGGCATTAGCCTCACCCGTCCGCAGCCCGTGGCCCTGGACCGCTGCGGCCGCGGCAAAAATGGGAGACCTTCCGTTCGTGGCAGAGTATGAGTCGTGCTTGAACGCCGAGTACGCGGCCCGAGGATATCCGTATTCCTGGGAGGTCCACGACGCCGGCAATATGCTCACAGCGCTGGTTTGGGCGTCGGAACGCTCCCTGCGAAATTGGCCTCGCGAAAAGCGCCGAGCTTTTCGCTTTTGCGCGTTCCGCTACTAGCTTTCACCTAGCTCCGTTATCGCGTTAACGCCGGCTGCGCCGCCGCGGTTTGCTGCGTTAACGCTAGTTGCGTTTGTGCGTCAACGTTTCTCGACGGTGCTCAACTGTTAGTACGTTTGTACCAAATTAGAAAAAAAAAGCCTGAAGTATCTGGGTTGCGAGACCGATGGTAAGGCTAATGGCATCTTCAGAATTCCTTCCAAACACGCCAAGGAGTTACTCGACTTGCAACAGGTCTCGTTAGCCAGAAAACCCTTCGAAAAAACCTGGGAGTCGCTTCGCATGCCGCGGATGGCCGCGGCGTTGATCTTCGGCGTGCCGGTTCTGATCGGCGCGCTGCTGTTCGCGCTGCGCGCGTACGGCGTGCATCTCAACATCGACTGGATATATTATCCCACGTTCGCACTCGTCTACGCCGTGTGGGTTCTTCCGATCCTCGGTTTCATGTTTTTCAGTTTTCCTGCGATGCGCCCGAACCCGCACGCCGCTCCCAAGCGCCGCTTTATCTGCATGGTGCCGGCATACAACGAAGAGATGGTCATCGGAAATCCGGTGAAGAGCCTGCTCGCCCAAGATTATCCCAAAGACCTTTTCGAAGTTTGGGTAATCTTCGACGGCACCGACGGGACGGCGGACATCGCTCGGGAGATGGGCGCGAAGGTTCTCGTCACCCCGACCGACGGCTTCGGCAAGCACCGCGCGCTCGATTATGCCTTCAAACAGTTGTTGCGCGATGGTGACGAGCGGTACGTCGCGGTCTTCGACGCCGACAACGTCGTGGGCGCCAACTTCTTGCAGGCGATGAACAACGCCATCGAAGCCAAGGGCTACCGCTGCATGCAATCGTTTCACGACGTCCTCAACGGCGGCGACAACTGGGTCACCAAGGCGCTGTGGTGTTCCTGCGTTTCCTCGTCACGGATGTACCTCACCGGAAGAATGCGCAGCCTTTCGAACGCGCTGATCTGCGGCACCGGATGGTGCTGCGAAGCCGCGCTGCTGCGCCGCTACTGGCCGCTGATCAAGACGCAAACCGAAGATATCGAACTCAACGGCATCCTCGCCCTCGAGGAAGGAATCCACGTCGGGTACGTTCCCGAAGCGCACATCTACGACGAGAAGCCGCTCACGGTTTGGGTCTCGATTCGCCAGCGCATGCGCTGGATGTGCGGTCACGCTCGCGTGGCGTACTACTACTTCGGCCGCTGCGTGCGAGAGGGCACGCTGCGCGGCGATCTCGCGTTGATCGAACTAGCCTCGTTTTACCTCGTGCCGTTTGCCCTCTTGACGAGTTTCTTGACGTGGCCGCTGCTCATGGGCATTGCCCTGGGAATTTTCAGGATAACGGGGCCGCTCGCCAACGGTCCGATCGAACACGCCTTCGAAGTCGTCGCCCTGTTCTTCGTCTTCGGCTATCAAGTCGTGGGCTTCTGGGGAGAAAAACGGCTTCCGGGAAACGCGTTTATGCGGGCATGCCGCGTTCTCGCCTACTCGCTCTATACGCTTGTCTTCGCGCTCCTCGCATGGCCACCGGCCTTGGTGTGGGCGCTCTTCTCGGTCGCTCGCGCCGATTGGCTCTTCCATACGCCGCACGTCAGCGGCGATGCGAAAGAGCCGGCGCCCGCGCCCGCACTACAGGTCGCGCACGCGCGGCAACCCGTCACCGTCACCGTCTCCGCTTCAATGTCGGAAGGAGTTCTCTCATGATCCCACCGCGTCGCCTTGGCTTAATTCTCACGGCAGGCTTCGCTCTCATCGCTTCGCAGCCGGCGTCGGCCGATGACAGCTTTACCCGGCTCGACGTGAGCGACAGCACGATCGGCTTCACCAGCCCCGGCAACGCTTACGGTCCCTGGATCTATCAAGACGCGAGAGCCGTCTTCGTTCAGCCCGGCCAAGGTGCGATCAACTTCGAGTTCGCGCATCAGGCCGACGGCGATCAGGCCTTTCCAACCCACGGGGACTATTTCGCGGTGGGCGTGACTCGCGATTTCACGCCGCGGTTTTACGGTTACGTAAACTTTGGCTACGGTACCGCCTATCCGTACGCGAAGAACGACGTCCACGTCGAGCTGAACTATAAGACCACGCCGGACCTCAAGCTCGTCATGGGCGGTTCGGAGGACTTCATTACCTACTACGGGCGCCAGACGGGGCAGCTGCTGCAGCTGGGGCCCACGTATTACTATGGCACCGGCGACGTTCAGGTGCGGTATATCTCATCGGCCAACTCGAACGCACAGACGAAGAGCGGCGCTTCGGTGGCCTGGGACATCATCCCCAGCATTCGGTCGAAGTACACGTTAACCGGGTTGTGGGGACCGCAGCAGTATATCGTTACGACGCCCGGGATTCCCAACGCGCTGGCAAACTATCAAGGCGAAACCTACACGGTCGCGACCCAGCAGCAGTTGGGGCGCGTCGGCCCGCAGGGGCTAGTGTGGGGCCTGACGGTTAGCGGCATCCTGACGCACCTGACGCAGGCGGCAAATGGCGGACCCGTGTACACTGGTCGTGGCGCCACCCTGGGGGTGTGGAGTCAGTTTTGACGCGAGCGACACGACTGGAGTTTCTCTGGCAAGTTGCAAGTGCTGCGGCTCTGATGAACGGCGCATTTCCTAAGTCCATGGGCGCCGCCTCATTCTCCGCCGCGAGCCAACGGGGCCGCTTTGCGCAATGGATCGTTCGCAATCAGATCAGCGAAAGCGGCCTCTGCCGGTACTTCCGCTTCGGACCGCACGAACATGAAGAGTCGCCGCTCGCGACGGCCTATACGATCTTGCTCTTCAACGAATCGGAGCCCGAAATCGCCGACCGGCTGGCCGACGGCCTGATTCGCCTGCAAGAGCGCTACGCGACGAATCGCCACGTCGGCGGCGGCGTTCCCTCGATTGCCAACGACAGTTCGCAGCTCTTCTACTCCTCGGATGCGCTGGCGGCGATCAAGGCTCTGGTCGCCGCCTATCGCCGCAGCGGAAATGCGGCGCATCTTCGCGCCGCCGGCGGTTTCGCGGAGTTCGTCGAACGCATGTGCGACGGCGAACGCGGCGGATTTCTCGTCGAGAACCTCGGCTTCCCAATGCAGTACGCGGCGCCCGACGGCGCCATTCAAAACTGGCTGGTGCCCAACGTCGCAATGCTCTTTTGGGACGCGCTCGACGATTACGCGCGCGCTTCGGGGAGCCTTTCGATTGCGCGGCTCTTCGAGCGCGGGCGAACGTTCGTGCTGCGTTCGGTGCAGGCGCCGAACGGTGCCTACTACGATCATTACGAGCCGGGCTTTCCGGCGCGAGGCTACTCCGAGCGGCGCTGGCGCTGGTTCAAGATCGAGGCGGACGGCCGCCGCGTCGCGATCGGCGACAACATGATGATGTCGGCGCTGGGCGCGCAGCGGCTCGGCGACAACGGCGCGGTCGATCGATTTTTGGCCTGGACCAAACCGAGAGACGGCGCCTTCTACGCCTACATCGACGTGGACACGGGCGGCTCGGGTTTTCAAGCCGGCGACACTCCGTACTTCGACGTCGTTTGCTCGGGGATGTACCGCGAACTGCTCGCTCGCAGCGGCCGGCTCACGAGCGCGGACCAAGCGGCATTCGAGCGCGTCTTCGCGCTCTCGAGCGGCGCGGACGGAGGCTACCGCTGGGGGCTCAAAGGCAACGGCGGCTGGGTGCAAGGGTCGGCCGAGGCGCTGGTGACGGGCTACTGGGTCTCGCTGGCATAACGATGATTTTCGCGTCCGCGATTGCCGCACCGGCCGCCGAGCGAACCGGGCTCTCGAAGATCGAGCACATCGTCATCGTCGTGCAAGAGAACCGCAGCTTCGACAATCTGTTTCGCGGCTTCCCCAACGCGCACAGCGCGTCGCGAGGAAAGTTGCCCAACGGCACGACCGTTGCCTTGAAGCCGGTTTCGCTGGCGGCCGCATACGATATCTCGCACAGCCTGCAGGACGCGAAGACGGCCTACGACGACGGTCGCATGGACGGATTTGCAAACGAATACGCCAGCGCGAAGCCGGGCGACTCCCATCCGCAATACGCCTACGTTCCCCGCTCCGAGGTGACGCCGTATTGGTCGCTAGCGCAGCAATACGTTCTCGGAGACCAGATGTTCGCGTCGCAGCTCGACGGCAGCTTCGTCGCGCATCAGTATTTGATCGCGGGGTGGGCGGGACGCAGCTACAACTATCCCGCGGTCGAACCGTGGGGCTGCGACTCGCCGAGCAGCAACGCAATCGGTCTGCTCAACAGCATCGGGCAGCCCCTAGGGATAACCTATCCGTGCTTCACGTATTCGACGATCGCCGACGAGCTGGACCACAAGAATATCTCCTGGCGCTATTACGCGCCAAAGACCGGAACCGGCTACTCGTGGACGGCCTTCGACGCAATCTCGCGCGTTCGCAAAGGACCCGACTGGAAGAATATCGTCACGCCCGAGACGCGAGTCTTGCAGGACGTCGCCAAAGGCGAGCTTGCGGACGTGACGTGGGTCGTGCCGTCGCTGGCCCTCTCCGACCATGCCGGATCGAAGAGCAAGCGCGGCCCGTCGTGGGTCGCTTCGATCGTCAACGCGATCGGTAAGAGCCAGTTCTGGTCGTCCACGGCAATCTTCGTCGTCTGGGATGACTGGGGCGGATGGTACGACGACGTCGCACCGCCGCAACTCGATTTCGACGGCCTCGGGATTCGCGTGCCGCTTCTCTGCGTCTCGCCGTATGCCAAGACCGGCTACGTGGACGACACGCGTTACGAGTTCGGAAGCCTGCTGGCGTTCATCGAGGACCGCTACGGGCTCGCGTCGCTGGGCCGAACCGACGCGCGGGCCGCCGTACCGCTGGGGTGCTTCGATTTTGCTCAGAAGCCGCGCACCTTCGTGCGGATCGCGGCTCCGTACGATGCGGGAGAGGTCGCGCGATCGGCGACTGCGGAGGCTCCCGATGAGCAGTAAGCGCGCGCCGCGCGGAGCCCGCATCGTCGCGCTGATGGCGTTGGCCGCATGCACGGCGCACGGCGAGAGCGCGATTCCGCCGGTTTCTTTGCAGCGGCCGCCGGCGACTTTTTCCCGAGTGAATGCCGGCGGCGCGATGCTGTATGTTTCCGATCCCGTCGGCAACGACGTTGCGGTCTATCACGCGAGCGGCAGCAAACAGAGCCCGATCGCAACGATTACCCAAGGCATCGCCGGCCCCGCCGGCATGGCGGTCGACGGCAAGGGGAATCTCTTCGTTGCGAATACCACGGGCAACAGCGTTACCGAATACGCGCCCAACGGCACGTCGCCCGAAGCGACGTATTCGCAAAGCGTCCTCGGGCCGGTGGACGTCGCGGTAGACGGCGCGGGCACCCTCTACGTGGCAAACTTCTACTCGTTTGCGGCCTCGGTCGTCGAGTTTCCCAGCGGCAGTCGGACGCCGTCGGTAACGATCGGGGATCCGTGTTCGTGTTATCCGGTCGGCTTGGCGCTCGACGCCAAGGGCGATCTCTACGTCGCGTACGACGACTACTACGAGCAAACGCTGATTTATAAATATGCGCCGGGCTCGAGCAAAGGCGTTTCGCTTGGCTTGCAGTTCAGTCAACTGCGTTGGGAGGCCCCGGGCCTGGCCTTCGACAAGAGCGCGAATCTGCTCGTCGCCAATGCGACGCTGCCGGGCGTGCAAATCTATCCGGCCGGCAAACTGAGCCCGTCAAAAACCCTCGAGAAGCGCGGCTCGCCGCGCTTCCTCGCGTTCGATTCAACCGAGAACAACGTTTTTGTCACCGACACCAGCAAAAACGCCGTCGAGGAGTACGCGTATCCATCCGGCCACATGACGAACGTCATCACCAACGGCCTCAAGAGCGTCTACGGAGTAGCCGTCAGCCCACCCTGAGCCCCCTGTTTGTCCGCATGTCCGTGGCGCGATTGTCTCGTTTCGGATATGATTGGCTTTGCTTTTATCGTGAGCGGAAGCTCGGCTTAAGGAGGGGCGCAAATTGCGAGTCTCGGCGTTAACCAGGTCCGCTCTTGCCGTACCGCTCGCAGGTTGCGGCGTATTCTTCGTCGCTCTCGCCGGCTGCTCGGCGACGAATCTTTCCCCACCGCAAGGCGCCGCGCCGGCGGTTCGCGCCGGCGCGCGCGCCGCGTATGGCATGGGCCCAATCGTCCAGCCGAAGCTGGTCGGGACGATCCTGGGCTTCGATATCGATCAGCACGGCAGCGACGGCGTTCTTGCCAACTACAACAGCCGCTCGTTGAGGGTCTCGCTCGAAACCTTCGACGAGACAACCGGCAAAGTCACGAAGGTCGTGCGAGAAGGTGCCGGCTCGAGGGGCGATTACGTGGTGTACGGCATCGTCGGGGGCGACGTCGGCTTCCTTTACCACAACAAGTACGGACTGATGAATCCGGTGACCGGCGAGAAGATTACGGGATCGTGGGCGCCGCCGAAGTCGTTCGAAGTATCGCAGGTCGCCGAGAACCAGAGCAGCTCGACTTCCGTCATGCTCGGGTACGACGAGAGCCAACCTTCGGCGCCGACCGAAGTGGTCGCGGCCGACGTCGTCAAAGGCACGGCCAAGGTGATTCCGCTCGATCAGAACCTCTTTAGCACCGGCGGCGTTCCGGTGATTGCGCAGGACTCGGTGACGAATCAAGCCGTGATCGCCGCCCAAAATGGCGGCCGGTACACCCATCCGGTGATCGGCATCATCGATCTGCAGTCGGGAAAAACGAAAACGTTTACCGGCCTCGGCTACGGCGACGTCGACGGCATCGGCGTCGATACCAAGACCGGCGTCGCCTGCACTACGACCGGAATCGACGCGGGCATCGAGTTCTACGACCTCAAGACGGAGAAAGGCAGCGAGGTGCAGATTCCCAATTCGGGAGGCAGCCAACTGCGCAGCGGTTCGGGAGTTGCAGTCGACTCGCTTCACGGGCTGTGCATCGTCGCGCAACCGGTCTCGGGAAGCGGCACGCAGGCCAGCGCGATTTGGGTCGTCAACGAAAAGGGCACGTTTTTCGAAGAGATCCAGGGCTTCAACTTTTGGTTCGGCGTGGGGCCCGCGATCAACCCGGAGAAGCGCATCGGCTACGTGATAAACCCGCGTCCGGAGTACGGCAACCTCGCCGGATTTTCGTACTAATGCGACGCGCATTGGCCCTTTGTGCTTTCGCCGTCCTGTTTACAGGCTGTAGCGGCGCGACCGGTTTTGACCGTGCTGCGTTGGTGCCGGACCGAACGGCGCCGACGGTCGGGCGTTCGACGCGCGGCGACCTTCTGTACATCTCCGAGTACGGCGGCGGCGTGCTCGACGTGTTCTCCTATCCGCAGGGAAAGTTCATACAATCGATCGCGTATCTCGACGGAACGCCGCAGGGAGAGTGCGTCGACAACAAGGGCGACGTTTGGGTAGTCGAGATCGGCGGACATCCGACGATTGAAGAGTTCTCCCACGACGGGTCGCCGATCGGGTCGTTGAGCGATCAAGGCGAAAATCCTTACGGCTGTTCGATCGATCCCGTCACCGGCGATCTCGCCGTGTCGAGCGAGTACGGCTCGACCAGCTTTCAGGGGAGCGTCGCCGTGTGGAAGAAGGCCGCCGGAACGCCGACGGTTTACGTCGATCGGGCGATCCAGGTACTCCTGTGGTGCGGTTACGACAACAAGGGGAACTTGTTCGTCGACGGCCTGCCGCCGAGCGGCAAGTCGGAGTTTGCGTTCGCCGAGCTGCCGAAGGGGAGCAAAACGCTCACCAACATCAAGCTCAAAGGAATCGTCTTTCCCGGCAACATTCAGTGGGACGGCAGTTCGCTCACCGTCGGCGTTCCATCGTATAAAAGCGGCTCGGCGATCTTCCAGGTGAAAGTTTCAGGATCGAATGCAACGATCACCGGAAAGACCGTGCTCGAGAAATCGTATGAAGTCTATGGATCGTGGATTGCCGGTGGTACGGTCATCGGGCCCGACGATGGGCCTTCGCTCAGCACGGTTCAGCTCTGGAGATATCCCGCCGGCGGCAAGCCGACGATGGCCTTGAGCAAGGGCTCTTCTACGTTTTTTAACGGACCATTCGGCGCGGCCGTGAGTCCAGGGAAGTAAGTTCTCAGCGACCTTTACGTAGGGCCGATGTACAATCGCGCTATGAGTAAGAGCTTTTTTGCCCTCGCGCTGGCGCTTAGCCTAATTCCGGCCGCGGCGCTCGCCCAGGATACCAACTCCCAGCCGCAACTTACGGACTCCCAGCGGCAGCAAATGCATCAGATGGTCGACCAGTTCAAACAGTCCGAACGGCAACTCCACGAGCAGCTCCGCTCGCAGATTCTCTCCTTGCTGACGCCGGTTCATCGTCGCGCGCTCGCGGCAGCGATCGGCAACCTCGTGCTGTCGCCGAACCCCGACATCGACGCCGCTGCCAAGCAGATCGACGCGATCCTTTCGCCCGCCGAGCGGGAGCGGGTTCTCCAAGCGCACCAAGCGTTCGAATCGCAGGCTCGCCAACTCCACGAGCAGATGAAGTCGCAGTTGCAGAGCGAGATACCCAACTGGCATCCGCCGAGCCACGACCACACGATGAGTCCGGAGATGCAGGCGCAGATGCGCGATCCGGGCTGGATCGTGTTGCGCGCACTGCCGCCGCACGACGAAGGGATGGGCGACCACTAGCGGGCGATGCGTTAGGAACTCCAGGTAATCACGATCTCGCCGCTCCCGGCGGGTCCGGTTCCCTGCGAGTTCTTGACGTGCTTGGCGTTCTTCTCGACGAACGAGGATCCGCCGCCGCCGCCGCCCCCGCCGCCGTGTCCACTGGTGCTGTCCGAACCGGCGCCGCCACCGCCGCCACCGTAATAGCCGCCGCCGCCGCCACCGCCACCACCGCCGGTGGAGGCGTTGCCGCCGCCGGTACCGCCGGCGGCGCGCTTGCCGTGAGCGCCGTGCTCCCCGGAGCGATAGCCTCGACTGCCGCCCTCGCCACCGGCGCCGCCCGCGCTCTGCGTGCCGCCGGCGCCGCCAGAACCATCGGCGCTGCCGCTGGACTCACCGCTTCCGCTGCCGCCGATCTTCCCGCCGCCCGCGCCCCCGCGGCCGCCCGCACCGTATACCGCTCTTGCTCCCGCGCCGCCACCGCCGCCGGCGACGAGCACGCGGTCCTTCAGATCATCGCCGCCTTGCCGGACGTCGGACGCACCGCCGCCGCCGGCTGCGCCGCTGCCTCTGCCGTTGTAGGAAGTCCCACCGGCGCCGCCGTCGGCGCCTCCGTTGAAGCCGCCGGGGCCGCCGCGGTCGCCGCCGGTCACACTGGTTGGACGGCCGGATCCGCCGGCGCCGCCGACGTAGATGCCCAGCGTTTCACCCGGCGTGACCAGGATCGTTGCCTTCACCACGCCGCCATCGCCGCCGCTTACCGAGCGTTCGCCGTCGCCGCCGCTGCCGCCGACGACGTCGACGCGCACCTGCGCGACGCCCGAAGGGACGACGAAATGCTGCGGTTTTCCGGTGTAGTTGAACGTCTTCGATTGGGTCCCGACGGGGCGCGATTTCGCGGTTGGAGAGTTGGCGAGCATTTGTACGCCGCAGCCGGCGAGCAATGCGAGGGCGGCCAGCATGCTGAGGGAACCGCGATCGAGCCGAGGAGCGTTCATGGTTTGCTTCCTTGTATTAACTAGTCCAAGTAATAATGATCTCGCCGCTGCCGGCGGGTCCGATCCCCTGGAGATTCTTGACGTGCGTCGCGTGCTTCTCGACGAACGAGGATCCGCCGCCGCCACCGCCGCCACCGCCGACTCCGCTGGTGCTCAACGCGCCGGAGCCGCCCCCGCCGCCGCCGTAATAGCCGCCGCCCGCGCCGCCGCCACCGCCCCCGCTCGAGGCGCTGCCGCCGCCGCTGCCGCCGACGCCGCGTTTGCCGTTGGCTCCTCGCTGGCCGGAGCCGTAGCTCTCACGACTGCCGCCGGCTCCGCCGGCTCCGCCCTTGCTCTGGGTCCCGCCACCGCCGCCGTAACCGTCGGGGTTGCCGCTGCCGTATTTATCGCCGGCCCCCTCGCCGCCGATTTCGCCGCCGCCCGCACCGCCGTCGCCTGCGCCGTAGGCCGCGGTTGCGCCCGCGCCTCCGCCGCCACCGGCCACGATCACGCGATTCCGCAGCCGGTCGCCGCCTTGCCGGACGTCGGAGGCGCCGCCGCCACCGCCGGCGCCGCTGCCCGGGCCGAAGGAAGAGCTCCCACCGCCGCCGCCGTGGGCGCCGCCGTTGAAGCCGCCGATACCGCCGGCGTCGCCGCTGCCGCCCACGCTTGGATTTTGGGATCCGCCGATACCGCCGACGTAGATGCCGAGCGTTTCACCGGGCGTTACCGGGATCGTCGCTTTCACGACGCCCCCGTTGCCCCCGACGACGTCGTATCCCCCGCCGCCGGCGCCGCCGGTGGCTTCGACGCGCACCTCCGTGACGCCCGAGGGGACGACGAAGTGCTGCGCTTTGCCGATGTATTTGAACGCCATCGATTGCGTCGCCACCGGGCGCGATTGCGGAGTCGGGGAGTTTTCAAAGACTGGCGATCCGCCGCAGCCGGCGAGCAGCGCTAGTGCAACCAGCGTGCCGAGGGGGGCGCGATCGAGGTGGAGAGCAGCCATGATTTGCCTCCTAAATCTTGATCTGGGTCCCCTTTTTTCGACCGCGAGTTCGGCCGTTCCGCCTAGATCATGACTAAAGTTATCGGATTTCCTCGAAGGCTGCGACGAGCCGTTCGAGTCCGGTGCGGTCGCGGGCGGTGAAGCGCGCCTTCACAGGGCTGTCGACGTCGAAGACGCCGAACAGCGTGCCGTCGCGCAGGATCGGAATGACGATTTCGCTGCGTGAGGCAACGTCGCAGACGATGTGATCGGCGAAGGCGTCGACGTCATCGATTACGAGCGTTTCGCGCTTTGCCGCGGCGGCTCCACAAACGCCGCGGCCGTGTGGAATGCGCGTACAGGCGGGGCGTCCGCTAAACGGGCCGAGGACCAGATCGCCCGGCGGCGTTGCGAGATAAAAGCCAGCCCAGTTGAGGTCGGGAAGTTCGTGGTAGATCAGCGCCGCGAAGTTGCCGGCGTTCGCGATGAAATCGCTCTCGCCGTCGAGCAAGGCGCGCGCTTGCGCTTCGAGGCGCTCGTAAAGTTCGGTCGTCATTGCTTGAAGGGGTCCTCGTTGTAGTACGGCGCGTGCGCGCCGTCGACCGTGATCGTATACCACGGCTCGGGCGACTGTTTGTCGAGCAGATCGAAGCGTTCGCCGTCACGTGCGAGGTGCGTGACTTCGACCGTGTAGCGAAGCGGTTTGCCCGGGATGAGCAGCGCCGGAGTGTCGGTGCGAACGAGGTAGGCTCCGCGGCCGCCTTTTGCGTTGAGCACCGTCGCGGTGCCGTCGGGATCGACGACGACGGCGCTGCCTCCGTCGACTCCGAGCGCGTAGATTTGACTCGCATCCGGCAGAAGTCGATCGTGGAAGATGCGCGCGAGAAATGCGATCGTTCGCCCCAAGCGATTGCGCGCGACCAAATGCGTATCGGTGATCGTGTCTTGCAGCGGGGGCCAGGCGAAAAATCCGGTGGTGAAGCTAATGCGCGGTTCGAGCGGATCCTTCACGGCGTCGGCGGTGGCGGTTTCGAGGTTCATGGCATCGGCGGCAACGGAGTCGTAGACGACGGCGCCTTGAATCGCCAAGCCGGCGCTTCCGCCGCCGACGACGCCGCCCCGCGCGTAGACGCGCTTGACCGCCTCGATCAGTTCCGTCCCTTTCCAGCGAACGTAGTTGGCTTGGTCGCCGCCCGCGAAATAGACGGCGTCGGCGCCGTCGACGATTCGCGCCACGGAGTTCACCTGCGCCGTCGAGACGCAGGCGGGGATTAGGACCGTCTGCACCGATGCGAAGTTTCCGGCTTGATAGAAGTGGCGATCGTCGATGTTGGTATACGAAGCTCGCAGGATGACCACGTTCCCGCCACGCCGCGTCGTGTCACCGAGCAATCGCTCGTGCATCCATGTTAACGTATTATCAGGCGAACTCGAGGCGCCAGCGCCGTCGAGCAGCAGACCCGGGCCGTGCAGATGCGGCGACGGTACGTACGTTCCGAAGCGCGGAAAGACGGTGAAGGCGCAGATGGCGAAAACGAGCAGCATCGGCAGCAGCTTCGTGATATAATGCGCTTGACACTGCCGCGCCGCCCTGTCTCCTGAGCGCAGGACGAAGGGCGGCGTGTATTGAGGGAGTTTACTATGGCGCGTTTGTTGACGTTAGGAGTTGCCATTGCGATGCTGACTTCGTGTGCGGGCGGAGGTGTGCCGCCGGTCGGCAATCAGATCGCGAATCAGGCTGCGCGGGTGAAGCCCGCGAGCGTGCCGGTTGTGGGCGGCTGCCAGATATTCCCCGCGAACAACTGGTGGAACACCGACATTTCCAACTATCCGCTCGATAAGCTATCCAGCAAATACATTGCGGCGCTTCCGGGAAATCTGCATCCCGATTTCGGGCATAACCCCGACTACGGAATTCCCTTCAACATCGTGCCGAGCACGCAGAAGAAGGTGCCGGTGAGGTTCGGGTATGCGTCGCAGAGCAATAAGGGGCCGTATCCGATCCCGCCCAACGCGGAGATCGAGGGCGGGAAACACGCTACCGGGGATCGTCACGTGCTGGTGCTGCAGCAAGGAGTCTGCAAGCTGTACGAGATGTGGCGCGCATTTCCGCTTCACGGCGGAACGCGCTGGAAGGCCGGATCGGGCGCGCTCTTCCATCTCGACTCGAACAAACTGCGCCCCAACGGCTGGACCTCGGCCGACGCCGCCGGTCTTCCGATCATGCCCGCGCTCATCAAGTGCGATGAGGTGAACAAAGACAAGGTCATCAACCATGCGATGCGCGTGACGTTCAACGAAACGCAGATGGGCTATATTCATCCGGCCACGCACTATGCGAGCGACAGCAAGGATCCCAGCCTGCCGCCGATGGGACTGCGTTTTCGCATGAAAGCCTCGTACGATACTTCGAGCTTGCACGGTCAGGCGCTCGTGATTGTGGTTGCGATGAAGAAGTACGGCATGTTCGTGGCAGACAACGGCAGCAACTGGTACTTTCAAGGCCAAGGCGGCAAACAGGCATCGTGCTGGAACAACAACGACCTCGATCAGCTCAAGAACATTCCCGGGAGCGCGTTCGAAGTGGTGCAGACCGGAAGGATCCGGCGTTGAAAAAACTCGGTTTGGCCGTATTGGCAACTCTTCTGGCCGCGATGGTCTCGCCGCCGGCGGCTCGAGCCGATTGCATGCAAGCCACGCGGGGAGTCCTCAACGTAGCGCTGACATCTTACACGCAGTGGCAGAACTATAGCGTGGCGTCCACGCCGGGGGAGCGAGGCCTCGCGGCGCCCGAGTGGGAGAGTTTCGAGCACGAGATGGATTGGATCGTCGACAACGGCGACATCGCTCGCTGCAGCCGCAGCACCCAGCTTCTGTACTATTCGTTTAGCGCCAGCCGCGACGCGATGCGAATGACGCGTCTTTCCGCGCTGCAAGTCGCTTTAGCGGGTGCCGCGGACCCCGTCATAGCCAAGTTAGCCAACGTCGTCAGGGCCGCGCTCGACGTTTATTACGACGATGTGCGGAGGCTCTACTACATGGGATACGCGCGAAGGAGCCCCGCGGAGTACGCGCATTTAAAACGCGACGTCAGCGGCTGGTATACGACGACGGGAGTCACCTTTGCGACGTGGGAGAACGCGAAGCCGCCGGCGACCAACGCAGCCCCTCGCAGCTGCGGCGAACGCGACCAGCCCGCTAGAGTGATCAACCAGGTGCAGCCGATCTTTCCGGAGCCGGCTAAGGAGGTCGGCCTCGGAAAGACGAGCATCGGCATCACGGTCATCGTCGGGCCGTCGGGCAATCTCATCGATGCGCGCGTGACGGATACGTCGTTCAACGTGTCCATCGACAACGCAGCCCTCGGAGGCGCTCTGCTGTCGACGTACGCGCCCGCCATGCGGAACTGTCAACCAGCGATGGGGACGTTACTCGTAAACTTTGACGACCAGTCGGATTAGGCGTTCCTTAAATTTTTGGCCGATCAATTGGCCGATCTACCACTCGATGATGATCCGGCCATTGGCCGTGTTCTTCCAGCCTTGTTCGTTTAAGATGCGGACGGCACGAGGCGCGATGAACGAGGATCCCCCGCCGCCGCCACCACCATTGCTCGCGTTACTGGGGCCGCTAATGCCTTCGCAGCCGGCGCCGCCGCCACCACCGCCGTAGTAGCCGCCGCCACCACCACCGCCGCCCGCGGTCCCCGCAAGGCTACCGCTTGCGGTACCCGTGCCGCCGACTCCGCCTGTGGCAAGAGTGCCGTCTCCGCCGAAGTTGCCGCTGTAACCATAACAACCGGCACCGCCGGCGCCGCCGTTTCCGCCCGACTTTTGGCTGCCGCCGCGACCGCCGCCACCGCCTCCTGACCGGTCCGCGCCGCCGGCACGCGCAACTTTTCCGCCTCCCGCGCCGCCGGCGCCGATGTGCTTCCTGCCGCCGGTATCAACGCCGCCTTGGCCGCCCCCACCGCCGGCGACGATGACGCGGTCGGCCACCTTGTTACCGTGTTGCCGCACGTCCGAGGCGCCGCCGCCTCCGTAGCCGGCGCAGTCGGTGCACTGGCCGCCCGCGGCACCTCCCGCTCCGCCGCCGTTGAAGCCCCCGCCGTTGCCGCCGCCGCCAACGAAGATCGCAAGCATCTCACCGGGCTTAACAGCAACTCGAGCCTTGACACGGCCGGCGTCGGCGCCTTCGGGACCGGCACCCGCACCGCCGATCGCGGTGATGACCACCAGCGTCACGCTTGGAGGGACCTTGAACGTTTGCTCCCCGCCGGTGTAACCGAAGGTCTGCGACTTCATCGCGGATCCGTGATAACTCGGCAGCACCACATCGGTCGCAGGTTGCGATCCACTGCAGCCCGCGATCAACCCGGCCGTGATGGCCACGCGTAGGCGGCGTTCGAGGTCCGTTATTTTCATCTATGTTTGGAGGCT
>Ga0070733_10000512_pt1 | contig 31215 bp, 31 predicted proteins | sample Coa_R1_9_FD_66450 | JGI IMG/M metagenome (GOLD analysis project Ga0070733, IMG submission 66450) | Surface soil microbial communities from Centralia Pennsylvania, which are recovering from an underground coalmine fire - Coalmine... | ecosystem: Environmental > Terrestrial > Soil > Unclassified ...
GTTTTCGAACTGGGATCTGCCATCGGGTATTCGACGATCTGGTGGGCGCAGGCCGTGGGCGATAAAGGACGCGTCATCTATACCGACGGTGACCGCAAAAATGCCGAGCGGGCCCGCGGATACTTCAATCGCGCCGGCGTCTCGAACCGCATTACCGTTCACACCGGCGACGCGCTGGAATTTCTCTCCGAGCAGAAGAAGGAGTTCGACATCATCTTCAACGACGTGGATAAGGAGGATTATCCGCGCGTGCTGCGGTTGGTCGCGCCTCGCCTGCGCAAGGGCGGACTGTTCGTTACGGACAATGTCTTGTGGAGCGGGCGCGTCGCGGAGAAGAATCCGACGGACGTGAAGACGAAGGCGATCCTCGAATTTAATCGCAAACTTTACGACGCAAAAGAGTTTTACACAACGTTCCTGCCAATTCGCGACGGGCTGGCCGTGGCTCTGAAAATATAGGTTATCCGCCTACGGTTGCTCGCTACTTCGACGGCGGCTGAATGAGTTCCGCGTCGATTGTGATGGTGATGTCGTCTCCCACTACGCCGGGAGCGCCCTTCACGCCGAAGTCCTGACGATTGATTTTGGTGGTCGCCGACGCGCCGATGCGCTGATTGCCCCAGGGGTCCTTTATCGCAGGCGACGGTCCGTCCACATCGAGCACGACTTCCTTGGTAACTCCGTGGATAGTCAGATCGCCGGTGATCTGCAGTTTGCCGGCGCCCGCCGACTTGGTCTGTTTGGCGTGGAAAGTGATCGTCGGGAATTTCTGCACCTCGAGGAAATTAGGACTGCGCAGATCGTTGTCGCGCATCTCGACGCGGGTGTCGACCGAAGTCGCGTCGATGATTGCGTCGAGAGTGGTCTTGGATGGGTCGGCGGGATCGAAGGTCGCCGAGCCGCTGACTTTAGTGAACGCTCCGCGCACGGTCGATACGCCGAGGTGTCGCACCGAAAATTGCGCCGAGGAGTGCATGGGATCGATCTTCCAGGTTCCAGCTTGTGCGGCGGCGCTGGCTGCCAGCGCGAAGGCGGTAATAAGGGCAAGAATGTAACGGGACATATTCGCAGTTTCTCCAGAGACTCGGTTGAGTTCCAATTATGCTAAATCGACTTGACGGGAATGGCCAATAAATCCTCGACCAGGCCAACTTCTTTTTGCAGAAATGGCTCCGCGTAAGTTACGCCGCCAAGCATACCGTAGAAACGCGCCATCGCCTCGACGCGGGCATGAATTTCGTTGTGGGCAGGGAACAGATCCTTACCCGCTTCCTGATCGCTGAACTGCGACTTGTACGCGAGGATGGAGGCAAACTTGGTTTCAAATTGCTCGCTGATATCGACAACGAACGACGGCCGAATGTGGTAGTAGAGCGTGGCGTAGATGATCTTGAAAGGGCGATGGGGCGGCAGGGGACCACTGTCACCTGTATGCGACGTGGTTTGGCTGATAGCTGACGGCTGAGAGTTGAGAGCCTTCCTCGGATCTAACTTCGCCAGCCCTGCCAGAAAGCAAGCTTCATATCCCAGCACCGAAGCCGTGTAGTGATCCGGATGCCGGCCTTTCCAGTAGGGCAGAATAACAACGCGTGGCTTGATCTCCCGAATAACAGTAGCGACTTTCAGGCGGTTCTCATAAGTGTTTTCAACGCGCCCGTCGGGAATATCGAGCGCCCCTCGCCAACTTACTCCAAGAATCTTAGCCGCGTCGGCAGCCTCGTGTGCCCGGTCCTCCGCCGTGCCGCGTGTTCCCATTTCGCCTTGGGTTAAATCGAGGATGCCGGTTCGCTGGCCTTGCTGCGCGGCCTTTAGCAGCGTGCCGCCACAGGTTTGCTCTACGTCGTCGCGGTGCGCGGCGATGGCCAGAATGTCTAGAGATTGCCCGCTCGAAAGGGAAGACATGTCAGTCCAAGTTGCCTTGCTCCAGCACGACATTCTCGCGCACGATCAGCCGGTGCGCCGCCATCTCCTTCAATGTGGGCAGCACGCGGTTCACGTGCTCGTCAGTGTCGACGAAGATAATGATGACCGGCAGCTTGCCTCCGGCTTCGATCAGATGCGCCGTCTCCACACGATGGCGTCCCAGGAATCCGGCGACGCAATGGATCGCCGTCGCGGCGAAGACATTTTCTTTGCGGAGATAGTTAAGGATTTCCATGTGCAGTGGCCGGTGGCGCCACTGGTCGGCTTCGTTCAGATAGAGGGTGACTTGAACAGCCATCGCGTTCGCCATTTTACAGCACTCGCGCCACGGCCATTCCGGCGAGCGCCCCGCCCAGGCAGAGCAGGTTGTTGCCGAAAATGTTGGCGAGCATGAGTGTCCAATGGCCCTGCTCGAAGAACGACATCGACTCGAAGGCGTAGCTGGAAAAGGTGGTGAACGATCCGCAGAACCCCACGACGACGAGCAGTCGCCAGCGTGGGTCGACCAGCACGCGCTCGGTGGTCCAGATGACGAAGAAGCCCACGATGAAGCTGCCGACGATGTTGATGGCGAGGGTGCCGTAAGGGAAGATCGCACCGAATTCCCGGGCGACCAGACGGCTTAAGAGATATCGAAGATTGGCGCCGACAATCGCGGCGACGGATATGGCGAGGAAGTCTTTCACGATCGGGCGCTCCTACAAAACAGGATTCGATTCTGTAGGAGTCATCAGCCGGTGCAGCAGGCGGTTGTGGCGAACTCCATCGCCGTTCAATCGTTTTTACCACAGGCGACACAGGGAGCACAGGGAAAACCCGACGCCCTCACGTCAGATGTCTGACCTACTTCTTGCGTTCCACCAGAAACCGCGCCAGTTTCTTTAGCGGCTCGGCGCGCTCGCCGAAGCTGCCGAGCTCTGCAAATGCCTGGTCCACCAGGGCATCGGCCTTTCTTACCGAAGCGTCAACTCCAAACAACGAGGGGTAGGTCGCCTTCTCGGAGGCTGTATCTTTGCCGGCCGTTTTTCCCAGTTGCTCGGAGGTCTGGGTCACGTCGAGCACGTCGTCGACAATCTGGAATGCCAAGCCGATGGCCAGTCCGAAGGCGCGTAGCTTCGCGACCTGGCTGTCTTTGGCGCCGGCGTAGAGGCCGCCGCTCACCAGGCTTGCCGTGATAAGCGCGGCGGTTTTCGAGCGGTGAATGTATTCCAGCATCTCCGCCGTGGGTTGAGTGTGCTCGGCTTCGAGGTCGACGACCTGGCCGCCGATCATGCCATCGATTGTTCCGGTGCTGTGGGCAATTTCTGCGATGATGCGCACGCGCTCTTCCGCCGGACACTTCAACTTCGCCAGCACTTCATAAGCCTGGGTCTGCAGTGCATCTCCGGCAAGGATGGCGATGGCCTCGCCGAAGACTTTGTGACAGGTGGGACGTCCGCGACGCAGATCGTCGTTGTCGAGCGCGGGCAGATCGTCGTGAATCAGCGAGTAGGTGTGCAGCATTTCCAGCGCCGCCCCGAGTTCATCGATGCCTGCGGGCAACGAGCCGCCGACCATGCGACCAGACTCGATGCAGAGCACGGGACGCAATCGCTTGCCGCCAGCGAAAACGCTGTGGCGCATGGCTTTGTGAATCGAAACGGGGTGCTCAGTTTCGGGCGGGATGAGACGGTCGAGAGCGGCGTCAGTCAGATGCTGGCCTTGTTCGAGAGTTTCCTGCAGCATGAAGCAGTGAGTATAACAAGGCGATTGTGAGTTAGAAGAAAGAGAGCTTGCCACGAAGGTTTCACGAAGGCAAAGCTTAGCGAGGTCCTTCGTGAACCTTCGGGCCCTTCGTTGGCGAACGCTTTATGCAGCCGCGCTGCGGGTTAGCGCCATTTGACGCCGGACCGAGGCGATAACATCCCCCACATCGTCGGTGGGGCATACATCGCTGGCGCCCGCTTCGAGTGCGGCCATCCACATTTCTTCGTCAGGAACGCGGTGAGTGCAGACGATGGGCATCTCGGGAAAGTCACGGCGCAAACTCTCAACATCAGTAAGGCGCCAGTACTCAATATTGAGAATCACGGCTTCGGGAGGGTTTCGCGTTACGGTGTCCTGCAATTCCTCGCGGGAACGGGTTACATGGACAGAGAATTGAGGCCGGAGCCCGCCGGCCAGGGAGTGGGCAATTTTTGGGTCTTTCTCGAGAACCACCACACTTGGAGCCATACATCCCCCGATCTTCAACCGTCGTCAAGGGCGGACGTAAACGAGCGCATTAGCGTCGCCGATCGACGATCGACTAGGGCTGCGGGCCGGGCTGGAAAAGCACAACTCCACAGACAGCTTAGGATTTTCGAATCCCGCTTCGAGAAGCGACGCTTACCGATGCGCGGTCGCTTTCTCGGTCGCCTTCTCGATCAACGGTTCGAAGGGTTCGGCCTGGAGCTTGCCGTTTTTCTTCAGCAGAATCTCCACTTTTCCTTCGGCCTGCTCCAGTTCCTTGCGGCAGGCCGAAGATAGCTGCATGCCTTCTTCGAAGAGAGTGAGGGATTTCTCCAGAGGGACTTCTCCCTTTTCCAGTTCCTGAACAATTTTTTCCAGTCGCTGGAGACACTCTTCAAACTTAGCCAACGGGTCTCGCTCCTTGTGTCTCTATAGATGCTCCGATTTCGGCCAAGTGTCCAGTCTTTTTTTGCAAAGACGTGCACAACCGATGAGCAGCGCTATCCCGGATTAGGAGCAGCCGCGAGTGAGCCCTTCTCTGGGTCCTCACCGGCAGTTCTTCGCGACCTCGGCGGTTAAAGGCTTTTCGCGGGCACGAACGGAAAAAGCGCTTAACCCGCTGAGTGCGCAGAGAAACTCGCCGAGGACGCAAAGAAATCGCTATCCGAGTGCTTCCAGAACGTCCACTGCTAAGTTGTAACGGCCTTGCGGGGCGCTGATCTGCGCGCCCTGGACGGTCTGGCGGGCGGCAACCAGCATCTCGCGGGCAATGGCGACGCCCTCGGCCCGCGCCGCCTCAGGTGTCTGAGCGCGGGCCATGCGCTCCAGAATCGAATCGGGCACGGAAACCCTCAACTCATTCTTCATGAATTCCGCGTTTCGCACACTAATCAAAGGCCAGATCCCGACAACCACTGGAATGCGGCAGTGCTCGATGCGCTTCAGGAAATTCTCCAGCAACCGCAGGTCGAAGACCGGCTGGGTCACGACATACTCCGCTCCGGCCTGCACTTTATACTCGAAGCGACGAACTTCCTCGTCTAAGTCGGTCAGGCCGGGGTTGGCTCCGACGCCAATCACAAACCCAGTCCCGGTTCCGATCGGGTTGCTGCCCAGATCGAGCCCGCGGTTCAGGTTATGGACAATGTTGACCAGGCCGATCGCATCCACATCAAACACTGCGGTCGCATCCGGATAGTTCCCCATCTTCGGCGGATCGCCGGTTATGCAGATCAAATTCTTGATCCCGACTGCGGCCGCTCCCAGCAGGTCGCTCTGAATGCAAAGGACGTTACGATCGCGGCACGTGTAGTGCAGGATGGCATCGATCCCAACGTCGCGCTGGATGAGCAGCGAGAGCGCCTGATTGCTCATTCGCGCCGAGGCGCGCGGGCTGTCGGGAATGTTGACCGCGTCCACTCCCACCGATTTCAAAAAGCGCGCGCCCTCGACTTCTTTGCTGACGTCGATGCCTTTCGGCGGCACAATTTCGACCATGGTTACGAACTCGCCCTTGGCCAGTTTCGCGCCCATGGCCGAACGGTTCTCGAGAGGGACCGCTGGAGCGGCCTTCGGTGCGGCCTGGCTGCCGGCCACTTGGGCTGCCGCAGCCTTGCCGCGAGCTTCTCCGACGCGCAACGCCGACTTCATCACTCGAATGTGTTCGGGGGTGGTTCCACAGCATCCACCCACGAGTCGAACTCCAGCGGCTACAAACTTCCTTGCGTAGCTGGCCATGTACTCGGGCGAACACAAGTAGATGTTCCGTCCCTCGACGGATCTTGGAATGCCGGCATTTGGCTGGGCGGCGAGCGGCAGGGAAGTCGCGGCGCGCACGCGCTCCATGGCATCCAGCATGGCGACTGGACCCACGCTGCAGTTGCAGCCGATGACGTCGGCTCCCCACTCTTCAAGTTTGGGCACGAACGTCGCAGGATCGGCACCGTCAAGGCAGTTGCCGTCTTCATCAATCGTGACCTGCGCCACCATGGGCAGCGAGGGAGCAACATCTTTCGCGGCGAGCATTGCCTGGTGAATTTCTTCCAAATACCCGAAGGTCTCAAACATGAGCAGGTCAACTCCACCCTCCACCAGCGTCTGAATCTGCTGGCGAAAGGCGTCGCGTGCTTCCTGGAAGGAAGTTTTTCCCAAGGGTTCGATTCTGGTTCCGAGCGGGCCAACCGATCCTGCAACCCAAACATCGAAGCTTTTGGCAGCCTCGCGAGCCAGGCGGACGCCTGCCCGGTTAATGTCGTCCACTTTATCGGCCAGACTGTGGCGGGCGAGGCGAAAGGAATTGCCGCCGAAAGTATTGGTTTCAATGATCTCAGCTCCAGCCTGCAGGTATTCGTGATGAATCCCACGAATCAGGTCGGGCTGAGAGAGATTGAGTTCGTCGTAGGAACGGTTGATGAAGATGCCTTTGGAGTAGAGCAGGGTCCCCATGGCGCCGTCGCACAATATGGGGGATTGCTTGATCCGGGCAAGAAAGTCAGAAAAAGCCATAGGTTGATGAGAATACAGGATCAACCGCGAGTCGTGCACCTCCGTCTCTCCGGATGGCGATGCACTTTGCAAAACGGAATGGAGCGCAATTTGGGGAAGCCTTGAAAAGGACCGGTTGCGGGTCTGTTATAATCCCCAATTCCGCGTTTAAATCTCCCTGTTTCATGTCGTTAGGAGCCTTGGGTTTGAAGAGACACATCCTCGTTCTTGTTGCCGGGCTGGGCACCGGACTGAGTCTGATTTCCTGCGGTGGGCTTGGGCCGTCTTTGCATCCGGTGGATCGCGTGGTGGCCTCGCAGGGCGTGACCGCGACCTTTTCCCAGGGTAGTCTGGTGATCATTGACGGTCTGTACGACACTCTGCCCCGGGTTAACCAGTTTAGTGCGGGAACCTCTCCTAGCCTGATGGCAATTTCGCCGAGTCGAAACGTCCTGGCAGCTTTCGATGCCAGCAGCAACACTGTTTTCGGCGAAGACACGATCAAGGAGACAAGTTTGGGGGCCGCGCATCTTTCCGGCCCGACAATAAGCATGGTTGTGCCGACCGCGAGCCAGCTTGGCTATGCGGCAGTCCCCTCGGCATCGGCGACGGGTTATTCCTTCACCGGAGCCGTCCAGGTCATGAATTTCGCCCTCCCGGGATCGATTACAACCACGATCGCCGTGAACAACGCGCAAACGGTGGTGTCCAATGGCACGGGAAGCCAGTTACTGGTCTTCAGTAACGACTCGAATTCGGTGACCGTGCTGAATCCGGGTAACGCGGTGCCTGTTGTTGATACCAGCTGCCTCACCAACCCGCCGAACGCAGTTTGTACGATTATTCCAGGATTCGACCGGCCGGTGTTTGCCGTGATCAATGGGAACACGGCGTACATTTTGAATTGTGGGGCGGAGTGCGGAGGCGTTCAGGCCAGCGTCCAGACGCTGGATTTAACGACCCTGGCGGTGGGGACGCCGTTGCCGGTGAACGGAGCCACCGACGCTTTCCTGAGCGGTTCTCAGCTTTACGTTGCCGGAAACGGCACACCTACCGGACCTCTGTGCACGTCCATAGCGAGCGCCGCTCCAACCGCCGCTACTTACTGCGGAACGCTCGACATCGTCGACCTGAATACCATGACCGATCCCTACTACAACAATCCAGCTATGGAGATCGCCATTCCGGACGGTTACCACTGGCGGATCGACATGAGCGCCAACGGCCAACTCTTCGTGGGATCGCGCATGTGCACCGACATCGGGAACGTCAACAATCCGGTGGGTGAAGTGCGCGGCTGTCTGGCAATTTACAACACTACCAACAATACCGTGCTTTTTCCTCCCGACAACGGCGACGTGGTTGGGCTACAGAGCTTCACCACGCGAGACATCGAATACGTGGCCGAGGGCGGCTACTTGCGGGTGTATGACACTACGAGAAATGTTCTGCTGATCAATGATTTCTTACCGCAAGGAACCATTAACGTCATCGGTTATGTCGGCGACGTGAAGGCGATTGATTTCTTCTAGCGGCATTCACGTTTTTGTGACACGTTCGTAGATTGCAGATTCCTGCACCTTGACTACCCAGTTCTTAAGTGGGATGCTCGGCCTCTCGGTCTCCAGCCATCAGCCGTATCCAGCGTGTTCAATGCAGAGGAGGCATCCTAATGCGCGGCAAAAAGACTTTAGCCAGGTTAACTGTTGTATTCTTGGACCGAGAAGATTCTGCACAGCTTCGGCAAGGGCACAGATGGAAGTACACCGTTCCACTCTTCCCTGATTTTCGAAAGCGTAGGCAATCTCTACGGCACCACCTCCGCCGGAGGAAAGTACGGCGCTGGGACCGTATTCGAGATAATGAACCCTTAGCAATCAGCGGGACGACCAACAACTAGTCGCCGACTTACTTTGCCGGCTCCAGCACAAGGCGGTGCGCCCTGGCCGCTTCCACGGCCTTCGCAGTGAACGGCAACGCGAACGTAGTTCCTTCGTACCACGCTTTCCATTGATCCATGTAATAGGGACTGAGGAAGTTTCCGCCCTGGCCGGTCACGGTGTTCAGCGTTGATTGGTCGAGGTCGGCGAGATTGGCGGTGAATCGTTCCGATGGGCCATGGCCGCGGGATACGGCTTTGACGGTATAGCCGCTGCCGGACTGCTCCTGCACTCCCGGGCCGGACCAGCGCTGGATGAACGGAATCTTTCCGAGAATTGGATGCTGAATCTCCACGGCATTGAACCCGCCCCAGCGCCATGAGCCCAGGTCCTTGGGTGCTTCCGCATTGTTCACCGCCGCGTCCACGGCTGAGGTGAGGAGTTCGTCGTAGTTCGGATATTTTTCCGGGAGCCAACGCTTGGGGCGATGCAGAAGAATATTTTCCAGCCATACCGACCGCATTTCCCATGCGTAAGTCTCCCAGCTCAAGCTGCCGTCTTCCTTTGCCTGATCGGCGGGCGCGCTCCCCAGCTTTGGTTCGAGCAGCAAGCGCCGGAGCTCACGGATGGAAGTTTGAGCGATCGTCGGTGCCGCCGACGAGGCCAGCATGCGGCCGTCCCAACTGCGCATCAGCTCTGCCGCCTGCCTGGCTCGCGCCGACGGCTTCGAAGCATGATCGACGGCATAGACAAAGCGTTCGGCCGCGAACAGCTCGGCTTCGGATTGAACGTCGGTCTGCAGCGAGAGCATGTCGGCGGCCGAAAACTGCCGTCCCGATTCCAGCACGTGATAGATGCGCGCCGTGCGCCAGGGAGCTGCCCACTCCACGCTGATGGAATGGGGATAATCGTCCGGCGTGATCCGGCCATTCGCGGTGCCAATAATTCCCGAAGGCGGATTGTAGATGCTGGGCAGCTTTTCGAACGGAATGTAGGAAGTCCACTCGTGCGCATTGTCGGCGCCGCTGACGGGCAAGCTGCCGTCTCCGGCGGCGCGGATGGGAACTTTGCCGGTGGTGTGATACCCGATGTTTCCATCCACGTCGGCATACACAACGTTCTGCCCCGGCGCATCGAACTGCGAAAAGGCGCGGCAGAAGTCGTCCCAGTTCTGCGCCGAGTTCACGTCGAACAAGGACGTGCGAAGCCCGTCGTAGAGTGTCCAACGCAGCGCCAGTGGCCGGGTTTCGCCGGTCACTAATTCCGTGATGATCGGCCCGTGCCGGGTAATTCTCACGTCGACGGTGACGTCGGGCTTGCCTTTAACGTGGATTATCTCTGCGCGATGGTCGGGTTGAGCCCATCCCCCGGGAGTCTGATACGCACCTTGGGCATTAAAGTTCTCGATGTAGACGTCGGTCACGGTTGGCCCGACGTTGGTGAACCCCCACGCAATTCGCTGATTGTGGCCGACGATGACATAGGGCACGCCCGGCAATGTCACGCCCGCAACGTCGAGGCTGCCGGAACGCAGATGCGCTTCATACCAGAGATTCGGCATATTGTGGCCGAGGTGCATGTCATTCGAGAGCAGCGGCTTGCCGGTTACAGTATGCGCGCCGGAAACGACCCAGTTATTCGATCCGTTGACCGGTGGGTCGAGCTCATGAGAATTTTGGCTGCGGACATCTTGCAGCGCAGCTGAGGGAATCTGTCGCTGTGTGACCGAGTTATCGGGAGAGTCGTCGTCGCTGTCGTCGTCCTCATCGGAATCGCCGGAGTTGGAGTCGGGCTGGCTCAGGTCTTCGCGCATTACAGTGGGCGGTCGGTCGTGCCAGGAGCGGTTTACGTATAGATCCGCGGTTAATTCCGGGCCCAGTTTGGCCAGAATCTTTTCGCGGCCGAGCGCCTCGAAGAAACTTTGGTAGTTGAGATCCTTGACCATCTGGTTGGCTATGACCAGCGAGTCCTCCACCAGCCACGGCTTCGGAGTGTAGTGCAGGATGCGAAACTCAATGGGCAGCCTGTTGGCATGAGTGCCGATGAAAGCATTGACACCGTGCGCGTAAGCATCGAAAAATGCTCGATCGCGCGGGTTGGCCATGGCGAGCGATTTCGCCGCCGCCGCGCGCAGGCCCAGAATGCGCTGCTCGCGGTCAAGTTTTAGGGTGTCCTCGCCAAGAATTTCCGAAAGCTCGCCGCTGCCAAAACGGCGCATGATGTCCATCTGCCACAAGCGGTCTTGCGCCGTAACGTAGCCCTGGGCGAAGAAAAGATCGTCGAGCGTGGCCGCTTCGATGGTCGGCACGCCGTGGCCATCGCGAGTTACCGTGACCGGGGCGGAGAGCCCGGCGATCTGCAGGCGGCCGTCGAGCTGGGGCAGGGCTGAGTGAGCCACGAACCAGAGGTAGAGAGCTCCTCCCGCCAAAATCAGCATCACGACGAACACCATCCATCGCAGGATCCGGCCAACGGGCGAGCGGCGCGATGATGGTGTTCTGATCTCTGCCAGGGTGCTCATGAGGAAACTTTGATTGTATTCCAGGCAAGGATTGGGTTGCGGTCGTGCTGAAAATGAATTTCATTTTCAAGATGCCGGATGGTATTCTGGCTGCCGACTCGTAATGAGTCGCCTCCTAGCCATGCTGCAGAAGCGTATTGATGATCAACCCACCATCTCCCGCCAGATGGTTCGCGAAGCCCAGGACATTCTTCACCGGCACTTGAAGAGCGTGGGGCTGAAGCAGACGGCCCAGCGCGACACTATCCTGCGGACGTTTCTGGAGACGCGGGACCATCTCTCGACCGATGAGCTTCATCGTCTCGTACAGAAAAAAGATGCGCGCATCGGCTACACCACCGTCTACCGGACGCTGAAGCTGCTGGGGGAGTGTGGCCTGGCCAGCGAAGTCGCCTTTCATGACGGAATCGCGCGTTACGAACATCAGTACAACCGGCGCAGCCATCACCACATGGTCTGCACCGAATGTGGAAGTTCGGTGGAATTTTTTTCCCAGGAAGTGGACGAGCTAGAACAGGAAATCGGACGCAAGTATCACTACCTCACCACGCGACACACGTTTCAGATCTATGGAGTCTGCGAGGACTGCCACCAGAAGAACCACCGTCCGCCGGTGTGAGGGTTCGTAGAGCCGGCTGCGGGTGGCCTTCGGAGTTCTCATACGATAGCGGGAATAGGTGCAGCAACATGGGCGTAACCAGTAGCGATCAGCACGACCCCGTGCCTCTATCGTGTGCGGATTGCTTCGCTAAAATGCCCGAGACAGCGGCGTTCTGCCCGGGTTGCGGACGTCCGATGGCCGGCGGGACGACCAGCGGCACGACGGTCGCAGTCGTGGCGTCAGGAAAAGTTGGCGCTCTGCCGGAGCGCATCGCGGGGGCGCTCGCGTACCTCACATTCATCCCGGCCATCGTCTTTCTGGTTGTCGAGCCTTATAAGAAGAACCGTTTCGTACGATTCCACTCGATCCAGTGTCTGCTGGTGTGGGCTGCGGCGGCTTTGGTCGCGCTTGCCCTCAAAGTCGCAGGACTCGTCTTGTTCATCATTCCAGTGGTCGGGCCGCTGTTTGTGGTCCTGGTGTTGGTCTTGGCCGTGCTGGCCGCGGTTGCGGTATGGCTGGTGCTGGTCGTGAAAGCCCTGCAGGGAGAGATATTCAAGCTACCGGTGCTGGGAAGTTTCGCCGACCTGAACGCGGATCTTCCGTAGGCGGCTCGGCAACAAATTCTGGATTGCTTTGCGATACGTTTTTTGGTACGTTGCCGCGACGCCGCCGGGGCCCGGGTCTAAGCTGCCCACCTAGCTGGAGTCTTTGGCGACCGAGGAGGACTTCTCTATGGCATTTTGCAGCACGTGCGGTACACAGATAGCCGACGGCACGACGACTTGCGCAGCCTGCGCAGGCCGGGCCGCAGCCACGCCGGTTGCGGCCCCGGCAGTATCGACGACAGGGGGCATGAGCGACAACGTAGCCGGCATGCTGGCCTATTTCACGATCATCCCTGCCGTTATCTTTCTTGTGATGGAACCTTACAACAAGAGCCGTTTCGTCCGCTTCCATGCATGGCAATCCCTGATCTTCGGCGTGGCTTGGTACATTTTGTGGTACGGTCTGCGCTTCGTGGGATTGTTCACCTTCTTTCTGTGGCCGCTGATCGGGCTGGGTGGGTTTATCGTCTGGATCATTCTCGTTCTAAAAGCCAACCAGGGGCAGATGTTCAAACTGCCGGTGATTGGCGACATCGCGGAAAAACAGGCGAACGCGATGTAGGACAGAAAACCATCAGCCCCGAAGGGCACCAAGGTTCACGAAGGAATGCGGCGTTTTCTTCGTGACCTTCGTGAATCCTCGTGTCCTTCGTGGCTGCCGGCTTTCTTTTCCCGCCAGCCCGCGCTTGACTTTCTTCCTGTAAGCTGTCAATCCTATTACCTTTTACCCGCGCTCGGAATCCACGCCTGGAGTGTGGCTCGGAGGCCGGGAATTCTGGCACGACTGGGGCATTCATTGCGAGTACGGGTTTTCTATCACGACAAGTGCTTTGACGGTGCCTCCTCGGCCGCGCTGTTTTCGCGCTTCTACCGCGAGCGAATCAGCGGCGACGCCACCTTCGAGTTCACCGGACTGGTGCACCGCGCAGGTGCACTGTTCGATGAGAAGGATTTCGACGGCGACGAGAACGCCATCGTCGACTTCAAGTACTCCAGTTCGCCCAAAATCACTTGGTGGTTCGATCATCACGAGAGCGCGTTTCTATCGCCCGCGGATGCGGAGCATTTCGAGCAGAACCAGAGCAACCGCAAGTTCTATGATCCGAATTACAAATCCTGTACCAGTTTCATCGCGATGATTGCACAGCAGCATTTTGGGTTCGATCCCACGCCCCTGGCCGATCTGGTGCATTGGACCGACATCATCGACGGCGCACTCTATCCCGATGCGAAGACCGCCGTGGCCATGGAAGCGCCAGCGATGAAGTTGACCATGGTGATCGAGTCGGCGCCGGACCACGGGTTCGTGCCGAACCTGATTCCCCTGCTGGCCACAAAATCATTGGCGCAGATTCTGGAAGAGCCGTTCGTTGCGCCATTGCTGCCGCCATTGCTGAAGCGGCATGAGTTGTCGATCGGCATTCTTGAAAAACGCACGGAGTGTAAGGAAGGCACGATTTTTTTCGATGTCACCGATCACGATCTGGAGGGCTACAACAAGTTTGTTCCGTACTACCTGCATCCGGAATCGGTGTACAGCGTGGGCCTGAGCAAGAGCAGTTTTCGAGTGAAGGTCTCGGTGGGATCGAATCCGTGGGCGCCGCAGGAGCCGGAAGTGAATCTCGCCCGTATTTGCGAACGTTACGGCGGAGGCGGCCACGCCCGGGTAGGCGCCATCTCGTTCAATGTGAACCAGCATGCCGCGGCGATCAAGGCGTCGCAGGAAATTGTGGCGGAGCTGCGGGCAGCGATTCGGAAGAAGAAAGTCTGAGCAAGAATCCCCATTTCTCGCGCAAGGAACGCACGAGGCACTCCGGATTGTTTGTTACTGAAGTGGCGATCCGCCGGCTATGCAGCTCGCCGCGTTGCCGTCTTCCGACGAGCGAATGATTCCTGATTGATCCGAACAGAATGCTTTTCTGCCAAAGGCATTTCCGTTCGGCGCGGCTGTCAGATGGAAAACCGATGCGGGTGTTCCGGTGCATTCCGACAGCGTGAACACATAGCCGAAGCGTTTGCCGCTGGCGAGACCGCTGTTGATCAGCATGGCCTGGCGCTCGTTCGGTTCGCCGCCACCAAAGCCGTCCAGCGTGGAGAGCGTGCAGGTATAGCCCACGTTCGGATACGTCCTCGCGTAAGTAACCTCTGCGGTAAGAATGGTCCGCACAGCAGCCACGACCATCGCATCGCTGCCCGCTCCACCCGGCTGCGCGGAGACCTCAGGGCGTGGAGCGAACGAACCGCTTACGCCGGCGCCGCTTGTTCCAGCTTGCGTCGTTTGAGTCATTTTCTCCGTAAGGGCCTTCAGAAACTCCGGGTCGGCCAGTGGAACATGGATAGTCACGGAAATCTCGTTGAGCTTCCAGACCTGCGTTTCCTGCTTCATGGAAAACGTCACCTGCGGCATGAACGGGCTCGCCTGTGCCTGGCCATTTTTATAGACGAGGAAGGTCACGTCGATGTCGTCCTGTTCGCCGCGCAAGGAGTCGTTCTCGACCGTGATCTCGACCTTCTGACCAGTCTTGGGATCGTCCGCGGAAAGCAGTACGGAGCCGGTATCGAAGGTCTGCAGGTCATGGCCTTGCGTCTGAATCTGGCTGGCCAGCAGCGAATACGACTGCAGACTCGCCATCGCGCCGGATTTGGCGAAAGCGGTGGTCATGGCGACCGGCAGATGCTTCGCGAAGGTTCCCGGCGTCTTGCTGAAGAACATTTCGATGAGCGCCTGGCGCGCGGTTTGGGGCGTCGCGGATTGTTGCGCCAGCAAGCTGGCAGCACACAGGATCGCTGCAGCCAGAGAAAGCACGATTCTTCGCATAATTGACTCCTGCCTGATCGTGTCATTTCTGAGGCCGAGCCTCCAGTTACCGAGGTAAGGACGAGCACGATAAGTCAACCCGGCTGGCGATGACCACGTGTTCGATTTCCGGAAGCCCGTGATACCCTGCCTCTGGGTAATCGTCTGCATTCATGCGCCAGCCCGGAACCAAGTCTGATCCACATACCCGTCAAAGGCGGATGCTGCGAGCTATCGCGCTGTTCGAATTCTGCAAGGGCATCTTCGTTGTATTGATGGGGCTATCGGCCTTGGCCCTCGTCCACAAGGATGTATGGCTTTACGCGGAAAGTCTTTTGGCGCTTTTTCACATCAGCACCGATCGCCACATAGCCCAGGTCTTTCTCGACTTCGCCGACAGCGTGACCGATGCGCGCCTGTGGGCTGCGGCCCGCATTGCCTTTACTTACGCCGGGCTGCGTTTTGCCGAAGCTTATGGCCTGTGGAAGGGACGCACCTGGGCAGAGTGGGTGGCAATGGTCGCCGGATCCGTGCTGCTGCCCATGGAAGTACGCGAATTGGTGCGCGGCCTGACTCCGTTGCGCGTGGCGTTATTTGTGGGCAATCTGGCGGTGATCTTCTACATGCTCTATGTGATTGTGTGCAACCGGCGCGAGAGACGGAATGCGGCTTCCGTCGCTCCGGGGGCCTGAAAGCTTCGCCAGAAGCCGGAATTGGAGTCTAACGACTCTGGCATATCTTCCGTTTTCGTTCCATAATCAGCGCAGGAAGTACCGGAGGCCTTATGCGTTTCGGCGGGTTGTTCTGTTTCTTGTTCGCGGTGGCGGGAATTTGCGCCGCCCAGGAAACGAATTTCACTCTTGGTCCGCAATACCTGATCACAACTGACTCGATGCTCTTCCTTCATCCGATTGCGACGCCGTCACTTTCTCTTTCTGCGCCACCGACGAGCATCAGTGTGGTCGCGGCTGAAACGTCCGCCGCGCCGGAAACGGGCACGACCTCTGTCACGGAAACGCCTTCGGCTCCAGCGTCTTCTGCACTACCGCCGCCGGTGAATCTTTCGCATATCTTCTGGGGCAGTCCTGAAACCGGCGAATCGGCCGGCGAGACGTCGAACGTTATCGAGATCAGAGGGGCAGAGACTCCCGCTAACGTGCCCGCGAGCATCGTTAATGTAGGGGTCGGGGAATTGACCGACGCTCAGTCGTTGCGCGAACGCGGATACGGAGTCACTGTTTCCGAGGCATCGTCGTTCTGGAAGACGCACAAGCCTCACGCTCCGCGGGTCTACACCAACCGTGACATCGTGCGTTTGCACGGCGGCGCGTAATCCCTCCACGTTGTCATCCTTAGCGTAGGGGCTAGTCCGCGACGCGGACCAGTCCCGAAGTCGAAGGATCCCTACCCCGCCAAAACTCTCCAGCGTGGTAGCCTGAATGAATCTCACCACACGGGGAGTTCATGCACGACGCTAATCCTTCTCATCTCGATTTACAGGCCATCGCAAAACAAGTCATGCAGCAGCGCGGCTTTCAGCCGGATTTTCCTCCGGAAGTTACACAGCAATTGGCAGCTATGAAAGCTCATCCCCCGCAGACCGCGGCGGGAGGCGATGTGCGCGATCTCCGGAATCTGTTGTGGTCGTCGATCGACAACGATACGTCGCGCGACCTCGATCAGATCGAAGTCGCCGAAAGACTTCCCAATGGCGACGTGAAAGTGATGGTCGGCATCGCGGATGTGGATGCGTTCGTCCCCAAGCAGACGCCGATTGATGTGCACGCCGCACGCGAGACGACCACCGTCTACGCCGGCGTTCGCAACTTCCCCATGTTGCCGGAACAGCTCTCCACTGGGGCGAGTTCGCTGCTGGAAAATCAGGACATGCTCGGCGTGATCGTCGAGTTCGTGGTCGATTCCGCGGGCATGGTGAAGTCGCCCGATGTCTATCGGGCCCTCGTCCGAAATAAGGCGCAGCTGCAATACAACTCCGTAGGAGCGTGGCTGGAAGGGACGGCGCCGGCACCGCCGAAAGTGGCTGCATCCAACGATTTACAGGCACAACTAAAGTTGCAGGACGAAGTCGCGCAAAAGCTCAAGCAGCAGCGGTTTCAGCATGGTGCTCTGAGTTTTCAGAGTGACGAGGTTCATCCGGTGATGCGGGACGACCGGGTGATTGACGTCGTACTGCAGCAGAGAAACCGAGCCACGGATTTGATCGAGGATTTCATGGTGGCCGCCAACGGTGTTGTGGCACGCGCGCTGGAGAATGTTTCGTCGTTGCGCCGCATTGTGCGCACTCCCGAGCGCTGGGACCGCATCGTGCAACTGGCCGCGACACGAAACGAAAAACTTCCGGCGCAGCCGGATTCCAAGGCACTGAACGAATTTCTGCTGCGGCGCAAGGCCGCCGATCCCGATCACTTTGCCGAAGTATCTTTAGCGGTGATCAAGCTGATCGGTCCCGGCGAATATGTTCTGGAGCGCGCGGGCGAGCCAGCGCCCGGACATTTCGGTCTGGCGGTGCAGGATTACACGCACTCCACCGCGCCCAACCGCCGCTTCGTCGATGTGGTCACGCAGAGGTTGATCAAAGCGATGCTTGCCGGCCAGCCGAATCCCTACTCCGATAACGAACTGACTGCGGTCGCCGCCAACTGCACGCAAAAGGAAAACGCGGCCAAGAAAGTTGAACGCGATATGTCGAAGCGCCTGGCTGCTGTGGCCATGCAAAATCGAATTGGAGACGTGTTCGACGCCATCGTCACGGGCGCGAGCGACAAGGGAACATTCGTGCGCGTGCTGCAGCCTCACCTGGAAGGACTTTTGGCCCAGGGCCAGCAGGGACTCGACGTGGGCGACAGGCTCCGCGCCAAACTCATCCGCACCGATGTGCAGCGAGGATACATCGACTTCGCTCGCGCCTAGGCCATTCCACCTTTTCATCCACCCTCCTTGGCTCATGCAGGGTCACCACGAGAGCCAATACCCGCGCTCCGAGCCGCACGTTAAGCTTGTAGCAATGCGTAAAGTGCGGCGAAGTGTGGGGCGAAGCGTGCTCAAATGGCGCAATCTCGTCTGCTTGCCGATGATCCTGATGCTGTCCCTGTCGTTGCTGGCGGATGATACCGGTGCGGCCATGTTGCGCAGTACCGGCAACGTGCAGGTGAACAAGAAGCAGGCCCTGCCAACTTCTGCACTGTTTCGCGACGATCTGATCGAGACGCAGCAAGGCGCGATCGCGAGGATTGAAGCCACGGGCTCCACGGCCGACATCAGCCCGGAAACGGTGATCCAGTTCGAAGGCGACGAACTGGTCCTCGAGCACGGCAGCGTTTCGGTCAACACCTCGCGCATGCTCAGAGTGCGGGTCGGCTGCGTGACCGTTACTCCGGTGAACGCCGACTGGACGCACTACGACGTTACCGATATGGACGGCAAGGTTACCGTCGCGGCGCTCAAGAACGACGTGTATCTCGAAGCCAAGTCCGCCAAAGCTCAAGAGGCCAAGCAACCCGCGCACTCCGACCGCATGACGGTGCGGGAAGGCGAGCAGAAGTCGCGCGAAGAGAAATGCGGCGCACCGCCGGTCAAGGAATCCGGCCGGCTGGCGGGGCGGGGCGCCCTGATGAATTCTCCCTACGTTCAGTGGCCCGCTGGGGGCGTAATCATAGGCCTGACTTGCTGGGCACTGTGCACCAGCGGGAATCCGGTCAGTCCATCCGCGCCGTAGTCTCTTACCCAACCAACCTTCCGCACCGATCCTCCGCACCGGTACTTTGGTGTTGAAGTTCTTTTCCACTTTCGCTGAGCGAAGCCGCCAGGTTGCCGATACCTACTCAGAAGGGTTGGTGGCAACTCGTGCGTCCCTATTGCATTCTTCTGGCTGTGATTTCTGGATCGTGGCTCTACGCGCAAGACAGTGTTCCGAAGCTGTACGCGTTCGCCGGGCCGGAAGGAATGGGCGGAGGCTATGCCCCGGTTGCTCTGGTTGGCGGTGCGGGTTTTCGCATCGACTCCCGTCGACTGCTGTTGGACACCAACGCCTGGTACGACAATGGTCACAAGACGAACGACAACGACCAGCCGAATCCCAAAGGGCGCGATCGGGGATTGGATGGCTCGGCTTACTATCGGCTCGCTTCAGGATGGGCCTTCGGCGCAGGCGCTCGGTGGAGCGAGCTTTCGACGACCAACTACCACAAGGGCGCGTGGCGTCCGGTGTTTGGCGGAAGTAAGGACTATTTCCACAAACCTTGCACCGCGGAACACTGCGGGCGCGACTTCTCGGCGCGGATCGGCATCGACTATGTTCTACCCGGTACGGACTGGGAGAACGGGTCGCAGGGGCCGTTGTTCACGCTGTACGTGCCTTCGCCATCAGCGAAGGCGCACATTTTCTATCGTGAAACTCTGGGCGTCTACCGGTTTCACGACACGGTAACGGATCGCTCCGACCCTATATTGACGCTCCAACAGACGAGCAATCACGCCTTACAGGCGTTCGCCCAGTTCACGGCGATGTTCCGCTTCTGACTGCGAAAGCTTGCTTCGGACCGGGGCTTCAAAAAATGAAGCTGGAGGACGGCCCAGGCGGGCTGTCCCCCAGGATTTCGTTCTACGCGGTCTTCTGCATTTTCTCGTTCATCTTCTCGGTGGCCTCGTCCATGCCATGCTTCATCTCATCCATCGACAGGTCTTTCATATGAGTCGCGATGGACCACTTGTGGCCGAAGGGGTCCTTCAGTTTGCCGTAGCGGTCGCCCCAGAACTGGTCCATGACGGGCATTTCAACCTGAGCGCCGGCTTTCACGGCGCGATCGAAAGCGGCGTCGACGCCGTCCAGATAAATGTGCAGACCCATGCCAGTACCGCCGGTGGATTGCGGGGAGAGAGCTCCGAATTCCGGATACTCGTCGCTGAGCATAATGATGGAGTCGCCAATCTTTAACTCGGCGTGCATGACCTTGCCGTCGGGGCCTTTCGCGACGCCTTTTTCCGTCGCGCCGAACGCTTGCTTGTAGAACTCGATGGCGCGGACCGCATCGCGGACCGTGAGAAATGGTGTGAGAGTGTGATAACCATCGGGTACGGGTTTTACGGACATACGACCCTCCTGTGCGAAGAAATTGGCGGACGCAGTTTACACCAGAATGCGGGAACCGCGTGTCAAGAAGTGTCCGTGCTCAAGAAACCACTTTGTGTACGAAACAAAACAATCCTCTAATGGGGTGATCAGCGAGGATGTCAGATCGGGCATTGCGGATTGTTGTGCCCATTAAGACGCTCAGAAAAATCGCGTCACGCCCTCTTCCATCACCACCACGCGGTCTTCGATGCCGACGGAGCGGGCTTCCTGATCCAGCAGTTGCAGCGGTTCGTCGACCGGTTCGTGCGAGAGACGGAAGGTGCCGTAGTGCATGGGAACCATCCAGCGGGATTTGAGGTCGAGAAACGCGCGAGTGGCGTCGGCCGGGTTGGCGTGCACGTTGCGGAACTGCGGTGGATTGTAGGCGCCGATGGGGAGGAGCGCGAGTTCGGGAGCGAGACGGCGTCCGATCTCGCTGAAGCCAGCGAAGTAGGCGGTGTCGCCGGCGTGATACACGGAGTGCTTGCCGGCCTTAAGGACGAAACCTCCGTAGCCGCGATGCGAATCTTTGAGAATACGCGCGCCCCAGTGCCGCGCAGGAACGTGGGTCACGAGCAGATTCGATTGGCGTGAGGCCTTCCACCAGTCGAGTTCAATGATTTCGGAAAAGCCGAGATCGGAGACGAGATCGGTCACATGAGTCGGGACGATAATGGCCGGTGCCGTTCCCCAGGCGCGCAAATTGTTCTGCACAATGGCCCGCAATGACGGGCGATGCAGGTGATCGAAGTGTGCGTGCGTGACCAGAACCAGATCGATGGCCGGCAGATCGGCGACGCGCAAACCGGGACGGCGGAGGCGTTTAAGCACGAAGAGCCAGCGCGCGAAGTTAGGATCGATGACCACGCTGTGCCCGCCAATCTGCACGAAAAAGCTGGCGTGGCCAATGAAAGTAACACCCAGTTCGCCGTTCGTGACCAGACGAGGCTTGTGGGTTTGACCACAGCGGGGAGTCACCGCGGAGTGACGCACCAAACGTCCGAACTGGGTGGCGCGTTTACGAAGGGCCGGATTGCGAAGCGTTTGCTTGATCATCCTGAGGCGATCATCCTGGGGCGATCATCCTGCTACAGAGCCCGAAGGGAAGCTAGATCCCAGCCTCGATTCCATCCTAGTCCTGACCGCCACTGAGTAGCGTAACGAAAATGATGCGCCAGCGACTTTTTACTGGATATTTATCTTAGATGAGCCTCAGGACTGAGGTGCCGCTTTTTAGTTCGCAAGTGGTACGTCGGTAACTGGGCGGAACAAAACCCTTAACCACAATGGACACGAAGGATCACGAAGAACTTGGCTTAGAGTCTCCTTCGCAAACCTTCGTGTCCTTCGTGGTTGACGGTTTGGTCTCGCCCTCTCCCCATCCTCGCTTGACCTTGATCGCGCTGGTCGGTTCTAATCCGAGAGCGTTCTTTATCTGAGAATCTGTTTCTGAGTGTCGAAGGAGAAAGTCCGAATGCGAGTCGCTTTTCTGGGGTTGGGGATCATGGGCGAGGCGATGGCCACGAACCTGGTGAAGGCCGGCCACGACGTGACGGTGTGGAATCGCACGCCGGGCAAGCTAGTAGAAGGCGCTGGGGTTGCGCCCACTCCGGCGGCCGCGGCGCAGGGTGCGGAAGTGGTGTGGATGTGCGTTTCGGATACCGACGCGGTCGAGAGTGTGATTTTCGGGGCCGAGGGGGCGGAGGCATCGCTGACCGAAGGCATGATCATTGCCGACTCGAGCACGATTTCACCTTCAGCCACCGTGAGATTCGCGGAGCGTGTGGGCGCGAAGGGAGTGGCCTGGGTCGATGCGCCCATGACGGGATCGAAGATCGGCGCGCGCGACGCGACTCTGGTGTTCATCGTAGGCGGCGACGAACCTCCGATCGACCGACTCAAGCCGCTGTTCGCGGCCATGGGCAAGAAAATCTTCCGCATGGGTGAGACCAGCAAGGGACAAGCCACGAAACTCGCCATGAATCTGCAGATCGCGTTGATTTTCGAAGGTTTCGCCGAAGCTTTGACCCTGGCAACCAAGCTCGGCGTAGACACCCAACAGTTGTTGTCTCTGATTGGCGCAACCATGGTGAGGTCGGGAGTGGTGGAGTACAAAGGGCCATTCATTTTGAATCGCGACTTCACGCCAAATTTTCCGCTGCGGCTGATGCATAAGGACATCAAACTCACGCTGGAAGCAGCGAAAGAAGCACGGGTAAAGCTGCCTGCGCTTGAGACCGTCGAAGAAATTTATGAGATGGCGACCGAGGACGGGCACAAGGATCTGGACTACGCCGCCACGCTGACACTGCTGGAAAAATGGGCGGGCGTGCAGGTGAAAGGGAAAGCTGCGTAGAGAGCTACCATGCGCTGGTATCACTATTTGGCGTACTTCTTCGGAGGCGCGTTCCTGGCGAACGCGCTGCCCCATCTTGGGAATGGAGTCTCAGGGCATGCATTCCAGAGCCCTTTCGCATCGCCGCCCGGTGTGGGCTTGTCCTCCTCGACGGTCAACGTTTTATGGGGTCTGTTCAACCTTGGCGTCGGCTACTTGCTGGTCTGTCGTGTCGGCAGTTTCAATCTGCGCAAGACGCAACACGTCCTCGTCCTGGGGGCTGGCATCGTCATCATGTCGCTCATGCTTGCTCACACATTCGGAAGGCTTCATGGTGGTCGCTGAGGCTTGCTTGAGCTGAGTCCGCCGTTCCCTTTCGCGGTACCTTCCCGTTACTCCGGTAATGGCGGAAAACCGGCTATTACACAAGTATTACAGTCACTTCGTGCGTTCCCTTGTTAGCTTAACTGTGGGTTGATCGAAGTTTGACACCACGAAATGGGGACCCTCCTTGGATATGCAACTGCAAGATCTGGAAAGACCGCAAGCAGCAAGAGATGAGGTGAACTGGGTCACCGCGGGATTCATGGCGGCATTTCATGTAGGCGCCGTGGCCGCGCTTTTCTTTTTTACCTGGAAGGCGCTGTTTGTCGCGATGTTCCTGTGGTGGGTTTCCGGCAGCCTCGGCATTGGGATGAGCTATCACCGCCTGCTCACGCATCGCGGCTATAAGACTCCGAAGTGGGTGGAATATTTTCTAACCATTTGCGCCACGCTGGCGCTCGAGGGCGGACCGATTTTCTGGGTGGCAACGCACCGCATTCATCATCAATATTCCGATCTGGAAGGCGACCCGCATTCGCCGATCGACGGCAAATGGTGGTCGCACATGGGCTGGATCCTCATGGGCAAGTCAATGCACCATGACACGACTACGCTGGCCCGCTACGTCCCCGACCTCGCCAAAGATAAATTTCATGTCTGGATCACGAAATATCATTACGTTCCCATGATTGCCCTGGGCGGTATTCTGTTTGCCATCGGTGGAATGCCGTTTCTGATGTGGGGCATTTTCATGCGGACCGTGGTTGGATTGCATGCTACGTGGTTGGTGAATTCGGCGACACACTCCTGGGGCACGCGGCGTTTCGCCACTCGCGACCTTTCCACGAACAGTTGGTGGGTCGCAGTGCTAACGTTTGGCGAGGGCTGGCACAACAATCACCACGCACATCCCACCGCCGCGCAGCACGGCTTCAAGTGGTATGAAATCGATATGAACTGGTACGGCATCTGGGCTTTGAAGACGCTGGGCCTGGCTTGGGACATCAAGCGAGTAAAGTTGGCGGAAGTCGAACGTGGCCTGGTGCCGACGCCGAATGGGCGGTTGATTACAGCAGCCGTACCGGAAGGCGCAGTCGCCGGCGACTAATTCGCCTTCCTTTCTGCCGAAAAGCAAGTCAGCCCTGGCCATTCCGGCCAGGGCTTTTGATTTTGAACGGTACTTTCGCGCTTCACACGCGGATGATCATCACTTCGGTCGCCTTGATGAGCGCGGCTGCGGTCTGCCCTTTTTTCAATTGCATCTCGCGGGCGGAAGTCGCTGTGATTATGGAAGTGATCCGCTGGCCGCCGATGGAAATCTTGACCTCGGCCATCAGGCCGCTGATGCGAACCGACTCGATCCGTCCCACGAGTTGGTTGCGCCCGCTGACGCGCCGGACCACTTGCTTTCGTTCCATCTCTGTCTTACCTCGTGTCCGGAAGAGGAATTTATCAACTTCGCTTTGTGGGATGCGGTGATGTCCTCCCGCGGTTTGAATGCTTTTGATCTTTTTCTTGTAGATCCATTGCTTGATCGTGGGGAAGCTGACGCCGAGCTCAAGAGCGGCATCCCGCAGTTTCAGCATCTCTTCTCGAGGATTTGCGGGCGCGGCGCTTGCGGATTTCAGTTTTCGCGGCATCGGAAGAGAATCTTATCGTTCGAGAAGAGCGCGGTCAATTTCGCTCGAAGCCAATAATCCACAAAACGGCCCACCACCCAAATTGCGTTCCCTGAAATCGCCATAAGCGATTTGATCTGTGTTGGAGTCGACAGCATAAACGTAGTTCATATACACTTTGTAATTCTTGACCCCATTATTGAAAGTTGGAGGTTCTCGTGCCTAAGGTCGTGATATGTCTTGCCGGGTTCTTGCTTTGTTCTTGGTCCGCATTCTCTTCGGCGCAGACGCAGACCCCCGATCCCTGCACGAGCGGTCACGAGTTCGCCACCACCGATTGCACGCTGACCTGGCACGGCATAACGGTGTACGGTGCCTATGACGTCGGCGTCGGATGGGTCAGCCACGGCTTACCGGAAAACGGCTATAACTATGAAGGCGCATCTCTGGTAAACCGAAACGGCTTTCAACATCGATTCCTCATCGCCCCGAACAACCTACAGCAGACGGGTCTTGGCATCAGGGGCAAAGAAGAGTTTCGGCCTGGCTGGTCCATTGTGTTCAACGCTTCCACTGGCATCAATCCGCAGTCTGGCCTGCTCGCCAACGCATCGAAGACCGACATCATCAACAACGGCCTACCCAGGGCCAGTTATTCGTACGCCATCGACGGCGCGCGCGCCGGCCAACCCTTCAATGACGAAATCTATGGGGGCGTATCGTCGTCGCATTTTGGGACATTGACCTTCGGTCGTCAGCGCTCTCTCGGTACCGATGCGATGCTCCTTTACGATCCGGCCGGTGGCAGCTATGCTTTTTCGTACATCGGATACAACGGCACGATGGCAGGCGGCGGCGATACCGAAAACAGCCGCTGGGATGACGCCGTGAAGTATCGTCTTACCGTTGGCCCGGTCCATTTCGGCGCGATGTATAAATTTGCCGACGGCTCTGGGGGCTGCTACTCGGCCTCTGCAACGTGGAGTGCGACCACCTGTACGCCTGAATCGGTGCATAACAACGCATATGGATTCAACCTCGGCGCAAACTTCGGCAAGTTCTCCGCCGACATCGTTCCCCAACATTACAACCAGGCGATCAGCGTGTTGAACCCCTTGCTGGGACCTCAGAGCCCGGCGGCGCCATATCAGTCGACCACGGACAGCATCAACACAAACCCCATCAACGGCGGGGTCAATCTGATCGACCCGAACGACACCGTCTATGGCATCGTGACCGACAACTACGCAATTATGGTCGCTGCCAAGTATGCATGGGACCCGATCAAGTTTTTCGTCGGATACGAATACATCTGGCAGAACAACCCGAAGAACCCGTTGGGCGTTGGCGCCTCGGACCAGGGTGGCTATATCATGAGCGGGGTCGAAGACAACAACCTTGATACCGAAAAGTTGGTGAATATCTGGTGGACGGGCGCGAAGTACACCTACCGCAAGAAAACCGACTTAACTTTCTCCTGGTATCAACAGCGGCAAAACGACTTCCGTCTTCCGCCGGCCTGCACGCCTGCCAGTTTCCGCGCCTCCTGCGCAGGCACGCTCAACGAGGGGTCGCTCTATGTGGATCATCACTTCAGCAAGCGTTTCGACGCTTTTGCTGGAATTGCGTATTCCTGGGTGAGCGGCGGTCTGGCCATCGCCATTCCTCATGGCCCCGGCGTCCCCTATAACTCGAACAACAACTTTGCTCCGACCGTCGGTAGTCGTTTCACCTTCTGATGGTTTCCGCGAAATAGCAGGTTATTTCGGCATTACGACGACTTCGTCCTTCGGCATAGCATCAAGCGTGGCCCTATCAATGCCTAGGTGCGCCAGGACCAGCTCCGGCGGCGTATGCGTGAGCCATTCCGAGAGCGCGAGGTCCTGATAGAAGCTGCTCTTGAACATCTCCAGAAATTTCAGGTCAGTGTCGCCCGTATTCTGGACGTAGTGCGGCAGAGTCCTGAGCACGTAGCCGACGTCTCCGGCTTGAAAGTCCATGGTCCGGGCGCGGCCGCCGGTGGCGAACACGGTCATTCTTCCCGTACCGCTGATGTAGTACTGCCATTCGTCGGCATTGGGATGCCAGTGCAGTTCGCGGATACCGCCAGGATGGACCGTAACGATCGCCGCTGCGATAGTCGTGGAGACTTTGAACTTGCGGGAATCCACGATCCGCACCTCACCTCCCCTGGTGCGTTTGGTTACCACCTGCTGAGTTGTACGAAAAGCGAAGTCCTGCGGAGACGGGCCCAGCGAACCGGCGGCAGCTTTTTGATCGTCCGCCAGCGGGCCGGGAACCGCGGCCTGAAAAATGAATTTCTCCCGCCGTGGCATGCTTTCCATGGACTGTTCACTGACTCCGAAGTTTTTCGAGAGTACATCGTGAGGGGTGTGCGCCATCCAGTCGGTGAGCAGCACGGTCTCATATTCGGAGAAGTTGCCGTCGTCGAACACCAGCAGAAACTCAGCGCCATCGGGATTCAGGCCTTGAATGGAATGTGGAATCCCGGTGGGGAAGTACCAGAGATCGCCTTCGGTCACGTCGCCAACGAAGCTCTTGCCGTCTGCGTCAAGCCCTGTGATGCGGGCGTTTCCATAAAGCATGAAGGCCCATTCGGCAGCCGTGTGCCAGTGCAGTTCTCGCACCCCTCCTGCGGTCAATCTCATGTCGACTCCTGCAATCGACTTGGAAACCGCAAGCTCCCGCACCGTGACTTCGCGCGACCATCCCCCCTCCTGCATGCGTTTGTGCGAGATTCCGAAAGGGTATTTGAATGTCTGTACCCCGCCCGCATCAGTGGGCGGTGGCAGGAAAGAATCCGGATTCTGGGCATCGAGCGCGGCATTGCCCGGGCCCGGAGCGCTCGAGTTCTTATCGCCCTTCGTCGGGTACGCTTTCTGATCCTGATTTTGATCCTGCCCCGTGGCGTCTGATGCCGATAGCATGCCGGCCGCCAGCGCGGCAGACCCCGCTCCCAGAAATCCACGCCGCGAAAACAGACCTTTCTTGGCATCGTCGCTCATATTAGGTCTTCTAGCTCTTCCTTTTGAAACGCAAGCCAGCCCGCCGATTTCGGCCCTGGGTTGCGCAAACGATACGGCAGACGATCTCGGGTGTCAACCGACGGGGAGATGTACCGCAAGATTCTCGCGGAGAATGCTCGATCCGTAAACGCCAGTATTTTTTCGTTACCCAGGGGGGGCGAGCCCTCGGGCTGGGTGCTTTCAATTGTTCGCCGCGAACGCGGTAAAATCGGGGTGAGCCGCCCATGCGCATCACGAGCCGCCGCGGAACCATCGCTTTCTTTCTCTGCCTGGGCATTATCCTGGTGGCGCTGGCGGTCGCCCTCAACGTCGGTTGGATCATCCTCAACTGGCGCGAGGGATTGCTGCTGTTTTTCGGGATTATCTTTTTCGCGCTGATTATCGCAGGCATGGTCGTCAACACGATCTTTCTGGTGCGCGAACTGCGGCGCAGTGAACAGCACGACAGCTTTATCAATGCGGTCACTCACGAGCTGAAGACGCCAGTAGCTTCAATCCGTCTGCACCTGGAGACTCTGCAACGCCGGGAACTTCCGGAAACGCAGAAGCAGGATTTCTACCGGTTGATGCTGAGTGACACCGATCGCTTGACCGACACGGTAGAGCAGGTTCTGCGGGCCGGCCGGGCGGGCGACAAGAAAGCGGGACGGGACAAAACGGAAGTCGATTTTGGCCAGCTGGTTCGCGATTGCATGGACGCCACTCGAACTCGTCACCATCTGCAGCCGGAGGCCCTGCGCTATGTAGAAGCGTCGGCCAACGACAGCGGTTTGCGCGTACGGGGCAGCGCTGAGGATCTGCGTACCGCGGTTTCCAACGTGCTCGACAACGCCATTAAGTATTCGGGTGAGAGCGTCGATGTGCGCGTGATGCTGGAAGCGCCAGACGACGAGCGCATCGTGTTGCGGGTGCAGGATCAGGGTGTGGGCATTCCTCCCGACGATTTGAAAGCGATCTTCAAGCGCTTCTATCGGGTCACGCATCGTTCACTGGCGCATGTGAAGGGAACCGGACTGGGCTTGTTCATTGTGAAGGCAATCGCGCAGAAGCACGGCGGCAAGGTCTTTGCCGAGAGCGGTGGAGAAGGGCAGGGAACCACGATCGTACTCGAGCTACCGAGGTGGGCGGCATGAGCCGCGTACTGGTGGTCGAGGATGAAGCTCATCTGGCGCAGGGATTGCGTTTCAACCTTGAAGCCGAGGGCTACGCGGCGGAGGTAGTTGGCGATGGCGAGGCAGCGACCGATCGTCTGCTGGCTAAGAGTGAGAATTTCGATGTGGTCGTTCTCGACATCATGCTTCCGGGGAAAGACGGGTTCAGCGTGGTTTCGGAGTTACGCGCCGCTCGCAACTATGTGCCCGTTCTGATGCTGACGGCGCGCGGGCGCCCCGAAGATGTGCTGAAGGGATTTGCCTCTGGCGCGGACGATTATCTGGCAAAGCCGTTCGATCTTTCTATTCTGCTGGCGCGGTTGCAGGGACTGTTGCGGCGCAGCCAGTGGCTGTGCGGTGGTCAGAAGCCCGCGCCGAGCGAATCGCAAGCTGGATCGAGCGAAGCGGATGATTTCGGCACATTTTCATTCTACGGAAAGACCATCGACTTCGGCGGACTCGAACTGCGATCCCACGACAATACGATTCATCTGACGCTGATGGAATCGGAACTCCTGCGGCATCTGGTGCGCAACGATGGCCGTATCGTCTCGCGTAAACAGATTCTGGAAGAGGTATGGGGACTGCACGAGGATACCGACACCCGCGCTATCGACAATTTCGTAGTGCGGCTACGGCGGTACATTGAAGACGATCCGGCCAACCCGCGGCATCTGCTCACCGTGCGCGGAGTGGGATACAGGTTTCTGGCGAAGCCGGAAAACAAATAGCAGCGCGCGCTTACGCGCGGCACAACTCAGCCACCAGTGTCTCTCGCCGCTCCAGCGCGATGCTGTCCATCCTGCGCAGAACCATGAAGTAGAGGAGAACAGAGATGGCAGCGAGCGCCAGAAACACGGCCGTCGCGATCCAGAGATTCTTATAGAGCCGGGCGGTCACGAAAGCCGCGACGCCCACTCCTACAATTACGACCTGCACACCTAGACTGACCAGAACTGTCGTTTGCGAAACATTCTGCCGGCCGAAGGTGGAGAAATCGCGCCTGCGTGGTGTGTAAATCGAGAGCAGATTTCCCGCCGCGAAGTTGATCGGCGCGGCGAAGAGCAATCCAGACAGAGTCGCCACTGTGACGTCGGACGCCGGCGCACCATAGAAGAATGCAATCGCGATCCAGGCAAACAAGGTATTTGCGAGCAGAATGCCGGCGTGCAGCAAATTCTTTCCCAGCACAATCTGACGAAAGTGTGCAGGCGACGCGTAGAAAAACTGAATGCCGCCACCGTCGCCTCCAAAGCTGTTGTAAACCAGATTCGTAAGGACGAGCATCGCATAGGCAGCCGCTCCGGGGAACGCCATTTCGCGACTAAGGGCGTTCGACTGATGGTGCAGTTGGCTCATCGGTCCCAGGCGAAACACGAGCAAGACGAATACCGGCATCACCAACGTGAGCAGCATGGGGCCGCTGCGGGCGAGGTAGCGCACTTCTTTTTCAAATACCGCGGCCACGGTCTGGGAGAATCCGGGGAGATCCCAGCCGACTTTCAGACCCTGCGCTTGCACGACGGTAGGGCGCGCGCCGGCTTCACTTAGATTCTCGCCGCGAAATTGCGCTCGCAGGCGTATATGCAGCAGGTAGCACACCGCCATCGTTAGCGCGCCCAGGAAGAGCAGGGAAGTGAGGCCGACGAAGTACTCCGTTCGCGAGGCCTGCGCAATGGCACCACCCGCGAGACCGGGAGGCAGGACGGCCTGCACGCGAGTAATGATTTCCGCCGCTTGCTGGAGTTCCGGGCGCGGTTTCTTCCCAACCCGCCCCATGATTGGCCCGATCAGCTGAAAGCAGAGCATGAACAGGATGAAGAGAACGCCCATGATTTCGCGCGTGCGCCGCTGTGCCAGCCAGCGCTCCAGCCACGCGAAAACGGTCTGCTGCAGGACCAGGTTGAAGAGCGCGTAGGTCAGCAATACCAACAGTGTCCAGGGAAGCAGCAGGGGACGCGCGAAGCTCACGCCCAGAAAAATTCCGAATAGACACACCGTGCCGAGCGCGCTGGCCGGGTCGCAGAGTCCGTACGCCAGCCGGATCAGAAAATAGGAGCGATAGGTGAGAGGAAAGCGCAGCAGGTCGGAGGAGTCCGGATTGTTGGTGAACGCAGTCGACATTACCGGGAAGACTTGCCAGAAGAAAAATACAGGCCAGAGCAGCAAGGGGAGCAGTTCGGCTTCACCGTGCGAAACCCAGTAACACGCCAGCACAGTGGAGAAAATGAAACCGCCGAGTCCGCCCAGCGCGAAGGCGCTGGTGACGATGATGCGCGAGACTAGTTCCATCTTCCCGCGCCGGCTGCGCAGTCCATTGACGAACATGCGCCAGCGCAGGTTGGCGATGGCAGTGAGTTGATCGCGGCGGTGGACGCGGGAGTTCGCTTCCGAAGTTTGATCTGCGCCGTTCATCCCAGCCACGAAAGTTCCTGCTCGTTGCGCCGCTCTCCGCCCACCACACGGAGGAAAATCTGCTCCAGGGTCAGCTTTTCACCGGAGACTCCGGCGTCCTCTCCTGCCGCGGGCGTTTGCGCTTCCACCCCCGCGCGCAGTTCTTCGAGCGAGCCCTGCGCCACCAGCCGT
>Ga0070733_10000513_pt1 | contig 31202 bp, 23 predicted proteins | sample Coa_R1_9_FD_66450 | JGI IMG/M metagenome (GOLD analysis project Ga0070733, IMG submission 66450) | Surface soil microbial communities from Centralia Pennsylvania, which are recovering from an underground coalmine fire - Coalmine... | ecosystem: Environmental > Terrestrial > Soil > Unclassified ...
GTACGGGATGGGCTACGATATACATCTGATTTGCGTTTCTGAAAAACAGAAATATTTTTCGCGCAGGGGCTGGACAACCGATGAGATAATTGCAGGTCAACGCAACTGATTTGCCCGTCGGGTAGCTCGCATGAGCGCAAGCGATATGCGGGAGCCATGGCACAAAAACACCGGATGTCGCGGACCCTGCCATCTGGCGCGCATTCGCGCGACCCGTTGGCTCATCCGGGCTAGATCACAGAAAACCAAAGCTAGGCCTCTTCACATTGCGACAATTGCGCTTGCCTGCTCGGCTGGCGCGCGCGGTTCGACGACACCCGGCTCCAGTGTAGCCATTATTTTCTCGATGCGGGCGATAACATCGCGGGAGAATGGTCCGAGATGCAAGTACAGGGCCATCAGCGCGACTACCCAGCGAATCGAATCCGAATTTTCCGACATGCACTGACTTAGAGTATTGCGGAAGACGTCCCGCGGCTCGGGCAGGTTGGTCATGATACGGTGCAGCATTTCCAGACTGCCATAATTGCGCCGCGACTGCGCGGCGCGCGTCTGTTGCCTCCGGTGCGAATTGTCGAGCCTCGTCGTTAGGCGCCGCAGACGACCCGCGTAGGCGGCCGGATCATAGATCCGCTCAAGAATGTAAGCGTAGTCGGCAAGAACCTCTTTGCGCGGCCGCAGCGTCTTGAAGTTTAGCCCCATCGTACATTGATCTGCGGTCTTTAGATCCTGGCGCTCGGGATGTGGAAACAGACGGCCTTCCTTTTCCAACCGGCGTGTCAGTTGTGTGTTCGGCAACGCATACAAGAGGCCCACCATGCAAACCGGGATTGCCGCCTCTTCGATCAGGTCGATCATCGCCTCGGCTGCCGATTCCGTTTCGCTGTCGAAACCGATGATAAAACCCGCGGTGACAAAGAGACCGGCGGCGTAGAGGGTGTGAATGCTCTGTGCGATGCTGCGTCGCGTGTTCTGCTTTTTCCTCATCGCGATCAGCGTCGCGGTGTCGGGGCTTTCGATGCCGACAAACACACCGACGAAATTGGCGCGCACCATCAGCTTCAGTAGCTCCGCATCGTCGGCAAGATTGATCGAGGCTTCCGTCGTAAACTCGAAAGGATAGTCGCGTGCTTCCAGCCACTTTGCGAGTTCCGGAAGGAAGGCTTTGACGGCTTTCTTGTTGCCGATGAGGTTGTCGTCAACGAAGTCGACGTGGCCGCGATACCCCAGGCGATAAAGTTCGTCGAGTTCTGCAAGCATCTGGGCATTCGTCTTGGCGCGCGGAACCCGCCCGTATAGCTCGATAATATCGCAGAACTCGCACATGAATGGACAGCCGCGCGAGAACTGAACGCCGATATGGAGATAATCGGTGAATTTCAGGAGATCGAAGCGGGGGATAGGCGACTTGGTCACGTCGACCGTAAATTTCTCAGCTTCGAACTCCCCCTCGCGGGCGCCCGCTTCCCAAGCTTCAATAAACCTGTCGATGATCTGTTCGGCTTCGCCAATGACGCGGAAGTCGGCCGCCAGATAGAGATGGGGAGATGACGAGACTCCTGGGCCGCCAACGACCACCGGCTTCGCACGGGCATGACAGAAATCCACGATGTCGAGTATGTCGCTCTGCTGCGGGAGCATGCCGCCGGTGAAGACCAAATCAGCCCAATCAAGGTCGTCGTCGCTCAACTCTTCGGTGTTGCGGTTGATTAGCCTTATTGACCAATGGCCTGGCAGCAGCGCTGCGAGCGTGATCAGGCCAAGCGGCGATGCTGGATATTTAGCGCCAAAAACCTCGGCAGTCCGTTTGAAATTCCAGAAAGTGTCCGCGTCGAATCGAGGATAGATCAATAGCGCATTGCACGCTTTTGAATTCTTCACCTGATCAGGTCCCTTAAAAAACTCACCATAGATCGAAACGATGGCGCAGTCTATGCCACCCGTGGAGTTCTCGGAGGTCTCTTCACTTTTAGTGTTAGATAGTAGGGCGGGTAGCCGTAAGGCGTAACCCGCCGTCCAGAAGAATACGGCGGATTACGCTTGCGCTAATCTCACTGCGTCAGTCATCCCTCAATGGTGAGGAGGCGTTCCCGGACGCAGCGCAGCGCCATCAGCGCGTTCACACGCGTCTTCGACGCGCTACGGCGGTGCGCTGCTGATCCGGGGTCCATTGGGTCCCGGCTCTGCGGTGCATCGTGAAGAACGCTGCACCGCGTCCGGGACACGGGGCGCGTTGCTTCACAGACTCTCAGGATGAGGGGATAAAGCGGTTATGACGCAGTAAGACTAATCCGCCCAACAATCTCATCGCTACTTTCCCTTAAACTTCGGCTTACGCTTTTCCATAAAGGCTTGGCGGCCCTCGCGGAAATCCTCCGAGTCCATGCAGGCGGTACCGATCGCCTTGATCGCGGCCATGTCGCGGTCGTCCTTGTCCTTCAACACCTGCGCGATGGTGATCTTGGCGGCTTTGACTGCGAGCGGCGCGTTTTCGGAAATGGTGCGGGCGATCTCGCTCGTCGCGTTCCACAATTCCGCGTCCGCGACCACGCGATCGACCAGGCCTATCCGCTGGGCCTCGGCGGAATCGATCCGCATGCCCGTGTAGAGCAAGAGCCGCGCCCACGACGGCCCCACCAGCGAGACCAGATGCCTCAACCCGTCAAAGCCGTAGGCGATGCCGAGCTTGGCGGCGGGAATGCCGAACTGGCTGTTGTCAGACGCGATGCGGATATCGGTGAGCATCGCGACTTGCATGCCGCCGCCGAGGCAAAAGCCGCGGATGCAGGCAATCGTCGGTTTCGGGTAAGCTCCGAGCAACGCCCGCTGCGCGTCGCTGCGTCTGGAATATTCTTCGGAAGCCTTCGCGTTGTGGCGGGTCTTCTCGAACTGGCTGATGTCGGCGCCCGACATGAACGCCTTGTCGCCGGCACCGGTCAGGATCACGACCCGCACATCCGCGTCATCGCGCAGCTCGGTCAGCGCCTGTCCGAGCCCCTCCCACATCTCGAGCGACATGGCGTTGCGCTTTTCCGGGTTGTTGAAGGTGACGACGCCGACGCCGTCAGTGACGCTTTTCAGGATCTTGCCGTCGGCGAGCGATTTTTGGTTGGTTTTGGGAACGTCGAGCATGGTCGGGCTTTCGGAAGTGAGAGGCTGTTGCGGATTGCAATGAAGCATTGGTTTGAAGTCAGGGCAATGCCGTTGCGCTCCTACCCACCTGCAAGGGATGGTTGCGGGAGAAAGCGTTCGCGGCATCGACCGCAGTCAAGGAAGCGTCCCAGTTCTTCCTGCCGGTGTGAGGTAATTCACACTCTCGGATGGCCGCAGGGGCTATCAGGTTCATTACCCTAAACGGGGAGGCACCAATGCCAACACCGCAGGACTTTACTCCGGAGAAGTACCGCATTCATTGGTCAGCAATCTTGGTGATCTTTGCAGTTCAAATGATTGCATTGATCGCCTTAACCATCGCAGTAGCCAGTCATTCCAGTTTCGTGACCGCATCGTCGGCCAAAAAGGTTGGTCTTTCAGTTGTTGTCGATCGATCTGGCGGGCTCACGGGTACCGATAAGAGATAGCTGAGGTTTCCAACGGAATCGGTATAAAACGGGCATTGCCATTGCGTCGACCGGCTGAGCCGGCAAACGTAGAGCGGACACCGGGCTCCCGCTATATTAAGATATCGGGTTACTAGCGGTCGGATTCTAACATTCGCATCCCGTTTCGGAGAAGGGGCGCGAAACGGACACATCATTTCATGGATGAGAATAGCTTTCAGCCCCCACCGAAAGCGTATGAAGCCATCATAGCTGACACGCGCAAGATCGGCTTTACGGGATGGTGCTGGCCACCGGTAGGCGCCCTGCTTCGCGTGATGGCCGCATCGAAACCCGGCGGCCGAATGCTGGAGATCGGTACCGGGACGGGCGTCGGCACTTGCTGGTTGCTCGACGGCATGAATGCCGATGCTCGGCTCATCACGGTCGATGCCAATCCCAAAGTCCAGGCTGTCGCCCGAACGCATCTGGGAATGGACCCGAGGTTGACGATACTCTCCGAGGACGCGACGGAAACGATATTGCGAGAGCCGCCGAACTCTTTCGATCTCATATTTGCCGATGGCGGGGTCGGCAAGCATACCCTTCTGGCCGAAGCGCTCGGCATGGTGCGTCAAGGCGGCATCTATATATGCGATGATACCAAGCCGCATCCCTTGTGGCCGCCTGAGCACGCCGCAAAGATTCCGCCGCTCATGGAAGCACTGGCTGCGCGACAGGACTTTCGCCGTGTCTACATCGACTGGTCGAGCGGCGCTGTGGTCATGGTGAAATCAGGGACCTGGGACCGTAAAACGGTGACGTAGCCGTCGCGAGCCTGCGGCAGCTTCCAGCCGAGGAGGCGGCTTGCGACCTGGTTACGCAAGACCTGCGCGGTGCCGCCCCCGATCGTAAACATGCGTGCGTCGCGCATCATCCGTTCCATCGGATTGTTGCGCGAGTAACCTCGCGCGCCAAAGATTTGCAAGGCATCGCTCGTCACCTTGAGTGCCATTTCGGAGGCGAAAATCTTTGCTTGCGCGGCAAGCAGCGGATCCGGAAACGGGTCTGCGCTGGCGGCTGCGCTGCGGATGGACAGGCGCGCCGCGTTCAATTGCACCGACATGTCGGCCAGCATCCATTGCAGGCCCTGGAATTCGGCGATCGGGCGGCCGAATTGCTGGCGCGATTTCGAAAACGCGAGCGCCTGCTCAAAGGCGCCCTGCGCCAACCCAAGCGCAACCGTCGCCGCGCCCACGCGCTGGCTGTTGTAGGCGTTCATCAGTTCGGCGAAGCCGCGCTTCCAGCCACCGGGGGGTTGAAGGACCATGTCGATCGGCACTTGCGCCTCGTCGAGGATGATCTCGGTCTCGGGAATGCCGCGCAATCCCATTGTCGGCTCGCGCTTTCCGACGCGCAGTCCCTTGGCTTCAACGGTAGCGTCCGCCTTCCGCACGATCATGAAGCCGCCGATGCCTTGCGCGTTGCCTTGCTCGTCGAACACGCGGGCAAAGACGAGGTGCAGCCTGGAAACGCCGCCGCCCGTGATCCAATGCTTTTTGCCGTTGAGTATGTAACCCGAACCGCGCTTGTCCGCGCGCGTCGTCATTTCGGTGGCGGCGGAGCCTGCTTCCGGTTCGGTGATGCAGATCGCGGGCTTGTCGCCCGAGAGCACGAGCTCGGCGGCAAGCTTCTTTTGCTTCTCGCTGCCGTAACTCATGATGGCGGAGATAGCGCCCATATTGGCCTCGACCGCGATGCGGCCGGTGACGCCGCAGACGCGCGCCATCTCTTCGACGATCAGGCTCGCATCCAGGAAGCTGCCGCCGCGGCCGCCGTATTGTGTGGGGATGGTGAAGCCCATCAGACCCGCCGATGCCAGCTCTCGGACGTTTTCCCAGGGGTAGGCTTCGCTTCTATCCGTCTCCGCCGCGCGTGCCTTGATCGAACCCTCGGCGATTTCGCGCGCCACCCCTTGAAGCTTTTTTTGCTCGGGGGTCAGGTCAAATTGCATCTTCCGTCCTCCATCATCCTCCCCACCTTGATCTAATTGAATGAATCCGCAAGCGGTTCAACGTTCGCGCGAGACAGCAGCCCCGTCCAGACGGGGGTCCTGGCGGCATTGCGGAGGGCCCGGACGACGGGCCCCAGACCCGCAACCGCCAGCGCGTTCACTGCGCCATATGCGCGGTCAGCGGATGATTGGCGGCTTGATTGAAGAACGCCGCTTCCTCGGCGGTGGCTTCAAGAAGCTGCTCGTCCTGGTCGTAGATGTCGTTGCGGAACTGGATGGTCTGGTCCCTGGTCATCCATGCCGTGAGATAGACCCAGGCGACTGGAACCTTCTTGGGCAGGGCGATCTCCTGGTGCTGGCCCGTCGCAATCGCCGCATCGATCGCGGCGCGATTCCATTTCGCCATCTCTTCCTGCAACAGCCAGGTCGCGAGGTCGCGCACATTGTCGACCCGCGAGCAGCCGTGGGAGTCGAACCGGTAGTCGTCGCTGAACAGATTGCGCTGGTTGGTGTCGTGCATGTAGACCGAATAGGGATTGGGCATGTCGATCTTGACCGCGCCCAGCGCGTTCCACGCGCCATTCTGCTGGCGCACGGTGAAATTCGGTGTGCGGGTGCCCGACCAGTCCACCGATCCCGGATCGATCGGATTGTCGCGCGCATCGAGCACCTCCATGTGCATGCGCGAGAGATAGGACGCGTCCTTGCGCATGTGCGCCGATATTTCGGTCTTTGCGATCGATGACGGGACGGTCCAGGTCGGATTGAGGATGACGCCGGTGATCTCGGCGGTCAGCGTCGGCGATGGCTTTTCGGTCTTGCCGACGATCACACGATAGCGCCGCACCACCACGTCGTTCTCGACCGCCTCGACGAAAGTGGCCGGGAGGTTCACGACCACGTAACGCGGCCCGAACTGGAAATTCATTTCCTGGATGCGTTCGAGGGAAGCCTCCAACTGCCGGATGCGCTTGTGAACCGACACGTTGAGAGCGGCGAGCGTCCGCGGCGTCATTGTCCCCGTGGCGGCAAGGCCGTGGCGCACCTGAAAGCGTTTGATGGCTTCAGCGACCGCCTCGTCGAACGGCCCAGTGGCCTTGTCGGGCGCAAGGTCGTCACTGAGGATCAGGCGCTGGCGCAGGAGTTCGTCGTTTGGACCGGCGACGCCGATCGCGAATTTGGCGTCGGAGGGGATCATCGGCCAGCCGCCGCGCACCGCGATGTCTGAATAACTCAGCGCCGCCTCCTTGATGCGCTGGGCGGTGCCTTCATCGAAGGTCGGATCGCGCGACAGCGCCAAGGCTGCCGCGGAACGCGATTCCGGGGTGGATGCCACGGCCGCAGGCTTGGCGACGTGCGCCGGATTTGCGGGCGCGGCGGTGACCGGTTTGGCCGGGGGCGGGACCGTGCCGGCGCCCGCCACACCTGCGCTTTGGGCCAACGCCGGCGCGGTCGCGAGCATCACGCCAGCGGCAAGGATGGTCATTCTTCGCATGGGTCACGTCCCCGGGATGCGCCGATGGCGCGGGCTCTGGATCAACAATATTGGCAGTTTTGTCGGCGAGATTTTGGAAATCGAGTGAACGGGTTGGGTGCGGTCCGAAAATTGGGCTTTGAAAATATGGCCCATGAGGGTTGCCTTCTGATTAAGTTGGGATTGCGGCTGTTGCACCGCCGCAATACCCCCGGTTTCTGGCTGGCAGCTTTGAATATGTCGCAGGTCCGACGGATGTGGTTCGCAAGGACCGGCCCCTGATACGAATAAAACTGCCGCCGGGCTCGGGCGCCGAGCCGGAATGCGATATATGCCCCGCGTTGAACCGTTTCGATTCCGGTGGCTGCGATGCCTGAGATGATTTCCTCCGATGTTCTGATCGTGGGCGCGGGGCCGGTCGGGCTAACGCTGGCGATCGATCTGGCGTGGCGCGGGATCGACGTCACGGTCGTCGAGCGGCGTGAACCGGGCGAGCCTCCTGAGCCGAAATGCAATCACGTCGCCGCCCGCACCATGGAAATCTTCCGGCGGCTTGGCGTGGCCAACAAGGTCCGCAATGCCGGTTTGCCGGCGGACTATCCGCACGACATCAGCTACCGCACGGCGTTTACGGGGCAGGAACTGACGCGGATCGTCATTCCCTGCCGCCGCGATCGCTTCACCATGAAGGATGGTCCGGATTGCAACTGGCCGACGCCGGAGCCGCCGCACCGCATCAACCAGATTTTCCTCGAACCCATTCTGTTCGAGCATGCCGCTAGTCAGCCACGCATCCGCATCATCAACCGGACGATGGTCGAGGAGGTCAGGATCGAGGATGGGCCCGCTGAGGTGACGTTGCGCGATTTGGAAACCGGCGCGGCAAGCGGCTTGAGTTGCCATTATCTGATCGGCTGCGACGGCGCGCGGTCCGTGGTCCGCAAGGCGATCGGCGCCGAGCTTGCGGGCGATGCCATCGTGCAGCGCGTGCAGTCGACCTATATCCGCGCCCCCGATCTTATCCACCGTCAGCGTCACGAACGCGCCTGGGGCACCGGCGTCATCAACCCGCGCCGCGCCGGGATGGTCTATGCGATCGACGGCCGCGAGCGGTGGCTGGTGCACAATTACATGAAGCAAGGCGAGGGCAATTTCGATTCGGTGGATCGCGACGCCTGCATCCGGACTATCCTCGGCGTGGGCGAGGATTTCAAATACGACATCATATCCAAAGAGGATTGGTATGGACGCCGGCTGATCGCCAGCAAGTTTCGCGACCGCTGCGCTTTCATCGCCGGCGATGCCGCGCATATCTGGGTGCCTTACGCCGGCTACGGCATGAATGCCGGGATCGCCGACGCGATGAACCTGTCCTGGATGCTTGCCGCGCATCTCAACGGTTGGGCGCCGGCTTCCATCCTGGATGCCTATGAGGCGGAACGCTGGCCGATCACCAGTCAGGTTTCGCGGTTTGCGATGTCGCACGCCGAAACCGAGATTCGACGCCGCGGCGCGGTGCCAGACGAAATCGAGGAGGCGGGAGCCGCAGGCGAACGGGCGCGGCGGGAGACGGGGCGGCTGACTTACGAGATCAACGTCCAGCAATATGCCTGCGCCGGTCTCAACTTCGGCACCTACTACGACCGTTCGCCGATCATCGCCTATGATGGCGTCGACTGGCCGGCCTATACGATGAGCAGCTATACGCAATCGACCGTGCCGGGTTGCCGCACGCCGCATCTGTGGTGCGCGGATGGCGTCTCGCTCTACGACGCCATGGGGCCGGAGTTCACGCTGTTGCGGTTTGATCCGGACGCGGAGGCGGCCGGGCTTGAGCGGGCGGCGCGCGACAGGGGAGTGCCGTTGAAGATCCTCGACGTCGCGCGGCCCGCGGGCGGCCCTTATCAGGTCGCGCTGGTGCTGTCGCGCCCGGACCAGCACGTGGCCTGGCGCGGCGATCGCCTGCCGGCCGATCCGCTTGCGTTGATCGATCGCGTCCGCGGCGCCTCGAATCAGCCAGGGAGCGCCGGTTCTGATGCAATCAGAACCGATTGAGCTTCCTAGTCTTCGTTCGCAGCGATCGATTCCATCAAGGACACCAGCTGACGCTGTACGGTCTGGTCCTTGATCTTGCTGTAGGCGCGCAGCAGCCTCAGGCTGAATGCGCTGTCGAGAAACAGGAGGCTCTCAACCTCGCGGGCCTTGCCGTCGCCATCGTAAAAGAAGGTGACGGGCACATCGAGCGCGGTCGCGATTTGCTGAAGACGGGCGGCTCCCACTCGGTTGACGCCCTTCTCGTATTTCTGAACCTGCTGGAAACTGACGCCGAGCTGCTCGCCGAGCTCCGCCTGCGAAATCTTCTGCTCAACACGCCGCAATCGGATTCGTTTGCCAAGCTCAATGTCCGGCTTTCCGGCACTGCGCTGCTTCATTTTCTTCGCTATTGATTTGTTCATACTGCTCTTACCGTCCTTCGCTCATGAAACGTCTGAATATGTGGACCGGGAACGTATCCCTTATACACTGCTTCAATCTCGCTTCCAGTGGATGAATATGTCTTTAAACCTCGGAAATCTACGGGTTTTTATGCTTTTCGCAAGCGGATTGATGACCGCCGGCGCCTGGTCGCATCGCAGAAGAATGACGTCCGTAATTCGATCCCAAACGGTACAATCGTCCGGCAACCTCACCGCGAGCCACCGACATCAACACCAACGCGTTCGTGCCAACAGCGTCCTCTGCTGTCCGAGCCCTGCAAAGACGACTCGCTCCCTGCTTTGGCAGGTTATTGATCATACTACAACCGTTGCGGGTCCGGGGGGCACGACTTTTTGACGCGTATGCTTACCACCGCTGGCGGCCCCCAAGGGTGGCGCGCGGGGGGTCTGGCTCGGCCAAAAGGTCGGCCCGCGTCCTCCCGGCGCCGGCCGCCCCAAATGGCCCTTCGCGCGAGGGCTTCCGGCCGTTCCAGCGCCTGTCACAGCGTCTTGGCGCCTTCCAACGAATTTATTCGACGTCCTCGTAGAGAATGGCATTCGAACCGGGTCACGTGTCGTGCTACGCTCCATCGTCACTTTTGCCGCGCCGGCGGCTTGGGCCGGCGTCGAGGATGGCGTGCGTCGCCATAGCGGGCGAAAGCCCGGCCGGCGAGCGTTTGAGAGCACGATGTCACAAATCTGTGTAACGACGAAACCTATCGTGTCAGCCTAATGCTTTCGGACTTTTTCGCCAACGCGGGGGTTTATGAACGGGATCGGCTCGTTCACCTCGATCTCGGCTGGCAGGTTCGGCAACGGAAGACACGCTGGTGGCTAATTCAGAAGAGAAACTGCACGCGGTTCTGGCAAGCCTCGAGGAGTGCCAGAGAACCCTTGCCCTCAACGGCGAGCGGGACGCCGCGCAATTGGTGTCGGTTGCCATTCTCGCGCTTCGCATCAAACTCCACCGCATCGAAGACTCGGAACTAAGGGCGTTGTGCGATGCGATGGTGCGCGAGGTGGAGGCGGCTGAAAGGCAGCGCGCGGCCAGACCGCCCGAAGGCCCGCGCGCGCGTCCGCCGGTCGCGTTGAGGCTGGTCAAATAGCGCTCCCCTCATTGCGCATTCTTGTGCATCCGCTAAATGAGACGCGACAACCCGGCGTGTCCCGATGGCCCCTAAAGTCCGGCTTGGCGCCGCAACACAGCAAACGACGATCAGATGATTCACGACGTCTCGATTCCGGCCGCGTTCATTGCCGGCCTTGTCAGCTTCCTGTCGCCCTGCGTGCTGCCATTGGTACCGCCCTATCTGGTCTATCTGACCGGTGCGACCATCGAGCATGTCGCCAATGACGAGGCGCTGTCCTCCTCCCGGCGCGCGGTGACGATCTCGGCTGCGATGTTCGTGCTCGGCTTTTCCACGGTTTTCGTGGCGCTCGGCGCCAGCGCATCCCTGATCGGAGGCTTGATCCGCGCCTGGTCGGCCGAGCTTTCGATTCTGGCCGGCATCGCCATCATCGCCATGGGCCTGCATTTCCTCGGGCTGACGCGGATCGGATTATTGATGCGGGAGGGCCGGTTGCCGATCCCCAAGCCCGTCGGCCTGTGGGGGGCCTACGCGATGGGGCTGGCCTTTGCGTTCGGCTGGACGCCCTGTATCGGCCCGATCCTCGCGGCGATTCTCTCGGTCGCGGCCGCCGAGGCGACGGTGGAAAAGGGCGCCGGTCTGCTCGCGGTCTATTCCGCCGGGCTTGGGATTCCGTTCCTGATCGCGGCGTTGATGGTGGAGCAGTTCTCTTCGCTGTTTGCGCGGATGAAGCGGCATCTGGCCCGCGTCGAGCACGCGATGGGCGTGCTGCTCGTGATCACCGGGATCGGTTTTCTTACCGGCAGCGTTTCGACCGTCAGCATCTGGCTGCTGGACACGTTCCCGAGCCTGCAGAACTTCGGCTAGCCCGGCTGCCTCGGGTCCGGATGACGCGCTAACCCTTGTCTTCGAGCGAGCATATCAGGGTATAGACGACGCCGCCCGGCAGGAAATCGACGGTGGCTTCCCCGCCGAGTTGATCGCGCGCGCTGCGTTCAATCAGGCGCGAGCCAAAACCGCGGTTCACGGGCGCGGTGACGGGCGGACCGCCGGCCTCGGTCCATATCAACCTCAGCTTGGGGTGCTCGTGTTCCTCGATGATCTCCCAATCGAGCCTCACGGTTCCGGCGTTGTTTGACAGCGCGCCATATTTGGCCGCGTTGGTCGCCATCTCGTGCACGATCATCGAAAGCACCACCGCAAGGCGAGGCGACAGCGGGACTAATGGCCCCGACATGCGCACCCGCTCCGGGTTGCTCAACACATAAGGCTGCAACACGCGGGAAATGACGTCCTGCAGTCCGGAACCGCGCCACTTATCCTCGCTCAGGAGATTATGCGCCTCCGCCAGCGCGCCGAGCCGGCCTTCGAACTTCTCGCGCTCCAACTTGGTGGCGCTTTGGAAGGTCTGCGACGTGATCGCCTGCAGGATCGCCAGCGTGTTCTTGACGCGGTGGTTGAGTTCCTGGATCAGGAGATCGTGGAGCAACTCGCCACGGGCGATGGTGGTGGCCATCCGCACCGCAAAGGCAAGACCGGTCAGCAGCAGCAGGGCTCCAAGTACGCTGGTGATCGCAAGATTGCGCCACAGCGGGCCAACCAGCGAATTTTGTGAAAGGCCGCCGGCCACGGTCCATCCGGTGAGCGGCGATCGCGTAAATGTCGTGATCAGCGGCACGCCCTCCAGCGACACGGTCTGCAGCGTCGCCTCGGGTTGGTGGAACAAGGCAGCGTACAGCAGCGGCGAGACGCGCTTGCCGACCGTCTCTTTCGGGTTTGGCACACGGGCGAAATTGACGCCGGCGCCATCGACAATCGAAATCGTCCAGTCTTCGCTGGGGCGCTGCTTGTCGAGGATCGACTGAAAGAGCTCCATCGGAGGACTGAATGAAATGTCGTAGATCGCCTCGCCGTCCCGCAGCACCGGCACCTCGACCGTTACGATCGGCCGTTGCTTCACCGCGCCGATGAAGAGATTGGAGTATTGCGGCGTCCTGGTCGCAAAGACCCTCTCAAGGGTTTCGCGGTTGCCCCGAACGGGAAGGCCGGAGACATCCGGCGTCAACGAGGAGAACAACGGGCGGCCTTCGCGGTCCGTCACGAGCAGCACGCCGTCCTTGCCGTATTGGCCGAGGAAGCCAAAGGCCACCCGGCGAAAGCCGATGAAGTCGCCGTCGCGCAGCGTGTTAGTGAGTGCCAGCACCTCAAGCGCGCCGGTGATACGCTGGACCTCCGCATCGAGCACAAAGCGGATGCTGCGGACGGTTTCGAGGAGGCGCTGGGATGCATCCGCGCGGTCGCGTCTGTAATCTTCGAAAACGATGTAGGCCGCAAATACGATTAGTGGCAGCGCGGTTCCCGCTACCAGAAGCGCAAGACGTGCTGGCAGTGAAGGCTTCGGCACTCAAACTCCGGCACAAGACCCGCTGGCGCGGCAGCTCCAGCCTGGAAAGCATAGGAGAACTGCCTGATGTGCGCCAAGGTTTTTGGGCCGGTAACGCCGGTTCTGCCGGCTCCGCCGGGCGCGTCGTACGACCGGCTGGACAAAATTCTCTAGAGATTGCTGTCGGTAATCCCGGCGTAGATCATGGTGCGCAACTCGCGCCGGATCGGATAGGCGGTCGACGGCAGCACCTGGGTCAGGAAAATGGCGATCAGCTCTTCCGCCGGATCGATCCAGAACGACGTCGTTGCCGTCCCGCCCCACGCATATTCGCCGCGGCTGCCGGGAATGAGCGTCAGCGCCGGATCGAGCGTCACCGAAAAGCCGAGCCCGAAGCCGATGCCGTGATAGGTCGCCTCGGAGAACAGCGAGCGCGACATTTCCGGTAGCGTCCGGCCGCCCGGCAGGTGGTTGGAGGTCATCAGGGCCAGCGTCTTTGGGCCGATCAGCCTGACGCCGTCGAGTTCGCCGCCGTTGAGCAGCGCCCGGCAGAAGGTGAGGTAATCGGCCGCCGTCGAGCACAGCCCGCCGCCGCCGGAAATGAACGCCGGCGGTGACAGGAAGGAGCTGGTGGCCGGGTCATCCTGCAAGGTCAGGGCGACCTTGCGCTCGGTGGCGTGAAACGTCATCGCGCCTTGCGGGCTTGCCGAGTAACAGGCCGCCAAACGATGCGCCTTGCCGGCAGGGACGAAGAAGTCGGTATCCTTCATCCCAAGCGGGTCGAAGATGCGTTCTTTAAGGAATTGCTCGAACGGCTTGCCGCTGATTTGGCCGATGAGATAGCCGATCACATCGGTGGAGACCGAATAGTTCCAGGCCTCGCCCGGCGAAAATTCCAGCGGGATTTTGGCGAGGTCAACGATCATCGATTGCAGCGTTCCCGCCTTCTCGACCTCGCCGATTTTCATTTCCCGATAGGCCGCATCCACGTTGGAGCGCTGCTGAAACCCGTAAGTCAGGCCCGAGGTATGCCGCAACAGATCGACAATCAGCATCGGCCGCGACGGCGGCCGGGTCAGAAACGCCGGCGCGACACCCGCCTGGAACACGCCGAGATTCTTCCATTCCGGGATGTATCGATGGACGGGCTCGTCGAGGGCGACGCGGCCTTCCTCGACCAGCATCATGAAGGCGACGCTGGTGATCGGCTTGGTCATCGAATAGATGCGAAAGATGGTGTCATCCTTCATCGCTTTTCCGCGCTCGAGGTCGGAAAGGCCCTGGACTGCGCTGTGGACGATCTTGCCGCGCCGAAACACCACGAGCTGGGTCCCCGGAAAGCGGCCGGCACCGACGTAGCGCTGCTTGAGATGATTGTCGATGCGATCGAAGGCGGCCTTGGACATGCCGGCGGATTCGGGCGGGGCGGACGAGGGAGCTAACATCGAAAAATTATCTCCGAAAGGAACAGACGCTAAGGCCTTGATAGCCGAAAACAGCCGCCTGATCCAACCCGCGGGCCGCTTACCTTGGCCGGGTCGCTGGTGTAGGCTTGCGCCCCAAATGGCGTAACCCCGCAGGACAAAAACCATGCCCCAATTCAACGACACCGAACTCACCGCCGCCGTCATCCGCAGCTTCGACGAGACGCCGGACCCGCGTGTCAAATATCTCATGGAAGAGCTGGTGAAGTCGCTGCACGATTACGTCCGCAAGACCGACCTCACTTTCGGCGAATGGGAATATGCGATCGATTTTCTGACCCGCGTCGGCCAGAAATGCACGCCGAGCCGGCAGGAGTTCATTCTGCTATCTGACGTGCTTGGGGTGTCGATGCTGGTGGACGCCGTCAACCACCGTGATCGCGGCGGGGCGACCGAGACCACTGTGCTCGGGCCGTTCTATGTCGGCGAGCACAAGGCGATGCCGCACGGCACCGACATCTCCTCCAACTTGCCGGGCGATCGGATGTTCGTGCAGAGCCGGGTCACCGATCTCGCAGGCAAGCCGCTGGCAAATGTTCCGGTCGACGTCTGGCACGCCGACGATGAGGGCTACTACGATTCGCAAAGGCCGGACTACGAAAGCCATGGGCCGTCATCGCGGGCGCGCTTCATCACCGACTCCGAGGGGCGGTTTTTCTTTCGCACCATCCTGCCGTGCAGCTATCCGATACCGACCGACGGTCCGGTCGGCGAAATGATCCTTCAGGTCCGCCGCCATCCGATGCGGCCGGCCCATGTGCACTTCCTGGTCAACGCGCCCGGCCATGAGCCGCTGGTCACCCACGTGTTCATGGAAGGCGACAAATATCTCGACACCGACGTGGTGTTCGGGGTGAAGGATGAACTGGTCTCTAGAATCGAAAAGCGCACCGATCCGAAAATGCCCGACGGCAAGCAGGCCGCAACGCCCTGGTATTTGATGACGTACAATTTCCGGGTGAAGCCGGGGCACGGGGTCGCGCCAAAGCCGATGATGGCAGTGACCGAAGACGCCTAGTCCTCCTTTCCGCCATCCGGTCCGGCTTTCGGCCGGCCAGATGACAGGCTCCCGCTCAACCGTCATCGTCCGCGAAGGCGGACGATCCAGTATTCCACCAGCGTTGCGATCGAACGGACAAGCCACGGCGTACTGGATACCACGCCGGAGCCTATCGCCGGGCGCGCATTCGCGCGACCGTTGGCGGGGACGAGGTGAAAGAGGCTTATCCGCCTCACTCGACCGTCATCGTCCGCGAAGGCGAACGATCCAGTATTCCAGGAGAGCCAATGGGTGCACGCAGCTTCTACGTCTATATCCTCGCTAGCCGGATTGGAGGCACGCTTTACATCGGAGTGACCATGACCTCGTTCGCAGAGTGGCTGAGCATCGCCTGAAACAAGTGAAGGGCTTCACCAAGAAATACGAGGTCGATAGGCTCGTCTATTTCGAGCAGTTCGATGAGCGAGAATGCGATCCGGCGCGAGAAGCGATTAAAAAGCTGGAATCGAGCATGGAAAATCCGGCTGATCGAGGAGCGCAATCCCAATTGGGATGATTTGTACCCGGGCATAGCAGGCGGATAAGTATTCCGGACACGCCCCTTTTCGTCATACCCCCGCCAACGGGTCGCGCGAATGCGCGCCCTTTCCGTCATACCGCGCGAAGGCGCGGTGTCCAGCACGCCGTGGTTTCTCCGTTCGATCGCTGGCGCTGGTGGAATGCTGGATCGTCCGCCTTCGCGGACGATGACGGTTGAGCATATCTGCTCATTTGTTGTGCACCGCACAACAAATGAGCGAATCGCAAATTTTGAGTGCGCCGCAGCTAACGGGCGGCCGCTACCCTCGCCCGTAAATCCTTATCATATCAAAACTTTCGCTGTTTCCGCGGCTTGGCACGAAGCTTGAATAGTGTGTGCTGACGCCAGCGACGCCGTCGAAACACTCATCGAATTGTGACCGCCAAACTGGGGCCTCCCCAGAACGCGCCCCCATGCAGGAAGCGCGACGGCAGACGCATGAGCTTATGCCACTTGAGAAAGGGAAATTCTAATGAGCTCTAAAGACCCGACCTGGATTTCGGACTGGAATCCGGAAAACGAGACGTTCTGGAACTCCAGGGGCAAGCTCATTGCCCGGCGTAATCTCATCTGGTCGATCGTTGCCGAGCACATCGGATTTTCCGTCTGGCTGATCTGGAGCATCGTCGCCACCAAATTGCCGGCGGCGGGCTTTCACTACACCACCGACGAATTGTTTCAGTTGGTGGCGATCCCCGGCCTGATCGGCTCGCTGATGCGGTTTCCCTACACCTTCGCGGTGACGATGTTCGGCGGCCGCAACTGGACCATCTTCAGCGCCGCCGTGCTCTTTATTCCGACCTTCGGGCTCGCCTATTTCGTAGGCCAGCCCGATACCCCGTTCTGGCTGATGCTGCTGGTGGCCTCCACCGCGGGGCTCGGCGGCGGCAACTTTGCCTCCAGCATGGCCAATATCTCCTTTTTCTATCCCGATCGCATGAAAGGCTGGGCGCTCGGTTTGAACGCCGCGGGCGGAAATATCGGCGTCAGCAGCGTTCAGTTGCTGACGCCGATCCTGATGGGTGTTGGCCTCATCAATCTCTACCAGGCAAGCCCGGTTGCGGGCGTCTATTTGCAGAATGCCGGGCTGATGTGGGTGGTGCCGCTGATCGTCGCGGTGTTTGGCGCCGTCTATTTCATGAACAACCTCACCTCGGCGAAGTCCTCGTTCAGAGATCAGCTTGCGATCGTCAAGCGCAAGCACACCTGGATCATGTCGTTCATCTACATCGGCACCTTCGGTTCCTTTATCGGCTACTCGGCGGCGTTCCCGCTGCTGATCAAGACGCAATTTCCGGCGATCACGGTTGCGATCGCGTTCCTTGGACCGCTGGTCGGCTCGCTGTCGCGCCCGTTCGGCGGCCTGCTTGCCGACAAGGTGGGTGGCGCAATCGTGACGTTCTGGAATTTCATCGCGATGGCCGGCGCCACCGTCGGCGTCCTTTACTTCGTCGGCGTCAAGGATTTTGCGGGCTTCCTTGCGATGTTCCTGATCCTCTTCGTTACCACCGGCATCGGCAACGGATCGACTTACAGAATGATCCCGTCGATCTTTCGCGAGGAAAATCTTCGCAACGCACGCGGCAAGGGCGAAGCCGGGCGGGCGCTCGCGCTGAAGGCCGCGAGCATCGAGAGTGGCGCCGCACTTGGATTCATCGGTGCGATCGGTGCCTGCGGCGGCTATCTGATCCCGAGCGGCTTCGGCAAGTCGATTGCCATCACCGGCGGGCCGCAGCTCGCGCTGGTCATCTATCTCGCGTTCTACGCGATCTGCCTGGCGATGACCTGGTGGTTCTATCTGCGCAAGAGCCCGGCGGAGGCGGGCGCGTCGAGCCTTGCCGAAGCGCGCATCTGAGCGGCCTCGGCATCGTCGCGCAAATCTTGCCTCGTCCCACTTGCGGGACGAGGTCGGGGAGAGAGGCAAGGAGAGGGCCATCGCCATGAGCGAACCGCTGGTGATCGTCGGCAACGGGATGGCCGCCGCCCGTCTGGTCGATGAACTCGCAAAGACCGCGCTCGGGCGCTATGCCATCGCCGTCATCGGCGACGAGCCGCGGTTGGCCTATAACCGCGTGCTGCTGTCGTCGGTGCTGGCGGGCGAGACCGGCTCCCACGATATCCAGCTCAAGCCCGCCGATTGGTGGCGCGATCGTGGCGTGACCCTGAAATATGGCTGCGCCGTTACCGAAATCGATGTCGGCCGCCGCGAACTCAAGATCGCCAACGAAGAGAGCGTCACCTTTTCGAAACTGGTGCTCGCCACCGGCTCGGCACCGCTGCGCCTCAACGTGCCGGGAGCCGAACTTGCCGGGGTGCATACATTCCGCGACAGCCGCGACGTCGATCTGTTGCTGACGCTTGCGGCTGCCAAAAAGCGCGTCGTGGTGGTCGGGGGCGGATTGTTGGGGTTGGAGGCGGCTTACGGCCTTGCAAAGGCGGGCGCGCCGGTGACGTTGATCCACCTGATGGACCGGCTGATGGAACGCCAGCTCGATGCGCCGGCGGCGGCGCTGTTGAAATCTCTTGTCGAGCCCAGGGGGATCAAGGTCCTGCTTGATGCCAACACCGCGCGCATCCTCGGCGACCGTCGCGTCGAAGGCGTCGAACTGACCGACGGCCGCCGGTTCGATGCCGACGCCGTGATTTTTGCCGCCGGGATCCGGCCGAATATCGCGCTCGCCAAGGAGGCCGGCATTCCGGTCAACCGCGGCATCATTGTCGATGATTGTTTGCAAACCGGCGCGCCCGGTATTTTCGCGCTCGGCGAATGCGCGGAGCATCGCGGCATCTGCTACGGCCTCGTCGAGCCGGCTTACGAACAGGCGCGGGTTCTGGCGCGGCATCTGGCCGGCCGAACGTCGGTTTATGACGGCAGCGTGGTCGCGGCCAATCTCAAGGTCTCCGGCGTCCGCGTGTTTTCCGCAGGCGATTTTCTGGACGGCGAGAGCAGCGAGAGCATCGTGCTCAGCGACGTCAGGCGCGGCACCTACAAGAAACTTGTGATCGCCGATGGGCGGCTCACCGGGGCCGTGCTGGTTGGCGATGTCGGCGATGCGAGCTGGTATCTCGAATTGATCCGCGGGCGCGACAGGGTTGCGAGAATTCGCAAAGACATGATGTTCGGCCGCGCCGCAACGGAGATGGCAGCCGCGGCATGACCGGTTCGTTGCGATGACGGCTCTCGATCCTGCGCTTCGTACCACGCGCACCGCTTGTCCCTATTGCGGTGTCGGCTGCGGCGTGCTGGCAACGCCCGACGGTCACGGCGGCGCTGCGATCTCCGGCGATCCCGATCATCCTGCGAATTTCGGACGGCTATGCTCGAAGGGCGCCGCGCTCGGCGAAACGCTGGGTCTTGGCAACCGGCTGCTCTATCCGATGATCCGCTGCAGCAAGGGCGCGATGGAGCGGGTCGCCTGGTCCGATGCGCTCGACCATGTCGCCCATCGACTTGCGCACATCATCGCCCGCGACGGTCCTGAGGCGGTGGCATTCTATCTCTCCGGACAATTATTGACCGAGGATTATTACGTCGCCAACAAGCTGATGAAGGGTTTCATCGGCAGCGCCAATGTCGATACCAATTCGCGCCTGTGCATGGCGTCCTCGGTTGCGGGCCACCGCCGCGCCTTCGGCGCCGACACCGTGCCTGGAATCTATGAGGATCTCGACGAGGCCGATCTCTTGGTTCTGGTCGGCTCCAACGCGGCGTGGTGTCACCCCGTGCTGTTCCAGCGCATGCTTGCCAACAAGCAGCGGCAAGGCGCGCGCATCGTCGTCATCGATCCGCGCCGGACCGACAGTGCGGGTGACGCCGACCTGTTCCTGGGTGTGAGGCCCGGCACCGACACGGCATTGTTCTGCGGATTGCTGGTGCATCTTGCGCAGACCGGCGCGCTCGATTGCGACTACATCGAACGGCACACCAGCGGCTTCGATGACGCGCTGGCGCGCGCGCGGGCAATTGCCGGCAGCGCGTCGGCGACCGCGCTGGCGACCGGGCTCTGCGAACCGGACGTCGCGGAATTCTTCCGAATGTTTGCCGCGACGCCGCGCGTCGTCACGCTGTACTCGCAAGGTGTCAATCAATCGGCGCAGGGTACCGACAAGGTCAGCGCCATCCTCAACTGCCATCTCGCGACGGGACGGATCGGCAAGCCCGGGGCCTCGCCATTTTCGTTGACCGGGCAGCCCAACGCGATGGGCGGGCGCGAGGTCGGTGGACTTGCCAATCAGCTCGCCGCGCATATGGGTTTTTCACCGCCGGAGGTCGACCGCGTCCGAAGGTTCTGGAAAGCGCCGCGCATCGCAACCCACGAGGGGCTGAAAGCGGTGCAGATGTTCGAGGCGATCGGGCGCGGCGAGATCAAGGCGCTTTGGGTGATGGGCACCAATCCGGCGGTGTCGCTGCCGGATGCGGATGCCGTGCGCGCCGCGTTGAAGAAACTCGAGCTGTTTGTGGTCTCGGAGAATGTCTTGTCGAACGACACCGTCGATGCCGGCGCGCACGTGCTGTTGCCGGCGCAGGCGTGGGGGGAAAAGTCGGGGACCGTGACCAATTCCGAACGGCGGATTTCGCGTCAACGTGCATTCCTCGCGCCGCCTGGCGAAGCGCGGCCTGACTGGTGGATCATCGGCGAGGTGGCCCGGCGGCTTGGCTTCGGCGCGGCGTTCGATTTTAGCTCAGCGGCGGAGATTTTCCGTGAACATGCGGCGCTTTCGGCATTCGAGAATGACGGCAGCCGCGATTTCGACATCGGCGCCTTGAAGTCGATATCGGACGAGGCGTTCGATGCACTTGCTCCGGTGCTGTGGCCGCACCGATCGGGCGATACCGAGCCGCAGCAGCGTTTTTTTGCCGCCGGCGGCTTCTTCGCCAACGACCGCAAGGCGCGCTTCGTTGCGCCCGAGGTGCCGGCGTTGCGAACGGAAACCAGCCCGATGCGGCCGCTGCGGCTGAATACCGGGCGCATCCGCGACCAGTGGCACACCATGACCCGCACCGGCGCCAGTCCGCGGCTCGGCCAGCATTTGCCGGAGCCGTTCGTCGAGGTGCACCCCGACGATGCCGCGAGGTACGGCGTGGTCGACGGCGGCTTTGCGCGCGTCGTCACCGACTATGGCCGATGCATTCTCAAAGTCGTCGTCAGCGAGCGGCAGCAGCGCGGCATGTTGTTTGCGCCGATCCACTGGAGCGCGGCCAATGCGTCCGCCGCCCGGGTCGGCGCGCTGGTCGCGCCATTGACCGATCCGTTTTCCGGCCAGCCCGAGAACAAGGCGACGCCGGCTTCGATTGCGCCCTGCGAATACGTGTTTTGCGGCTTCGCTCTGTCCCGCGCGCCGCTTCAATTGCCCGCTCACGCCTGGTGGGCGCGCGTCACCGTCGGCGGCGGCTTCGGCCATCTCATTGCCGACAACGCCGACCTTTCGGGATGGTCGTCGTGGTTGCGGTCGGTCGCAGGCCCCGATCTCGCCGAATATAGCGACTTCGGCGGCGGAATTTACCGCGCGGCTTCTTTTGCCGCCGACAGAATCGAGACTTGCCTGTTCCTCGGGCCGGCGCGGGATGCGGGTGACTGGAACCTCGTGAAGGACCTGTTCGCCGCGGGCGCGCTCGGCGACGATCAGCGGCGGATGCTGCTGTCGGGCAAGCCGATGGAACGGCTCGCGAGCACGGGTCCCGTCGTCTGCGCCTGCTTCAGCGTTGGCTGCAATACGATTTGCGATGCCATCGCTTCAGGTGCGCGGACAGCCGCCGAACTCGGCTTGCGGCTCAAGGCGGGCACCAATTGCGGCTCGTGCCTGCCGGAGCTGAAGCGCCTGATCGCGTTAGCCGGGGCAGTCGATCCCGAGCAGCGCAAGCTGGCAGCGACGAATTAGGGCGTGAATCCCGAAAAGTGGAAAATGGCTTTCCGAAAAGATCGACATGAACAGACATCGCGCCCGTTTACTCGATTACCTCATCGGCCAACAATAGCATTTCGCGAGGAACTACGAGTCCCAGTTCTTTCGCTGTTTTTAGATTGACGACGAACTCCAGTTTCGTAGGCCGCTCCACTGGCAAATCGGCCGGGTTGGCCCCCTTGAGGATTTTGTCCACATACGCGGCGGTGCGTCGGAACAGATCGGGCAAGCTCGCCCCATAGGACATCAGGCCCCCATCCTCCACAAATTCCCTCGCGGCGTACATTGCCGGGAGCCGGTTCTTCGCAGCCAATTCCACAATGCGTTTGTGCTCGCCATATAACATCGCGCTGGGCAACTGAATGAAAGCATCGGCGTGCTCTCGGTTCATTGCGGCAAAGGCGCCGTCGAGATCGCCCGGGCCAAGGGCCGGCACCAGTTGAAGCTGCAATCTTAACGCCTGTGCTGCAGTCTCGGTCTCCCTCAATATGCCTTCCATTGTACCTTTCCCGTATGCCGCTGGGTGCCAAAGCGCAGCGACGCGGGAGAGTCCGGGAATGGCGTCCTTGAGCAATCCGAAGCGCTTGGCAATCAATTCCGGGCCGAGAAAAGTAGTCCCGGTAATGTTCCCGCCTGGCCGGGACAGACTGACGATCAGTTCATCCTCGACCGGATCGGCCATGCCGCCTACGACGATTGGGATTGTGCTGGTTGCTTGTTTGGCTGCGCGAGCTGGTGACGTACTCGCCACGACGATGACATCAACCTTGAGCCGAACCAGATCAGCCGCGAGTTCCGTGAATCGATCTGTATTCCATTCCCCGTAACGACGCTCGATCACTATGTTAAGGCCCTCAGTGTAGCCGAGCTCCCGCAGCCCCTGGTAAAATCCGATGGCCCCTGGCACATCGGTCGGGCCGGGATACAACATGCCGATAACGGGGAGCTTTCCCTTCTGCTGCGCGCCGGCGGCGCGCGACAACGCCGCCGCACCGCCGATAAGCGTGATGAACTCGCGCCGCTTCATGGATCTGACCCACCGAGTAATTCAAGGGAATATAGCAGCTTGAATCGGACAGCGGGTTAGAAACGGCACTCAACCGGCCCTGAGCATTTCGGTGTCGCGTTGGGCCACGACGGGCGCGTTTGCCGCATCAGCCTCTTTTTGGCGGAAGCGGTATGATCATGGAAACCGTTTTGCGGTAGCGGACATAGGCCTCGCCGTGAAAGGTGACCAGGTCACGCTCCTCCAAAAAAATGCCGATGAAAATATAGCCGGTCGTTGCGAGAGCGAAGAGGAGATGGCCGGCCGTCATCGTCGGGGTCGACCAGAACGCGACCAGGAATCCGAAATAGATCGGGTGTCGCATCCACTTGTAAAACAGCGGCGTGCGAAATTCCGGAGGCTGATATTTCGTTCCCTGCCAGTTCGCGTATACCTGCTGCAGGCCGAAGAGGTCGAAATGGTTGATCAGGAAGGTGCCGATCAGAACAACAGCCCATCCGATCCAAAACAGTGCGGTCAATATCGCCGAAGCGGTAGGATTATCGACCTGCCAAATGACGTCCTGGATGGGCCGCCATTGCCAGAACAACAGGATCAGCACGAGGCTTGTTGCCAGCACGTAGGTGCTGCGTTCCATCGCCCTCGGTACAAGCTGGGTCCACCTTCGTTTGAACGCAGGACGAGCCATCACGCTGTGCTGGACGGCAAACAGGCCCAGAAGGATAAGGTCTATTACGAGGGCTTCGATCGATGGGACCGCGGCGCCGCTATCGATCGATTTGGGACGACGAGGTTGCTGACGAATCCGATTGCATACAAGAAGGTCATAAAAAACAGGGCATAACAGAACGCACCATAAAAAAGTCCGGCCATAGTACCCTCCCTGAAACGTGTTCGAAGCAAGCATCTCCTTTTCATCGCGTCGGCTCTACCGCCGACGGCCGATACCAGGAGAACAACGATTTGTGCGCCAATGGATTTTCGCGCCGATCTTGTTGTTGCGATCGGAGACGGTCGGCCTTATGTGACGGGATCAGTTAGGGGCACGGTGGCTCGCACCGACTTCAGTGAGTTGAAATAAAAGATGAAATTCAAGTCATTCGGCAACGCCGGCCACCAGGTATCCGCGATCGGGCAGGGCACCTGGTACATCGACCGCGGGGATCGCAAGCGCGCGGTTACAGCACTCCGGCGCGGGATCGATCTCGGCATGACCCACATCGACACCGCCGAAATGTATGGCGACGCCGAGCTGGTGATTGCGGATGCCATTGCAGGCCGGCGCGACGAGGTGTTTCTGGTCTCGAAAGTGCTGCCGAGCAACGCTTCGCGGCGCGGCACTATCACCGCGTGCGAGCGCTCGCTGGCGCGGCTGAAGACCGACCGGCTCGACTGCTACCTCCTGCACTGGCGCGGCTCGTCTCCGCTCACTGAAACCGTTGCGGCGTTCGAACAATTGGTGCGCGAGGGGAAAATCCGTTCATGGGGCGTCAGCAATTTCGATGCCGACGACCTCGACGAGATTCTGAAAGTCGCGGGCGAGGGCAAGATCGCCTGCAACCAGGTTCTCTATCATTTGCAGGAGCGCGCCATCGAACACGCGGTGATTCCGTGGTGCGCCAAACGCCGCGTCGCCGTCGTCGCCTATTCGCCGTTCGGTCACGACGATTTTCCGGACCCGCGCGGTAAGCCTGGCGAGGTGTTGCAGGCCATTGCCGAAAGTCATGGCGCCTCTACGCGCCAGGTGGCCTTAAGTTTTTTGACTCGCGAGCCGGAGTTGTTTGCTATTCCGAAAGCAGCGAGCCCCGAGCACGCCGCGGAAAATGCGGCGGCAGGCCAGCTCACGCTGAGCGTCGACGAGATCGCCGCGCTCGACAAGGCATTTCCGCGCGGGCCCAAACCGCGCAGCCTGCCAATGCTTTAGTGACGGTATTTTCAGCCTCACTAGAAAAAGCGCGATTTTTCGCATATCCGCCTCCTGTTTTCCGGCCTTGTCCCGATCAAACGATTGGCGTTTTTGTAGCGCTCGCCCGATTCGACTTTATCTCGACTTGAGTTCAGCCGTGACCGCTCCGCCCGTCGCAGCCGCTAATGCCGCCGATCTGAAGTCCCTACACCACAAGCGGCGAGTGCGTTTAAGGGACTTCAGATCGATACGCGGCACTAGAATCATAGATCTGCTAGTGCCCATGGCTTTCCGAAGTTCGCAAAAAGGTGTTGCTGAGACGGAATGCGAACTTCGGAAAGTGGGCACTAGCCTCGACAATACGCCATTGCCTTTGCCCGAGAGTCAGCCGGCCGATCAGTGCGCGCCGGCGCGCGCCGATCGGCCGTTTCGCGGCATCGCACTGATCCTGGCATCGACGGTGTTTCTCGGAACCGCCGATGTCACCGCGAAATATCTCTCGGTGACGCTGCCCTCGATCGAGATCGCCTGGATCAGGTTTCTCGTGTTCGCGATGATCATGGTCCCGGCGATGGTGCCGCCTTCGCCGGTCTATGCCATGCGTACCGCTCGGCCGGGCCTTCAGCTCTTGCGTGGCGTGGCACTTCTGTCGTCGTCGCTGTTGTTCATCACCGGCTTGCGGTTTCTCCCCATCGCGGAAGCCTCCGCGACCGGCTTTGTCTCGCCGTTGTTCGTGACCGCGCTGTCGATGCTTTTTCTCAGCGAGATCGTCGGCCTGCGCCGGTGGCTGGCGACGGTCGTTGGACTGATCGGCGTGCTCGTGATCCTGCGGCCGGCTACCGGCGCGTTTCATCCCGCGGTGTTCTTTCCGCTGCTGTCGGCGCTGGCCTGGGCCTGCACGCTGATCATGACGCGCATGATGAGCGGAAGGGAACACGCCGCCACCACCATGACCTATTCGTCGATCGCGGGCGTCGGCATTCTCTCTGCACTCGTCCCGCTCGTGTGGGTGGCGCCGAGCTGGCACGATGTCCTGTTTGGGGTCCTGATTGGCGTGGCATCGACGGCCGGGCAATGGATTGTCGTGCTCGCCTTTCGCTACGCCGATGCCTCGGTGCTTGCGCCGTTTTCCTACGTCCAGCTTTTATGGGTGAGCATTCTCGGCTTCCTGGTGTTCGGCGAAGTGCCCGACGTCTGGACCGTGACCGGTGCCGTCTTCATCGTCGCCAGCGGCCTCTACACCGCCCATCGCGAACGCGTGCGGCGATCGCAGCTTCTGGCGCAGGATGGCGAGTTCTCGCCGAACGCGTGACCGCTCACAACGGTAGCGCGATTGAGTATTTCACCTGGCTGAGCGCAAAGCTCGATTCGATCGAGGCGATGCCGTCGAGCCGCGTCAGCTTGTTTTTCAGAAACGCCTCGTATGACGAAAGATCGGCGGCCACGACGCGCAGGAGATAGTCGCGGTTGCCGGTCATCAAATAGCATTCCAGCACCTCGTCCCATTTCGAGATCGCGCGCGCAAACCGGTTAAGGTCCTCCTCCTTCTGCCGCGCGAGCTTGATCGAGATGAACACGCTGACATGTAGCCCCAGGGATTTCTGGTCGACGGTTGCGATATAGCGCGTGATCACGCCGCGCTCTTCGAGCAGCTTGACGCGGCGATGGCAGGGGGAGACCGACAGTCCGACCTTGTCGGCGAGCTCGGCCATGGTGGTGCGGCTATCGGATTGCAGCAAGCCGAGGATCTTGCGGTCGATGGCATCAAGCGTGGGCATTGGGATAAACTCTGGTTATGAGGCTCAGGAGTGGTAAATTATCCCAAAATGTCCGGGTATGTCGCCAAGATTTGAGATTTTTCGCGAAAATGGCCGCGGTAACATCGCGCGAAATCACGGTGCAGGGAATTCCGCCATGCCGACCGAACCCGCACGCCTTGAAATGCTGTCCGCGCTGGCGCGCAAAGTGCTGTGGCTGTCCTCGTGGACCATCCATCACGCCAACCATATCCGGCCCAATGTCGACGGCTTGAAGGTCGGCGGCCATCAGGCTTCCTCGGCCTCGCTCGTCACCATCATGTCGGCTTTATACTTCTCGGTGCTGCGGCCGCAGGACCGCGTCGCGGTCAAGCCGCATGCAAGCCCGGTGTTTCACGCGATCCAGTATCTGTTCGGGCATCAGAGCCGCGAGAAGCTGGAAAATTTCCGCGGCTTCAAAGGCGCGCAGTCCTATCCCTCGCGCACCAAAGACACCGACGACGTCGACTTCTCGACCGGTTCGGTCGGCCTCGGCGTGGCGCAGACCTTGTTCGCCTCGCTGGTGCAGGACTACGTCAAGGCGCATGGCTGGGCCAAGGATCGCCCGGAGGGGCGGATGATCGCGCTCGTCGGCGATGCCGAGATGGACGAGGGCAATATCTTCGAGGCGCTCTTGGAGGGGTGGAAGCACGGCTTGCGCAACACCTGGTGGGTAGTGGACTACAACCGCCAAAGCCTCGATGCCGTGGTGCGCGAAGGCCTTTGGGAAAAGTTCGAATCCATGTTCCGTAATTTCGGTTGGGACGTGGTGATCGTGAAATACGGAAGGTTGATGCGCAAAGCCTTCGCCGAACCCGGCGGCGAGGCGTTGAAGAGGTGGATCGACGCCTGCCCGAACCAGCTTTACGCGGCCCTCTGTTTCCAGGGCGGCGCCGCGTTCCGCAAGCATTTGCGCGACGAGATCGGCGACCAGGGGCCGGTCACTCAACTGATCGATCGGCGCAGCGACGACGAGCTTTTGGAATTGATGTCCAATCTCGGCGGGCACGACATGGCGAGCATGTGCGATGCGTTTGAAGCCATCGATCACGATCGCCCGGTCTGTTTCATCGCCTACACCATCAAGGGGGTGGGTCTCCCGTTCCAGGGCCACAAGGACAACCATGCGGGATTGATGACCGTTGCCCAGATGGAAAAATGGCGGGCCGCGCAGAACATCCGCCCCGGTCACGAATGGGAGAAGTTCGAAGGCCTTTCGCAGGACCCCGCCGCGCTCGAGGCATATCTGGCCAGCGCGCCGTTCAACCGCGAGGGCCGGCGTCGGCTCACTGCGCCAGTGATCGAAATTCCGGAGCGACTTTCTTTCACGCCGGCGCCGCAAATGTCGACCCAGCAGGGATTTGGCCTTTTGCTCAACGAAATCGCGCGCGGCGACAGCGAGTTGGCGTCCCGCATCGTGACGGCCTCGCCCGACGTCACGGTCTCGACCAATCTTGGGGCCTGGGTCAACCGCCGCGGGCTGTTCGCGCGCGCCGAAAAGGCCGATCTGTTCCGCAGCGAAAAAATTCCCTCGACCTTCAATTGGGACGCTTCCCCGAAAGGGCAGCACATCGAACTCGGCATCGCCGAGATGAACCTCTTCATCCTGATGTCGGCGCTGGGATTGTCGCACGCGATCAACGGCGAGCGGCTGTTGCCGGTTGCAACCCTCTACGATCCCTTCATCGAGCGCGGCCTCGATGCCCTGAACTATGCTTGTTATCAGGACGCGCGCTTCATGGTGGCGGCGACGCCGTCAGGGATCACGCTTGCGCCCGAAGGCGGCGCGCATCAGTCGATCGCAACGCCCTTGATCGGCATGGCGCAGGATGGGCTCGCCTCGTTCGAGCCGGCCTTTGTCGACGAACTCGCCGCGATCATGGGGTGGGGCTTCCAGCACATGCAGCGCGAAGGCGGCGAGGGCGGTTCGGTCTACTTGAGGCTTTCCACCCGCACAATCGACCAGCCGCAGCGGATGATGACGCCCGACCTGCAGGCTTCGATCGCGGAAGGCGCCTATTGGCTGCGCAAGCCGGGTCCGAATGCCGAGGTCGTGATTGCCTATACCGGCGCGGTCGCGCCCGAGGCGATCGAGGCGGTGGGGCTGTTGGGCGAGAGTCGTCGCGACATCGGCCTCTTGGCGATCACCTCGGCCGACCGGCTGCACGCGGGATGGTCCGCGGCGCGCGGGCTGCGCCGTGACCGCCGCGGCGTGGCGCATCTCAGCCATATCGAGAAACTGCTCGCGCCGCTGCCGCGCGATTGCGGCATTGTCACCGTGCTCGACGGCCATCCCACAGCGCTTGCCTGGCTCGGCAGCGTGCGCGGCCATCGTGTCGAAGCGCTCGGGGTGGAGCATTTCGGCCAGACCGGCACCATCGACGACCTCTATCGCCACCACGGCATCGACGCCAACGCCATCATCGACGCGGCGGAAAGTCTGACGGTGGGAGCACCGGTGCGGCATCGGAAAATGGCGGTGTAGCCGTCCTTCCGAATGCTCCCTCCTTCGTCGTCCCGAACGCCGGGACCCATACTCCGCGGCGAGTATTGTTTTGCACGCTGGGTGAGGACTTCCTTAGCGGCTAGCGCCGGTGGTTATGGGTTCCTGCTTTCGCAGGAACGACCTGACAGTTAACGTGAAGCCGCCCGTCTTGCTTCCTTCACATCGCCGGCCTTATATCCAGCCCCAGCCGCCATGCGGCACCCCGCATATGGCGGGTTCATTTTTGCTTCTATCCGTGCAAGGATGCTTGCCGAACCCCCGTTCCCCCTCCATTGCCCGTGAAATCAAGAGGTTTACGATGGTCAACCGCATGCAATTCTACATCGATGGCGCCTGGGTCGATCCGGTCGTCAAGAAGTCCACTCCCGTGGTCAATCCGGCGACCGAAGAGCCGATGTATGAGGTTGCGCTCGGCTCCAAGGCCGATGTCGACAAGGCTGTAGCCGCTGCCCGGCGCGCTTTCGAGACCTATTCGCAGACCAGCCGCGAGGAACGCGTCGCGCTGCTGTCGAAGATCGTCGAGGTCTACAAGACCCGCATGAAGGACATTGGCGCTGCGGTTTCCGACGAGATGGGCGCGCCGCTGCCGATGGCCGAGAAGATGCAGGCCGGCGCCGGCCTCGGCCACATCGCCGCCACGCTCGAAGTCCTGAAGAACTACCATTTCGAGGAGCCGGCCGGTTCCGCCGTGGTGGTGCGCGAGCCGGTCGGCGTCGTCGGCATGATCACGCCGTGGAACTGGCCGCTCAACCAGATCGCCTGCAAGGTGGCGCCTGCGCTCGCCGCCGGCTGCACCATGATCCTTAAACCGTCGGAATTCACGCCATCCTCGGCCTTGATCTTTGCCGAAATCCTGCATGAAGCAGGCGTGCCGAAGGGCGTCTTCAACCTGATCAACGGCCTCGGCCCCGAAGTCGGCGCCGCGATGGCCGAACATCCGAATATCGACATGATCTCGTTCACCGGCTCGACCCGCGCCGGCATCGACGTCGCCAAGCGCGCGGCGCCGACCGTCAAGCGCGTCAGCCAAGAACTCGGCGGCAAATCGCCGAACGTCATCCTCGAAGGCGCCGATCTCACCAAGGCCGTTGCCGGCGGGGTGATGCACATGTTCAACAACTCCGGCCAGTCCTGCAACGCGCCGTCCAGGATGATCGTGCCGCTGTCGAAGATGAAGGAAGTCGCCGCCATCGCCAAAGGCGTCGCCGACAAGACCAAGGTGGGCAATCCGCGGGCCGAAGGCACCACCATCGGCCCCGTCGTGTCGCGGATTCAGTGGGACAAGATCCAGGCCTTGATCCACAAGGGCATCGAGGAAGGGGCCACCTTGGTCGCCGGCGGCCCCGGCCTGCCCGAGGGCGTCAATAAGGGCTTCTATGTGCGCCCGACCATCTTCGCCGACGTCACCAACGACATGACGATCGCGCGCGAGGAAATCTTTGGCCCAGTGCTCACCATCCTTGGCGCCAAGGATGAGGAAGACGCCGTGAAGATCGCCAACGACACGCCTTACGGGCTTGCTGGCTATGTCTCAGCCGACACCGTCGAACATGCCCGCAAGGTCGGCCGCAAGATCCGCGCCGGCAATGTCAACCTGCAGGGTGTGCCCAACGACCGCACCGCGCCGTTCGGCGGCTACAAGCAGTCCGGCAACGGCCGCGAGTGGGGCAAGTTCGGTCTCGAGGAATATCTCGAAGTGAAGGCGGTCGCCGGCTTCAACGCCGCGTAAATGTTCGAATTTCAAAACGCCGGGGCGGGAGAAATTCCGCTCCGGCGTTTTTTGCATTTCGGGACGCAGCCGAATTAACACCGTCATTGCGAGGAGCGAAGCGACGAAGCAATCCACCCTTGCCTTGTCGCGCCATGGATTGCTTCGCTCCGCTCGCAATGACGGGTGGGGTGATCATCCCCCTAGCGCGCCTTGCGTGTTCACGTAGAGCGCGTAGATCGACTGGCTTGCGGCCATGAACAGGCGGTTGCGCTTCAAGCCGCCGAAGCAGACGTTGGCGCAGCGCTCGGGCAGCGCGATGCGGCCGATCGGCTTG
>Ga0070733_10000514_pt1 | contig 31183 bp, 25 predicted proteins | sample Coa_R1_9_FD_66450 | JGI IMG/M metagenome (GOLD analysis project Ga0070733, IMG submission 66450) | Surface soil microbial communities from Centralia Pennsylvania, which are recovering from an underground coalmine fire - Coalmine... | ecosystem: Environmental > Terrestrial > Soil > Unclassified ...
CTGCAATCCTGGCACGAATGCGCTAAATCCCAGGGGTTCGGGGACAGCGTCCCCGACTAACCAAATGGGTGACAAAGTCGCTGGCCCATTAAGGGGACATAATCGCTGGCCTACAACAGCGGCAAAGCGGAAATTTGAGAGCCGAGCTGCAAAGCATTTGCCTCCGGTTGCAACCGTCACAGGCTCACCTGAACAGATCCAACTCCGGCCGGCGAATCAGGGGCGATGAAGAACCCTCCGCAGGCGACCATTGATACCCGTGGATCAGCGCAACAGGTACGCCGGCGGCCTTCTTCATCACGAGCCCGGCGGCCGAGGCGAGTTCGTCGGCGCGCGCGACGATGGTTGCCTGCAAAACGTGGCGATCACGATCGAGCGTACCTCTGTAGTCCTCAAGTGGCTCCATGCCGGAGACACCAATGGCGACATTCACCTGTCCTTCGCGCCACGGCCGGCCGAAAGTATCGGTGATGAGCAGGGCTCCACAGTTTAGACGGTGCCGTAGCGCGTGGGCCGATGCGTCGGGATCGGTGGGGAGAACGGTCGCGAAGTGTTCGCCGGGCACGTTGGACTGATCGACTCCCGCGTTTGCCGCCACGAAACCGCGATGCGTTTCAGCGATCAGGACGCCGCGGTCCATGCGAACGATGCGGCGGGATTGGCCAAGAATCAGTTCGATGACGCGCGCATCCTTGCCCCATTGCCTGGCCCACTGTAAGGCAAATTCGGAAGGCCGAATTTCACGAAGATCCACGATCGCGCCTTCCGCCTTCGAAACAACTTTCTGCGCGACGATCACGACGGTCTCTGGCGCAATCGTCTCCCGAGCGTGGGCCGCTGCGGCCAGAATCAGCCCCCCAAGGTCATCGCCCGGACCAACCTCCGGCAAGCTGTCAAGTCCTACGATACGGATGTCCATTTTGGTTGCCCAACTGTGTCCCCAGCCATTGAGCGATACGCGAATCGGGAGCCCGTCTGAGCAACTCATCTATGTCTTCCGGCGTATCGATATCGAAAAGTAGGCCGGCGGGACGCAAGACCTTCACCGGGACACCACGCTGTCGCGCCTGATCCAAATGTGCTCGAAAGCTTCCAGGACCGAAACAACTGGCGATTGCATCCGGCGGGGTCCGAACCAGTGCGTTGGTTCCGGTCCCATCTGAAGACGGGACTATAATGACGCCGCTAGCAGGGATCACGCCCCTATCGAGCGATTGCTCTGTCGCCTCGGTGAGACTTTCGATCTCCGCCTTTGTGACCAGCGGCACATCGATCGGCAGTAGGAGAACAGTGGCTGCTCCCAAGCTCATGGCGCGGCGTGTGGCTGCGTCGGCCGAATGGCTATGTCCGCGTTGCTCATGTTCTACAAAGACGGTCGCACCTGAATGGCTGGCGTGATCCGCGACGGCCTGATCGCTGGTCGCTACGATGATCCTATCCAAGCCGCGAACGGTGCAAAGAGTCGAAAAGACTTCTTGAAACATGAGCCTAGCCAGCGCTTCCCTCTGGGAGGGAGATAAGGAACCCTTCAACCGCTGCTTCGCGTCTCCAGGGGCTTTGACGGGCAGCAAAGCACAGATCATCTTAGTCGATAGCTCTCAACCGAGGGCTTCCATTACAGTGCGAGCGAGCGCTTTCTTTTTCGCTAATCCGTTCATAATCGTGTCAGTTACGATCACCCGCATTCCGAGTGACTCGACCTTTGCAGCCTGGGTTGCATCCTCTCTATCCAATACGAATACGTTCACGAGTCCTGTATAAAATCGGGCTACACCGAGGGCCGATGCGCTCATTTTCAGGCTTCTCATCATTCTGGCTGCCGGTCCTTTCAAGGCGCGGCCACCCACAATCGGAGAAATCGCCACCGTTGGACCCCGGCGGCGTTCCAGGGCCCGACGGACGCCGGGAACTGCGAGGATTGGCCCGATACTGATGATGGGGTTCGATGGACATAAAACAACTGCGTCGGCATGCATAATCGCATTCAGCACGCCCGCAGCCGGCTTTGCTCTTTCCGAGCCGTGAAAAACAACCTCCCGAACGGCATCCCTGGCGTGGCGCCGGACAAAATAGTGTTGGAACTCCAATAATCCTGCGCCGGTTTGCACCAGCGTACGCACAGGATCGTCGCTCATGGGCACAATCGCCGATTTCACTCCTAGCGCCGCGCTTATTTCTCGAGTCACATCGCTGAGCTTCGCTCCGGCTCGCAGACGCTCCGTTCGGAAGATATGAGTCGCGAGATCGCGGTCGCCGAGTTGGAACCAGGTCTCAGCCCCGAGTCTACCGAGGGCGGCGAGGTTATGGAATGTATCGCCACGCAAGCCCCAACCGTGAACCGGGTTTGCGAGGCCGGCTAGCGTGTAAGCGACCGTGTCGAGATCCGGCGAGATGTGCAGGCCATGAATCTCCGCGTCATCTCCCGTGTTGCCGATTACGAAAACTTCCTTGGGCGGGATCACCCGCACCAAGCCGTCCAGGAAGCGCGCGGCGCCCACCCCCCCTGCCAACGCCACGATCATAAACCTGTGATCCGGATACCGGCGTGCTTCACTTTATTGCGGCGGTTGATTGCAATCAGCAACGACACGAGATTCTCGATCAGCCGTGCATTTCGCAACGGTCCGGCGTCGACCGCGCGGGCACCCGGAAGCATTGCCACGAGTTCAGCGGCGACGCGTCTCGCCTCGGGGTCGTCGGCGCAGATGAGCACATCGCTGTCGATCCCATGATCTAGCTGCGTCAGCAAGTCTGCCCCGAGGGTATGAAACGCAGCCGCAACACGGGTTCCCTCCGGCAAATTCCGCGCGGCTCTTTGTGCGGAGGATTCCGCGGATTCCACTTTGAGCTGCACAGTAGCATCCACCACTACCGCGCCGGGCGGGAGATTCGCGCTCAGGCCGAGGAGTGTATCGGCCTGGCTCTCAGAGGGTACCGTCAGCACGATCACATCGGCACCGCGGACTGCATCGTTGTTTAGGCAACCTTCGACCTGGGTCGATTGAGCGATTTCGCAGATCCGCACGGCGGCCGCTTGTGCTCGCGCATGGTCGCGCGATCCGATCCGCACTCGGGCGCCTGCTCGCGCAAACCGCAAGGCGAGCCCGGTACCTTCCGCCCCGGTTCCTCCGACGATCGCGATCGTCATGCTTGTGATGCCTTTCGATAGCGGAACTCGTCCGACGAAATCAAGCTCGGATAGGAACCGAAGCGCGTACCTGCCGATTCGACCAAATCTAGCGCGTCTGGTTGCTCGGGCTCCCGCTCGAACGCTCGCCGAATCTGGTATGTGGTTGATCGCTCCGCGGGCAGCCTTCCCGCTTCAAAAACCAGCGCCCGAATGTCCGTCGGCCTCAGGAAGTGCCCGTGCGGAGCCCCCGCCGCGGTGGAGATGCTTTCATTCATGAGAGTTCCACCGAGGTCGTCGGCTCCAGCGTCCAGGCAAGCTTGCGCCAATCGCGTGCCTTGCTTGACCCAACTGGCTTGAACGTGATCGATCCAGCGGTTCAACATCAACCTGGACACCGCGTACATTCGCAGAACTTCCACGCGGGTCGCGCCGGGACGAATTCCTGGAACCAGCGATTTCTGAAACATGGGAGCTTCCGCGTGAATGAAGCTCAGTGGCACGAATTCCGTGAAGCCGCCGGTTTCTTTCTGGATTCCCCGGAGCAGATGGATGTGTTCCGCGCAATCGCGAGCCGTTTCGATGTGTCCAAACATTATCGTGCATGTTGTTGGAATGCCCAGCCGATGAGCGGTGGTAATAACTCGAATCCATTCCGCCGTTGAAATTCGGCCAGGGGAAATCAAATTCCGGACACGGTCATTGAGGATTTCCGCCGAAGTGCCCGGTAGCGAGCCCACTCCGGCATCCTTCAGGGCGGAGAGATAGTCCTGAACGCTCCAGCCCGAGCGTTCCGCGCCGTATAGCACCTCCTCTGGCGAGAATCCGTGCACATGGATGCCGGGAACCTCTGCCTTGATCGCCCGGCACAGATCGATATAAAGCGATCCCTTCATGCGCGGCGGTAAGCCGGCCTGTACGCAGACCTCAGTCGCGCCCAGATCCCAAGCCTCTTTGGCCCGGCGAACCACTTCCTCCACGGGCAAGAAATAACCTTGTTCGGCGCGATGGCCGCGACTGAACGCGCAGAAGCCGCACCGCTTGACACACACGTTGGTGAAGTTGATATTCCGGTTCACCACGTAGGTGACTCGCTCGCCCAACCTCTGGCGCCGAAGATGATCGGCGGCCGCGAGCGTTGCACGCAGATCCGCGCCCGTCACCGCGAATAGTTGCTCTCCTTCTGTCAAGTCGACTTCGCCGCCACGGAGCGCCTTCTCGAGAATGGAGGCGACGGCCGGATCGCACTCGGAAATCGCGGCTGGGAGGTCTACCATCGGTCTTTGCTTTACCATCGCTCTCGCTCTACCATTGCTCTTCCGCCCGGCGCACCAAGCCCGTCTCGTCCGATAACGCCAGAACCCTCGCGCGCACTGGCTCTGAAAAGGTTTGAATGCGCCCGCGCAAATATTCGGGGTACACGGCTAGCCGCTCGCGCAGTTCGAACCCGGCTTGCGTTGTGATCTCCCTCAGTCTCCGGACCTGGGGCCAGGCTCTTTCCGGATTGATGAAGTCCAGAGTCACCGGGGAGATTCCGCCCCAGTCATTGATACCCGACCTGAGAAGGAATCCATAGGCGTCTGGCGTCAAGTTCGGTGGGATTTGGAGGTTCACCTCGGATCCCAGGATGAGCCGAGCTACTGCCGCCGTGCGGGCCAGATCGAGTACGCTTGGCTCGGGCCATTGGGCGAAGCGCGTGTCCGGCTTGGCCCGGAAGTTCTGAACAATCACTTCCTGAATGTGACCATGCTGTTCATGAATTTCCCGAATGGCGAACAGCGCATCCACCCGCTCCTCCAGCGACTCTCCGATGCCGATCAGGATGCCGGTGGTGAAAGGAACTCCGAGTTCGCCTGCGGCTTTCAGGGTCGCCAGCCGTGCGCCGGGAATTTTGTCGGGGCAGCCGTGATGCGCTTCACCGGGCCGGAGCAGCCGGTTGCTCACGGATTCCAGCATCATGCCCAAACTGGCGTTGACCGGTTGAAGCTTCTCAATCTCGTCGCGGTTCATCGTGCCCGGATTCGCATGCGGAAGAAGCCCTGTCTGTTCCAAAACCAGCCGGCACATCGCGGCGAGATAGTCGATCGTGGAAGCGTATCCATTGCCGGTGAGCCATGTTCTATAGGTGGGATAGCGAATTTCCGGACGTTCCCCCAGGCTGAAAAGAGCCTCTTTGCACCCGGCCCTTCGGCCGGCTTCCGCAACCGCGACCACTTCGTCCGGAGTCATCGTGTGAGCGCGAGGATCCCCCAAGTCGCGCGCGAAGGTGCAATATCCGCATCGATCGCGGCACAGGTTAGTAAGAGGGATAAAAACCTTACGCGAGTAACTGATGACGCACCCCGTGCGCCGCTCGCGCAATTGCGCTGCTGCCTGGAAGAGATCCTCAAGGTCCGGACCCGTCGCCCCAATCAGGCGATAGGCGTCCGAACGCGAGACTCCAGCGGCGCGGATGGGTTGCAATGTTGCTGTGTTCACAGACGATTCGACTGAGCGCCCTCAGCGCGTTAGAGTTTTGATTATACATCGTAAGTCCCGGCACATTCGAAAGCATCGAAACCCTGCTAATCCGGGTTCTACTTGCAGTGTTCGCGTCCGGCCCGGCCGGTTCTGCTGATCGGAGGTTCACGCCCGTCATCTTGGCGATGGAGCACCGCACCGTCCCGCGCTGGTTTTGTGTAAACCAACCGCACAACTCCCGAAGATCGCGAGCCTGGAACCCTCTCCGCTGGACTCCCGTGTCAGTGTGTACTGCGCGTCGGTGTATACTGATTGAGCGCAACCGGGAGCACAAATGGACATCTCGGTTAAAAGTTCCCTGGTGCGGTGGCTGAGGTTAGCTGTTTGAAATCGGCCTCTGGCCTCAAAGAGATCAATCTATGGCCTATGTGATTGCGGAACCCTGTATCGGCGTGAAAGACACGGCGTGCGTGGACGCCTGCCCGGTCGATTGCATTCATCCCAAGAAGGACGATCCCAAATTCGAGGCGGAAACGATGTTGTACATCGATCCAGTGGAATGCATCGATTGCGGCGCTTGCGTGCCGGTCTGCCCCGTCTCGGCGATCTTCACCCTCGACGATCTTCCGGACAAGTGGTCGAACTTCGCGCAGATGAACGCGAATTACTTCGGACGGTAGTTTTCCCCCTTTGGCTTTTCCCGCCGCTGTGATGCAAACGGGTGGGTGGCCGGCGATGATGCCCATTCAAAGGATCTCGAATGAACGATTCGATTGCGGCTGAAAAGATCGCGACCTGGCGATCGCGCGTGCCGATGTAGCCTTCGCAGCCTGCTGGTGCGGCTTTAGTCGCATCGGCGTTCTGGTGATCGAGGATTGGGCCATGTCATCTCTGAGTGAACACGAGCGCCGCGACTTCTGGGAGATTTGCGAGGACCGCTGCCAGTTGCGTTCGACGATTCTAACCTCGCACCTGCCAGTCTCCCGCTGGCACGATCGGATAGGCGATCCAACGCTGGCCGAATCGGCCGATCCGGATAGTGAGATGACCAGGCGCAAAGCATTTCCGGCCATTCTACGGGACCGTAGCTACAGAAAACCGATCGAGTAAGTGCGGCGGAAGACCCTTAGGGCTTTGCGGACGCCGGCTGCCAGAGCTCAATCTTATTCCCATCCAGGTCATAGATCCAGGCAAAGCGACCGTAGGATTCATTCAGTCGTTTGGCGTCAATCTTTACTCCCTCTTGTTTTAAGCGGTCGAGCAAAGCATCCAGATCGTCCACGATGTAGTTGACCATGAACGGTTGCGTGGATGGGATATAGTCGGTGGAGGCGGGGAAAATAGTCCAAACCGTAACCTGTTCCTTTTGCGGGGCGTCGCGCTCGCGCCAGGGAAGCATCACGCCTTGGCCTTTGTCAGCGAGTCCAAGATGCTTCGAATACCACTCGCGCATCTGATCGCGATTAGCGGATTTGAAGAAGACACCGCCGATTCCAAGGATGCGCCCGCGCTGCTCCATTTCGACAGGCGGCTTCGACTTTTCAGGTTGCGGAGATTGCACTTGCTGTCCTCCTTTTAAGCAGGCCGAGATGAGCAACAGCGAGCCGAGCGCAATTGTGCTCCAGGGTATTCGTTGCATGTGTGGATTATATACAAGTTTCGATTCGAATGGAGAAAACGGTTCACTCAAGGTTCGCCGCGATTCACCCTTTTAGATCGCGCATGAGGTCTCGAGCTGCCTTGGCATCCCCCGTAGAGAACCAGGCTGGCGGATTCGCAAAGTATGGCGATCAATCACTTGGCGAAGACCCCTTCTGAGAACTGATATGGAGTGTTCATGGGCCTGCGGCGCATCAATCGAGATGAAACAGAATCAGCTGGGCCGAACCGGCGGCTAGGGGATGAATTTCAACCGAGCGACCTGTCAATCGCTTTCAAGCCCTGACGGCATTTGTACGCCCGCGAAAAGAAAACGGCCCAGATCATCGGCCAGCACTGCTCGATCACGCTCCGCAAGGCGGTTGTCGTTTGAGGACTTCCGGTTGGAATCGATCACATGTCAAGGCAAGCGATCAAGAGCGCACGCGTCTGCAGAAGACGGAAGAAGAGCTGACGAAAATGCACTCCAGGTGTGTTCCGTGATACCAGTCCTGCGCGGCGGCGCTGAATGCCAGCGCCCCGACGATTACGCCGGGTTCGCTTCATTGTGATCTCCTCCTTCTGACACTATTATCATTACCGCGATGGAGGGCACTTAAGCCCTTCCAGCCTGATGTCCGCAATTATCGTCGCCGCCCTGGAACCTCCAAGATCCAGAGTTCGCCTTCCTTAGGGCTCCATTTCAAAGGTTCGAGCGTGATACCGACACGCGGAGAGATTCCGTTGTATACCTGACGCCTTTCTCCTACCCTGTAAGGAGATGGAAAACAGCCGCCCCACAACGAGAGGCCGCGCTCGACGGGTGAGGAAGAATCTGGAGCAGGGGATGGCTCTGGCTTGGGCGGCATCTCCGCGTTCACTGATCCGCTACACGGTGCTTGGGATCGTTAGTTCCACTATGCCCCCCGTCGCTGTCTATTTGGGGGCGCGCCTGGTAAACCGGATCGCCGATGCCCGTCTGCACGCCCTCCATTTCACCGACATGCTGCCGATCGTCATCGGCCTGTGGATCGTCACCGGAGTGCAGCGAGCCGTGGGCGCGTACATGGGTTACGGCAGGAATCTTTTCGTGCGCCGCGTGCAACTGGAGGCGGAGCGGCGCTTGCTGGCGCAGGCTTCGAAGCTCGATCTGGGCCACTTCGACAACTCCGATTGGCATGATCGTCTCGCCCGCGCCAAACGCGATGTCTCCTGGCGGCCTGGCGACCTGACGTGGTCGGTCCTGGGGCTTTCGGGCAACATCGTAACCATCCTGCTGATGGCTTCTCTGCTGGCGAGTCTTCACTACCTGCTCGTGATTCTTGCGCTGGCGGCGGCCGTGCTCTCGCTCGCACTGGAGCGGAGGGTCACATCGAAGCTTTACGAATTCTTCTACAAAGAGACTCCCGAGGAGCGGGAACGCGAGTATCTGGGCGACCTGCTGGTTCAGCCTCGCACCACCAAGGAAATCCGCGCCTACGTTCTGGCCGACTATCTGCTCGGCAGGCACGATAAGCGGTCCGAGGAGCTGTTCAAACAGCGGGCGCGGATGTACGAAGCGGGCACCCGTACTTCCATGTTGACTGGGCTCGTCACCGGGACGGCTCTCGGGCTCGCATACCTGTTCGTGGCGGTTCAAGGCGTGGCCGGCCACATCTCTCCAGGTGGCGTCGTGCTGGTCATTGGCGCTTTCGCCTCGGTTTCCGGGACCCTGGGACAGATTTCAAGCACATTTGTGGCGGTCGATCAGCACACTACTTTCCTCGACGACTACTTTTCGTTTCTCACGATCGGACCCCTGGTGCCCGTACCCGCCAAGCCCAAACCCGTGCCAAGCGGTCCTGTCGAAGCGATCGAGTTCGACAAGGTCACCTTCACCTATCCAGGTGGAACGGAGCCCGCCGTGGCAGGGCTGAGTCTCCAGATACGCGGCGGGGAGCTGATGGCGTTGGTGGGCGAAAACGGAGCCGGAAAAAGTACACTCGTGAAGCTGCTGCTTCGCTTTTACGATGCCGATCAAGGCTCGGTGCGGGTGGGCGGCGTCGATCTCAAGGATATGGATCCCGAAGCTCTGCGCAGCCGTATCGGCGTGCTGTTTCAGGACTACGCGAGTTACGAGCTGTCGGTCCGGGAAAACGTGATGATGGGCCGTCCCGATGGCGGAGGGAACGATGACCGCGTGCTCGAAGCGCTGCGGAACTCCCGTAGCGAATGGCTGGTGAAGAAGATGCCGAACGGGCTCGATTCCAAGGTGGGGAGACTCTTCGAGGGCGGGCACGACCTGTCCGGCGGCGAGTGGCAGCGCCTGGCGCTGGCCCGCATCATGTACCGCGACGCGGACATCTGGATTCTGGACGAGCCTACGTCGTCGCTCGACCCGGAAGCCGAAGCGGCCATTTTCGCCGAACTGAAGGAGAATCTCAAGGGGCGTATCGGAATCGTGATCTCGCATCGATTCTCGACGGTGCGCATCGCCGACCGGATCGCGGTAATCGCCGACGGGCGGGTGACGGAATTGGGGACGCACGATGAATTGCTCCGTGCCGAAGGCCGCTACGCCCAACTATTTGAGTTACAAGCGGCTGGCTATCGTTGAGTTTGGCGTGGATATTCCCTGGCAACCAGAGCTTGCGTCAATCCAACAGCATCCGTTGCGCGAGGCGACTGGAAGGTGAACACGCAACAGCCAACGTGCGGTACGCAAATGCTCGAACAGGATTATTGGAAAGGGGAATATGGCTTCGTGCTTCCTATTGTTTTAGGGCGCTTGCGCTGGGGTCGCCCAAACCGAGTGTTTTGAGGATCGCGGGCGAGGTCTCCTCAGTGGCGAGCATCTCGTGACAGGTGCTGCAATCCTGCGGGATAGTCTTCGCCTCAGGGGTCGCGTGGCTGTCGTCATGACACCGGAAGCAGCCGGGATCGTCCATGTGTCCAAGATTGTTGGGGTAGGTTCCCCAGGTGACTTTTAGATCCGGAAATACGTTGCTCTGATAGATTCCCTCCAGCGCCTGGCCGGCAAGCTGGATATCATTCGAACGCTTGGCCCAGATATCGCCATAGTTTTGCTGATAGAAGGCGCTGAGAGCGCTGGGGATTTTCTGCGCGGCATCGTCCTGGCTGGCGTAAGTTGCCTTCAACAACTCCATGCCGGTCTTCTTGACGAAGGGCAAGTCGGCGGAAATCCGGCCCCTTGCGAGGGCCCGATCCACCGCACGCTCGGGCAGATCGAAGGAATGGGCGGCGCGATTGTGGCAATCCACGCACTGCATTTCAAAAGTCGGCAGAGAGCTGACCGCGTCGGTCTTGGTTCCGCTTGCGAGATAGGTTCTAGTGACGTTGGCCTCAGTGTTTGTGTATTCGACCCAGGGGATGGTCTGCCGCTTCTTGTCGGCGGCGGCGTAGCGGATGCGCACGCCCGGTCCCATGTGCGCTCCGTGAATGCCGCCCAGAGTGCCGCCTCCCACGCGCATCATCAGGACGGTTTCCATGCGCGTGTTGGCTGCATCGTCTTTGAACTCGCTGTGGATGTAAAGGCGCGGGCCGATGAATTTTTCGCGGGCGTGGCATTGCTCACAGGTGTCAGCGGAGGGCACCAGGCGATTGCTTTCCATGGCGGACTCGATGGGACGGGAATAAGCATTCAAGACCACGTCCCTAAGCTGGCGCGTTCCGCTGATCTTGCTCTGCACCCAGCCAGAGGCTCCCGGTGCAACGTGGCACTCCACGCACGCGACTGCCTGATGCGGCGCAAGGAGATGGGCGGTGAACTCGGGCTTCATAACGTGGCAGCTTTGTCCGCAGAACTGAACGGTTTCCATATGCTCGACAGCGCGATAGGTCAGTTGGCTTCCGATGACGACGTTGGCCAGCGTCATAATCGCAAAAAAGATGCCAGCACGACGCCAGACGGCCCGGCGATCGGGTGCTGCGACGAAGCCTGCGGCGGCCCTGCGCCTTCCCAAGGCGATCCCGATCGGAATCAGCGCGAGTCCCGCAAAGAACAGGATCGGGATGGCGATGAAAACCAACAGCCCGATGTAGGGATTGCCGACATTGCCGCGAAGGTTTGCCGGCAGCACGAAGAGCCACGAGAATCCGGCAAGAGTCACCAGCGCGACGCCCGCCATGGTGATCCAGTGGCTTGTGAGGAGAACGATTATCGGCTGCTTCTGCGGATCGGCCATTTCACTTTCCCCTATTCTGGCCCCCGTTGCGGGCGTTTAGATAAGCGATGAGGTTCGCCATTTCCGAGCCTTCGAAGCGCGGCCATGGGATGCCTTTGGCCTTCATCTGGTCGAGCATGCCGGGGCCGTGATGCCACAGCGCCGCGACCATTGTTGCCGCCGTGAAGGAGTCCTTTCGTCCGCTAAGGTTTGGCGCGCCGCCCAAGGCACCGTTATGACAGACCGCGCAGCGTTTGGCCGTAAATACGCGCGCTCCGGCAGCGGGGTTGGCCGCGTCTTCGAAGAACTGAGCAGCCCACAAATAACTCACGATCTCGCGCATCTCGTCCAACTCCAGCGGCGCGGGGGTAGCCGGCATTTTGGACTCATGATCCCACATCGCGACGGCAATATCGGTCAGCGTCTTGCCTTTAAGTCTCGGCGGGAGAGAGGTCTTTCCGGTATGGCATGCCGCGCACCCCTTCGATTCAAAGAGCGCCTGGCCATTGGCTCCGGAGCTGATCTCCACGCGCGTAACCGTTTTCTGCGAGGCCGGGAGGTTCCGCAGATATACGAGCATGTCGGTCAGATCTTGCGAGGTCAAATCCGGCCAGTTTAGCTTCCTCTTCGCAAACTCCTGGCGCATGGTGGCCGCGTGATTCCACATCGCATTCACCAGGGCCATCGGTTGACCCAGGGACTCCCACGCAGAGACGGGCTTGGCCTCGGGCGCTTTCGCTTCCGTCAGGCCATGGCATACCGAGCAATGGCTTGCGGAAAACACGCTCTTGCCGCGGCCGGCGTCGCCCGGTTTCTCGAAGAAGCGGGCCGAGTAGAAATAGGCGAACAGATCCGCAGCGCCCTGCTCGTTGAAATCCGCAGCGGGGATATTTCGATCGCGCATCGCAGCCCACATACTGGGGGCGTGGTTCCACATGGTCGCGGCGAGCGTAGCCGGAGTGAAGTCGCGATCGATACGGGAGCCGAGATCAGGCCCCACCGTTCCGCCCTTTCCGTTGACGCTATGGCACTGAATGCAGGAGAGCGTCGTGAACAGCTCGGCCCCGCGCGCCGAGTCCGCCGCGACAGAAGCCGCAACCGCGGCCGAGTGGACGCCGCCCGCGGCAAGGGAGATAAGGACGAGCGTGATCCTCACGGCTTTGATCTTCATGCGGTAGCCCTCATGGAGTGGCCCTCGGTCCGGGCGTGAACCTGAGCCCGGTGGTCATCAGGTTGGCGTGGAAACCTTCGTAGAGGTCGAACACCTCCCCATAGCCGTAGTAGCGCCATTCCGCGAACCAGCTTATCCCCTTAACACCGGGCAGGTTCCCGACCGGGACCAATAGTTTTACCAGCGGCTGATAGTAGCTGGTGGGCCGGCTGCCCGAGGAGATGAAGAGCGATCCGCCGGCGGTGATTCTGGCTCCCCCGCCCGCCGCCTTTCCAGGCAGCTTGATATTGAACAGCGCCGTGGCGATGTGCGCGTCATCGCGATAGAGCGACGTCTCCATCTGCAAGTCGCCCGGGTCCAGATAGCCGATGTCGGAATACACCGTGGAGCGGGTATAGGTGCCTTCCAGATCGAAGAACTTTCCGGGAGACTTCCCCGGCGACCAGAACATCGACAGCGATTCCTGTTGCGTGCGGAAGGCATAGTTCACGCCGGGCACCGGGTTGTTGTTGATCAGCGCCATGAAATCGGCTGAGAGGCTCAGCGTCTTCAACGCCTGATAGCGCGCCTGCGCGCGGACCTTTTCATAGTTGTAAAGGCTGGTGCGGAAATACGCTCCGCCGCTCGATCCGACTTCGGCCTCGGCTTTCAGCGAAAGTCTCTGCGACGGCCGGAACGTCACGCCGCCCAACCCGACGTTGCGCCGGAGCCTCGCTTCATCCGAGCTGGCCAGTCCCGCCGGCGGCAAAACCGCGTCGCTCACATCGCCCCACACGTAACGATATCCGCCGTGCAACACGACTTTCGAGGTGGCGTCGTAGAAAAGGTCGACCTCCGCCTGATTGTAATTGGTCACCAGCGACGACGCGAGCAGAGCGGAAATCTGTTGCGATGTAAACACAACTGGGCTGGGGGCCAGCACGTTGGCGGACGTCGAAGAACCGCTGTTGTGCAGCCGGTCGGTGAGCCAGGACTCGGTGATGCGCAGCCGGCGAAAGGGACGCATCTCCGCGCCGAAGCTTCCAGTGGTGTGCGGCAGTTTGGCCATCGAGGAAACCAGATACTGCTGGCTGGTGTAGAACAGCAATTGACTCTGCAACAGAAGGTTCCCTGTATCGGACTGCTGATAGTTCACAGTGGTGCTGGGCTGGCTGAAGAGAAACTGTCCGTAGAGATCCAGCCACGACGCGACACTGGCCGTGAGCAGCGCCTTGCTGTAGACGCTGTTTCCCCGGACGCCGTAATTTGCAAGGAGGCTCGTAAGCTCGGTGGTCTGACCGAAAATAGGCGTGGTCACATTGCCGAAGTTGGCGGAGGCTGGGGTTTGAGACGGGCTCTGGTATACGCTCTGGGCATCCGAAAATGTCGTTCCACCTTCTTCGAGCGTCACGTGGAACCGGCGGCGCTCGATGCGGACGCCTCCCCGGAAGAGGTTGGTTACGTCGCGCAGCGTATTGGGCACGGGAAAGGTGTTGGCGTCGCTTACGAACGTGGTCAGGCCCGCCCCGGAGCCCGAGTCGCGGTCGTAGGCAAGATAGGGAATGATCCAGTTTCCAGGAAGAAAATCGAGACGGTAGCTGCCGAAATGGCGGCGGGTATCGAATGACTGCTCGTTGAGTGTGACGCCGCGGGCCAGCAGTGGATCGGCGTAGGAGGGAAGGAAATCGAAGTAGGCGATGTCACGGTAGTCGGCGCTGAACTCGTACAGCTTCGATTTTTTCGCGTCGAGATGGAATAGCTCGTACGGGTCGTCGCCCCAACCAGAGGCGCGCACGCGGACTTCGTCGAAGAGGCGATGCTTGGGATCGAGGATGGTGAAGTCGGCGCCGATCAACTTCGGTCCCGAGCCGAGATTCACGATGCTGCGGTAGGCGTCGAAGCTGCCGCCGACATCGCTGCGCCAGGTGTAGCCCACATCGATGGAGCCGCTGAACCAATCTTCGGGCGAGGGCACCGGCGAAGCCGCGGCCGCGGGCGAGGCCGCAGTTTCCTGCTTGGCCGATTCTGGCGCTGGTGATGTCGCCGGCGGCGCCGCCGCTGGCTCCTGCGCGAGCAAGGGCGCGACCATCAAGGCCAGAAAAAGCCGCTGAGCGGTCATTTCAAAAGATTCCTATCCACGTAACTTCCGTGGACCTTCTGATGGCACACCGTGCAATTCTGGAACTGCGGGACACGCAGATCGTGAAATGCCGGCGGCACCACACCTATGGTTCGCGTGGTGTTTTCCGTCGGTAGATTGGCGTGGCATTCCAGGCAGACAAAACGCACGTCCTGCCGCGTCAGCATCCGCGGATTGGCGGAACCATGCGGCTCGTGGCAGGTGGCGCAGCCTTCGAAGCGGACCGGGCCATGCTCGAAGGTGAACGGGCCACGTTTGTCGCCGTGGCAGTTGAGACAACCCGGCTCATTCGCGCCGAGCGCCTGGGTCATCGCCGGCCGGATGCTTCCGTGCGGATTATGACAATCGACGCAGCTCATCGCGCCTTCGGGAAGCTTATGGTGATTGGGTCTCTGGAACTGCGCCCATACACCGAGGTGACAATTCGCGCAAAGTTGGTTGATCGCCGCCGGGGCTCGTAGTACCAGGCCGGCGCCTCCGTCGCTGTGCACCTTGTGGCAGCTTGTGCAGGACACCTGGTCTTTGGCGTGGCTGCTCTCTAACCGCCCCACGTGCGTCGGCTGGTTCAAATGACAAGTGAGGCAAAGCTTGTCGGCCGCGGCAGACGCAAGCTTCGCGGGATTGCGGATCTTGGTAGCATCCGCCGACTCCGCATGCTCCTCGCCGGGACCGTGGCAGGACTCGCAGGCGCGCCCTTCAAAACCGCGTTTCTTGTCGCCCTCCACAATGTGGTGCGGGCTTTTCGCGAAAGCCTTGGAGATGTCTTCGTGACAAACCGCGCACAGTTCCGACCCGGCGTAGGGAGACGCTGGCTGCCCCGCGGCAGGTTGTCCCGCCGCAGTTTGTCCAAAGGACAGGAGCCCCGCCAGCACCACAAACCAGCACAGCAGTGCTGTGTCAATACTGCGCATGCGCCTGGTCGACAGCTTCAATCGCTCCGGAAGTATGGCACACGGCGCAGGCTTCGCCCAGCACGGTCGTATTTGAGAGCGCGTGCGAAGCCGAAGGCAGATCCACGTGGCAACCTGTGCACGCCGAGGTAAATGCCTGCACCGGATTGAGCGGCCCCTGCGGATCGGTCACCGGATTCAGACCCGTCAGATTCAGATCGTTCTGCTCCGACCCGTTGACGTGGCACAGCGAGCAGTTTTGCAGATCCGTGGCTGCGCCGGTCGGACCCATCGCCGGGAACAGAGTGCTCGAGAAGTCGTTATGGCTGCCGCCGAAACCGACCACGACGTAGGTGCGATTGAACGCCTGCATGTTCACGCCATCGTGGATGCGGTGCACCAGCAGGTTGAAGTTGATACCCTGCGGCGGCGCGTTCTTATCCGCCGGATTCGTCGCCGCGGCGCGCGTGGAGGCGTCGGTGTTCGAAGGATTGTGGCACAACACGCAATATTCCGTGTTATTGCGGAGCGCGCCGTGAACCTGAAGCGACACGTGGCATTGATTGCAGTTGGCCAGCGCCACCACGGGGCGGCGCGGTGCTACCGGAGAATTGTCCACCGAAAAGTACATCACCGTATTCGGCGCGCCATACGAGATGGCCACTTGGGATGTGGTCCCGTTGGTCAACTCCGGTACGGTTTCGCTACGCCGCGCTTCCACGCCGATTGCATACGTCCCCGTGGCTTTCGCCGGGACGCTGTGAGTGAAGGAATACATGCAGTTCCCGCTGCCATCGCAGGTTGCTTTCGAGGCGCTTTCCGTTACGTACCCGGGAGTGGTGACGTCGCTGCCGAAGCTGGTGTAACCATAGTCGCTGGTCGGTCCCGCCATAGTGAAGGAGATCGAGCTCAGCGCCGAAAGCGGAACCGCTTGTTTGGCGGCGTTCAGAACGGTGAAGGAAACCGTCGGCGCGCTGCCGGCTGTGCCGCCCGAGACCTTCGTGATATTCACCGCCAGACCCGAGAGCAGGGTAGACGCGGTCGGCGCGACGTGCGCGCCCAGAATCGAGGCGTCGAAGTCCATTTCGCCCTGGGGGATGTGGCAGTTGGCGCACATCGTGTCATCCGTCTGGATGCCTCCCGGATGATTCGTGCCGGTGATGAAGTTCACGTCATCGTGGCACGATCCGCAGGCCACGCGGCTCGGATTCGTCAAAAACGCGGTGGCTTGGGCGGCCTTCGTGGTTTGAGAATGACATACCTCGCAGCGCCGCGGGTCGCCGGGATCCGCTGGAAACACCACCGCCGAGTAATCGAAGGATCCGAAGGAATTCTTGGCGGGCACATAGGGTGTGCCGGCCTTCACGCTGGGCAGATTCGCGCCCATGTGGAGCTTGTGAAAGAAGACCTTCGCATCCAGGGTTAGGCCGGTGTTCGGATCGGTATTTTGCGGGGTGTGGCACAGCACGCACATATTCAGTCCGCGCCGCGAGCCGCCATGCGCCGACAACTGATCGTGACAGGCATTGCAGCTTGCAGTCTCGATGATGTCGTGAACGTGAGTGACGGCCGATCCGTTGGGAACGAAGTTGTACGTCGTGCTGGCATAGTTAGTGGGCAGATTGTATGCCGACAAGTTTCGCGATCCATAGATGCCGATGGTGTGCGTGGCAGTCGCGTCGAACCCCGAAGGCGCAACGGTATGAAACGTATAGGTATACTGCCCCGGTCCGCCGGTGGTCGAGCCGCCCGAGTCCGCGCCCGGTTGCTGGATAGTCGCAATCACGGTGCCCGTCGCGGTACGCGTGGTGTAGGCAGTGTAGTCTTCCTGCCCATTAGGAATCACCGCAGCCACGTAACTTAGGCCGATTGTTCCCGGTGTTGTGATCCCGGCCGAATCCAGCGGCAAACCGTTGGGATCCGTCAGTGTATAAGTAACTGTGATTGTGCCGTTTGCCGCAATGGCGGCGGAATTAATCGTAATGCTCAGCCCTGGCCGCACGAACTCAACCGTTTGAGAATCCAGGTAAAACGCCTTTTCGTGCGGGGAGTAAGGCCGCCTTGGGGCGCTGGTCAAGCTCACCGCCACTAAGCCGATGATGGCCGGCACCCGCCATTGAGTTGCAGATAATTTCAAGGAGCTCTCCTTCGCCGACCTCAAGGGTGTTTAGTCTGATTACTTCGCCAATGGGCTAGCATTTTTTTCTCCACTTCGGTCGCCTCTGAGATGTGCGTGTTTGTGGAGGAACTCTCCTAAGGTTTACGGTCCTGTGGTGGATTCTAAGTTACGCCACTGCTCCGGATTTCGGGGTTATGACGCAGCGTTGCGTGAAAGCACCCAAGTACGGCGACGTCACCGGCGTTCATCTGCGAGCCGCCGAGCCGGTCGGACTCTCCGGCCCGCGGTCTTTGCAATACTCAGCGGCTTCGATGATGGCTATTTTCTTCCGGAGTATATACTACTTCGTCTTATCCTTAATGGCGGACGGCTGCGGCAGCACTGTGCCATCCGGCAGCTTAATCGAGACAAATAGTGCGCCGAGTTCACCGCTGTACAAGGGGTTGGCCGTAACAGTTGCCATGTCGCCTTTTTTGACGGAGGTCCGTTTGAAACCCTGGCGGACCAGATAAGCAGGCGCGGTCATCTCGATTTTCCAGGTGACCACCTTGCCGTCTTTGCCCGGCACGTCGATGTCGATCGAGGAATGCGGATTTTCCCAGCGAAACTCCTGGACGGTTCCCGTGAGTACAACGGTCTGTTTGCGGTCGAACCCTGCCATCGAGTGGTGGGCTTCAGCGGGACTTGCGCCCAGCCAAAACCCCGCCGCACACATGCTGAAGATGAATAACGCCCTCATGGATTTCCTTTCGCGATGCTCTAGCGCACGTTCTGCTTGGGGCCGGTGCTCAGCAGATTCTCGTTCAGATCCGGCAAACACGTCGCTTCAGTGATCTCCTGATCGTCCACGCGACGCCAGCGCTTGGTCCACTTCCATTCGCCTTCCCAATTCTTCGGATCGGTCATGGCGTACTCGATCTCGAGCGTCGCTCCCTGGTTGATCAGCTTCATACGCTCCACTACGTGGAGCTGGTCGCTGGCCGGAACGCCGGTGTCGATCCAGTGATGATGATCCACGAACGCGGTGGTGTCGACCACCAGCGTGTCGTTTTCCCAGTGCCCGATGGATTCCCCGTTGAAGCTGGGGATGACGATGTCGGGATCGGTGTGCTTGCGGCCGTCCAGATAAATGATGCGGACGCTGTTCATGAATCCGCTGATCATATAAATCGCCGTAGGCTTCTGGATCATGGCGATGGGCCATACGCGGGTCATGATGATGGGCAGACCGGCGGGCCAGCATGCGCCGATATCGTCGTGATATGCCTTACCTTCCGCGGCGGCCTTCTTAGCCGCATCGTATTGGACCTGCGCCGCCGCCGTGAGCTTAGCGCCGGCCGGTGGGGCGAACTGCCAGGGATTGTTCTGCCCGCCTCCGTGCAGCCAGGTTCCCGTGATGTCAAAGGCCGGCTTGGGGCGAGCCTTGGCAATCGCCTCGGGCGCCAGCGCTCCCACGGGTACGCCCTTTTCGTTGAGTGGCGCCAGAGACTGCGCCTTTGAAACCAATGCCGCTGCCAGCAGACTCACTAGGATCGTTCTCATTTACCGCCGCCTCCCAAACGCATGCGGACTACACCTTTTTCGTCGACGTATTCTCGATTATTGTCGCAAACAAACTCGACCATCTCATAATCCGGAACCAACGCGTAAACTAGCGTGTAGGTTACGGGCTTTTCGAGCACCACCGGATCCTCGATGGTGATCTGATCGTGCAATGTGTTGGGAGCAGGCCGCCGCAAGCGTTCCGTAATGCGCATCTGTTCGCTGTGCGGCATCCCCTGGTAGCCCTTCACCGAGGGGTTGATGCCGATGGTGTCGACCACCAGCGTGTCGCCTTCCCAATGCCCGACGGACCGTCCGTAGTAACCCGGCGAAGCATCGTCGAGCGAGATTTGCGGCTTGCCGATGTAGATCCGGCGCACTTCGCTAAATGCCTCCGCGACAATAGTCACTTGCTTGGGCGTCTGAATTACTTCCATCGGGTACACCGCCACTTGCATCATAGTTGGCATGCCATACGGCTTGCACAGCGAACCGGGCTCGGCTAGCTGCTCACCGCGCGCAGTTGCGGCCCGCTCCAGGGTTCGGCGCGCATCGTACGGATCCTTATAACCGGGTTTCAGCAGCAGCGGGCTCGCGGGGGGCGGCGCGCCGGGGCCGGCTGCCCTGGACGGACTCCAAATTCCAGCCAGATCGGGGGGAGCTTGACCCAACGCATGCATTGCCGCGAACAGCAGTAACGCGGCCGTCTTCGCCACCACGTTACTTGGGACCTCGGCCCGGCCCGTTGCCAAGCTTGCGACCATCGGGTAAATTCGCCTGAACCAATAAGCCGCCCGGGTCGCCGTTCTTGAGGGGACTGAGGATTACCGTGATCTTGTCGCCGGCTTTGAGCGTACCGTGTTTCCAGCCGCCGGGCTGAAGGATGCTGGGGCTGCCCATCTCCACGCTCCAGTGCTTCACCGCGCCGGATTCGTTGGGTACATCCATTTCGATGTAGGAATGAGGATTGGTCCACTGAAAGTCGGTGACCGTCCCGGTGAGTGTGGTCTGCTTGGTGGAGTCGAACATCGCGAAGGAGTGGTGCGCTACTCCCGGTATCGCCGTCAGCAGTAGTCCCAGCGTGAATGCGATGGCAATCGTCAGGCGCATCGTGACCCTCCTAAAACCAGCCTTTTGGCGATGCTACTCCGAGCGAGTCCCGAAGTCAATGGCGCGAGCGCCTGGAGGTTCTTGGCGGCAAGCCCGCCCTTACTCCCACCTTTGCCACCGCCCTTCCCCGTGTGCCATCGGGCGAGTTCTCGCATGGGCGTATTATACGCAATCGGCGGGCCCTGGGAAACTGGCCAACGACGTCACGAGATTTACTGCGATCCGTAGACTGGCAAATCATTACTCGCATCGCAAGGCGTCCGCGGGACTCACGCGAGTCGCGCGTTGGGCCGGGATCCAGACGGCAAAGAGCGCCACGACGCTAAGCACGAGAGGGACCCCAACGAAAACCAGCGGATCGCGCGCCTTGACACCATAGAGGAAACTCTCGATCGCCTTAGTAAGTCCGAACGCCGAGGCTACACCGATGATCACGCCCGCGATGGCCAATCGCATGCCATGCAGCACAACCATGTTCCGGACCGATCCCGGCCCGGCTCCGAGCGCCAGCCGGATTCCGATTTCCTGCGTGCGTTGCTCCACTGAATACGCCATCAAACCGTAGATTCCGATGGCGGCAAGCACCAGGGCGACTCCGGCGAAGATGCTCAGGACCAATGTGTTGAAGTCTGTATCCGCAGTGGACCGGGACACAATCTCGTCCATGGTCCGGATGGGCGTTTGCGCCAGGCCGCCGCTCACCTCGGTCAGCTCCTTTTGAATCGCCGGAAGCAGTGCGCGTGGCTCTAGTTTGGTTCGCACAACCCAGGCCACCGGCTCCATCCGCGTAAGAGCTGCGTTGAATGTGTCGGGGAGCTGCGCCTGGGGAACATACATGGTCGGGTTTGGATTGCGGTTCAGTCCGTTATCACGAAGATCGCCGACGATGCCGACGATCTGGCGCGACCCGTCTTCAAATTCGCCGAGGCCTCGGCCAATGATTAATTGGGCGCCCAGGGGATCGCCATCCTTCCAATACTGCTGGGCCATGGTCTGGTTGATGATGACTACGGGCGGCGCTCCCGCGCTGTCCTGATCGCGGAAAGCCCGTCCCCGCAGAACCGGGATTTTGAACACATCGAAATAGCCGGCGGACGCAATCGTGTACCGCCCGCCGCCATGCTCCCCGCCGTCGAGCGGGCGGCCTGAAATGATAAAGGGAAGCCCGATGCCGCCTTCCAGCGGAACACAGCATGTGAGGGCGGCGGATTCGACGCCGGGCACTGCCTTGAGTCGCTCCGTGCCTAGCCTGACTAACTGCGTGACGCCTGCCGTCTTCTGAAAGCGCGCCTCACTCATCAGCATCCGCAAGGTAAGTACGTTGTGGGGATCGAAGCCTGGATTGACGGCGCGCAGGGCCGTGAAGGTCCGTAGCAGCAGGCCGGCGCCAATCAGCAGCACCAACGCCAGCGCCACTTCCACGACCACCAGCAGGGAGCGGGCCTTATTGTGCCGGAAGCTGCTGCCTCCGCGTCCCGCCGATTCCTTCAGGGTTGAGCTTAAGTCCGCACGAGAAGTCTGGAGCGCAGGAATCAGGCCGAATAGGATTCCCGTCGCAAACGACAGCCCCAGCGTAAACAGCACCACGCCTGCATCCATGGAAACTTCGGCCGGTTGCGCTCCGATGCGCGGAATGTTTCCAGAACTGATACTGAGTATCGCGCGAATCCCCACGAATCCGAGGGCCAGGCCGAGAATGCCTCCGGCCATCGAAAGCACGACGCTCTCGGTCAGCAACTGGCGCACGATCCGTCCCCGGCCCGCGCCAACGGCAGCGCGAATCGCGATCTCGCGCTTTCGCCCGGTCGCGCGAGCCAGTAGAAGATTGGCGACGTTGGCGCAGGCGATCAGCAGTACGAAGCCGACGGCGCCAAACAGCACCCACAACAGCGTTCGCACTCCGCGCACCAGCACTTCACGAAGTGGTTCGACGCCAAAACTATCCTTAGGACCGAGAACTTCAGGGTACTTGCGCCGGAACTCTTCCGCGGCGACCTTGAATTGCGCATTGGCGGATGCCAGGCTAACGCCGGGCTTAAGCCGCGCGCCCGAGTTGAAGTAGCTTCCTTGTTCGCTGCTATTCGGATCGATCCTGAAGGGCACGTAAATGTCGGGGGGCTGGTCGATCTCGATCTTCAACCCAGGGGTGAGCACGCCGATGATCTCGTGCGGCTCGCCGCTGAGCACGATGGTCTTGCCGATGACCCCCGGGTCGGAGCCAAAACGCCGCTGCCAGAATTCATGTGTCAGAACGACCACGTTGCGTGCACCCGGCAAGTCTTCCTCCTGAGCGAACGTACGGCCATGCAGGGTGGTCGCGCCCAACAGACGAAAGAAATCGGCGGTGGCGAAGGTTTCCTGGATCTGTTCGGGATGGCCCCCGGAGTTGTAGTTCGCGACCCCGAATCGCCACGCGGCGGCATCCTGGATGGATTGCGTCTGCGCCTTCCAGAAATTGAACCTGGCCGGCGACGCGCCTTCGCCGGAGCCCCCGGGGGAAACGTTCATGAAGAAGACGATCCGGTCCGCTTCGGGGTACGGCATTGGTTTCAGGAGGACCCGGTCGATGAGCGAAAAAATGGCCGTATTCGCGCCCACGCCGAGCGCCACCGCCGCGATCGCCGTGAGAGTGAATCCGGGGCTGCGGACGAACATCCGCAGGGAATGCTTGAGGTCCTGAAAAAGGTACTCCATTGAGCGAGCCTCCTCCTTGAATAGTACGCGGATTCATGAAAAAGGTTGCATAAAGTCCGCGGGCAGAGATTGCTGCCTTTGTGGAGTACGCGTTTTTCGCCTGGGCGGGGGGCGACCGTTAGCGCAGCGTGGATTGAATGGCCCGCTGCACAAGCTCACGGCTATTCTTGAGCGCTAGCTTTTCCTTGATGTGCGCCTGGTAGGATTCGACGGTCTTCACGCTGATATGCAGCTCTTCCGCGATCTGGCGCGTCGAGCGACCGTCGCCAATCAAGCGGAAAACTTCCAGCTCCCGGTCCGTGAGGTCCGCGACCGGGGATCGGGCCGAAGCCGAAGCACCACCGGCGAAGTGGTGCAGTATCTTGTCTGCCATCCGGTTGCTGAGGTAGATTTCGCCACCCAGGATCCGCCGGATGGCCACCAGCACCTGTTCTGTGGCCTCCTGCTTCATGATGTAACCGCTCGCTCCCGCGCGTAGCGCGCGTTCCGCATAGAGCAATTCATCCAGCATGGAGAGGATTAAGACCGGTAAATTCTGATCGCGCATCCGTATATTCTTGAGCAGGTCCAGTCCGTCCGGCCCGTTCAAGGATATATCCACCAGCACAACGTCCGGCTTCAGCGATGCGATCTTTTGCAGGGCTGCGTTGGCTTCTTCGGCATCGCCGCAGACCACCAGGTCCGGCTCCCGGTTAATCAGCAGAGCCAAGCCTTGACGCACCACTGGGTGATCATCGACGATAAATATTTTGCGTACCCCGGCAGCGGGAGCGTGGGATTCAGCCGGCATCTCGGTCCTCTGATTCTTGACTCACGAGTGGGAACAAACATCTCACAAGAGTTCCCGCACCCGGGCGAGACTCCACCTCAAGCGACCCGCCAATCATTATGGCTCTATAATGCATGATACGCAGCCCCAAACCGGAAGGGGTGCTGGAGGCCGGCAAGAAACCGGCACCGTCGTCCTGGATAGTCAAAACGCCGCGGTCATTGGTGGACGTAAGCCCGATCACGATAGCCGAGGACTTGCCATGCTTGATCGCGTTATTTACCGCTTCCTGCGTCAGGTGATAAAGATGATCGGCCAAAGCCCCATCCTGGATCAGGACAGGGTAGGGGCATACGAAGCGGCAAGCGATATGAAACATGTCGCTGACCTCTCCGGCTCTCCGACCCAGCGCTGACATCAGGCCGCGCGCCTCGGCAACGACCGGCAACAGGCCGCGGGCCAGATCCCTTGTCATCTTTATGGAGTCGTTCACCATCCCGACGATCCTGGCCGCTTCGGACGCTTCCACCCGCGATCCTTCGGCGAGCCGGTCTTGAAGCACTTTGCCCAGAAATGCGATTCCGGTCAAATGCTGGCCCAGGCCATCGTGCAGATCCTGCCCGATTCGGTGCTGTTCCCGCGTACTGATTTGGAGCACCGCTCTTTCGAGTCGCTTCCGCTCCGTCACATCAATGCCCGACATTATGATGTGTGTAACGCCGCCGTCGTCACCATTAGCTGTGAGGACGGTACCCGACCATGAAATAAGCTGCCGTTCGCCGCTCTTAGTCAGCCAATAGGTTTCGTAATCCGTGGGGAGCACACCGTTTCGCAACTGCTCGAGAATCGAGATGAACCGGTCGATTTCGTCCGGGATCATGAATATGTCCCGGATTCGCTTGCCGCTGACTTCGTCGAAGGTGTATCCGGTGGTCTGTTCGCAGGCGCGGTTGAAGCGGATGATCCTTCCCTGCGGATCGAGTACCACGAGCAAGGCGGCCGCGGTATCGAAGATCGCGGAGACGACGTTTCTTTGCTCCTCCAGGGCCTGCTCCAGTCGCTTGAGTTCCGTCGTCGAAGCCGGCATTCGTGAATCAATCACAACCTGGCCTCGCAGTAAAACCAGATTATACGATGGTCACGAGGCATTACGCGATGCGACGATCCAACCGCTTTGCTCTGGGGCTTCCGCCCCGCCGGGCGGCTCAGATCCCGAACTTGGCCGGCGGCTCGCGCAGGATGACGGTGTGCGGCCGGTGCGGTTCATGGAGCCTGGTCCAAACGGTGACGCGCAGTCGCTCGCGCCATGCTCGCTCGACGAGGTCCTTCATGTCCCGCTCGCGGGTGAAGTAGCGTCGCTCCCCGGGTTCGGAGTCCAGCAGGAACCCTTCGAAGTCGCCGAACCGGTCGAAAATCAAACCCCCGATCTTGCCGGTATGCGCGTCCTCGTGCTCATGGTGGCGGTTGCCGCCGTGTCCGTGCCCGCCGCCATGCGCCGGTCCCGTAGGCAGGTAGCCCTGCAGAGATGGCGGGATCGAGACCGCGTTTCCCCCGGAACCATTCACCCGGCCCGAAACGATCTCGATCAATCGCTTCAACACCGGATACCAGCGGTACACAGGCGACATCGCGGCCAGTCGCGCTTTGAGGATGGCCAGGGTATTTTCCTCCGGCCCCAGCAGCAATTCTTCCGTGGTCACCGGAATCTTGATCTGGAATACGCCGGTGACGTAGCGCCACTTGAGGGAAGTGCTCGGCGGCGCACTTGCCCCGGCCGCTCCAGTTGCCGCCGTCTTGGCAGTCTTTTGAATGGTGACCTGCTCCACCTGCTTGGTCGACAGGCGCCGCACCAGGATATTGAATTCCTGGCCCTTCTTTATTCCCAGGGGCAGGTCGACGGTGAATAGGCCGGCGAAGGTCTGCCCGTCCGCCGAAGGGATCGGAATATAGGTGACGCCCTTGGTCACGGGGCAACTGATCGTGTGGCTGTCGGTGGCGGTGAGTTGATGAGTCCCGTAAAGCATCGTAGCCAGAGACACGACGTCCGCTGCCGCCACCTGCGGCCAATAGATATGTGCCGTGGCCCCGGCCGGTGTGTTGCCCCAATCGATCATCATCTCGTCGGGGTAGTTCAGGAGCTTCCCACTACTATCGAGAACTTGGGCACTCGGACGGGTGTCAAACGCCTGCGGGATGCGATGGGTCGACTTGGGCCCCGGGTTCCCGGACAGGGTGATCTGCAGATTGCGCTGCGCCAGCTTGTCGTCGTTCGCGGGGTTGGCGGTCACGCTGGTTGAATAGATGATGGGCGCGTTGTCGTAAGCGATCTGTGCCACCAGGCAGTGATGCGTGCCCGGGTAACTGCAGTTGTTGCTGCTGTCGTACACATCCAGGAAACAGCCATAGTAGGCCCAGATACTGTCCCGTCCAGGGATGACCGGGATCTGCAGCGTCTGGATATTATTGTTGGTTTGGGACGGGTCATAGTCGCTTGAGCCGGTGCTGTCGGTGGCGAAGAACGGTGTGGTCCGGATCGCCTGTCCGGTTGGATCGGGAGGCAGGCTTGCCGACGACGGTAGGGGGTTGGTTGGCGCCGACGGATAGCCGGGATTGCTCAGATAGGTGGTGTACGGTTGGAAGTCCGTGTCATAGGACGGCGCAATCCAGAGCCGGAAGAACACGCGCACGTTGGTGGCTTCGCCGGCCGAGCCCTGAATGTCGCTGGATAGCCGGACCCGGGCGATGGCGAAGTTGTAGTTCTGGTTATGGGACGGATCGAGGGGCGTGACTGAGGATTCTCCCGTCTCGTAGCCCGCTTGGTCGAGCAATCCGTTCAACGGGTCCGGGGAAGTCGCCGGCACCGGAGTGGTATAAGCGCTGCTCCCGTTCAGATAGCCGAGCAGCGACCGGATATAGTCGTACGGTGTCTGGCCGCTGGTAAATACCGGCGCGCTGGAATCGCCCGGCAAGGCTGACTGCGACTTGGTCATCGTGAAGACTCGCAGGTCCTGACTGAGCCAGGCCACTGCGTTGTTGTCGGTTGGATCGATGTTTGAGAAATAAGGGTCGGCGCCGGAAGTTAGTTCGAAATTGATCGTATCCGAGGAGTTGGGACCCGGAACAACGACGCCCGCCGTGGTGAACTGGGCCGTCAATGCGTAGTCCTGAGCGCCGCTCGCCGGAAACGGCGTCGTCAGGGGATTGGAGAAGGTGACGTCGAAGGAAAAGCGGATCCGCTGAGGATCGGTGAGATTGGTCGGGTCCTCGTACACAGGGATCGGCTGGGCCGGTATCGGGCCGCCAGGAGTCGCGGGCGAGGGGCTGATGGTAACGCCCGAAAGGCTGGCGAAGGGACCCGCCGGCGTGGGGATGGCGACCTGAAAGGAATTGAAGGCGTTGATGCTGAAATCCTCCAGGGCCAGCCAGAAGGCGTTGGAAAACACCCCGTTGCTGGTCTTGATGGCTTCCTGGACCTCATCCTTGCCGAAGGTGTTCTTGTTGACGATGAACGAAAGCGCGCCCAGGGGGATGATGCAGGCGTTGTCGGCCTGGCTCCAATAGCATTGGACGTTGCAAGTCACGCCGTTCATCTGCACAATGGCGTATTCGTTATTGCAGATGTCGCCGATTTCCTGGTTGCCATTGACGATGATGCCCGTGCCCAACGCGTCACTGCAGGACTCGGCCAGCTCATGCGAGAAGGTGTTGACCACGCCGTTTGAACTGCCCTCGGTCAGGCCGTTGCCGTCATCGGTAATCCAGGCAGAAAACGCCTGGACGCCATTGAATGTGAAGTGTTGATGCTCGCCTTCGGCGCCTATGGAGTTGGAGAAGCCGGGCGGTGTCACCGCCGCGTAGAAGCGGTTGTGCCCGGCGAGCGGACGAGGCACCGATGGATTGGCCGTCAGGTAGGCGCTGAGCATGTTGGCCAAGTCGGTGTCCGTATAGGGGTTGGGCGGGTCGGCGTTATTGATGAACTTGCCCAGCATCGTGCCCGGGCCCACGCCCCGGTACTGCCGCAGGCCTGTCAAGTAAGGACCGGTGACAATCCCCGTGAAGCATTGGTAAAAGGTGTCGCTGGAAACCGCGGGCGTCCCGTTCCAGTAGCTGCCCCAGAAGATGACGACGACCTCGACGTTGGTCAGGACCAACCCGCCGCCGTCCGTGAGGCTGGTCACTGGCGCGTCGGGACCCTGATGGATGTCGGCGGCCGACACTCCTCCTTTGGCTTGCGCCTGGTGGGCTGCAGGCTTATGCGTGACTTTCGATCGCTTTTTCATGATCCCTCCGTCTGTATCTGGTTGCCGCTTGTTCACTAGTTACCTGGGGGGAGGAATCGTTTCACTGCCTACGCGGGTGCTCGAAGGGACGATGAGAGGAGTAGAATCAACCAGGGTGAAGGAGCGCATCCCCTGCAAATATTCCGTCGAAGCCTGGGGCGAACACGCAGTTCAGCGCGGGCCATTCAGCTGATGGCCGGCGCGGCGATCAGCATCCTGCTTGGCGGCGAGGCGGCCTCCGCAAAGGTCATCGATGAAACCGCGACCTTTTCTGAGATGACCGTGCATTACAAGGTCGTCCTTCCCAAGGACTATGCTCCGGAGAAGACGTATCCAGCGGTGCTCGCTTTTCCTCCAGGAGCGCAGACGATGGACATGGTCTTCACCACGCTGGAACGCAACTGGGCCGGGGAGGCGCAAAGGCGCGGATACATTGTCGTGATCCCCGCCGCGCCTGGCGGGCGGCTGTTTATCGAAGACGGCGCGCGCGTGTTTCCCGCCTTCCTGGACAAGCTGCTGAGCGATTACAAAATCCGGGGTGGCAAATTCTATATCGCGGGAATGTCCAATGGAGGGCTGAGTGCCTTTCATATCGCGGCTTCCTATCCGCAGTATTTCCTGGCGGTGAGCGGATTCCCCGGCTATCTTCCCGATGCAACGCCAGAGCGTGTCAACGCGCTTGCGAAGCTCTGCATCAACATGCACGTGGGCGAGCTCGACACGGACTGGCGGAGAAGCATGGAAGCGCAAGCGGCCGAGTTCCGCGCCAAGGGATTCGTCGTTCATATCACCGTGGAAAAGGGTGAGAGTCACGTGATCGGCACGCTGACCGGAGCAGGTTCGGTTCGGTTGTTTCAAGAAATTGAGGCCTGTCCCAAATAGCGGGCCGTTACTTTACGGGCGTCCCGTACGGGGTGAGGGTTTTTACGCGTTCGTCCATGTCGGTGCGCGAAACCTTCCAGCCGCTGGGTCCCTTTGCGAGGTACATAGTCTGCGCCTCGTTGCGGTCCTGGTAGACGTATTCGACTCGGACTTTTACTTCCGTCTCGGAGACCTTCTGCGGATCGGATACGGCGATGCCTTTGACATCGGTGCTGGATCGCACCAGGTAATTGGCGAACGCGGCCTCGCCCGACTCGGCGAGCGATTGCCGCAGCGCGGTCTGCATCCCGCCGGTGTAGTTGGCAAGGTAGCTCTTGACATCGCCTGCCCGCGCCGCATTGACCAAGGCGTAGATCGTATCTTGCGGCTCAGGCGCTGCGTTTGATCGCGCTGCCGCGCCGAACGTTCGAAGGTCCAGGACGCGCCAGCCGTTTCTCCGCGCGAGTCCGATTCCCAGAGCCGCGACGAGTACAGCCACCGTCAAAATGGTCGCCTTGCGTTCCTTCGTCATAGTGTGCGGTCATTTCGCGCTGGGCGTGTCACCCTTGCGGATGATGGTGAGATCCAGATTGCCGTTTTGGTCCACGATCAGTTTCTTGATGCGCGGCAGGACTTGCTCCATGGTCTCGAGATACAGCCGCTGACCGGTGACTTGCGAGGCCTTGGCATACTCGGCTGCGATTTGGTTGAAGCGCGCGGCGTCTCCCGTCGCCTCATTGATTTTCCTTTCCTTGTAAGCCTGCGATTCGGCCAGCAACTGCTGCCCCTGGCCACGAGCCTTCGGGATCAGATCGTTGGCGTAGCCTTCCGCTTCACTTACGATTCGCGCAGTATCGGCGCGGGCGCTGGCCACGTCGCGAAAGGCTTCGGCGGCCTCGGGCGGCGGCGCTACGCTCTCAATGTTAATGGTGGAAAGCTGCACACCCGCGCGAAATTCGTTCAGAAGCTTTTGGGCAGCGGCTCGGGTTTCCTCCTGGATGGCAGCTTTCTCGGTGGTGAGCACCGCATCCACTTGCGCATGGGCGACACGGCGTGCCAACTCGGATTCTACCGTCGCGCCCACCATTTGCGCCGGATTCTGCGACTGGAACAGATAATCCGCGGGAACGCTCACTGAGTACTGCACGGCGACGCGCATGTTGATGATGTTCTGGTCGCCAGTCAGGAATTGCGAAGCGAGAGGTTGCGTGCGGCCCAGCACGCTTTCGGGCAGATCTCCGCCGACCACCAGGCGCTGGAGTTGCCGGACCTTTAGCTTCGTAACGGTTTCGACGGGCCAAGGAAGCGCGTAATGCAGCCCCGGCGTCACGCGCGGCGCCACGACTTTTCCAAATAATGTTTCCACCGCCTGTTGATCCGGAAGCACCACGTACACGCCCGAGAGCACCCACAACGCCACCACTCCCAGCGCGATCCGTGGCTTGGTCCAGCGCGGGTTCCTGTGCGCGGACGGAGGCGCGGAGGACAGCGGATCGGGATCGCCCGTGCTTAGTGGTGGCGCCAGAATGCTCATCGCGAGCCAGCTTCGCCCTTCATCAACACTCTCAGCAGCTCGGAATCCGAGCTGAGAATAGCGGTGGTTTTGTCATCCAGAATCTTCTTGTAGGATTCGAGTGTCCGCTGCAACTTATAAAACGACGGATTCTTGGAGTAGGCTTGCCCATAGACACGCGTCGATTCGGCATCACCCTGGCCCTTGATGTTTTCCGCCTCTTTATACGCCAGCGACAGGATCTCTTCTTTCTGGCGATCCGCGTCGGCTCGGATGCCGAGGGCTTGCTCCTCACCCTCGGCGCGGTACTGGCGGGCGATGCGTTCGCGCTCGGCGCGCATGCGCGCATACACGCTCTGCTTGTTCTGCTCGGGTAGATTCAGGCGCTTGATGCGAACGTCGACGACATTGATTCCATATCGTTCGAGCGCGGCGCGGTCGGTGAGCGCGGTGAGGTTGTCGAGCATGGATGCGGTCTGCACCTTGCCGGGCTCGGTCCCGACGATGGAATCGAGATCGTGGGTGCCGAGGGCCGCGGAGAGTCCGGACCAGATGATGTCGTGCAGGCGCATCTCGGCCGCGATGGCGTCGCCCACGGTTTGAACGAAGCGGTCCGGGTCCTGGATTTTCCACATGACGTAGTTTTCGATCACCACGTTTTTCTTGTCGCGCGTCAGAAATTCCGACGGCCGGGGATTGTAGACTCGGAGCCGCCGGTCGAAGTAGA
>Ga0070733_10000518_pt1 | contig 31042 bp, 28 predicted proteins | sample Coa_R1_9_FD_66450 | JGI IMG/M metagenome (GOLD analysis project Ga0070733, IMG submission 66450) | Surface soil microbial communities from Centralia Pennsylvania, which are recovering from an underground coalmine fire - Coalmine... | ecosystem: Environmental > Terrestrial > Soil > Unclassified ...
GAGGTAGCGCTTGCGCACCCGGCCCGCCTCGAAGGCCTCCCCGAGGACCCTGGCGGCGCCGGCGGCGAGCGCCAGGACCAGCACGCCGCTGGTGCCGCGGTCGAGCCGATGCACCGGGAAGACGTGGCGGCCGGCAAGGGCCCGCGCCAGGGTCATCACCACTTCGCCATCGCGGGCCCAACCGCGGTGGACCGCCAGCCCCGAGGGCTTGTCCACCACCAGCAGGTCGTCATCCTGATAAAGAGCGGCCAGCCTGGCTCCAGGTTTCACCGCGCCGCCGGCGCGCGGCGCCTGCCGGCGCGTGCCGCCGGCGGATGTGTCCAGTTCGCTGGCGGCTCCCATCGCTCTGCCTCCAGCCGGAAGGATACCCCGCGAGCGATCCGCTATCCTACAGCAGGTGGCAGGCGACGATCCGATCCTGGCCGCGGTCGCGGAGGTCCTCGACCGGCTGGCGCCGGCGCTGCCCGGCGCGCTCCGCGGCCGGCTGGCCGGCGACGTGCGGACGCTCAAGGAGCTGCTGATGGAGGCGCGACCGCCGAAGCTGATGATCGTGGGCCGCCGCGGCGCCGGCAAGTCCTCGCTGGTCAACGCCATCGTCGGCGAGCCGGTGGCCGCGGTGGGCTCGGTGCTGGCGCAGACCGGCACCCTCCGCTGGTACTCCCACGCGACGTCGAAGGGCGAGTTGCGGCTGCTCGACACCCGCGGGCTGGGCGACAGCAGCCGGCCGGAAGCCGCCAACTTTCGCGGCGCGCTGGCGGAGATCGCGGCGGCGCTCGACCTCGAGGCGCCCGACTCGCTGCTCTTTCTGTGCAAGGCCAAGGAGGTCGACGCGCGGATCGGCGAGGACATCGACAACGTGCTCGAGATCCGGCGCCTGGTGAGCCGGCGCCACGGTCACGAGCCGCCGGTGGTGGCGGTGGTCACCCAGGTCGACGAGCTGGATCCGAAGCGGATCGAGCCGCCGTACGCGGACCCGCTCAAGCAGGCCAATATCGCCGCCGCGGTGGCCGCGGTCGAGGCGGCGCTGGCGCAACGCGGCATCGCGCTGCCCCGCGTGCTGCCGGTCTCGGCCTACGCCGAGTACCGCGACGGCGAGCGCATCTACGACAACTACTGGAACGTCGATCGCCTGATCGAATACCTCGTGGAGGGCCTGCCGCAGAGCGCCCAGCTGCAACTGGCGCGCCTCAGCCGCCAGCGCGCGGTGCAGGAGCGGCTGGCGCGGCGCCTCACCGGCGCCGCCGCGGCGCTGTCCGCCGGCGTCGGCGCGGTGCCGATCCCGCTCGCCGACATCCTGCCGATCACCGGCCTGCAGATCGGCCTGATCACCGCCATCGCCTACCTGTCGGGCCGCGAGCCGTCGCCGGCGACGGCGCGGGAGTTCCTGGTGGCGTTGGGCGCCAACGTCGGCGCCGCCTTCGTCCTGCGCGAGGCGTCGCGGGCGCTGGTCAAGGTGGTCTTTCCCGGCGGCGGCTCCGCCATCTCCGGCGGCGTGGCGTTCGCCGGCACCTGGGGCGTCGGCGAGGCGGCCATCGCCTACTTCATCCAGGGCCGGTCGGTCCGCGAGGCCAAGCGCCTGCTGCGCCGCCGCCGGGCGCCCGCCGCTACGGGCAGCTGAAGGCCGCGGTGTCCTGGATCGGCTGGAACGCCGTGTCGGCCGGGTTGGCGTAGGGATGGACCGCCCCGGTCGAGGTGTCGATGACGGTGATCGCCACCTGGACGTTGGTGAGGCCCGCGGCGAAGAACCAGAAGTGGCCGCCGAGGGCGCAGCCGTCGATCACCTTGGCCATCACCTCGACGTTGCCGGCATCGAAGAACCAGAAGTAGCCGCTGTTGCCGATCGGCACCGCCTGGGCGGCGCTCGCGCTGCCGCCGTCGGGCTTGAACACCGCGGTGACCGCGAAGCGCGATCCCAGCAGGCACAGCGTGTGCGCATCGGCGTTGCAACCCGGGGCCGCGGTGGCGACGACCGTGTTGTCGTAGTTCGCCTGCAGGAGGCCCCCCGTCGACGGTGCCAGGTAGGCCCCGAGCTGCCCGGATTGGGCGAAGGAGTTGGTGAAGGTGCTGGAGGAGTTGGTCCAGATGCCCGCCACCGTCACCAGGGGCGTGTCGACAGCCGCCCCGGGCGGCGGCGCCCCTGAACAGTCGGCGGACGGGAAGGGAACCAACCCGTAGAAGGCGCCGCCGGTGGCTGTCTGGCCGGGGGAGATGTAGATGTCGCCACCGAGGCGGTAGGTGAGCCCGATGACGAGCGGGACGCACTGGCCGACGACGGCTTCGAGGCCGTCCACCGACGGGGAGTCGAACACCCCCTCGGCCGAGCCCGACCCGGGGGCGCCGGCGTCGTTCAGGGCGCCGTCCCAGGTGGCCGAGCCGAAGACCAGCCAGCCGCTCAGGCTGGTGTCGAAGTCAGGATTCGTCAACAGGTTCTGCGCCGACGATGCCGGCGCCTGGCTGGCGAGCAGTAGCACCGCGGCCAGGCTCGGCGCCCATCTCGCCAGCGCTCCTCCGAATCGAAAATGTCTCAGCGCCATGACTGGCCCCCCCTCTGAAAGCCTGCACACCGACATCGGCCTGCCTGCCCGCCTGCCTGCCTGCCCGCCCGTCTAGCGGATCGCTTGCTGAGATGAAATGTTACATCAGCATAGAGCTGTTGGCAAGCCCGCACCGCGATCGCGGGTCCAACGCTGGCGCCTGCCGGTGCGGGCGGACCGGCATGGGTGAGCCGGAGCCGGAGGCGCGGGTCTACCGGCGCAACCCGACCGGCGGCTGCCCGAGCGGAGTCGGAAAGATGCACGCTCTCCGGCCCCGCCCGGCCGGCGGCGCCTGAAACGGGACCGGAGATTGCGCGGCTTCAGCCTAGCCTGACCAGCGGGTGCTGAAGCGGGGCCGGAAGATGGTCGCCGCCTTGGCGGCGCGGGCCTCGGTGTCGCCCAGGCGATCGAGCTCCACCGGCACCTGGCGTGGGTCGACGGGCGGCTGCCCTTCCGCCTCCAGCTCGGGCCGGCCGCCGCGCCCGCCCTGGTGAGGACCGGGAAGGATCGACGGCATGCGGGTCGACGGCGCCATCGGGCCGATGGGTCCGGCCTGGCTGCCCGGGCGGAAGTCCCGGCGGCCGCCGGTGCGGCCGTGGCCGCCGCCGGCCTGACTCGCGTGCCGGCCGGCGCTGCGGCCCGCCGCGCCGCCGTTGCCCTGGCGGCCTGCTCGCTCCGCGGCGGGGGAGTAGCGTCCGGGGGCGCCGCCGGCGCGAGGGCCGGCGCCGGGTCCCGCCTGATGGCCGCGGTGCGGGCGGGCGCCCGGCGCTGCCGCCTGATGGCGGGCCGGAGTTGGTTGACGGTTGTCGCGGTCCGGCCGGCGGCTGCCGCCGCGGGCCGCCTGCGGCGAGGCCTGGGCCGTCGCCGGCGCGCCCGGCTGCTGGTCGCGCTGCGCCTTGCGCGCCGCCTTCTCGCGGGCCCGGGCGCGCTCCTCGGCCTTGCGGGCGCGGATCGCGGCGATGCGTTCGGCGATCGGGATCTCGAGCCGCTCGCTCGACGCGGCAGCGTAGTCGAAGCCCGCCAGCGTCCGTTGCGGCAGGCGCTTGCCGACCGCGCGCTCGATGGCGTGCCAGTCCGCCTGCTCCTGCGGCGCCACGAAAGTGAAGGCGTCGCCGACCGCGCCGGCGCGGGCGGTGCGCCCGACCCGGTGGATGTAGTCGTCGGGCACGTTGGGCACGTCGAAGTTGATGACGTGAGAGAGCGCCTCCACGTCGATGCCGCGCGCCGCGATGTCGGTGGCGATCAGCACCCGCAGCCGGCCGCTCTTGAAGCGCGCCAGGGCGTCCGTGCGCTGCGCCTGGCTGCGGTTGCCGTGGATGCGGTCGCAGGGCATGCCCTGGCGGTCGAGGAAATCGGCCAGGCGATTGGCGCGATGCTTGGTGCGGGTGAAGACCAGCACGTTCTTGATCTCGTCGCGCCGCAGCAGCTCGAGCAGCAGCCAGGGCTTGAGGTCCTCACGGACCGGGTACACCGCCTGCTCGACGCCGTCCGCGGGCAGCGCCCGCCGCTCGACGTTGATGGCGACCGGGTCGCGCAGCATCTCCTGCGCCAGCTCGACGATCGGCGGCGGCAGGGTGGCCGAGAACAGCATGGTCTGGCGTTCCCGCGGCAGCGCCGCGAGCACCCGCCGCACGTCCGGCAGGAAGCCCATGTCGAGCATCCGGTCGGCCTCGTCGACCACCAGCACCTCGAGATCGTCGAGCCGCGCGTAGGCGTTCTGGAAGTGATCGAGCAGGCGTCCCGCCGTGGCCACCAGGACGTCCACGCCGCGGCGGAAGGCGCTCTCCTGCGGGCCGCTGGCCACGCCGCCGAAGATGGCGGCGCCGGTCAGCCGGGTGTGGGCGGCGAGCCCGGCGAGATGCTCGGCGATCTGCGCCGCCAGCTCGCGAGTGGGCGTCAGCACCAGCGCGCGGGTGGCGCCGGAAGGCCGCCCGCCGAGGCGTTGCAGGATGGGCAGCAGGAACCCCGCGGTCTTACCGCTCCCGGTCATGGCGCAGGCGAGCACGTCGCGTCCGGCCATGGCCGGCGGGATCGCCTGGATCTGGATCGGGGTGGGCTCGACGAAGCCGAGGTCCTGGATGCCGCGCAACAGCTCGGCGGAAAGGCCAAAGGAAGCAAAATCGGTCATGTGCACACTCTCTCGCCGGCGGCCCGCTCCGTCCGCGAGGGAGCGCACCGCCAGGATGTTTCCGGCGGGAAGAAGAACTAGAACGGGGGGCTTGCCGGGATGCCGCCGCTCGGGTCTCCCGGAGGTCGTTCCGCCGGGAGACGCTGCCGTACGATTCGCGCCGCGAGTGATCCGCTTGCGCGCGCGCCACTCGCATCGGTGGCGCATCGGATGCCGCCGCTGACCCCTTGCCTGCTGGCCGCGGTGGCCGTCCGGGAGCGACTGCGACACCAAGAATCTCACACCTCGGCGAAAACTCCAAATCGACGGTAGTGGGTCAGCTAACTGACCCACTACCAAATCGACGGCACCCTCGGTGGCGCTCTATCAGCGTGTTGCCGGCCCCGGTCGGCCGTGCCCTGCTGTGCGGTCCCAGACGCCGTCTATTCGGGCGGGATGCCGCACGCGGCGATGACGTAGGCGAAGTAGGTGGCGCCGCACCCGGCTTGGCAATCGCTGCCGCCGCCGTGATCTCCGCCGCCGTCGTCGTTGCTGCGCAGGTGGGCGGAGTCGCCGTGATCGTCGCCGCCGCAGCCGCCGCCGCCGTTGTCGCCACCCCACTGCGGGCCCGCCATCAGGCCATGGGCACGGTCGTCACCGCCGCCACAGCTGCCGCCTTCGCCGTCCAGCGGGGTCCCTTGGCCGTCGCCATGGTCGTCGCCTCCACCGCCACACTGGCATTGATGGCCCTGGCCGTCGTCGTACACCCTGATGCCGACCTTGTGCGCAGTCCTGGCCCGGTCGTCGCCGTGGCAACCGCCGCCGCCGCCATCGTTGGTCCCCAGGTGAGCGGCGTCGCCGTGATCGTCGCCGCAGCTGCTGCCCTGGCTGCACGCCTGGGAGCAGGGGAACAGCTGGCCCGGGCTGGCCCAGGCTTGCTGGTGGCCCTGGGTGGGCGAATCGAGCGAGGCATGGACCGCGATGAGGAGCGTGGTGCCCGCGACGTTGCTGCCCAGCGGGATGGTGAAGGTGAAGGAGGTGACCTCAGGGCTGAAGGTCTGGTGATAAGGGAACTGGCTGAGGTTGGGCTGCCCGCCGGTCTGCGGCAGCCCCGCCAGCGAGGTCGCGACCGCCACGTCGGCGCGGCTCAGGGTGAAGTCGCCGGTGGTGGTGATCTGGACGTACACATTGATGCTGTCATTGTCGACGGTGATGCTGCCTGCGGTGATGTTGCCGTTGGCGACCAGGGACTCCACGACGGGTGAGCCGCAGATCGTCTGGGCCTGTGCGCTTACGGTCAGGAGTCCCAGGAAGGCGGCGACAGCCAGCTTTTTCATGACCAAGTCCTCCTTTATGGCGCCCGGAACCGCGCACGATCAAGCTCTGCGCGCTGGGCAGCTGCATGTGGACGGGATCAGGACAACAAGGAGTATACCTAAGGAACACCGTCGATGAGTCGACTCATTGACCTGTGTTTATGCAATGAAATGTGGCCGCGGGCCGTCGCACCGCTGGTACCCGAAGCACTACCGCACCCTTCGCCAGGCAGCACTAAGCAGGCGGCTTGGCCGAGCCGGGTTTCCCCTCCAGCTCCTGCTTGCGCTTGGCGATCAGCTGCTGCAACTCGGCGGTGTGCTCCTGGGCCTTCTCCATGCCGAGGGCCATGCCCTTCTGCATCAGCTGGGGCATGACGGTGAGCGCCTTCCTGCCGGTGGGCGTCCGGTAGAAGGCGATCAGGTCCCGCAGCTCCGCCTCCGAGAAAGATTCCATGTAGAGCTTTACCACGATCCCTTCGAGGTCGATGTCCTGGAGGACGTGGGCGAGCCAGGTGTGCATGACGTCGGCATACGGTGCCATCGTCGAGTTGGCCTTGAGCTGGGCGTCGATCATCCCACCGCCGGCGTCGAGAGCGAGCCGCATCAGATCGGTGATCCGGACCAGCTCGCGCGCCGCCGCCTCGTGGCTGCTGGCCGGCGCCGCCGCCTCGTGACTGCCGACCGGCGCCGAAGCGGCTGGTGGAGCGTCGCTCACCGCCGCCGCCTGCCCTCCCAGCGCCGGCGCCGCGGCCAGCAACGCCGTCAGTCCCAACGCCGCCCACCGCGAGCTTCCGTTCATCGCCGTTCTCCTTTCGTCCGACCTAATCGGGTGTCCCGGCCGCCGGTCCTGGCGTCGCGCGGGCGCCGCGGCGGGCGCGCATCATCTCGTAGCCGGCAGGGATCAGGGAAACCACCACGATCGCCAGGATCACCAGCGAGAAGTTGTTCTTGACCGCCGGCACGTTGCCGAAGAGGTCGCCGGCCATGACGCCGATCACCACCCACGCCAGTCCGCCCGCCACGTTGTAGGCCGTGAACTTGGTGAAGGGCATCTTGCCCAGGCCGGCGACGAACGGTGCCACGGTGCGCAGGATCGGCACGAAGCGGGTGATGACGATGGTCTTGGCGCCGTAGGTCGCGTAGAACTCGCTGGCGCGTTGCAGGTGCTCGGGCCGCACCAGCCGGCGCCGCGCCGCCACCAGGCGCGGCCCCACCAGGTGCCCCACCCAGTAGTTGACCGTGTTGCCGAGCACGGCGGCCACCGTCAGCAGCACGATCAGCCACCAGGCGGACAGCGCCCCGAGCCCGGCGAAGGCGCCGGCCGCGAACAGCAGCGAGTCGCCGGGCAGGAAGGGCAGCACCACGAGGCCGGTCTCGCAGAACACGATCAGGAACAGCACCAGGTAGGTCCAGGTGCCGTATTGCCGCAGCACCGCGCCCAGGGAGCGGTCGAGGTGCAGCACCGAGTCGACGATCTGCTTGAGCAAGGCCATGGCGGTGGTGATGCGATCGCCCCATCCCGGCCGCGGCCAGGGGGCGCCGGCGCGCAGAGCCTAAGGGGTAGCCGCCCGCAAGTCCAGTGGGACGCCTGTCGGGCCTGTCGGGTAGTTGGGGTATTAGTCCCCGGCAAGGCCGGCGCTCGGGGAGCCATCAGGCGGGCTTGGTCAGATGCCTCCGAGGATGCTCCAGAGCCCTTCGAGGATCTGGGCAAGGTCCTCCTTCGAAGCGCGCGCAACCGGCGGGCCAAGCCGCTCGGTGGCAAGGGTTCGGATCTGGCTGATCTTGACCCAGGAGGACTTTGGCAAATCCGGCGAGCTGAGCGGCAAGGTGAGGGGAAAGCCAGCGCGTGGCCGTTGGCTGGTGATGGCCAACGCGATCACGGTTCCGGAGCGCGCGTTGAACACGTCCTCGCTCAGCACGAGGACCGGGCGACGGCCTGCCTGCTCGAAACCTCTGGTGGGATCGAGGTCGGCCCAGACGATGTCGCCCCTCAGTAGGGGGGCCAAGTCGCCAAATCCTCGGCCAAGCCCTCTTCCGCGAGGGCCTGCTCGGCGATCGGGTCCAGCTTCGAGCACTCACGTGCCAGGAGCGCGCGGTCGAGACGTCCGAGCTTCTCCTGGAGGGCCACCTGGATGAGCTTGCTCCGACTCGCCGCCGCCCCGCTCGCCACCAGCCGGTCGAGACGGAGAAGGTCTTTCCTGTCGAGTGAGATCGCGATCTTCGCCGAACCCATGCACACCTCCCGGCTCTGGTACTACTCTAGGACATACCAAGCGCAGGTTCAAGCTTGCAGAGGGGATGTGAGAGCCACGGCCGGGCGCCGCTCCTGGCGGCCCGCATGGCCCCGCCTCATCCTTACTTCAGGTAGCCGAGCGCCCGCAGCTTGGTGATGTAGCGCCACTCCAGGTAGGTCGCCCCCAGGGTGTCGGCGCGCTTGACGAACTGCTGCCGCGCCCGGATGCGGGCGGCCAGCTCGCGCTCTCCCCAGGCGCGCATGGCGGCGGCGAGCCGCGGCTCGCGCGGCGCCAGGTTGCTGCGCTCGCCCGGGTCCTGCCGCAGGTCGTAGAGCTCCACCGGCAGCGCCGGGTCGCGCGCCACCACCAGCTTCCAGGAGCCGCGCCGCACCGACCAGCGCGGGCGTCCGTGCAGGATGACGTCGCCCATCAGCGTCGGGCGCTCGGTCGCCGGCGATTCCGGCGCGCCGTCGAGGAGCGGCGTCAGGTCCACGCCCTGGCTGGCGGGAGGCTCGACGCCGGCGGCCCGCAGCAGGGTCGGGAAGAGATCGACCAGCTGCGCCGGCTCACGCACCACCGCCGGCCGCCGCCCGGGGATGCGCAGCAGCGCCGGCACGTGGATCAGCTCCTGATACAGGGTGTGGCCGTGATCGGAGTTGGTCTCGTAGCCCAGCTGCCGCTCCTGGTCGAGGCGGTCCCAGAACTCCTCGCCATGATCGCTCACCACCGCCACCACGGTGCTGTCCGCCAGCCCGAGGTCGCGCAGGCCGTCGAGGAAGCGCCCGACCTGGCGGTCGGTGTAGGCCACCTCGGCCCGGTAGAGCGCCCGGAACCAGGGCCGATCGGCGGCCGCCGGGATGGTGGTGCGCTCCGGATTGCGGTCGCCCTCGCAGCCCAGCCTGCCGCGGTAGGCGGGGGCGAGACGCCGCGCCACGGCAGTGCACTCGGGCTCGGGAGGGTCGTAGGGCGAGTGCAGATCGAACAGATGCAGGTAGAGGAAGGTGCGGCGGTCGCCCGCGGTCCGGCGCAGCCGCTCTAGGGCGCGGTCCACCAGCACCTCCGCCCGCTCCTCGTAGGAGGTGTAGTCGTCGAAGCCCTGGTGCACGCCGAAGCCGGGCAGGATGTAGAAGTTCTGATACACGCCCATGGTGTAGAAGCCCTGCTGGCGCAGCGTTCCCGCCATGGTGCGCACGCCGCCGGGCAGGCCGGTGGGCGCGAAGTCGTTCTGGCGCGGGCTGGCCGGATCCAGGTCGCCGAAGCGCTGGCCGGCGCCATGGGTCTGTGGCTGCAGGCCGGTCAGCAGCGAGCTGACGCTGGGGAGGGTCCAGGGCGAGGGCGCCTGCATGTCGGCGAAGCGCACCCCCTGCCGGGCGAAGGCGTCGAGGCGAGGGGTGAGGCGGAGGGCATCGCCATAGGACCCCAGCGCGTCGGCGCGCAGGGTGTCGATCAGGATCACCACCAGGTTGCGGCCGGACGGCCGGCCCGGCCTGACCAGCAGCGGGTCGCCCCAGACCGCGGCGCCTTCCGGGAACGGCTCGGCGCCGGGCGCGGCGGCGGTGGCCTCGAGCACCAGCCGGCGGGACCCGGCGGCGCGCCCGGTGCTCGGCAGCTCGCCCCGCACCAGGTGCCAGGCCGGGCCGCCGGCGGCGCCGCCCGCCACCGTCTCGCGCAGCCAGAGCAGGCGCTCGCCGCCGGCCATCAGCCAGGCGCTGAATACCGCCGTCACCCCGGGCCGGTCGTATTCGGGGAGCAGGCCGACGTGGGCCTCGAAGCGGGTGCCGGCGGGCAGGCCGTCCGGCAGCGGCAGCTCGAGCCGGCGGCCGCCGGCGAGCGCCGGCATCGTCTCTCCTCCCAGCGACATCGAGCGGTAGGGCGCGTCCGGCGCCTCGGCGGCGAGGCTCGCCAGCCGCAGGCTGCCACCGTCGACCGCCAGGCGCAGGCCCTCGACGCGGCCGTGCCAATGTGCTTCGCGCTCGAGGTCCACCTCGTAGACGTGCGGCTGGCCATCGCCGGCCACCGGGAAGCTGAGGGCGCGGAAGCGGCTGAAGCCGTGGTCCTGGGGCAGGCGCCAGGAGAGGGTCGCCAGCCGCGCGCTGCCCTGGGCGGCGAGCCGCAGGCGGCCGACCTGGGAGGCGGAGAGGTCGACCGTCACCTCATAAGGAGCCGCCGGCGTCGCGGTGCCGGCAGGCAGCGCCGGCAGCGCGGCCGGCGCCGCCCCGCCGCCGCCTTCCAGGAGGTCGGCCAGGTGCACGAGGTGCCCGGCCGGGGGCGCCGGGGAGCGGCCGCCGCAGCCGGCCATGAGCAGCACCGCTGCCGCCAGAAGAAAAGCTACCAGGAGTAGCCACGCTGGCGCAGTGGCGCCAAGAACGAGACCCCTCGAGACCGGTCGGGCTCTGTGGCGGGCGCTCCGGCGATCGGTCTGGCTGACGCTCCTGCGATCGGTCTGGCGGGCGCTCCGGCGATCGGTCTGGCGGGCGCTCCGGCGATCGGTCTGGCGGACGCTCTGGCGATCTCTGCGGAGACCTGTTTGCCTTCCGGCCGGGCCGAGGCCGCCCGGACCTGAGGACCGCGACCTACCGGGCTCGCAGAGGGTACGGTGCCGAGATGGATGCTGCTTGCCTCGCCCGGTTGAGTCGCGGTCCTCAGGCCCGGACGGCTTGGGCCCTTCGCTTCCTCTCGATCCGCCGGTCTCGGGATTCGAGGATCGCCGCCCATTGATGAGGCCAACCAGAGGGCAGGGTGAACGGCGCACATGCATCGACCAGGAAGGATAGCGTGGATCGGCAGCCACCCTGCCACCGACAGGCAGCAGGGCGCGGCGCTTGGGCAGCACGCTTCACGGACGGCGCTGCCTTACTGGCAGATCAGCCTCACAGGCGGAACTGCTCACGGCCGGGGCTGCTTCACTTGCCCCGCTGCTTGCCTTTCACCGCGAGGCGCGCCCCCCTTCGCGCCGGCGGTGGTAGTGGCGCTGGGCCTTGGCGCGGTTGCCGCAGCTCTCCATCGAGCACCAGCGGCGTGATCGATTGCGGCTGCGATCCAGAAACAGCCAGGTACAGGCACTGCCGCCGCATTCGCGGATGTGCTGCCGCTCCGCTGACGTGAGCAGATCGGCGGCGGAGCGCAGGATGGGCCAGAGCGGCACCGCCAGCGCGGCGGGCGGCGATTCGACCGGCACCCAGGTCCAGGCATAGTCGGCACCCCGGCGGTCGAGGCGCAGGTGGGAGAGCGCCTCCGGCAGCGCCGCGTTGAACCGCTCGAGGTCGGCCGCGGCAGGGTCGCGGCGGGCCGCGACCGCCGAAAAGAGGCGATAGAGCACCTCCCGCAGGTCCCGCGCTCGGCCGAGCGCGGCCGCGGCCAGCCACGGCTCCGCCTCCGCCCGGGCGGCCAGCCCTGCCGCGTCGCCCGGGGCCAGCAGCTCAGCCTGTGCCGCGAAGGCGAGGAGATCGGAGTAGGCACCCAGCTTGTCGGTTTCTTGCCGCTCCCGGTCGCCCCAGGTGTTCGCGAAATCCAGGCACGGAGCGCCGCCGGACAGCTCGAAGGTTGGAACGCCCTGGCCCTGAAGAACCACGACTTGATTCTAACCTATGAACAGGGCTTGACTGGTGAGATGTCCTGAGGTAGTCTAACTCCCATGACGGCTAACACCGGTTATGCTCAGAAGGAGGTCACGATGAACCAGGGCAAGAGATTTGCGGATCAGCTGGAGCGCTCCTTTCGCGGCGGCGCCTGGCACGGGCTGGCGGTGACCGAGGCGCTCGCCGGCGTCGAGGCGGCGACCGCCGCCGCCCGGCCGGTGGCCGCTGCACACTCGATCTGGGAGATCGTTCACCACCTGACCGTCTGGAACGAGGTGCCGCGGCGGCGGCTCGACGGCGAGAGTCTGCAGGACCTGCCGGCCGCGCAGGACTGGCCGGCGGTCGGGGAGGTTTCGCCGGACGCCTGGCGGGCGGCTCAGGCGGCGCTGGCGGGTGCCCATGCCGCGCTGCACGAGCGCGTGCTCTCGCTCACCGACTCCCAGCTCGAGGACCCGGTGGCCGGGAGCGACCCCACGGTGCAGGGGATGCTGCTCGGCGTCCTCCAGCACAGCGCCTATCACGCCGGCCAGATCGTGCTGCTGCGCAAGGCGGCAGCGGCGGCGGCGCGGCCATGACCGCGCTCGACGCGGCGCGCGGCGAGCTGCTGCAGCGCCGCGAGCGCCTGGCGGACCTGGCGGTGACGGTGCGCGAGACCCAGCTCGTCGACCTGCTGCAGCGCGTCGACAGCGCCCTCGAGCGCCTCGACGGCGGCACCTGGGGGCAGTGCGCCGTGTGCCGGGGTTCGGTCGAGGAGGATCGCCAGGCGGCGGACCCGCTGCTGACCGTGTGCCTCGAATGCCTCTCCCCCGGCGAGCGGCAGGCCCTGGAACGGGACCTCGAGGCGGCGGCCCGAGTGCAGGCGGCGCTGCTGCCGCCGCGCCAGCTGCAGCACGACGGTTGGGAGGTGGCGCTGTTGTGGGAGCCGCTCGGGCCGCTCTCCGGCGACCACTACGATCTGCTGCGGCCGCAGCGCGACGACGAGCCTCTGCACCTGGTGGTCGGCGACGTGGCGGGCAAGGGAGTGTCGGCCTCGCTGCTGCAATCGCACCTGCATGCGCTGCTGCGCGCCCTGGCGGCTCCCGAGCTGTCGCTCGCCGCGCTGCTCGGCCGCGCCAACCGCCTGCTCTGCGAAGTCACGCTCCCCGCCGCCTATGCCACGCTGCTGGCGGCGCGGCTGCACACCTGCGGCAGGGTGGAGCTGGCCAGCGCCGGACATCCGCGGCCGCTGCTCGCCGACCGGCGCGGCGTGCGGCCGGTCGAGGGCGCGGGGCTGCCGCTGGGGATGTTCTGCGCCGCCGAGTACGCGGCCCGCGACCTTCAGCTCGCCGCCGGCGACGTCCTGCTGCTCTATACCGACGGCTGGACCGAGGCGGCGACCGACGCCGGCGAGTTCGGCATCGGCCGCGCCGCGGCCGCCCTGCGCCGGCTCAAGGACCGCCCGCTGGCCGACCTCCTCGCCGGCTGCCGGCAGGAGATGGAGGACTTCCTCGGCGGCATGCCGCGCACCGACGACCTGACGCTCCTGGCCCTCCGCCGGGTGAAGTGAGCCGAGCGCCGGGCACGGTCCAACCGGCCGAGCTCACCCGTCGAGCCGGCCGCGAATCCAGCAGCCGCCCAGGACACGGCTGCCGCGATAGAAGACCGCCGCCTGACCGGGAGTGACGCCGCGCTGCGGCTCGGCGAATTCCACCTCGACCTCGCCCACGTCGCCGCCGGCGCCGGCGCCGGAGCCGGCGCGGGAGGCGCGGGGATGGATGCGGGCGACGACGCCGGGGTGACGGGAGCGGATGCGCACCGTGGCCTCGATGGCGCCGCTCGCGTCCGCGGCCGGCGCCGGACCGATCCAGTGCAGCCGCTCGCCGAGCAGGCCGGGAGCGAGCAGCTCCCGCTCCTCCCCCACCACCACGCGGTTCGACTCGGGCTCGATGGCCAGCACGTAGAGCGGGTGGCGCGAGGCCAGGCCGAGACCGCGGCGCTGGCCGACGGTGTAGCGGTAGTACGGCTGCCCGGCGCCCAGCTCCCGGCCGGCGGAATCGACCACCGCCGCCGGCGCCCCGACGGCCCCCACCTGCGCTTCGACGAACTCCCGCACGCCGCCCTCGACAAAGCAGACCTCCATGCTCTCGCCCTTGTCCGCGACCACCAGGCCGGCCTCCCGGGCCAGCGCCCGCACCTCGGTCTTGGTCATCGCGCCGAGCGGAAACTCGGCGGCGGCGAGCTGCTCGCCGGTCAGCTCGAAGAGGTAGTAGCTCTGGTCCTTGCCTGAGTCGAGCGCGGTGTGCAGCTCGGGGACGTCCGAGGGGCCCGCGCCCGGCAGGATGCGGGCGTAGTGGCCGGTGGCCAGCCGGCCGGCACCCAGGCGGCGGGCGCGCTCGAGCAGCAGGTCGAACTTGATCCAGGTGTTGCACCGCACGCAGGGGCTGGGGGTGCGGCCGGCGAGGTAGTCGGCGACGAACGGCTCCACCACCTGCCGGCGGAACTCCTCGTCGAGCCGCAGCGTGTAGTGCGGGATGCCGGCCTGCTGCGCCACCCGCCGGGCGTCGCCCAGGTCCAGTGCGCCGCAGCAGCGTCCGTGGCTCGCCCGCGCCGAATGGTCCCAGAGCAGCATCGACAGGCCGATCGCCGGCCGCCCGGCGCGGGCCAGCAGCCAGGCGGTGACCGACGAGTCCAGGCCGCCGCTCATCGCCACCGCGACCAGGCCGTCCGGCGAGGCGGTCCGCGGGCTCATGGTCCGCGGGCTCATGCCGCCGCGCCGCTGGTCAGCCGGCGCAGCGTCGCCACCTCGTGGCCGAGCGCGATCAGGAAGCGATCGACCTCCGCCGGCCGGTTGGAGATGCCGAAGCTGACGCGGATCGAGGACAGCGCCTCGGCCGCCGGCAGACCCATGGCGAGCAGGGTCTTGCTCGGCTCGACGGTGCCCGAAGAGCAGGCCGAGCCGGTGGAGACTGCGAAGCCTGCCAGGTCGAGCCGGATCAGCAGCGCCTCGCCCTCGGCGCCCGGAAAGGCCACGTGCGAGGTGTTCGGCAGCCGCGGCGCCGTGCGGCAATGGACGACCGCGCCCGGGATCGCCGCCAGGCCGGCCTCGAAGCGCCGGCGCAGCGCGGCCAGCCGCTGGGGCCGCTCGCCCGGCTGGCCGGTGTCCGGCGACGCCTGGCCGGTGTCCGACGACGCCTGGCCGGCGTCCGACGACGCCTGGCCGGTGTTCGGCGACGCCTGGCCGGTGTCCGGGGCCTCCGCGGCTTCCGCGCCGACGCCCACCTCGTCACGCGCCAGCGCCGCCGCTTCGCCCAGGCCGACGATCGCCGCCACGTTCTCGGTGCCGGCCCGCCGCCGCCGCTCCTGGCTGCCGCCCACGAGCAGGCCATCGATCTCGACGCCGTCGCGCAGCCAGAGCGCCGCCGCGCCCAGCGGCCCGCCGAACTTGTGCGCCCCCAGCACCAGCAGATCGACGCCGAGGCGGACCGCGTCCACCGGCACCTTCCCCACCGCCTGCACCGCGTCGCAGAGCAGCAGCACGCCGCGCTCGCGGCATCCGGCCGCCACCTCGGCGACCGGCTGCAGCGTGCCCACCTCGTTGTTGGCCAGCATCAGGCAGGCGAGCCGCGTGTCGGGCCGCAGGGCCGCAAGCATCGCCGCGGCGGGGACCACGCCGTCCTCGCCCGGGGGCACCACCGTCACCTCGACGCCGGCCCGCGCGGCGCGCGCCGCCGCCTGGCGCACCGACGGATGCTCGATGGCCGAGATCACCAGATGGCCGCCGCCCTGCTGCCGGCAGCGCTCCGCGGCGCTCGCCACCACCGCGTTGTTGGCCTCGGTGCCGGAGGCGGTGAAGACCACCTCGGGCGGCCGCCCACCGATCAGCGCCGCGACGCGCTCGCGCGCCTCCTCGATGGCGTTGCGCGCGGCCTGGCCGGTGCGATGGATCGACGAGGGGTTGCCGAAGCGCTCGCCGAGCCACGGCAGCATCGCCTCGCGCACCCGCGGATCGAGCGGCGTGGTGGCGTTGTGATCGAAGTAGACGTCAGCCATAGCCGGGTCATTGTAGCGCTTGAACCGCGCCCCGACCGGCAGGCACGCACGGAATGGCGCGTATAGTGCAAAGCACAGGCGCGCCGGCGCGGCGCGCGCCTTCAAAAAAAGGTAGTGGAGATGATCGCGATGCAATCGACCCAGAGACTCCCGAAGCGGCGGAGCTGCCGCAGGCTCGCCCTGTTGCTGATGCTGATCGCCGGCATGGCGGCGCCGGCGTGGACTCCCGCCCGGGCCAGCGAGTCCAGGCTGACCAAGGAGGAGAAGCAGAGCCTCGCGAGCCTGGCGCCGCAGTACAAGGCGTGGCTCGAGGAGGTCGACACCCTGATCACCGTGGCGGAGAAGAAATCCTTCCTCGACCTCAAGGAGGACTACCAGCGCGATGCCTTCATCGATCGCTTCTGGGAGGTCAGGGACCGCGGCCGCGCCAGCGGCGAGTTCCGTCGCGAGTGGGAGTCGCGGGTCGCCCAGGTCCGCGCGCAATACGGCCGGCTCACCGACGAGCGGGCGCGGGTGCTGCTGCTCAACGGGCCGCCGATCGCCCTCATCGCCGAGCGCTGCAATGTCCTGCTGTGGCCGATCGAGGCCTGGTTCTACCACGGCAGCGAGCGCCTGGGCACCGACTTCGCCGTCGTCTTCTACCAGGTCTGGGGCGCCGGGCAGTGGCGCATCTGGGAGCCGGCCGTCGGGCTGCCGGAGCTGTTCCAGGACGGGCACACCGGCCACCAGCTGTCCGAGATCGCCTACGGCTGCCGCAACGGCGACTCCCTGGCCGCCGCCATCGGCTTCGTCATCAACCAGGGCATGGGCTACTCCGGCATCGAAGCCCAGTTCGAATCCACCCCCAAGGGTCCGGGAGGGGAGTGGATCAGCTCGTTCCACTCCTATTCGACCGACATCCCGCTGGGCGTCCCCAACCTGCCGGCCAAGATGGCGGTGTCCTACCCCGGCCACTACGGCGAACGCACCATGGTGGAGGCGCTGGTCACCGTCCCCGCCGCCGAGGCGAACGTGCTGCAACTCGCCGACCGGCGCTCCTACAACCTGCTGCTCACCGGCGAGGTGCTCGAGGCCGGCAAGCTGTTCGAGAACTTCCGCTACAAGTTCGAGTTCCCGGGCGGCGGCCCGCCGGGAGCCCTCACCACCACCACCAACGCCGGCACCGGCGGCACCAGCACCGCCAGCACCGCCAGCGCTCCCGGCACCACCACGCTGCCGCTGGTCGTCCAGCGGCCCCTGCGTCCCGGCGACTACACGCTGATCGTCAAGGTCGAGGACCTGAACTCGAAGAAGATTTGCCGCATCAAGCAGGAGTTGCAGGTGCCGCTGGTCGCGCAGGAGATGCCGGCGCCGCCGCCCACCGATCCCGAGAGCGCCAAGCTGCTGGCCGAGGCCAACGCCGCCATCGGCACCGGTGAGAACACCCTCAAGCTGATCGCGCCGCGCGGTGAGCTGCAGACCGGCATGATGCGCTTCGACACCCTGGTGACCGGCCACGACGTCGTCCGGGTCACCTTCTCGCTCGACGGCAAGCCGATCCTGACCAAGGTCAAGCCGCCCTACAGCGTCGAGCTGGACCTCGGCCACCTGCCGCGCTCGCGCACCCTGCTGGCCACCGCCTTCGACGCCGCCGGCACCCAGGTTTCGAGCGACGAGATCGTGATCAACGCGCCGCTGCACCGCTTCCGGGTGCGCCTGACCGAGCCGCAGCGCGGGCACCGCTACCAGAGCAGCCTGCTGGCGCGCGCCGAAACCGACGTGCCCGAGGGCGAGAGCATCGATCACGTCGAGTTCTACCTCAACGAGGAGCTGGTGGCGACGCTGTATCAGCCGCCCTTCACCCAGCCGATCGTGCTGCCCAAGGAGCAGGCGCTGGCCTACGTGCGGGCGGTCGCCTACACCCCGGACGGCAACACCACCGAGGACCTGGTGTTCGTCAACGCGCCGGACAACAACGTCGAGCAGCTCAACGTGCAGTTCGTCGAGCTCTACACCTCGGTGCTCGACCACCAGGGGCGGCCGGTCCTGGGCCTTGCCCAGAAGGACTTCACGGTGAGCGAGGACGGGGTGCACCAGACCGTCACCCGCTTCGAGCGGGTCAACGACCTGCCAATCCATGCGGCGGTGGTGCTCGACAGCTCGGGCTCGATGGAGAAGAGCCTGCCGCAGGCGCGCGACGCGGCGCTGGGCTTCCTCCAGGGCGCCATCACGCCCAAGGACCGGGCCGCGGTGATCACCTTCAACGACCACCCGAACATCGGCGTCAAGTTCTCGAACGACCTCGAGGCGCTGGCCGGCGGCCTGGCCGGCCTCAAGGCGGAGCGCGGCACCTCGCTCTGGGACACCATGATCTTCACCCTCTTCTACTTCAACGGCGTCAAGGGGCAGCGCGCCATCCTGCTGCTCACCGACGGCCGCGACGAGAGCAGCCGTTTCACCTTCGAGGACGCCCTCGAGGACGCTCGCCGCGCCGGCGTCACCATCTACACCATCGGCCTGGGCCAGGACATCGAGAAGCACAAGCTGACCAGGCTATCCGAGGAGACCGGCGGGCGCGCCTTCTTCATCAAGAGCGCCGGCGAGCTAACCGGCATCTACTCGACCATCCAGGAAGACCTGCGCTCGCAGTACCTGGTCGCCTACCAGTCCACCAACACCAGCCCCGAGGCCAACTTCCTCAGCGTCGACGTCAAGGTGGATCGCCCCGGGGTCGAGGTGAAGACCCTGCACGGCTACTACCCGTAGCGCCCGGGCGATGCCCACGAGCCTGCCACGTCGTCGGCGGCGGCGTGCGCTCGCGGCGGCCCTGACCCTGGCGGCGGCGCTGGCGGCGGCAGGAGCCCTGGCCGCCTGCCGGGCAGGCGGCGGCGAGGCGGCGGAGCGCGGGCGGGTCCGCGTCGGCATCGTCTTCGACAGCGGCGGCAAGGACGACCGCTCGTTCAACGCCGCGGCCTGGGCGGGGGGCAAGCGCGCGGCGCGCACCCTGCCCATCGTGCTGCGCACCGCGGAGCCGGGCGACCCGGCGTCGATCGAGCCGGCGATGCGCGCCTTCGCCGAGCGCGGCTACGAGCTGATCCTCGGCATCGGCTTCGCGCAGGCCCCCATCGCCGAAGCGGTGGCGCGCGACTACCCGCGGCTCGACTTCGCGGTCGTCGACGGCGTCGCTCGCCAGCCGAACGTCGCGTCGCTGGTGTTTCGGGAGCACGAGGGCGCCTACCTGGTGGGCATGATCGCCGCAAGGGTCTCGAAAACCGGGGTCCTCGGCTTCATCGGCGGCATGCAGGTGCCGCTGGTCCAGAAGTTCCAGGTCGGCTTCGCCGAAGGGGCGCACGCCGTGCTGCCGCGCACGGTCGTCCTGGCGAGCTACATCGGCACCACCGAGGCGGCCTGGAACGATCCCGGCCGCGCCAAGGAGCTGGCCGCGGCCGAGATCAGCCGTGGCGCCGACGTCCTGTTCGCCGCCGCCGGCAATTCGGGGCTCGGCGCCTTCGACGCCGCGGCGCAATACCACGTCTACGTCATCGGCGTCGATTCCGACCAGAACTGGATCAAGCCCGGGCGCGTGCTCACCAGCATGGTCAAGCGGGTCGACAACGCCGTCTTCGAGATCGTCGCCGACCGCGTCGCCGGCCGTTTCCACGGCGGCGTTCACGTCTACGGCCTGGCCAACGGCGGCATCGATTACGCCATGGATTCCTACAACCGCGGCCTCATCCCCGCGACGGTGTTGCGCGACGTCGAGACGGCGCGCCGGCGCATCCTGAGCGGCGAGATCCAGGTCACCGACGCGATGGCGGCCGGCACGCCGTCCCCCCCGCCATGATCACGCCGCCCGCGCCGGCGCTCGAGCTCCGCGGCATCACCAAGCGCTTCGGCGCCGTCGCCGCCAACGACGGCGTGAGCCTGGCGGTCGCGGCCGGCACCATCCACGCCCTGGTGGGCGAGAACGGCGCCGGCAAGTCGACGGCGATGCGGATCGCCGCCGGCCTCCTGGCCCCCGACCATGGCGAGGTGTTGGCGGCGGGCGTCGCGCGCCGCTTCGCCGGTCCCCGGGAGGCCAGCCGCCGCGGCATCGGCATGGTGCACCAGCAGTTCATGCTGGTCGACACCATGACGGTCACCGAGAACGTGGTGCTCGGCGCCGAGCCGGGTCCCGCCTGGGCGGTCGATCTCGCCGGCGCTTCGGCGCGGATCGCGGCGCTGGCGCGGGAGCTCGGGCTGGCGGTGGACCCCGCGGCGCGGGTCGCCGGGCTGTCGGTCGGGCAACGGCAGCGGGTCGCGGTGCTCAGGGCGCTCTACCGGCGGGCCCGCGTGCTGATCCTCGACGAGCCCACGGCGGTGCTGGCGCCGCCGGAGGTCGCCGGCCTGTTCGCCGTGCTGCGCGGCATGCGGCAGCAAGGGCACACCGTCGTGCTCATCACCCACCACCTCGCGGAGGTGATGGCGGTTGCCGAGGAGGTGACGGTGATGCGCGCCGGCCGCGTGGTCGGCAACCGCCGGACCGCCGCGACCAGCGCCGGCGAGCTGGCCCGCCTGATGGTCGGGGGCGAGGCGCCGCCGCGCACCGTGAAGCATCCCGCTCGGGCGGGACCGCCGCGGCTGGTGATCCGCGACCTGGCCGTCACCGCCGGCGCCGGCGAGCGCCGCCTCGACGGCGTGACGCTCGACGTCCGCGCCGGCGAGATCGTCGGCATCGCCGGCGTGGAAGGCAACGGCCAGGCCGAGCTGATCGCGGCGGTCGCCGGCCTTGCCGATCCCGGAACGGTCTCGGGCACGGTGCGCTTCGCCGGCCGGGACCTCGCAGGCGCCAGCCCGCGCCGGCGCCGGGAGCTCGGCCTGGCCCACATACCCGAGGACCGCGAGCGGCGCGGCCTGCTGCTCGATTTCGACCTGGCCGAAAACGCCATCCTGGGCGCCCATCGCCGCCCGCCGCTCGCCGTCGGACTGTTCCACCTGTGGCTGGACCGGCAGGCCATCGCGGCTCACGCCGCCGCGCTGCTGCAGCAATTCGACGTCCGTCCCGCGTTCGTGCAGCTGCCGGCGCGCGCCCTCTCCGGCGGCAACCAGCAGCGCCTGATGGTCGCGCGCGAGCTGGCGGGATCGCCGCGGCTGCTGCTCGCGGCGCAACCCACCCGCGGCGTGGACCTCGCGGGCAGCGCGCGGATCCACCGGGCGCTGGTGGCGGTGCGCGACGCCGGCTGCGCGGTGCTGCTGGTCTCTTCCGACCTCGACGAGGTCATGGCGCTCGCCGATCGCCTGCTGGTCCTCCATCGCGGCAAGGTGGCGGGCGAGCTCGATCCGGCGGGCGCCACGCCGGAGGAGATCGGGCTGCTGATGACCGGCGGCAGCCGCTCGCCCGGGGGGGCCGCCTGAACCGCTTCACCGGCGCGGCGCCGCTCGCCGCGGCGGCCGCGGTGCTCGCCGCGCTGGCCGCCGGCGCGCTGCTGATCGCGGCCGTCGGCGACGACCCGGTGGCGGTCTACGGCTTGCTGCTGGGCAGCGCGCTGTCCTGGCCCGACGGCATCGGCTACACGCTGTTCTACGCCACGCCGCTGGTCTTCACCGGCCTTGCCGTGGCCGTCGCCTTCCGCGCCGGGCTGTTCAACATCGGCGCCGAGGGCCAGCTCTATGTTGCCGCCTTCGCCACCGCCTGGATCGGCGTCGCCGGCGCCGGCCTGCCGGGATGGCTGCTGGCGCCGCTCGCCTGGCTCACCGCCGCCGCGGCCGGCGCGGCGTGGGGCGCCGTCCCCGGCGTGCTCAAGGCGCGCTTCGGGGCGCACGAGGTGATCACCACGATCATGCTCAACTTCATCGCCGTCGGCCTCGCCGCCTACCTCGCCGAGACGCGTTTCCGGCAGCCGGGCGACGCGATCCTCGAGACCGCGCCGATCGCCGCCGGGGCGCGGGTGGCCCGTCTCGGGCAGCTGCTGCCCGGCCTGCCGTCGCGCATCCCGCTGAACCTGGCCTTCCTGGCGGCGCTCGCCGCCTGCGCCCTGGTCTACCTGCTCCTCTGGCGCACGCGCTGGGGTTACGAGCTGCGCGCCACCGGCGCGAGCCCGGAAGCGGCGGCCTACGGCGGCATCGCCGGCGGCCGGGTGGTGGTCGCCGCGATGGCGATCTCGGGCGCGCTGGCCGGCGGGGTGGCGATCAACGACGTGCTCGGCTACCGCTACCGCTACTACCACGGCTTCTCGGCCGGCTACGGCTTCACCGGCATCGCCGTCGCCCTGCTCGGGCGCAACCATCCGGCCGGCGTGCTGCTCGCCGCGCTGCTCTTCGGCGCCATGGAACGCGGCGGCCTGTTCGTCGGCATCTTCAGCGACCATGTCTCGCGCGATCTGGTGCTGGTGCTGCAGGGCCTGATGATCCTGGCGGTCGCGATGCAGCGCCGGCGCTGGGCGCCGACGACGCCGACGATGCCCGCGACGCCAGCGACGCCGGAGACGCCGGAGACGCCGGAAACGCCGGAAACGCCGGAAATCATCGCGGCGCAGGAGCCGTCCGGGCGATGACCGGCCCGGTGCTCTGGTTCTTCGTCGTCTCCGGGGTGCGGATGGCGACGCCGCTGCTGCTGGCGGCGCTCGGCGGCATCTACGCGGAGCGCTCGGGCGTCATCAACATCGGGCTCGAAGGGCTGATGCTGGCCGGCGCCTTCACGGCGGCGGTGGTGACCCACGCCGTGCACCAGCCGTGGCTCGGCCTGGCGGCGGCGGCGGCGGCCGGCATGGCCGGCGCCCTCCTCCTTGCCGTGGCGTCGATTCGCTGCGGCGCCGATCAGGTGGTGAGCGGCGCCGCCATCAACATCTTCTTCGCCGGCCTGCTGCCGCTGCTCTCGGGCGCTCTCTTCTCCTCGACCGGCGCGACGCCGCCCCTCGCCCAGGGCGAGCAGCTGCCGCGTGCGCCGGTCGTGCTCGCCTTTGCGCTGGTGCCGCTCACCGCCTATGTCCTGCGCCGCACCCGCTTCGGCCTGCGCCTCCGCGCCGCCGGCGAAAATCCCGCGGCGGCCGCCGCCGCCGGCATCGGCGTCGCCCGCCTGCGCTACGCGGCGGTGCTGATCTCGGGAGCGCTGGCAGCCCTGGGCGGCGCCTATCTGTCGATCGGCCAGTCGTCCCAGTACACCCGCAACATGACCGCCGGTCGCGGCTTCATCGCGCTGGCGGCGCTGATCGGCGGCGACCGCCGGCCCCTGCCCACGATGCTCGCCTGCCTGTTCTTCGGCCTCGCCGAGGCGATCTCCATCCAGCTGCAGGGCGCGGTCAGACTGCCCGGCCAGCTCGTCCAGCTGCTGCCCTACGTCCTGACGCTGGTGGTGGCGGCCGGTTTCATCGGCCGCTCGCGCCCGCCCGCCGCCCTCGGAGTGCCGCTCACGGACGGCGGCGGGGACAGCCGCTGAACCCTGCCGCCCCTCACCGGACCGGCCGGGGCGGCGACCCCGGCCGGCCGCGAGCGGCTATGGGCAGTCGAACGCCGCGGTGTCCTGGACCGGCACCGCCGCGTTGATGTCGGGGTTGGTGTAGGTCCGCTGCGCGCCGGTCTGGGTATCGACAGCGGTCAGCGTGAAGCCGACGTTGGTCCCTGCCGAAAAGAACACCCAGAACTTCTGGTTGGCAGTGCAGGCGTTGAGCACCTTGACCAGCAGCTCCGGGTTGTCGGCGGCGAAGAACCAAAAGAGCCCGCCGCGGTTGACGCCGACCGAATTCAGCGCGATCGCCTGACCGTTGCCGGAGAGGCCGCCGCTCTGCGAGGTGTGGTAGGCGATCGAAAGCTGGAATCGCGCGTCGCCGGGCTGATTGTCGATGCACAGCACGGTCGCGCTCGCCTGGCAGCCGGCGGGCGGGTTGGGGGTCGAGCCCGCAAGGTTGAAGGTGAAGCCGGCGAGGGTCAGGAAGTCGGTGAAGGTGCCCGGGCTGGTCGGCGAGAACTCGATGTTGAAGGCCAGCTGCTGACCGGCGGAGAGGTTGACCGGCAGCGTGACCAAGGTGCCGGCGCTACAGTCGACCTGACCGCCGGCGTAGGGCTCGACCTGGTAGTTGAAGGCGCTGAACGGCGGTGAGAGGTCGTGGACCAGCGTCTCGGTGCCCGACGCGTCGCAGGTACAGTTGGTGATGTCGCTGCAGAAGCAGAGCGCCGTGCAGATCCCCGAGGTCTGGCCGACGGCGGTGACCGGGAAGGTGAAGCTCGTGTCCTCCACGCTGGCGCCGAGGGGCGAGGCGCCGGAGCGGAGCAGGAAGGGCGAGAGGCTCGTCGCCCCGGGCCTTGCCGCGGCCTGGGGCACAGCCGCCCGCGGCGCACTCGCGGGTTCGGTGACCTGCGCCTGCTGGGCCCCGGGCGCCGCGGCGAGCGAGGAGGTGAGTGTCAGCGACAGCGGCAGCAGCCAGAGAACTGATTTGTATCTCATCGCACGGCCCTCCACGGTTCCATCAGGAGAAATGACTTCGGAGAAACGACTCGGAGGCCGCCTCGCGGACCTCTCCCTCCAGCTATCGCGCTGAACGGACCAGAAACGGTTCGCGCTTCGTGGCCAGGCTCCCGCCCCGCTTGCCGCCGCACCCCCCGCCGGTTAGGATGGCTAGGATGTGGGGTGCTCCGCGGCGGCGGCTGGGCCGCCTAGTGCTGATAATCGCCGGCCCCACCCTGCTGGCTGCCGGCTCGCTTGGGCTGTTGACTTCCCTGGCGCCGCTCCACTCCCTGCTGGCGGGACCGCCGCCGCCCGCCGCCATCCCCGCCGATCTCGATCCCAAGTACCGCACCTGGCTGGAGGAGGTGGCGCCGCTGATGAGCGAGCGGGAGCGGCAGGTCTTCCTGTCGCTGAACCGCGACTACCAGCGCGACGACTTCATCCAGCGGTTCTGGGCGGTGCGCGATCCCTTCCCCCAGACGCCGCAGAACGAGCTGCGGGACGCCTGGGAGGAGCGCCTGAAGATGGCTCGCGAGCGCTTCGGCAACGTGGTGGAGGACCGGGCGCGGATGCTGCTGGTGCACGGCGAGCCCGGCCACGTCTTCCGCTCGCGCTGCGCCGAGACGGTGCTGCCGCTCGAGATCTGGGCCTACGACCGCACGCCGCGCATCCGGCGCAGCTTCGCGCTGGTGTTCGTCGCCGATTCCGGGGCCGCGCGCGGCCGCTACCGGCTGTGGGCGCCGAGCGAAGGGCTCGCCTCGCTGCTGACCTTGCAGACGCGAGCCGCCAGCCCGGCGGCAACCGACCTCTCGGCGCTCAACGGCTGCCCGGAAGGCAGCGAGATCGCCGGCTATCTCTCCCAGGCCATCGACGAGGCGCAGCTCGAGGCGCGCGGCCAGCTGCTGCCGAAGCCGGGCGACGAGTGGCTGTCGGGCTTCGCCGCCGCCTCGACCGACCTGCCGCCAGGCGCCGAGGCGCTGCCGGCCGAGGTCGAGATCTCCTTCCCTGGCCGCACCGGCAGCCGGACCGTGGTGCAGGGGCTGGTGCGGGTGCCGCGCGAGGCGGCGTCGCCGCAGCGGCTCGAGGACCACGCCTTCTACAACTTCCTGGTCGACGGCGAGGTGCTGCGCAAGGACGAGCTTTTCGAGCACTTCCGTTACCGGTTCAACCTGCCCGCGGCGCCGGCCCAGCCGCCCGGCACCCCGGCCACCGCCGCCGCCGCGACGCCGCCCCCGGCGGCCACCGCCGAGATCCCGCTGGTCTTCCAGCGCTATCTGCGGCCGGGCGTCTACACCCTGGTGCTGAAGCTCGAGGACACCGGCGGCAAGCGCTACTTCCGCACCGAGCGCGAGATCGAGGTGCCGGTGGTCACCGCGGCGGCCACCGCGCCCGCCGCCCCCACCGCGGACGCCGCGGCCCTGCCGGAAGGGCAGGCGGCGCCGGCCCAGGCCTCGGGAGCGGCGGCCGCCGGCCAGGCGACCGCCACCGGACCGGCCGCCGCCGCTGCCGCCGGCCAGTCCACCGCGCCGGCGCTCACCGCCGCGGCGCTGCGCGAGGCCAACAAGTCGATCCGCTCGGGCGACGAGAGCCTGCGCCTGCTGGCGCCGCCCGACGGCCTGCTGACCGGCTCGATCCGCATCGACGCGGTGGCGACCGGCGGCGCCATCGACCACGTCCGCTTCCTGCTCGACGGCCGCCCGGAGCTGACCAAGCGCCGTCCGCCCTTCAGCGTCGACCTGAACCTCGGGCAGCAGCCCCGCACCCACGTCATCCGGGCGGTGGCCGAGACGGCGGACGGCAAGTCCGTGGCCGAGGACCAGCTGGTGCTCAACGCCGGGCCGCACCGCTTCGGGGTCAGGCTGCTCGAGCCCCAATCCGGCAAGCACTACACCACCAGCCTGCGCGCCGAGGCGGCGGTCGAGATCCCCGAGGGCGAGAAGCTGGACCGCCTCGAGTTCTACCGCGACGACTCGCTGGTGGCGACCCTGTACCAGCCACCATGGACGCAGATCATCCTGGTCGGCGACGCCCCGAAGCTCTCCTACGTGCGGGCGGTCGCCTACCTGCCCGACGGCAACTCGACCGAGGACCTGGTGCTGGTCAACTCGCCCACCGCCGGCGAGCGCATCGACGTGCAGATGGTCGAGCTGTACACCACGGTGACCGACCACCGCGGCCACCCGGCGGCAGGGCTGGCCCGCGACGACTTCCGGGTCTACGAGGACGGCGTCGAACAGTCCGTGCGGCGCTTCGAGAAAGTGCAGGACCTGCCGATCTACGCCGGCGTGCTGCTCGACACCTCCGGCTCGATGGTCGAGAACCTGCAAACCGCGGTGCAGGCGGCGCTGCGCTTCTTCCAGACCATCATCCAGCCGAAAGACCGGGCGGCGGTGATCACCTTCAACGGCCAGCCCAACCTGGCGGTGCGCTTCACCAACGACCGCGAGGTGCTGGCCGGCGGCCTGGCCGGCCTGCAGGCCGACGGCAACACCGCGCTCTACGACAGCATCATCTACGCCCTCTACTACTTCGGCGGCGTGCGCGGCAAGCGCGCCATCGTGCTGCTCACCGACGGCAAGGACGAGGGCAGCCGCTTCCGCTACACCGACGCGCTCGAATACGCCAAGCACAGTGGCATCGCGTTCTACACCATCGGCCTCGGCCAGATCGCGAAGCAACCCGACATCCACATGAAGCTGGTGCAGATCGCCGCCGAGACCGGCGGCCGCTCCTACTTCATCGACAAGGTGCTGGACCTGGCCGGCATCTATCGCAGCATCGAGACCGAGCTGCGCTCGCAGTACCTGCTGGCCTACCAGTCGTCGAAGCAGGGCAACGACGGCAAGTTCCGCACCGTCGAGATCAAGCTCGCACGCTCCGGCCTCGAGGCCCGGACGGTCCCGGGATACTACCCCTGAGCTCGCCGCTCCCCCGCCTGGTGCTGGCTTCGGCCTCGCCGCGCCGGCGCGAGCTGCTCTCCGGGCTGGGGATCCGCTTCACCATCCGCGCCGCGGACGTCGACGAGGCGCCGCTGGCCGGCGAGCCGCCGGCGGCCTGCGTGCGCCGCCTGGCGCTCGCCAAGGCGGCGGCCAGGATCGAGCCCGGCGAGCTGGTGCTGGCCGCGGACACCGTGGTGGTCCTCGACGGCCACCTGCTGGGCAAGCCGCGCGACCCGGCCGACGCCCGGCGCATGCTGGCGGCGATCGCCGGCCGCGAGCACACCGTGCTCACCGGCTTGACGCTGCAGGAGGCGCCGCCCCTCGGCCGGTGCGAGACCGCGGTGGAGGCGACACGGGTCCGCATGGCGCGCCTGACGCTGCGGGAGATCGAGTGGTACGTGGCGACCGGCGAGCCCATGGACAAGGCCGGCGCCTATGCGGTGCAGGGCCTGGGGGCGGTGTTCGTGGAGGCGGTCTACGGCAACTACACCAACGTCGTGGGCCTGCCGCTGCCGGCGACGCAGCGGCTTTTCGCCGCCTTGGGGTACGACCTGCGACGGTTCGCGGAGTTGCCGTCGCCGGCTGACGCCGGCGCGGCCGCCGCGGCAGCGCCCGGGGTCAGCCGCCGAACTTGATCGGGTTGCCGAGCTCTTCGAGCGAGAAGTTGGCCATGATCTGATGGCCGTTGAAGTCGAGCACCCGCAGGTCTTCCTCGGCCTCGAGGTCCCTGACGATGTTGGCGTAGGAGTGGGCGTAGCGCGTCCGCACCGCCGCCAGGTCGACCTCGTAGGCGATGAACTTGTCGATGCCCTTGTAGCGCAGCTTGCCGACCAGCCGTTCGTCGGTGAGCGTGGGATAGGTCGAAAGCACCAGGATCGGGCCGGTGCCGGTGAAGATCAGATAGGCGCGGATCGCGGTCTTGGTGAGACTCGGGCTGGTCATCACACTCCTGCCTCCCTGCATGCGTGGGTGCCGGCAAGAGTAAATCACGCGGCGGCTCGCGGCGGAAGCCCCGCGCGGACGGTGTCCGCCGGCTGCCGGCCGATGCGGGGACACCGCGGCGAGAGAGGATCTGGTCATGGGCAGCGAGGAGCCGAGAGCAGACACGGCCGTGGTCCTGGTCCGGCCGCGGGAGGAGGGCAACGTCGGCGCGGCGGCCAGGGCGATGGCCAACATGGGGCTGCGGCGGCTGATCCTGGTCGAGCCGGCGGCGGCCCTGGGTCCCACCGCCAGAGCCTTCGCCGTCGGCGCGCGGGAGGTGCTGGAGGGTTGCTCGCGGGTGGGCAGCCTGCGGGAAGCGCTGGCGCCGTTCCCGCGGGTGGTCGGGACGACCTCGACCCGGGACCGCCGGCCGGCGGCGCCGCTGATCGGGCCGCGCGAGCTGCCGGGGCGGCTGGCGGCCGAGCCGCCGGGGACGCCGGTGGCGCTGGTCTTCGGTCCGGAGGTGGGGGGGCTGACCAACGACGAGCTGGCGTGCGCCAACCTGGTGGTCACCGTCCCCTGCGCGGCGGCGCAACCGACGCTCAACCTCGCCCAGGCCGTGCTGATCGTGGCCTACGAGCTGTATCAGGCGCGGCTGCAGGAGCCGCCCGCCCCTGCCGTCGCGGCGGCTGCCGCCACCAGCGCCGAGGTCGACGGGCTGTTCGATCAGCTGACGGCGGTGCTGCGCCGGATCGGCTTCGAGCGCGACACCAGCTTTCCGGGGGTCCTGCGTGACCTGCGCGCCGCCGCGGCGCGAGCCCGCCTGTCGCGCCGCGAGACCGACGTCCTGCGCGGCATCTGCCGGCGCGCCGCGCACGCCCTGCGGCTGACCGGGGACGTTACTTCTTGACCTCGTCCTCGAGCAGCCCCTTCACCTCGGCCTTGGAGAACCCGCGCGCCACCATCTGATAGGTGAGCGCCGCCATGCACCGGCGGGCGACCTTGCGCACGCTCGACGGGTGATAGCCCATCTTCTCCGCCACTTCGGCCGGGTCGTAGCCGAGGCCGTAGCGCAGCCGCAACAGCTTGCGGCAGCGCGGCGGCAGGTCTTCCATGAGGTCGTTGAGGTCCCAGAGCAGCTCGGCGCGCTCCTGAGGAGCCGCCACCGGCTCGGTCAGCAGCTCGAGGATCACCGTGTCGACCGAGTTGTAGAGGCTGTTGCGGCGCTTGCGCCAGTAGACGACGCAGCGGTTGCGCAGCGTGACGACGATCCAGGCGTCGGGATCCTGGATCTCCTGCCACTTCTGGATGGTGGCGACCAGCGCCTCCTGCACCAGGTCCTCGGCGTCGTGCGCCGGCACCCGGAAGCGGCTCAGCACCTGCTTGAGACGCGGCCGCAGCCGGCGCAGGACCAGGTCCAGCGGCTCCCGGTCGGGAGGCAATGCGGGTTGGTCGGAGACTGCCATGGTCGTCACGCTGTCGTTGGCGCTCAGCCGTTCCATCATAAACCCGCCCGGGGTTCTCTTACCACCCCAGACTGGTACCAAAGAACCAGTGGCCTGGACCAGACGGATCGGTAGCGTCTGGTTGCCCTCGCCGGCGGGGACTGCGCACGGGCCGTCAGCCGCGGGGGAGGCGGCCCCCCGGCGGTGCCGGCGGCGGCGGCGGCGTCTGGCCGTGCGGGACCTTGGGTGACCTGATAGACTCCCGCCCCGCATGACGCCAACCGTCGACACCCGCGCGCTGGTCGCCCAGAGCCTCCGCCTGAAGCCGATCATCGGGGTCGTTCGCACGACCTCGACGGACGAGGCCGCCCGCCAGGCGCGGGCGCTGATCAAGGCCGGTCTCGAGCTGATCGAGGTCACCTTCACCGTGCCCGGCGCCGCCGGTCTGGCGCGTCAGCTGATCGCGGAGCGCGGCGCCGCCGGCCCGCCGTGGATCGGCATCGGCACCGTCACCACCGCCGTCCGTGCCGGCGAGGCGCTCGCCGCCGGCGCCGAGTTCCTGGTCAGCCCCAACGTCAACGCGGCGGTGGCGGCGGCGGCGCGGGCGGCAGACCGCTTCCTGGTGCTGGGCGCCCTCACCCCCACCGAGATCGTGGCGGCCCACGAGCTGGGCGCCGACCTGGTGAAGGTCTATCCCCTGCCGCCGGTCGGCGGTCCCGCCTACCTGGCCACCGTGCGTCAGCCGCTCGGCGACATCCCGATGCTGGCGGCCGGGGGCTTCGGCATCGGCGACATCCCGGCCTATTTGCAGGCCGGGGCCTCCGCCTTCGGCATCGGCTTCCCGCTGCTGGCGGGACGCCTGGACGCGCCGCCGACGGTGATCCGCGAGCACGTCGCGCGCGGCCTGCGGCTGGCGCTGGCCGCCGCCTCCCTCTCCGAACCCACTACCGGCGGCGAGGACGCTGCCGGCGAGGAGCGCCCATGAACTCGGCCGCCGCGCCCGCGCGCCAGGTGGTCTTCGACGCGACCCCCGAGATCTTCGCCACCGACACCGCCGGGGCGTTCAGCTACCCGCTGCTGGTGGCCGGCAAGGCTTTCCTTTCGACCGGCACCTATGACGAGGTGCGCTTCGTGTTCTCGATCTGGCATCCCTCCGGCCAGCGCACCATCGACCTCGATCGCGCCTACGTCGAGCTGCGCGCCTCCTTCGATCCCGAGGAGGACCACTGGACCAAGATCGCCGAGATCGAGCCGGTGGTGCCGCCCTACGCCGGCGGCGAGAGCTTCGACGGCTGGATCGTGCTGCCGATCCTCGGCTCGTCGACCGCCTTCGCGCTGGTGGGCAGCGGCTTCGAGCCGCGCGCGCGGCTGCAGATCCGCGCCAGCGCGTATTTTGTAGCCTGACCGGTGACCCACCTCGAGCTGATCTCCCGCCTGGCACAGCCGCTCGCCGACGGCGAGGGCAAGATCGTGCTGCTGGTGCTCGACGGCCTGGGCGACATCCGCACCGCGACGCAGCCGCTGACGCCGCTCGAGCACGC
>Ga0070733_10000519_pt1 | contig 31038 bp, 25 predicted proteins | sample Coa_R1_9_FD_66450 | JGI IMG/M metagenome (GOLD analysis project Ga0070733, IMG submission 66450) | Surface soil microbial communities from Centralia Pennsylvania, which are recovering from an underground coalmine fire - Coalmine... | ecosystem: Environmental > Terrestrial > Soil > Unclassified ...
CCCGAACGATCCGACCAAGTTGCGTGGTGAGGAAAACGATCTTGAGGTCTTCTTCGGCGATCCAGAATTCAAGCAGGTTCTCGATCCAACTCAGCCCTAAAGGCGGCGTTGGAATTGGGCTCCGGCCAAGTCTCACGGAGGTGATCTCACATGACAGAGCAAGGAGAGTCAGGGTTCGAAAAGGATGCTCCAGAGTTGTTGAACAATCTGGAAGGGAGGACGAAGGCCCTACAGGATTACGACTATCTGGCAACGGTGGTCGACAAGGGTATCGCAGAAGCTGAGAGTCTTCTGCACGCGGGAAAGACAGCGGACGCCGAACAAAAATATTTGCAGACGAAAGCGCTCGTTGATCGCGCCGAGGCAAGCATCAAAGCGGAACCTCTCGCTTGGAGGCTTCTGTGGATAGAGATGTCATACCTGCTTGTGCTTTTGTCCACCGGCTATGTCGCGCATCAGTGGCCTCACTATTGGTTGTGGAAGGAGTTCCTCACGCTACACGCCGGTGCCGCCTGGTTCGGAGCGCTTGGCGGCGTGTCTATCGGACTCTATGGCATTTACGGCCACGTTCAAGCTCGGGATTTCGATCCGAAGTACCAGCTTTGGTACATCTGCCGATCGTCGGGGCAATCTTCGGATGGTTTGTTTGCCTAGTCTATTTCGTCGGCTTTATCGCGGTTCAGGGAACCAGTGTCGACGTAAAAAACCGTTTCGTCCTCTACGCAATAGCATTTCTGGCGGAGTTCAGTGAAAGGTTCACAATCAAAATTATCGACCGCCTAATGCAAGTGTTAACGACGTGGGAGGAACCGGCTACTGCTACGAGTGCCTCGCCGCAATCCAAGTGATGTTGGCGGGCCGTCTGGTCGAAAGACTCGGAGCCCCTAGGTGAACGCCGATCAAGGTTGCGTCCACGACAGTCGCTCTGAGTTGAGGATTTCATATTTTAGATTTTTCGATGCCGAGAAGCTGTGGAGGCGGAGGAATAGTGATATGAGTGAGACAGCGTTCGTGAACTGGATCGTCAAGAGCCCAAGAAGGGTTGGAGGACTTTTTGTCTCCATACTTTATGTCCTCGTCGTTGCAGGGCAAAACCTTTCCCACGCAATTCCGGCGCTTAAGGATTTAAATACCCACAAGACGTTTTATAGCGCGGTGCCGAGTGCTCTTCAGTGCTTGGCGTTGCTACCACCGCTATGGCAGTGCGCCAGGATTGCTCCCCCGGAGAGCCTACGCGCGGGTCATCCGGTAGCGATAGAAGCATGCCGGCAGTTCGCGAAATGTCTAACTGCGCTCATTGCTACCTGGATCCTGTTTTATTTCCTAATTTTTCTTTCCCAAGTAAACGTGATGCATGGCCAAGAGCCTTGGGTCGATTTTCTTAATAACCTACAGGCTACCTTTCTTTTCGCATGCTATTGGACCTTAACTGCGATCACCGTTTCAGAAAAAGACGAGCATGGATCGATCTCGCTATCGCTTGTTCTGAACTTTTCTCTTTGGTTTGTTCTTGTCTTTCATCTTGCAGACCTATTTCTGTCCCGCTCGGGTTCTACCTCCACAAGGTTCTGGTTTCAACTGCTTAGCGGTTTGGCGGTGGGAGTTTGCATGGGCCTGTTAGTCGGTTGTCTTGAAAGCGAGTATCTGAATGCAGCTGGCACACGCATCCTAACGGCGTGCTTATATAGCTACGCCGTGCTGCAACTCGCCTATCTCGGTTTCAATCCGCCTGTCGGTTCCAGTCCATCACCTGTCGAGCGATTCCTTGAAGAGTTCGCGACCATCACTTCGCTCCCATTGAAACTATTACTGATCGCCTTTTGCTATTGGGCCGTGCAGGACGGCCGCCTCGCATTTTATATGGAGAGAACTCGAGCATTGATTAGAGATGTGCCAGACCAATGGAAGCATTTCTCCTCCATTTAGCAGTCAAAGTGGCCGTTTTGGTTGGTTTTTCGACGGCGTTTGGTCGTCTTGGCTACGGCCGCGGGGGGTTCGGGTGAAGGGGTGGTCCAGCCGTGCTGTCGGCCTCAAGGCATCCAACAACGCACCTCACGTCATAACTCGGGGGTACTGTTACCGTCCACAAATTGCTTGACACTGTAAATAGCTGGGGAGTAGGCTCCGCGCGTTCGCTTCGGACTAGTGCCCCGCACGTCCGTTCGAGGCGGAGTCCCCTCGGTAGGTCGGCCCCTTCGGAAAACAAAAGAGAGAAAGGTTCTTCGTCAACTATATCGCTCGGCCCTTTGGACGAGCCGAATTTTTTGGTTCTTGTCGGCTGAATTCGATCTGTGCCGCGGAAAAATTCGAGAAACGCGGAGGCGAAGACGATGAGCCCAACGCCCCACACCAGGTTCCTGAGTTACGGCGTCTGCCTTGCAGTGATCCTTGTGTTAGCCCTGTCAACCGAAGCCCAGACCGTTTACACAAGTCAGGCGAGTTTCACGGCCGCCACAAGTGGGATTACGATTACGACCATTGAGTTCGAGGGAATGGCACCAAATGGGTATCTCTTCGAGGCAACGGGAGGCCTTTCGATCTCGGGCGTGACATTTAGGATCGACCGGACGCAGTCCAACGGGAACCTTTTTGGTATTGGACAAAACTACTACTACGCTGGCGATTCGGTGCTTTCGAGCCAAGAGTCTACAAGCACCAATAACAATCTCGTTGTTACGTTGCCAGGATCTACAACGGCCGTCGGTTTTGAGATCGCAGACTTCCACCAAGCTTCCATTTCGGTTGTGTTGAGCGACGGGAGCAGCTTCTCTATCTCGCCACCAGCCTTTCCAGGTTTTACATTTTGGGGGGTTGTGAGCACAACACCGATCAGCTCACTTCGATTAACGGTTCCGCCCACGGATATTATCAACCTGGATAACTTTCAATTCGGGCCACCGGGCATCCCAGCTGGAATTGGAAACCAAAATTCCGGATTATCTTCCTCTCCGACCGGAGCCGGCGACAATCTCGGCCAACAGGCAACAACCAGCGAGCCAGTCAGCACCGCTAGCGGAAACTACTATTACACGCATTCGGATTTCACGATCCCGGGCCGAGGGCTGCCTCTGATTTTCGCGCGCGCGTACAACACGCTCGACAACTATTCGGGACCGCTCGGAGCGAATTGGACGCATAGCTACAACGTCGTGCTCAGTCAGCCCGCAACCGGCGTCGTCGTTATTAAATGGGGAGACGGGCACGGCGAGATGTTCACGCTCAGCGGGTCAACCTACGTACCGCAAGCCGACGTTTTTAATACGCTCGTGCAAAACGGCGACGGCACGTTCACGCTCACGCGCAAGGATCAAACTGGATTCAATTTTGCGCCCAACGGAAGCCTCACGAGCATCCGCGACAAGAACGGGAACGCGATCACGCTGACCTACACTTCGGGAAACCTCACGCAGATCACGGACACGGTCGGGCGCGCTTTGAAGCTTTCGTACGATGGAAGCAACCGGATCACACAGATCACGGACTCGATTGGTCGAACGGTTTCCTTCGAGTATGACGCGAGCGACAACCTCGTGAAGGCGACGGACCAAGCGGGGGGCGCCACGACGTTCGCGTACGACGCGAATCACCGGGTGGCGTCTATCACACAGCCGAATGGGCAGGTTCTTTTGCAAAACACACTCGACTCCTCCGGTAGGGTGGTTGCGCAAACCGGCGGACGGGGATTCAGCAGCACTCTCGCGTACGACACGCCTGGGCCGAATGAAACCACGATCACGGACGCCCGAGGAAACAAGACCATTCACACCTATGACGGCTTGTTGCGCATCATGCAGATCACGGATGCGGCGGGGGGAACAACGTCCTTTACCTACGACGCAAACAACGACCGTACGGGCGTCGCGAATCAGGATGGCAAGACCACGAATTTCGCCTACGATTCTCTCGGAAATGTCACGGGCATCAGCGACCCACTCGGAGGCTCAAGTTCGTTCACCTACGACACGAAGAATGACCTCCTCGCGGCCACAAATGCCAATGGGCACACGACGAATTTCACCTACGACGGCAATGGGAACCTGACGAAGATCCAGGATGCGCTCGGGGATCAGACGAAATTCGTTTACGACGGACGCGGTGAGCTCACGTCGAAAACGGACGCGCGAGGCGACACCACAAACTACGCCTATGATGCATCCGGGAACCTCACGAAGATCACAGATGCTCTCGGACACAGCACGAACTTGGCCTATGACGGCATCGGACGGTTGAGTTCGATTATCGATCCGAACGGACACGCGGCGAGCGCGAGCTACGACGTGCTCAGCCGTTTGGTGAAAATCGCTGATCCGCTCGGCGACAAGACGCAGTTCTTCTACGATCCGGTTGGGAATCTTCTGAAAGTTACGGATGCGGACGGACATTCGACTTCCTACGCGTACGATGCGACGAACGATCTTGTGAGCATCACGGACGCCTTGGGACACGTCACGAAATACGCCTACGATCCAGTGAACAACCGCACATCGTTCACGAATGCGCTTGGCAACATCACGTCCTACGCCTACGACGCCGTGAATCGGCTCTCGACCATCACCGATCCGCTATCGTTCACGACTTCATATTCGTACGATCCCGCGGGGAACGTCACCTCCACGACGGACGCGAAGAGCCAAACTAACAAGTTCACGTACGATGCGCTAAATCGGCTCGCCGGCATCTCCTATGCCGACGGAAGGAGCGTGTCGTACTCCTACGATCAGGACGGCAACCGCACGAGCATGGGAGATGCGCACGGGACGATGACCTACGGCTACGACGCGCTCGACCGGCTCGTCGCGGTGACACAGCCCGGCGGAAAAACGGCGACGTACGGCTACGATGCCGTTGGAAATCGGAAATCGCTCGGTTATCCGGACGGGAAAATCGTCAACTACTCCTATGATCCGGCGAACCGCTTGAGCGCCGTGACTGATTGGCTCGGAAGAGTCACGAACTACGCCTACGATCCGTCGGGCAACCTAACCAGAACGGCGTATCCCAATGGCACCACGGCGACGTTCAGCTACGACCCGGCGAATCGGCTGACAAGAATCGTGAATGCACTCAAGAACCTTCGCCCCGTAGTCCTCGGTTACAGGCTCGATGCCGTCGGGAACCGCACGTCATTCAGTGTGGACGGCATTGCCACGCGCTTCTCTTACGATGCGCTCAATGAACTCACGGGCGCCCAGCTCGGCCCGATCAGGAGCGCGTGGACGTACGATGCCGCCGGGAACAGGACGTCCGAAACGGGTCCTGGTTTCTCGCCGGTCGCATCCACGTACAATTCCGACGATCGACTACTCAATTCCGGGGAAACGACGTTCGCCTACGACGCAGACGGAAATCAGATATTGAAGCAGCCGACGCACGGCCCGGCGACCACGTACGAGTACGACGCGGCAAACCGATTGATCGCGGCGACCGTCGGGACAACAACGAGTACCTTCGATTATGACGGCGACGGAAATCGAATCAGCCAGTCGGTCGCGACCGGCACGTACGACTACTGGAACGATGTGACGACAGCGTTGCCGGTCGTGCTTCAGGAATCCGGTCCGGACGGCAACATCAGCTATGCGTACGGCCTCGGGCTGATTTCGGAATCGGGGCCCAAGTTCGACTACTTCTACCACTATGACGGGCTCGGGAGCGTCGTGACGCTCAGCAATGCTATGGGGAGGCCTGCCGCAGCGTATCTTTACGACCCTTGGGGAAACCCGCTGCTCGCGATTCCTGATAGCGTTGGCACGCGAAACAAATTCCGGTTCACCGGCGAGGCGCTCGATCCAAGGACGGGGCTCTATTACTTGAGGGCGAGGTATTATGACCCTGGTGTCGGCCGGCTTCTTAGCCGTGACCCGTTAGCTGGAATCATACGTCAACCACAGACGACGAATCGTTATGTCTACGCGATGTCGAATCCAGTTCGCTATAGTGACCCGAGCGGTTTTCTATCCATTACGAGTGTATTCCAGTTTTTCGTCGATTTGGTGGGCCTGGAGCCGGCGGCGGACAAGTCCTACCAAGAACATCAACAGCTAAGCCAAGACTGTGGATATACGGGTTCTGGCAATCTGGAGAACTGCACGCCGCAGCTGCAGCAGAACGCCCAAGCTGCTCAAAACCAGGCAGTCCAAAAGGTGGGCGAGTTCACTGTGTCCCAAGGTAAAACAATCTACGAAGGCATTCCTGTGGTGGATGATTTGATATGGATTTGGAATCACGTTCACGACTTGGTGTCGGTTCCTGTTGCGTATGCGCAAGAGACACCATCGGCTCCGACATCACCGACTAACTCTGCAGTGCCCACTTCGAATTCAAGCGATCCCTTAGCTAGCTGGTTCGTATCTCTTTCAGGGTGGTTCACATCCCTTCTAAACCAGCCAGCTAACACCAGTAAATAGGTCGATTGCTAGAGCACTTGGTTGGTGCGGGTCTCAAAGCTCTTGGATCGAGGAGATGATGAAGCCGACCTCGTCCGGCGATGCAGATGTCGTAATCAGGCTCCCCCGGTCTTGAGAATCGAATAGGAAGACATAGGCCTGATGCTTGACGGGCCAATCAGTGAACTCGAATACTCGGTACGTTGGCGTCGAGAATCTGTAAATTGCTTGTGTGCTTGAATCATAGAAAAGGGTCAACTTTATAGGGAGTAGCATCGACTGTGCCAAGAGGCTGTCAGATGGGGTGCTGGAAGCCCCCCCATGAAAACCGCTGTCGACTACTAGATTAAAAAACAATGTATCCGATTGGAGGTTATGAGCTCCAAAGAGACAATCGAATTTCGCTCGGTCGCTTGGGGTTTTCAATGAGTTGACAAACTCCTGCCGGATCCCCTGATCTGGGTATGGATTGACTAGCATAAGAAAGTTGCCGTCTGAAACCCTGATTTGTGTACCCACGCCTTGACGCGACTGAATTGTTGTGGAGCCCGGCCACGGCAGTGTCAGCTTTATTCCTTCATAAGCAAATCCTTGGGAACTCGTCGGGTGAAAAGAACCGGTACTTTTATCGGTTGGGACTAAGCCCAGGAATGGGTATCTTGCAAGCTCCTCCTGAATCGTGGGAACTACAAATTGCGCAGCCCGCGCGTCGATGCCGCAGGTGGACGAGGCGGGAGCCGGCATGGGCGAAGGCGGTACAACGGCGACAGACGGCGGCACTGATCGGCGGTGACTGAAGTAATAGATTCCCCCTGCCAGAACGACGGCTGCGGCAGCAGCGAGAATGATTACCGTTGTTGCGAAACCTTTCTCGCCTGAGTGTGCTTCTGTTGGTTCTTCGGCCATACCTTAACAGTAGGATGTCTGCGACGGTTGTCAAAACGGGTCGTATGGATGGGCGTCGAGCCTAATCACGAAACCCGTATGCCTCCCCTTCCTCGAAATCCTTTGGCGCGAGAAAAATCCTTTCGAGGATCGCGGTATTCCGATCCTGCTTGCTGCCCGAAAGAGTAGTATTAGCCGCAACGGTGTTGAGGAGTGTGCACCATGAATCAGAAACTATTTTCACTCGTGGCGGGCCTGATTTTTCTCGTGGTCGCGGTGCTGCACACCTTGCGGCTCGTCTTCTCGTGGCACGTCACTCTCGTGGGCTGGACCGTGCCGATATGGGTGAGCTGGATCGCGTTGCTCGTTTCGGGATTCCTGGCCTACGAAGGCCTCGGACTCTCAAGGCGGCCTTAGCCCAGATAAACTGCGCTTCCCGAAAGTCGCCGCCGGGATTGGCAATCACTAATCCCGAAATCCGTACAGAACCTCCTCGAAATCCTTCGGGTGATCGGGAGAGTTGCAATCGATCACTCGATGCTCGTAGAAGGGTACTTGTGTTTGAGGATCAGGAGCCTTATCGATGCCAAACGAAGGTGATGTGAGGGACTGTAGGTACTGCAAGGAAGAGGGTTACAGGGGCACTCAAAAGTTTCACGCGAATCGAGTGCTGCCTGGAGAGCATGAGGGCCTGGCTAAATGGGGCCAGCTAATGAAGACTGGTCCCATATGGGTTTGCGACAGAGACTCGGACCACGATGAAGTGAGCTAGTCCCGGAATCCATACCGCACACTTTCCCCCAAGTCCTTCGGCGTAAAGAAGATTTTGTCGAGGATTTTTCCCGGCCCGTCGGTTGAAATCTGACCAAGATCAGTGAACCAGATCTCTGCTTCCGGACGTACACCTTCGAGTACACGTCCCAAGGGAAGTTCGTGCTTGCGAGTTGTTCAGGCGGCCGCGCGCTTTCCCCTGGATTGCGCCTCTTTTGCTTCAAACTTTTCCGCCTTGTCCCTAAGCATCCGGAGTTCGCGTTCGATACCGTCAAATTCCGCCATAGGCTCCGTCACCTCCGTATTGCGCTTCCAGCGCTCTTTCGCTCCGCCGGGTTCTGGCCCGATCAGCGCGTGGGACATCCGAACGAGGTATCGCACGCCAAGTCCTGGGAGCGTGAGTAGCCGAACTATATTGGTATTCACCTTACCCCACGCCTTCAGCGCGTCCGGATCTTCCTCGGCGAGGCGCTTTAATCTCTCCACTTCCGCCAGGGCATCCTCGTAATCCTTCGCGGTTGGCTCATGATCCTGGCGCATATCCATTCCTTCCACTTTCCCACTCCGAGGAGAAATGCGAGCCTTTGCCCGCAGCATATTCGCTTCCTCGTGAGCCGACTCCTCGTCCATCGAGGGGAACTTTTCAACAGACATGTATTGGAAAATGTTATTTGAACGACTTTTCTTCATGTTAGCAGGCAGACATAAGCTTGCAAGGCTTTGCCAAGTCTAGAAAGGGAGATGCAGACTTCAGTTGAAAAATCAATCGAGAAGGACCGTGAAACGCTTCGGAAACGCCATAAGGGGCAAGGTTTAGTTTATATACGTGATTCGGACGAACCCTTCGAACGCTCAATTCGAAGAGGCGCAGGACCGATTGCGGTGGATTGTGCCGCGACCGGTAACTGCTGAGACGGCTTTGGTGCTGATTGCCGAGCCTTTTCCAATTCTCGCGTTATGAGCCTATCAGCGAAGCCGCCCCTCACGACCCCGAGCGTATCGTCGCTTAGATTGAATCCGAGACCCCGAAGAACCGTCGTATTCGTTTCGATGGCGCCTAGGAGATCGAGGACACGATCTTTCGCAACGATAATCGCGCGGGCGAGCGCGTTGGCACCGGTTCGCTCGTAGACTCCCTCCACGATGGATTTTTCCGACATTGTGATGGGCTTCCCATCAGAGCGCATCGCTTCACTGAATGTGACAATCACCGGCGATGCGTGCTCTACGGGGTTGAGTTTGAATGTTTGATCCATAATGTGTGTATGCTGCTCTTCCTCACCCCTTACCGCGCCGTGACGCTGCTCCCTCGCACGCGAGTCCAGCGAGCGTCACAATCGGAATGTACAGCACCGGAACGGCGGCCAGCAAACCGCATGATACGCAGGAAACGCACCGCGGAACAGAGTCAGACGCTTCGGAACGAATAGGACATCGTCTCGAAATCGCGCGGCGTCTTGAAAATCTCCCCGCCGATATCCGACTTGTAGAGGTCTTCGGTCGTTAGCCAGAACATCCGGTGGGCGTGCTTAAGGGCGAGAGCCTTCAAGAGATTGGCCCGCCGTTCCTGATTGCGTTGAATCACGATGACTCTGAATTTCCTGAAATTTGCCCAATCCGTTTCGCAGACGTTGGAGTCGAAGTATGCATAATATCTGCCGAGAGTCCGCATTATTTTAGATTCGCCGTTCTTCCATCCGCCTGGTTTCGTCTTCTCCATTTCGAGGAAATACCATAGGGTGCCTGTCGGGGTCGTGATCCCAAAGCAAGCATCGGGATTCACGCCGCATCTCAGGTCCCTTTGCTGCCAGTAAAGCCCCCAGCGGTGCTCGTCACACAATGCCTTCAGGCGAAGGTGGAATACTGAAATCTCGTATTCATGAGGGAGCAGCGTGTCGGAGTTGGGTTTGAAGATCTTCGTCGCTGCTGTCGTATAGCCCAGTGCTTCTACCTTCTGAACTCCTTTCAAACTAAGCCCGTGGATGCTGGGCAAGTTGCCGCGTTTTCTCACTCGCGTCGTAAGTAATCGCCAATCGGTGAGCCCTTCTTGTTCGAGCAGGTCGAGGGTTCGGTTTACGGTGCGGATATTTTCGGGGTTGTCGTATAGGAGAACCGCGAAGTCTTTCGCGGATAAACAAAAGAATTCAGCGATGGCCCGCAGAACTTTGAGCTTCGTCTCGGTGTCGCGGAATTGGCTTTCGCTCGCCTTGCATCGGTTGGATGTCATCTGAGCAAGTATCTTCAGATGATAACTTCCCTTCGGCCTTGCTGAAGCCGTAATCCCGTAACGTACGATTCTTTATGTATTCAGCGATTCTAGCGTTTGTCTGCGTGAGTCGTCGGGGCGGCGGAGGAGTCCTGATGAAACAGGCTGTTCCGTCGGCAGCGCGATACAGGGCCTTGCCTCTTGGAAGTCTGGTGAGCTGGTCCGTATCGAACGGGATCGGTTTACGAACCCATCCCATCTCGTCCGTGTCGCGGTTTCGTTTCCAAATCCATTCATCGACCATTGAAGGTATTTCGCCTTTGAAGAGAGCCGCATCGGCTGGTTGAAGGCGGAATATGACGTACGTCGAAACATTACCGAATATCGAGTGCCGGATCGGAGCGTCAATCTGATTGACGTATTGGTTCGCGAGCATCAGACAAAGCCCGAGTCCTCCGGCGAGCGACAGCATCTTGTCGAAGTCGGACGTTTGGTATTCCTGGAATTCGTCGCAGTAGAGATAAAATCGAATGATCTTGTCCTTCTTAAGTGCCGCACGTCTGTATATCGCCTGCCGAATTTTAGAGAGAATGAGCGCGGCATACATCGTTTGGATTTCATCGGGTGGTCCGGCTTTGATGAGCAGCACTTTTCGTCGTTCGATAATGTCCGCAATGCGAATGCGAGGGTTCGGGTCGCCGAACACCTTGCGCAGACTCTGCGAGCGAACAAACGTGGTCATTCGAGAAATGATTCGTTTGCGATCCGCGTCGGGGGGCATATCTTTTTCCCATCGCCTTATCAGATCGGGATCGGTAAGGAATTTCCTGATCTCGTCCCGGCGTGTCTCATTTCCGAAAAAGTCATGGATATCCAGGAACGTTGCCTTGCGATCCGTCGGCACGTTGGGATTTTCGTTGAAGTTGAAAAGTGTATAGAGGACGTCCGTAAGATTCGAACCGAGCACGGGGATATGCTGCGTTTCGACTGTCTTGAGGAGAAGGAATTTCAGCTCCCCGATGAGCTTCTCCTTTTCACGCTCGCTGTCGTAGCTCATGAAATCGAGCGGAATGGGCGTATCAATGTCGAGATAAAGGACGTCATTGAGTCTGTGTTTCGGAATGAAGGGAAGAATGAGGTCGTTGAACAGGTTTCCTTTGCCATCGATCACGCATACGCCGCTCTTATGGGCTATATCGTCCAAAGCGCAGTGGTGGATGAACGTCGACTTGCCATGCCGGGTTTTGCCGGCGACGTAAACGTGCTGATCTCGGACGCCGTACGGTATCCGAACGAATTCACTCGGATTTGGTGCCGATGTTGAGGTCATAGGGAGGGAACTCCTCATTTTCATTATCGTTTTTGCTTTTACGCTGCACGCTTCGGATGGTAATGCCTAGATCGGCTTCGAGGGGCTTCAGATCCACGTCCGGATGCGCCGCGAGAATTTGCCGAAGCTTGTTCTCGATATCGTCATTCGATTGGGAGGGGTCGTTCGAGATATAGGAAAGCGCGATGCCTTCGGCGGCAAAAACCCGTGGCCGCACCGTGACATTCTTGCGTTCAAAGCCAACGACTTCTATGTGCAGCGAGGACGCGTATGGGGCGAGGTCGACATACGGCTCAACGTCCAGAATTCGGGAGATCTCCTTGTCGGTCTTCGCAAAGTCTGCCCCGGAAGGAAACGCCACGAGAAATTCCTTCGAGAAGCGATACCGAACTATTCCGTACGGAGTGACAAGGATGTGCGGTGCTCTCGCACCCTCGTCGACTCCCTTGAAAAAATCTCCGCCGACTTTCGCTTGGTGTTCCCAGAAGGTACGGGGAGTTCCACCGTTCTTGACGTACGCACGGGCTTCTCGATCTTTCTTGGTTGAATATATAACCAGCCAAAGCAGGAATCCCAAAAAAACGACGAACCCGACTAGGATCGCTTCCAGTTGAAGAGCACTTAAATTCTGGCTCATTTCGGCAGCCTCGCTCCGAACGAGAGCGTACGTCCTGCGATCACGTTGCTGAACGAAGTTTCATGGAAACTGAGTGAAGCATACAAGCCCGTCGATCGAATTGAGAACAGGCGGCATCCTCGAAAACCCGCAAGTCGCCTGCGGTCTGGGCGATCCCTCGATTTCGCGGAACGCTCCTCGCAATATGTTGCGGTACTTATAATGGACATTTACCGGTACGCTCCCACGGGTGACGCTTTTGCAGGGGCTGACGAGGGAAATCGCGCGTCTGATCGGGGCTTCGGCCACGCGTTCCCCTATTGCTCTTCGATCGCGACGTCGTGGTATTGAACATCAATGTAACTACCAAACCTCCGAACGACCTTGATTTCGAGAAGGGCTACTCGTGTCCCACTAACGGCGGGGAAAACGACGCTACCAAGAATAGGGACGTTGGATGGCAGGTTAGCTTTTGCGTTGTCTTGATTGATGCTGTCGCCGAGAGAGCCGCTAGAGGCCACGTATTCATTCCCTTGGTCGTCGACTAGGCGGCTAGCCTCCCAGGCCATGAGCTCGTGCGGAGACGCCCCTAGTATTTCAGCGTCGATAGCCGGTCCTGTATTGGTCACCCGGAAGAAGCAATGCACGCGATCTGTGCTCCTGATGCACGGAGTGACATCGAAGACGAACTCTCCTTCTGTTTCCCGCACACTCAGCTTCCAGTTCGGACGAAGGGGTTTGGGTGGTGGTGGCATCTCGGAGTCCGAGGCGATGGGTTGAGCAGGCGGGGCGGTGAGCTTGGGAACCGGCGCATTGTTCGTCGGTTGGCGGTGCGCAACACGTGCTGATTCGGAGGACGGTTCGGGCGACGTCTGAACGGTCCTTGCTCCGGAGGATGGTTCGGCGGACGTGCGAGCACCCGTCGCCGTTTGGATCTCGTTCACTTCCCCGAACGTCTTCTCCACGGAATTCAATGCCTTGTTCCTGCCGCCGAGAAGGAAGACGATCGTGATCGCGACCACTAAGAATGCGAAGATTCTGACTAACCAGCGGGCAATGCCCCCCACTCGCAGGAAAAAGATGGCGAGCGCGGTAAGAAGCAGAAGTGGGATCAGGCCGGCATCTTTCGAAACAGGTATCGTGCTGAAGTAAACGCCGATCGATAATTCAACTCCGATCGCAGCGGCGAGCCAAAGGAGTCCCCGCCTGGCGGCAGGCTTTTGCAAAATGATGGCGAGCGCGAAGGGAGCGCCAACGAGCAAGAAGAAGATCGCGACGAGTGGAACGAGATCAACGATAGGAACAATGGTTTGTGCAACATGTGGAGCGAAGAGTATGGCTGCGACAATAACCGCGAGTGGCCAGAATAATGCCGTGAAAAGCGCGATGCGCAGGAGCAGGTTGGCATTCTGATAGAACGCCAATAGTTCAGGGAGAGGGTCGGAACTCGTGGTGTTCGCTGGCCCCTGATTCATGCCCTAAGTCCTTTCGGCGAAGAACTAGGACGCGCGACGCCGCACTCAAACGAACGTTATTGAATATTCAGTACCCGTGGGACGCGCGTATAATACGCCTACCTCTACCCTTTTGGGTAGGGGTTACCAGCCCTGAGTCGGCTTGCCGAAGAGGACTGGCTTCTCATTCACTTCCCGCAAGGGAAGAGGAATTCACTTCGAGGGTATGAAATGAATTCCTTTGAGAAGATGTACTCAGCGAAGGAAGCGGCTGCGGTTCTTGGTGTCTCGGCCGATACGGTCTTGCGACTTATTCGGAGGGGGCACATTAAAGCGTGGAGGCTACCGGGTTCGAGAAACCGTCGGAAGCGCCAATACGAGGTCTGGCGGATTCCTGAAAACGAGTTGCTTCACTTTATGAAGCGCAACGCCGCGTGAGTACGGGGGGCGGGGCCTCGGCCCCGCCCCAGAAGTCGCTTCTCGTTCGCTCAGATACGCACAATTTAGGCGGATGGACGAAATCCCCGTGTTCCTGCTTTGACTGAGAAAAACATGTGGGTGACGATGCAACGCGGCGATGATTTCGATGACGAAAGGGAGTATGAGGCGGATCAGGAGGCCGCGGCCGACGAGTATTACGAACAAATAGGTGAGGAATGGGCTGAGAACCATCCCGAGTTGCTCGCCGAGCGGTTCTTCGCAGAGAACTACGAAGAGGCTGTCGAGCAGTTCACTTCGGAACGCCTCCAATCTTATTACCTAGAGCAGCCGGAGCTCGCGGTTCCCGCGCTCAACGCGCTTCGGTACGCGCAATCACTCATGCCTGCGTTCCATCAGGCAGCCTTGGTTTTCGCAGTGACAGCAACAGAACTAGCGGTCAAGGATGTCTTGCTCAAGCCGATCATCTCCGGTCTAGTGCACATAGAGGACCTTGCATCCCTCGTAGCCGACTTAACGACGAAACACTCCGGGATGGACCGATTTCAGAATTTACTGACCGAAATCCTGGCGCAATTCGGAGGAGTCGATTTGAAGGTATTCAAGAGGCCGGGAGCCACCAAGGGGTTATGGCAAGAAATGAATGACGTGCAGAAGGCAAGGAACGCGGTTGTTCACAGAGGACAAACAGTAGATGCTGATGTGGCCGTATTAAGCATCAACGTCGGCAACAGCCTTCTGAACGATATCTTTCCACAAGTTCTATCGAAATTGCGCCTGCATCTTCAGGAATCGCGCACGATCCAGCTGGCTCCGAAGAAAACATGATTGCGCGAGTCTCGCGGCGACCCAGCTTGAGTCGGTTGGCTGGTGGTCTGCAGTTGCGCGCTATTCGTCGAGCGCTCGCCTTCGGTCGATAACAAGACACCAAAGGCGACCAAGCCGAAGATTACGATCATGGCCGTGAGCAGTAGCTTGATGAAATCGTTTTTCTTTTCTTCCATTTCCGTTTTGTATATTTCTACAAAAACCGGCTTCGGGGTTGCCCGATACGCAGTCTTCTATTTCTTAATCATGCCGGGTAGGCGGATTTTGTCGAATCCACTGGTGTGAATGAGGGCTGAGGACGCAAAGCGGGCCCCGGATTTCGGCGGGGCCGGTCTCGGATTTTGGCGCGGTTCTGGGACGCGGAAATGGGCCGGGTTTTGCGGCCGTGGGTTTGTTTTCGGAGGGGAAACATCAATTCGGCCAGTGCGCGAGTTATTGAAGATTTTAGCTGGAGTGCTAGTATATCCGCCGACTGCAACAGTCTTAACGGGAAGTTCCCGGAGATCTGAAGGTTGAGCTTCTTACATCGACTCGTTTGGCGTGTCCGTCTGCTGATCTTCCCCACCGCTCGGCTCGCTTTGCATCTTCCCTCCGAAGGTTGGGACCGCGATCATCAGTGGCGAGAATTCTCGCGTTCGGAACATCGAGTAGTCCGACAGGAAATCGAAAATTATTTGGCGAACCGCATCGGCGGAATGAGTTTTGACGTTCTTGAAAAAGGCGGCGAAGGCGAATGGCAAGGACACGCCGAAAAGAACACGGTCTTCTACCTAGATTTGGACTTCCGTCTTCCTGAGATCGAATGGTTTTCCCGCATGAAGAATGTCTGGGCCGGCAAAGACCGGTTCAACCAGGACCTGATCTACATTACCTTCCATCCGATTTGGATTCTGGAATGATAAGGACGCGGTGAGAAAAAAAACGGGGGCAGAGCCACCACGTTTAGCCAAGTCTTCGAAATTTGATGCCGGCCTGCTCGATCTTCGTCACTTGGTCCGAGGTGAAAACGAATACGTTCTTTCCGAGATATTTCCCCGTCCATCCGTTGTCCGACACTACTCCCCAAAGCTTGTCTTCTTCTTCTGGTATGGTCACTTCGATTCGTACGTGACTCGTGCCAACTGCTGGGTGTCGAACCGGCGTCGCCACGGCGGCCGTCTCCCTTCGGGGATCATGTATCATAAGCTGGTTCCCTCAACTTTCCAAGGCAAAACGTCTGTCATAGACAACGTTCCATCTCCGCGCTGGTTACGGAGAACGGCTACGTCTTGCGGCGCCTTGTTTGCCGGGCTTTTCGGTAAGCTAAACCTGCCAGGGCGGGTGGGCTATGATTTCGTGGTTGCGGCGTACCAAAGAAGCAACGGGCTCAGTCTATCCTCCTGCGAAGACCTCGTAAGTTTGATGCAATTGCAACTCCTCGCGCATCGGAAAATAAGCTTCCGAATGGAAATCGGTTGTCTCTTGTGCGGTGTTGGTGGCTCGAAACGTGGCGCAGAAACTGGCGTTTTGCGTTGCGAGGAGGCAACGGGCGAAATACAATCATGCTTCCGCACAAAATGAATCCCGATGGGAGTTTATGACTGATTCTGCAAAACCGAATAACCCTGCGGCACGGCTGTTGGCGATCCTGCAGGAGATGAAAACTACGAACGCGCAAAACATTGCCGCCGGTTTTGCCGCGGTTTTTGGAACCAATCCGAGCGATCTGGGAGAGATCTACCGCTGTCTAGGGCAAGTGGATAGGACCATCGACGAAGTAGCCGAGCGGCTTCGGCTTTGCGGCAACACAGATTTCGAGCAGGTCTATCAGACGACGGTGCCGCGCCTCAAAAGGGCTTTTTCCGTGACTCACTTCGGCCAGCAGTGGGAAGAATTCAAAAGGCAGACCATTTTCGACCAGGAGATCAAAGCGTTAGAGTTCTGTTCAGCCGCCCTCGCGAGACACTACGCCGACAAGGTGGTCGCGGCTGAAGAGCTCAAAGACCTGCTGAACAAGGTGAATACTCTCTATGGCGAAGTGTGGGATGCTCACATCGACGAACGTCTGAAGACGATCATTCTAGAAGAGCTCGCAAACATCCGGAGAGCAATACACGATTACAAGATCAGGGGTGCTGAAGGCCTAAATGAATCCGTCGCGAGGGTAATGTTTATCATGGCGGCTGTTGAGAGGGTCGAGCCGCAAAATAGGAAGCTAATCGAAAAAGTTCGCGATTTGGCCGACGACATCATACGCATTGCCACGGTGGGCACCTTCCTCTACGAGCTTTATGAGAATCTCAAAAAATCCTTGCCGCACGCGGCATCCTGATTTCCCGCGTTCCAGATACGTTCCAGTTGCGACCAAATTTGCCGATTTTCCCGTTTTTGGCGTTTAATGTTTTCTGTAAGTTACGTGTTTTCAATACCCCGGAATATTTCAACTCCCCCCCGCCTCCATGATTACTAAGTAGTTTTACATCAGTTAGTTATAGTATGTCGCCAAGTTAAGACCGTTCCCATCGAGGTCCAGCTATCTTTTGGTACTGGAGGCGGGGGGATTGGAACCACCTCCATCCTTTAGTTGCGTCCCAACCTCTTGTTGAAACTTGTCGGCCCGTTTTGGAGGAGGCGTCTCCCTCGAGCCAAGAATCTTGCCGAAGTCTCGAAATCGATTCGCCTCAAGGATTGACGGTAGCTTCTGATACCCGGCCGTCTAAAATGAGGTACTATATGCGGCAATTCTGACTCTCATGCCTCCCACAGGCGTTATTTCTGCTCGCCGAAAGCGGCGCCTCCCGGCTCGCCGTCGAAGGCCCTCATCGGCTCGTGCGACCAGTCGCAGCGGTACTGTAGGGACTCTTCGTACCTCTTCGCATACCCTTCTGCTGTTGACCGTTTGTCTGCTGCTTGTTGTTCCGGCTGCCTCGGCTCAAACCACGTCCGTAATTGAAGGAACGGTCGCCGACCAACACGGCCTTGCAATTGTTGGAGCCGAGATTCATGTCCGTGCCGAAGGGCGTGGCGTCGACCTTACGGTTACCACCAATCGAGAGGGTAGCTATCGGGTTGTTGGATTGCCGGCCGGAACCTACACTATAACCGTTACCCACGAGGGATTCGCGACCAAGTCGTATGTGGGACTCTTGCTCACATTGAATCGTCAAATGCATCTAGACGTCACACTCGCGCTCAGTAGCATGCAGCAGAGTGTCGTCGTGGGAGCCGCTCCCACCCTTCTCGAGACAGCCGTATCTTCTACCGGGAATACTATCCTTCCACGTCAAATCGAAGCGATGCCCCTGAATGGCCGCAACTACTTAGACTTGCTGCAGCTCGTCCCCGGGGTGGCTCTCAACCGCAACTTCTCTCAGGGTGATGACAGCAGTTCGCCCATTCTCGGCGAGCGCGCGAACAACGCCTATGTGCTGATCGACGGCATGCCGAATCGTGACGAGGTGGACGGAGGTCCCGCAGGACAATTCAATCAGGATTCGATTCTCGAATTTCAGGTTCTCACCTCCGGCTATAAAGCGGAGTTCGGGCGCGGATCGGGCGGAATCGTTAATGTGGCCACCAAGAGCGGAGGAAGCGAATGGCATGGAGCGCTTTCGCTTTTCCATCGGAATTATCTGCTCGATACGCCCGACCTGCGGGATTCGGCCACCCCTTTTCTTCTCCGTTGGGATGCCAGCGCTGCCGGCGGAGGCCCGGTTTTGAAGGATCGCATATTCCTTTTTGGCGCGGCAGAAAGGATCAGAGAGAGCCGCCAGTCAAACTTTCAATTTCCAGGCGATTTTCCGCTTGCGCTCGAAGAGCAGGAACAAGCCATTAATAAACGCGGAGAGAATCATGAAAGCCGCGCATTTGCGAGATTGGACGAGTCGTTTGGGAGTCACCGGCTCACGGAAGAAATGAACCTGACCAATTCGCATTCCACGGACATGGGCGACCAGCCTTCTCTGCGTTCTGACCTCGATCAGCGCCGGCTCCTTGCAGGAATCCACGATACCCTGACGTTAGGTGATCTGGGCAGCCCCTACTTGATGAATCTCTATGTTCAATACCGCGGTGAACCATCGGTGATGCGGCCGGCCCATCTCGAATTGGGCTTGCCCTCGACGTTTGTAAATTTGTTCAGCGGTTTGGATACCGGCCAATTGTTCGGGGACGTGACGGAAGAAATCGTCGGCCCCGGCTATACTCCGTTGCGGCTTGCCGAAGAATACGTTTCCCTGGGAACAAACCTCTCAAAGGAGATCTCCCGACACACCGTCAAGTTTGGCTGGGATTATCAACGCGCGCGCGTCACGGGCACTGAATCCGACAACATCTTTGATTTGCTGTTTGCGACGGTGTCGGATTTTCAACAATACGGCCTCACGAATTCCGGAGTGCACGTCCGTTTCACGCAGCAGGGGAACACCCCACAGTCCAACGCCATCAGTCTGGTGAACGCCTATAACGGGCTGTTCGTGCAGGACGACTGGCGGGTCAAGAACACTCTGACGCTCAACCTTGGCATGCGGTGGGACTATGACACGGAATTCCCGAACAAGGCGAATTTTTCCCCGCGACTTGGTCTTTCCTGGTCGCCCGACACGCAAACCGTGCTAAGCGCAAGCTGGGGCGTTTTCTACGACCATTTTCGAATGGGAGTAGCCCGCGACGTCCCGGCATTTGGCGGCGCGGCCATCAGCGTTTTTCAGGACATCTCGTTCCCAAGGCTCTTTTACGGTGATCCGACTACGGCTCCGCTTTCCGGTGGTCTGTGCCTTTCTCCGGATCAGACCGATGCCCAAATCGCCGCCGCAGGCGCGACTTGCGCGGCCGATCCAAGCCAGCCGCTTTATGGAGTAGATCATCTCAATGGCTTGGTTGCGCCGGGCCATTCGCCGTTGCCCGCGAACACCGTCGTCACGCAAGACACCGTTGCATCCCTGACCGGTCTTACGCCGCAACAATTTGTTGACGCTGCCAACTCAGCCGTGAACCAGTCCGCCGGATTCTTTTACTGGGGACAAGCAGGAAATTTGTCGATCGCTTTCCTTGGCTCCCCGTCCTACCGTCCTCCGATTGCTGTTGACTCAAGATTCCGTACGCCGCATTCGGAGTCGTTGCACGTCGGCGTGCAACGGGAAGTTCACCACAGTCTCGCTGTCTATGCCGACTACTTCTACAAGGACATCCGCAACATCCTTGGCGTACGTTTGACGAACTTGGCCTTTGAAGCAAGACTGCCCGGGAACACAGGAGAAACCGTTCCGGGAACAGGCGATCAACCTATCAGCACCTACGGACCCTGGTTCAGCGGGTATTACGCGGCGTTGATTCTGGGTGTGCGGAAACAGGCGGCTCACGGCCTCAGTTTCGACGCGAACTACACGTACGCTCATGCCATAGACAATTTGTTGAGTGCGAGCCTATACAGCAACGTACAGACCGGGCTCGGCGTCCGGCTGACCGCATTCAACAGCACGACCGACAGTTTCGTTGGGGTTCCGCCGGTAGTTACCGACCCCTCGAGGGGACAAACTAACGTCAACGGCCCGTTCGTTGCCAGCAATGGCAACCCGGTACCGCAAGCCGGAAAGTTTTACTACGGGCCAAATCTCGACCGCGGCCCGTCCGACCTGGCGCTTACCCACACATTTTCTGCGAGCGTGCTCACAGACTTGCCGAGGGGATTTCAAATATCGGCAATTCTACGAGTGCAGAGCGGCTTTCACTACAGCACGTCGTTTTCCGAAAATCCGCCCGACGTGGATGGCGACGGAATTCCGGCATCCATCGATTACAAAATCGGAAGAAATCATTTTGTAGCGCCGCCATTCGCAAATCTGGACTTCCGCTTGGCCAAGAGGTTCCGGTTGACAGACCATCTCCAGGTGGAAGGGCTGATTGAATATTTCAACCTGCTCAATCGCGCCAACCCGTCACAAATCCAGACCGCACCCGCAGGACCCGTGGCCTTCGGAACCGTCACGCAATTTCTTTCAGGTCGCGAAGGCCAGGCGGGAATCAAGCTGGAATTCTAGCGTATCGGCTGGTTATCTGGTTCAGGCGGGAGGCCAATCTGACGTGCGAGTTTCTCGAACCGCGGATCGGAATGAAGCGGGTCCCACATCGGCTCAATGCGCAAGCCGGCCAGGTTGGGCATGCTTAGAATCCCGTTTGGGTCCTCTCCAATCCACTGCCACAACGAAGGATCAGTCTTATCAAGCTGAGGCAAGCGGGCAAAAGCCTGATCGAAGTCTCCGAGTTCGGCGTAGGTAGAGATATCGGCCCAGTGGAAGACCCACTCCGGACGTTTTTTTGCGCCACTAAGGTAAGCGTGCAAAGCGCCCTGGTAGCCACCGGCCATATAACCACGGCGAATCTCTTCCGCGAAGTCGTGAAATCCCATACAGGCGACGGCGCTGCGCAGTTCTTCGATCGACTCTTTGCGTTTGCCGGTTCGCGCATAGGCCACCATCAGCGCTTTATGAGCGATCGCATTTTCGGAGGTGTCACCCGGCGGGTTCGTGGCAAGAGCTCGGCGTTCGAGTTCAATCAGAGGGCCATACTCACGGCGAGAATACAGCGCCGCGCCAAGATGATCGTTCGCGGGGTCCAGTTCCTGCGCGCGATGGTACTCCTTAAGGCCTTCGTCTAACCTGCCCACGGCGTCGAGAAAGTACGCGTAACTCTGATGGGCCGGTGCGTAGCTTGGGTTGACTTCCATTGCCCGCAAGAACTCCTTCTCGGCGCCTTGCCAGTTCAAATCACGACTCAGCAGCACTGTGCCCACTTCGACATGCGCCTCGGCCAGGGTTTCGTCTAGCTCTAGCGCTTTTCGCGCCTCAACCTCCACGTCATCGGGGTCGCTCGGATCAGCGACGCCCAAATAAGCGGGAGCATAATTCGGGTCCGCCGTGATTGCTTCCCGATAATATTCGGCGGCTCGACGCCGATGCTCCTCAGCAGTAGACCCCATGTTTTGGTGATTGGTAAGGTCGTCGGCGAGATGCGTTTCGTGCAAACCAAGAAGGTAGGCTTCGTGGGCTTGCAGGTTCACCGGCCGGGTCGCACGTGGCTGAATTCCCGCGCTTGTGGCAATGCTTCCCTTAATCTCGCCGGCGATCGCCGCCGCCACGGCCGCCTGCACGCCAAGCGAATCTTCCAGGGTTCGGTCGTAGGTCTCAGCCCATAGGTTCGCGTCGGTCCGCGCTGAGATTAACTGCGCCGTAACTCGCACCCGGTCCCCTGAGCGCAGGACTGAGCCTTCGACGATAGCTTCAACGCCTAGTTCACGAGCGATCTCAGGCAGCAACTTATCAGTCTTTTTATAACGCATGACCGAGGTTCGTGAGATTACCCTCAGATCTTTGAGGCGTGAGAGCTCGGTGATGATTTCTTCCGTCATGCCGTCGGCGAAGTACTCCTGGTTAGGGTCGCCGGAGAGATTTTGCAAGGGCAGGACAGCGATGGAATGGATCGGCGCTGCCGCGATTCTGCTTACGGGACGCTCGCGGAAGAACAACGCTATTGCGATCAACAGCAGGCCCGCAACCGGTACGGCAATTATTGTTACTCGCAACCGATGACTGAAGGAAAGCGGTTTCCCGTTCGGGCCGCTGGCTGTTACTGGCAAAGCAGATGTCTCCGTCTCGCCTCCTGTCTTGCCGTTCACAGCCTGAACGATAGCGATGAATCGATAGCCACGTCTGGGAAGCGTCTCAATGTAACGGGGCGTGTCGGCCGAATCGGCCAGGGCTTCCCGCAGACGCTTCACCGCGTTGTTCAGCCCGCGATCGAAATCCACAAACGTGTCTGAAGGCCAGATCTGCCGTTCGAGTTCCTCTCGTGTCACGACCTCGCCTGCATGCTCCAGAAGCACCTGCAGAACGCGGAAGGGCTGATCCTGCAGCCTGATACGAATCCCGTGCTTGCGTAATTCTCCGGCTCGGACGTCTACTTCGAATGCGCCAAAACGCATTGTGTTGCGAGTTAAACTCGCCTGTTCCATGTGGGACACGCCCGAACTCCACTTACTGCGGCAATCCAACGCGACGGACCAGATCTTTGAATCGCGGATCGGAACGCAACGAATCCCAATCGGGATCGCAGTTCAGATACGCCATCATGCCCTCACGCTTCTGGAAAGCTATTTCCAGCCAGTGAAGGGCCTTTTCTTTGTCTCCGATTGTTATATAAACGTCGGCGATCCAGTCTTCTACGGAGATCGCTCCACTCTCCTGGAGCTTTTCCGTCTCGGAACAAAGCGCGCGCAGTGCTTTCGTGTAACCACCTGTGGCGTAATTGTGCCGCAACGACGCGGCGAGCTGCGGAAATCCATATAGAGTCAAAAATTGAGCGGACGTTTCGATGTACTCCTTCTGCATGCCCTTCTCAGCGTAGAAACCTGCTAGCTGGATGTAATGTACGCCTTCGCCGGGATTGATCTCGATTTGTTTTCGCAACCACTGGATTCCGCGATCATACTGGCGAGTACGGTAGAAACCGTTTGACAAATGGTCCGGAACTGCATGCGGATCGAGTTCTTCCGCCCGCTGCTGTTCGTCCAGACCTTCGTTCAGGCGGCCCATAGCTTCCAGATAATCGCCCAGCGCTTCGTGCGCTTTCGCATTACTCGGATTCAGCTGGATGGCCCTCGTGAGTTCCTTTTCCGCGGCGGACCAGTTCCATTCATACTGAAAGTAAACTCGTCCGAGCGCCAGATGACCGTCAGAAAGATCCGGGTCTAGAGACAAAGCCTTCTCCGCGACAGCTTTCTCCCGACGCATCACCTCTTTTGGCGGCAACATCTCGTCCTGCCAATCGAATGTTTCGGCAAGTTTTATATACGCTGGAGCGAAGGAAGGATCCTCATTAATGGCTTGCTGAAAATACGTTGCCGCTCGCTTCAGTTCTCCCGCGTCGTAGCCTTTTCCATAGTTGTTGAGGTGATGCTCGCCTTGGAGATAATCCTCCAGAACCTGGAGGCTAACTGGCCGGGACTGTGCCAGGCGAGCCTTCTCCTGGGGAGTCAGTTGCGCTTGAATCCCCTCAGCGAGTGAGTTCGCCGCTTCGGCTTCGAGAGTTAGAACGTCGCTTGTGTCTCGCTCGTAGCTTCTTGCCCAAATATGGGTATCGGTCGGAGCTTGAACAAGCTGCGCCGTGATCCGCACACGATCGCCCTCGCGCTGGACGGTTCCCTCCACGATGCCGTCCACGTTCAACTCACGCGCGATTTCCGGCAACGGTTTCCCCGTGTTTTTGTAGCGCATGGTCGAAGTGCGCGAGATCACCTTTAGCGACGCAATTTGCGCCAGGTCGGTGATCAAAGCGTCCGTCAATCCGTCTGCAAAGTACTCCTGGTTGGGATCACCCGACAGGTTTTGTAGAGGCAAGACGGCGATCGAATGGATCGACTGGACGGCTCCGGTCTTGCTCGTGAATCGCTCTCGAAGCGCTTTCTCGCTAAACGCTAGCGCGGTCAATAACACCAAACCGGCGCAAACCGCTGTCAGAAGCATCACGCGCGATTTGCGACTTTGCCCAAAGTACCTGCTCTGGTAAGCAGGATCTGCTTGTGTGGGCGCGCCTGCTTCCCGGGTTTCGGCAGTCGCGCCCGCTTCGCGGATTGTGCCGATAAATCGATACCCGCGTTTGGGCAACGTTTCGATATAGCGCGGCTGATCCGCGGAATCGCTTAGCGCTTCTCGCAGACGCTTTACCGCGTTGTTCAGCCCGCGGTCAAAATCCACAAAGGTATCGGACGGCCAGATCTGGCGTTGAAGTTCCTCGCGCGTCACGACCTCGCCAGGATGCTCCAGGAGCACGTGCAGGACGCGAAAAGGTTGATCCTGCAGCCTGACACGAATCCCGTGTTTGCGTAGTTCTCCCGCGCGAACGTTCACAAGGAATGGTCCGAACTGGATGGGCCCCGGCGATGGACTGGGTCCGGGCATGGACACTTCCTTCTTACTGGCTTGCGCGGATTTTACCACCAACCATCTTCAAGGCGATACCGGTCAGCATAAACCGATGTCTGTCAATCACTTGGGCCGATATCAAGGCGAGAGCGAGAAATTACCGGCCCGAGATTGACGTACTCCGGTCTCTTAAGCGAAAAGCCTCCTCATCGTCAGAGCAGGGAGAAGCGCCCCGGAATACGGAGCGCGCACTTGCTTAGAACATATCTCGCTGACTCGCTCGGAGCAAATCATGAATCGCAATCGTGCAATGTGGTCCATTGTTACGACTGTTGCGGCAGCCGCTCTGTTCGGCTGTGGTGGCAGCGCACCGCCTCCCATTCAGGTGAGCATCGCCTCGATTTCTCCTGAGAACATCGACGAAGGACAACAAGCCACGATAACGGCAGCGGTGAGCCAGGACACCTCCAATAAGGGCGTGACTTGGACAGTACACTGTTCCGCCTCTTCCTGTGGCACCGTTTCCGGACAGGTGGGGACAGCGGCCATTTATACCGCCCCCACCCCGCTAACGGCCAACTTGTCTGTCGAAATCACGGCAACCTCGGTGACAGACACCAGCAAGTCGGCCGCCAGCATGCTCACCGTTGTTGCGCCTCCCACCGTTTCGACTACGTCCCTGCCAGACGCCACTGGTGGCCAAACTTACAGCGCGGTGTTGCAGGAATCGGGCGGAATCGCCCCGTTCACGTGGATGGTCACTTCAGGCGTTTTGCCGTCCGGCTTAAACCTGAAGTCGGACGGCGCTCTCACCGGAAGCCCCAAAGCCGGCGGCACTTCCAATTTCTCGGTTCAACTGCAGGATTCTGGAAACCCAGCGCTCAGTGCTTCTGCCAACCTCTCAATCACGGTCACCGTGTTGCCTCTCTCTATCACTACGACCTCGCTCCCGCAAGGAGTCGTGGACGTCGTCTACAAGCAGCAGCTCCAGGCGACTGGAGGAATCCCGCCATACTTTTGGACTGTCGTGAACGGAGCCGTTCCTTCCTGGGCCACTCTGAACGCGTCCACCGGAAACATCAGCGGTATTCCCCCCACCTCAGGGTCGACATTTTTTACCGTACAGGCTGCCGATTCCGATGCTGCCAGCCCCGCGATGTCCACACAAGCGTTCTCGATCACCACGGTTCCCGGGCAATCGACTGGCAACTCCGAACTTAGCGGCCACTACGCTTTCCTCTTCAATGGTTTTGATGACTCGGCGCAATCTCCTTTCACGATCGCGGGCAGCTTTACTGCCGACGGCAAGGGAAATCTCGTTGCGGGAATCGAGGACGAAAACAGTTCCAGCGGCGTGGCGCTCAAGGTGCTTTTTACCGGTTCCTATAACATCGCCTCGGACAACCGCGGTGGCCTCACTATCGTTACCGCAGGCGGTTCGAAAACCTATGCCCTTGTCCTTAGCTCCATCACCAGCGGCGTGGCGAAAAAAGCGCATTTCGTCGAGTTCGACGATTCCGACGGCACAACCGGCCAGCGAGGCTCGGGCATCTTGCGCCTCCAGGACTCGGCCGCTTTTTCCCAGTCGAACATCAAAGGGCCCTACGCATTCGGATTCGCTGGCGACGATCCTTCAGGCGACCGTCAAGGAATCGCTGGCGCATTCGACGCGGATGGCTCGGGCACCATGTCCACCGGCGCTGCCGACCAGAACATCGCGGGCACGACATCCACCTCGACTTTGACGGGCACCTACACGAGCCCTTCGGTCAGTAACGGCCGCGCACAAATGACGATGGTTCCCTCGAACGCATCTACCCTGCACCTCAGCGTTTACATTGTTTCCGCAACGGAACTACTCGCCCTTAGCACAGACGCCTTTGCGTCTGCTGGAATCGTCAGCGGAACGCTGCTCGCTCAAAAGTCCTCCTCCTTCGATAACACCGCGCTGAACGGTGCCGCTGTCTATTACGGCGTCGGAGCGGGCGTGGGGCCGCCTGCAACCACCGCGTTTGCCGAAATTGGCTTGCTCTCGGCAGACGCCAAGGGGAACTTGGCTGTCACATTTGACCAGCAGGACGGTGGTTCCATTCAGGAGAATATAACCTTCAATGCAACGTACGCCGTCGGCGCCTCCGGCCGTGTCGCCGTCGCCGGATGGTACAACGACGCAAATAGTCCGCCACGCATTCTCTATCTCGTCGACACAAACGAGGCTTTTTTCCTCGACCCAGCCACCAACTCCGGACTCGGCTTCGCCGAGCCACAATCCGCCCCTCCCAACGGAGGTTTTTCGAACGGCATTCTGTCGGGCAGCTTTTCCACCGGCACGGGCTTTCCAACCGTGCCGTGGTTGCCCAACACCATCGGCCTTGCGAAGCTCGACGGTTCGGGCTCCCTTTCCGATCTCGCCGACATCAGCGACACCGGCGGCTTGCATGTCGACCAAACAACAACGGGCTCGTATTCCATCGCCCCAAGCGGCCGCGCCGAAGTCTCCGGTCTCTCCGTCGTCACCGCCGGAGTGAACTTCTGGGCCTTCGCGCTGGCCCTTGTAGTTGCCGCCCTCTTGAGTTGGAAAAAGCGCACCCGCACGAGCATTGGCGCCAGCATCGCCATTCTCTGCATCGGCGCTTGGCTTTCCGCAGTTCAAACGTGGGCAATTAAACCGCCGCCGCCCCACGTTGACCGATTGGTTTTCTACGTCATCTCGCCCACAAAGGCGATTCTCATCGAGGAAAACAACTACTCGGGAACGGCAGATGTCACGGTGCTCGAGCAGTGAACGCGCTCGGGTGCATCGACTTGGCCGCCGCACGCGCCGCCCGGTCGAAAAGACAAACTACAAATGTTGAACCTGCGAGGGCCCCATCAGTGGCCTTATCCTTCGCCGAAAGCGGCGCAAAGAATATCGTGGAGCCGTCCTGTCGGGCCGTCCGGAAGATCCGGGTGTTCCTCTTGCTCGAAAACAGATTGCTCCGGGAAATGCTCGCTCGCGCGATGCGCCGCTCGAGAGATTTAGAGGTGGCCGGGGCAGATGCGCCCGCGCGAGTTACATCGGAGAGCATCATCGAGAACGGGTGCGACATCTTGCTGTGGGACTTCACCGATCCAAACTGGCTTTGCTTCAGCGCCGAGCAGCGACGGCGCTGCGAGACCGCGATTCAGGTCATTGCCATCGGAATGGAAGCGGAGGGCGAGCTACTCTTGCGCTGCGTACGTTCCGGCGTAGCAGGCTACCTTCTAAAAGACGCTTCAGTGGTCGAAGTGCTCGCCGCCGTGCGGTCTGCGTTTTGTGGCGACGCAATCTGCCCGCCGCGAATGTGCAGTGTGCTCTTTCGGGCCGTTTCTGAGGCCGGCCCGGGTCATCGCGCCAGAACGGCGCAAGACACAGGCCTCACGTTGCGGCAAGAACGAGTGATGAAACTGGCTGCGCATGGGCTCACCAACAAAGAGATCGCCAACGAACTGTGCCTGTCTGAGTTGACGGTGAAGAACCACATGTCGCGCATCATGAAGCAACTGAATGCCACAAACCGCAGCGAGGCTGCCGCTGTGCTGCGCGCCTCCGGGTATGAATTGACATAGTCGCGACCTAACAACGACACGTGTTTCGCGGGATCCGTGTTCCGAAGGAGGGCCAGCATGAAGCCGAAAAGTTTCCGTGTCGCTTATCTCACTGCAGGGTGGTTCATCGGCGCAGTTCTCAGCGGCTGCAGCGGTGGAAGTCACACTCCTCCTCCTGATATTTCGGTGAGCTTCAGCGGGGCGAACTCGGCGACGATCCAGCAGGGGCAATCTGTCACGATCACGGCGGTGGTCACGGGCGATCCGTCGGGCAAAGGCGTCACGTGGGCTCTCAGCGGACCCGGCTCACTGAGCAAAGAGATGAGCACAAGCGTCGAATACGACGCCCCTGCTTCCGTCACCAGCAATCAGAGTGCAACGATCGCTGCAACTGCCCTCGCCGATTCCTCAAAGTCAGCCGCTTTTGCGGCTACGGTCACCTACCCTCCGGTGGCGTTGGTGAGAGTGAGCAGCGACATGTACTCTGGCGGGCTTGGCCAGCATGCGACCGAAGTGGAGCCCGACACGTTCGCATTCGGCTCGACCATCGTATCCACGTTTCAGGTGAGCCGCATCTTCGGTGCGTCTGCGATGGATGTGGGCTGGGCGACCTCAACGGATGGCGGCACAACATGGACGAGCGGGCTGCTTCCGGGAATCACGACTTCCGAAGGCGGCCCGCTCGACTCCGCCGGCGATCCGGTGGTCGCATACGACGCGGCTCATGGGCAGTGGATGATCTCAACCGGCGGTGGCAAGGACGACGCAAACGGGAACGTTGTGGCGGGTCAGAGTTTCATTGCCCGGTCAAGGGACGGAGTCAACTGGGACGGCCCTATCGCCGTGGCGCCCATGAGCACGGACCTTCACGACAAAGACTGGATTGTTTGCGACGACACCTCGACCAGTCCTTTTTACGGACACTGTTATATCCAGTGGAGAACCAATGACGGACTCATGAACACGACGACCTCCACGGACGGCGGACTGACCTGGCAGATGCCATTGTACACCGCTGACATGATCAACGGTCTTGCCGGCCAACCGCTCGTTCAGCCTAACGGTGCAGTGATCTCGCCGATGGTCAAATTCCTGATTACGGATATGATTTCGTTCACTTCCTCCGACGGCGGGGCCAGTTGGAGCGCCACCACTGAAATCTCTCCCATTACGGATCATACCGTGGCCGGGAACTTGCGCAGCCTTCCCCTGCCTTCGGCAGAAATGAACGCCGCTGGCACCGTTTACGTCGTCTGGCACGACTGCCGTTTCCGCGCGAACTGTTCCTCGAACGATATTGTTCTCAGTACGTCCGGCGACGGAGTCCACTGGACCGAGCCTGCGCGAGTCCCCATCGATCCGATAACGAGCACGGTTGACCATTTCCTGCCCGGACTTGCGGTCGATCGCGCCACGTCGGGCACGAGCGCCCATCTCACTCTGCTCTACTACTACTATCCCGTCTCCAACTGCACCGATTGCGACCTGTACGTTGGTTTCGTTGCGTCGGACGACGGTGGTCAAACCTGGACGGCTCCGGTTGTCCTGGCGGGGCCGATGAAGCTCTCGTGGCTGGCGCAAACGGGCAGCCAAGGCGAAGGGCAGGCGATGATTGGAGATTACTTTTCGGTCTCCTACGTCAACGGAAACCCGTACGCAGTATTTGCCGTTGCAAAAGCAAAATCTGGCGCGGTGTTCGACGAAGCAATGTATACGACGGCGGCTCCCATGATCCCGACAGCGAACACGCTACGCTTCAGCTCGAAGGGCGAGAGACCAGTCCCTCACGCCAAGTCCGACCATCCGCCCCGCGAATTCCCTGAGTCCCAGGAACGGCTCGCAACGCGCGGCTTCGCTGCCCGGGGTTTCGCCGTACGCCATTGAATGAACTCGGCTTCCCGAGAAACTAGAGCGGCCAACGCGTTTCTTCCTAAGCCGACCCCGTCGGGCTAGTCACGGAACGAAGGTGACCTGCGTCCTTGAAAGGAGCCGAGAAAAGGAACGGCATCTACTTGCCTGTCTGAAATCCAGTTGGTGCCGGTTGTCGCGCTACCTATCAACCCTCTCTCCGAGACTGCAGTAAACAACTCCTACTCTCAATTGAAAGACGGCGCAGCCGACTGGGATGTTCGTGCAATTGACTCCGGCGGTGGCTGTCTTTTCTTACGCCCGCGAAGGAACTTGAGTGATTCCACGTTCCAGATACGTTCCAGTTGGGACCAACTTTGCCGGTTTCGGCGTTTTTGGCGTCTCGCATTTTCAATAACTTGCTTGTTTTCAATACCCCTGCATATTTCAACTCCCCCCGCCTCCATAACTTACTGGTAATACACTACTTATAGTACGATGCTCAAGGCATTGCGGACGTTCGCAGGGGCGAGGAAGACTTCACGGCCATCGCCGCTCGGTCCGACGTGAGAGCGCGAGATTGCGACGCGGGTCGACGAGCAACCGGGACAGCGCTCCGCACACGCAGAAGGCCACCGCGACGAGGAAGGACGCCGTCAGCCATATCGGAACGCAATCGCCGGGGTGAGCGACGCGGTGATGGCGCCGCCAATCTGAGCGCCCATTTTCATCAGGCCGGATACCGAGCCTGGGCTTTGCCGCCGATGTCAGCGCTCTCTCCAGCACCAAAGAGAAAGCGGATCGCGATGAACA
>Ga0070733_10000520_pt1 | contig 31021 bp, 79 predicted proteins | sample Coa_R1_9_FD_66450 | JGI IMG/M metagenome (GOLD analysis project Ga0070733, IMG submission 66450) | Surface soil microbial communities from Centralia Pennsylvania, which are recovering from an underground coalmine fire - Coalmine... | ecosystem: Environmental > Terrestrial > Soil > Unclassified ...
TTCTTGGCCGTTGAGCTTGGGGTCACGCACGCAGGAGGCGCACAGGTGGCGCGGCTCGAGCTGGGTGGCAACGTTGTTGCAGCAGTGGTTGCTGCACAGCTTCTTGTACCCCGGAGTGGGTGCGGTTTGCACTGCCTGCCTCGCGGTGATGGCACCGACCGCGGCAGCGACTGCGGCGATGTTGCCCATCACTGTCCCGCTTCTCGGCGGGACCGGATGTAGTTGCCGATCTCGACGGAGACCGCGCGGCGTTGCTCGGTGCCCTTCTGGAGCAGGTCAGCGAGCTTGGGATCGTGCTCGCGGATGCCCGCGGTGATGGCACGGTCAGCAACATCGATCTGGACGATGGTACGCTCGGCTTGCTGCTCGAGCGAGGCGACGTACGACTTGAACTGTTCCTTGGTCATTGGTGCTCCATCAGCATCTGTTGGACATCGATGATGTCGCCGTCACTGGCGACGAAAGCCGCAACCAACAGGCCCACGATGAGACCCAAGAAGGCGACGACGAAGACACGGCCCAGGTTGTGGGTCAGGCCCACAACGAACAGGCGGGGATCGAACCAGAAACGACGCATCATGGCACCTGGTGACTGAGGCCGTAGACGAACGGGGTCATGAAGTGCGCCCAGGCCAGGGCGAGGACGAAGGAGACGACGAGGATGGGCAGCACGTAGAGCAGGAGGATGCGCGGCAGGATGAAGACGACGAAGATGACCGCCCTCAGCTTCCAGTGGTCGTACATGCCCATCATGGCTTCACCAGGTCCTCGGTTTCCTCGGGGGAGCGAAGCGGACGACCAGCAGACACACGATCTCCAGGGCTAGGCAGCCGTAGAGCGCGATGGGGATGAGGACGGGGACGAACAGCGAGGTCACGGTGTATGCCGCGGAGAAGAGGCAGGCACCCGGGTAGTCACGGACGAGACCGCGCAGGCCCGTGGCGAGGTAGCTGAGGTAGCGCAGCATCACTCACCAGAACTTGGCGACGAAGTGGAGGATGATGACGGCGACGGTCACCGTGGCAGCGAGGCCCAGGACGGCGCCGACGGCCCAGATGACGAAGATGCCCTTGAGCACCGAGGCCTCTGGGGATGGCTTGGCGGGGCGGCGAGCGATGCTCACGTTCCGCAGGTCGTCGAGCGGGTTCATCGGAAGCACGCTTAGGCGCAGGCGAGGCCCAGGGCCCCGAAGGCAACCCAGACAGGGTGTTCGGCGATGAAACGGAGGGTGAGGGCGACGTAACGCATCACGGGTGTTTCCTTTCGAGGCGGATGCGGCACTCTTGCCGCATGTCGGGGCGCTTGATGAACTCACACTCGCTCTTGAGGTTCTCAGCCAGCGCCCGGCACATGTGGCGCTCGTCTGCATCGTGCAGGACGCTGCAGTCGGCGCCGTGCGCGACCCTCTCACAGCCGGCGATGACCAGGGCCCAGGAGGCCAGGCAGAAGGCCAGCATGCCGCCGTAGACCAGGCACCGTTTGAGCGTCTCCATGGTCACCACTCTACACTGTTGGCTTGACCGTTTTCACCCTGATGCGCCTGGGCACCTTCCCAAGCTTCGCTCGCAAGCCCAACTCATCGGGATCCTGCTGCCACCGGTTCCACATGACATAGACGGTGCCGTCCCACAGCCCGATGATGACGCCGGTGCGCGGCCGGATGCCGTCGGTCTCCGGGCGCCAGACGATGAAGGTGCCGGGCAACAGGGGCCCGTCGAGCTCGATGTGCCGGCGGTCGGCCAGCAAGCCATCGATCAGGCGGTGGGTGGTGAAGGCCAGCACGTCAGCCGTTCGGGTAGACAACGTGGGGATGGGTGGGGGCTTGGAAGAAGGGCTTGTTCATGAGCATGTAGCCGACCCACCGCCAACGCTTCGGGCGCGTCAGCAGGTTGCGGACATGGCGGGTGAACGGCGCCCTCACCCACTTCCACTCGACCATGAAGCCGTGCTCCTCGAGGTAGCGCCCGAAGGCCAGGCGGTCCTCGTTGAGGTAGAGCGCTTGCGAGACGACGAGGGTGTCGCTCTCGCAACCCAGGGCGTGCTCAACGACGGCCTTGGACAGGACATCGACGAACTCACGTATCACACCCCTCGGGATGGGCTTGAAGCGGCCGCTGCGGTCGAGCAGCTCACGGGTGACAACTGAATCGCCCTCGAAGAAGCAGAAGCCGTGACCCCGGGCCCAGCGTTCTGCACACCAGGACTTGCCGCTGCCCATCTCACCGAAGAAGACAACGATGCGTTGGATGGTCGTCGTCATACGGGCTCGTTCTCCTGGCGGCACTCCCAGAGCAGCACCTCGGACTTGCAGCGCTCCCACTCGGCGTCGGCCAGGTTGCAGGCTTCCTGTGCAGCCAGCCAGCGCTGGTGCAGCTCAGGGGGCAGCGGGACCGAGCGCTCGCGTTCCCGGCTGTCTCCCGCCAGCTCCTCGAGGGTGACGGGCTCGAGCCTGATGATGGGGATCTCGAGCCAGTCGTGCTCGACCCGGAACCTGGGGAACTGCTTGCGAGCAGTCAGGGCAGCTTCCCGCTGCAGGCGCGCTCGTCTCTCGAGGTTGTTCTTGGTGCCGCTGCCGTGCCGCTTGGAGCCAGACGGGCGGACCCAGGCGATGTCAGCGTCCGAGGCGAGGGTCATCGCGGCGTCGCGCTCCTCGTCAGACTTGAAGCCGCCGCACAGTGGGTAGCCACCGCGGGCCGTGGCAGGCCGTGACCTGAGCACCTCTCGGGTGTTCGGGTCGTTGGTGCCGTAACCACTCCCATAGGAGTGGCGCGGGTACTCGAGCATGTGGTAGACGGTGACCCGGTCTTTCGGGACCTTGCACTCGTCCTTGAGGAAGCGCTGGGCCTGGTAGTCGCAGCCGGGCGCATCGCCCACTACGAAGCTGCAGCCTCGGTCGGCGGCCTCCCGCAGCAGGGGCGCATAGTGTTCCTCGAACTCCTCCCACTTCAGGTCAAGGTGCCCGCTCACGAAGACGGTGGTCGGTCTGGTGCTCAGCATGTTGCCTCCCGCGCTTGTGGCCCGCACTTGCTGTCGGGGTCCTCGTAGAACTCGACGGACCCGTCAGCGTAGCAGCTCATGAAGTACAGGCGGAAGCTGCCGTCCCCGTTGGGCACCACCCCGATGCACAGCATCGAGCCGGGGCCCTTGCCCTGCTTGGCCATCCCGGGCATGAAGTGGCCCGGCGACATCAGTTGGGCTCGAGGGCTGCCGGGTCCACGAAGGGGCGCTCGGCGACCTCGTCCATGTCGATGTCCAAGCGGCCCAGGGCCTCATTCTCGAGGGTCAACAGGGCTCGCTTGTCGACGAAAGTGGTCATCATCTCGGGTTCCATGCTCTCATCCTACCACAGCTGTCCGCCCGCTTTCACCCCTCGTCGTCGGTGACAGCGACCCGGTAACAGCGGCCCTGGACAACGACAACGAACTCGCTGTCGCTTCGGGCGCTCTCCTGGACCTCGACGAGGCCCAGCGAGGTCTGGCCCCCGAGGTTGTGCTCCTCGATCAGGCCCATCAGCTGCTGGGCGATGGTGGTGGCGACTGCATCGGGCGGCGGGAAGTCTTCGTCGTCGGGGTGCGGCATGGTCACATCGTACCATGCCGCCCCACGGGTTTTCACTGTCTCTCTCTCAGTCGGTGGCCTGGCCCACCCTCTTGCCATCGCGGAAGAACTGGACGACGACGTCAGTGCCGTCGATGTTCTTGCCGTGCTTCTGGACGAACTCGTTGATGGGCCCGCCGTAGAAGCGCGAGCCCTTCTCGAGGCCGAAGCCCCTGCCGAAGTGGCGCATGTCGTCGAGCGTCTTGTAGACGAACTGGCAGGCGTTGTCGGAGTCGCAGCTCTCGACCCTGGTCAGAAGGGCGCGGCCCTGGGCGTCGAACTTCCGGGTGAACAGCTGACGGCTCAGGCCATAGGGCGTGCGCAAGTATTTGAGTTTGCTCATGGTATCACAGCCTCCATCGAAACGCGCTCGCGGCACAGGTACCGAGCTAGCGGTTTCAGGGCTACAGTAACACTCTCTGGTGGCATGTTTCATCACGGCGCATCAAGAAGGGGACTGAATTTGACGCGTGATTTGCGCGTGATTTGTGTGACCAGACTAAGCGGGGGCCACCTCCAGATGGTCCTGCAAAGGTTGCCAGGGGGCCGGGGGGCCATGGGGCCCGCTAGGGGGCTGAAAAGGGCCCCGAGGGGGCCCCTCTGAGCCGGGGCCCCCCACCCCGGCCCGCCCTGGGGCCCGCTCTACGAGCGGTTCTCGATCTTCTTGGCGAGGTACGCCATCAGCCGGTCGTCTGCGACCTGGCACTGGCGGATGTGCTCCGCCAGCTGGGCGTCGAACGGGCCCACCTTCTCCTGCAGCAGCGCGTAGACCGCCGAGGAGCGCAGGCCGGCTGCGACGATGCCGCGGACGACCGAGGCGAACTCGTCCTTCGTGGCGACGGGGGTGACGGTGACGGGGACCATGTCGGTGCAGGTGTCTTCCATTTGGCTAATCTACACCCGTTCCTCTCTGACTTGCACAGATCATCATCGACTTGCGGTGCATTCGCCGTATGCGCTGCACCACTGCTCGCTCCGGCACTGGGCGCTGCTGTTGCACGAGACGTGTTCAGCGGGAGCTCCGTGACACTTGACGAGCATGTCGCCCTCGAAGAAAGACCGCGTCGTTGCGAAGGCTCCGTACCTCGTCGCTGACCCGTACCCAACGACAGCTGTGCCGCCCTGACGATCCATGACGTCGTAGCCGCCTGGGCACTCTTCGCCCGCCAGCTCCCAACACGCCTGCTGGCCGCGGCAGTGGATTGCGACCCAGTTGCTCGACCCGTCGGGTCCGACGACGTGGACAGCGTTGCTGTGCGAGCAGCCGACGACGAGGAGAGCGAGGGTGACGAAGGCGAGCAGCATCTTCATGATACCACTCTACCCCGATCACCCTCGCCCTTGCACAGATCAACCGAGATCTGCTTCCTTCTGCTCGTCCTTCCACCGGTCCGCCTCGTCACCCGTCATCAGCCCGCTCTGGGCGAGCATCCGTGCGGTGAAGGCGTACGTTCCCGGCATCGGGCCTCGCTCGAGCTCGCCGCTCTCGTCGTCAGCTCCCGCGTAGCTCGCCTTCCGGTGCTCCCGCTCGTCCTCCTCTGCGTTGATCTGGGCGATCCTCGCAGCTGCGTCAGCTGTGAGCTGCAGCGGGGCGACCCGACCCGCAGCTGCCTCCTTGGCGTTGGCGATCTCGGTGAGCTGGCGGCGGTACATCACCAGCCACGGGCGGACGTAGCTGAGCTGCATCGGGTAGAGGCGGCAGCCGCGCTTGATCAGGCGAGCGTACTTGCTCAGCCGTGACGCGTGGTTCTTGCGGAAGCCCACCTCGTTGTCGTGGCGGGTGTTGTCGACCTGCTTCTCGTCTGCGGTCTGGCGCTCGTAGATGGCGACGATGGCACGCTCGACGGCGCGGTCGTTGTTGTTCAGGAGGGTGACGATCTGCTGTTCGGTCCAGGGCATATTCGTATCCTACCCCAAGTCACTGTCGACTTGCACTGGTCACGCGACGAAGCACCCTTTTTTCGAGGGTGCCCGTTTCTGAGCGCTGTCTGAGACTGTAGCTGGGTCTAGCCCGTGCAGCCCTTCTTCGAGCACTCGCTCGTCGGGTGGGCAGTCAGGTTCTTCGTGGGCTCGTCCCACAGCGTTGAAGCGTGCTCCTTCGCATCGTCGAGGTCCACCGCGTCGAAGTCCGCGGAAGCAGCGTTGGGTCCCCGAGCGATGTAGACGTGTACCCTCTCCACCATGTCACTCTACCCTTTTCGCGGTTGACGTTGCACTTCCATCGGGACGGGCTTCCACGCGTAGGCTTCTTTGTCATACGCAAAGATGCCGGGCGGGTCTTTCGAGAGCAACACTGCTTCGTGCGGAGCAACGAGGAGCAGCTGGAACTTCTTCCTGTCGAGCTCGAAGGCGGGCACGTCGTCGAGGGACTTTGTCCCCTCAGGCAGCGGGAACATCAGCACCAGGTTGATGTACGCGTTCGGGTCGACGAGCAGCAGCTGGGCGGGCGTGATCGGGATGGGCTTGTCCATCACCGCTCCCACAAGTGTGCAGACGCCATGAAGCCCTCAGCGAAGGACTTCGCTTGCGTCTCTTCCGCAGCGAGCATGCCCGACGCCTCGACAGTCCACGACCCGGGCTTCCATTGCTTGATGAAGAAGAAGGCGTCTGGGAACTTCTTGTCGAGCGCTTGCTTGCAACGCCCGGCGTCGTGCTTGCTCTCGTTGTCCATGTCGCGAGCGTACTGCGACGTCGCGTCGGGACCGCACTTGTAGACGACGGTTGTGAGGATCATCGCGGGTACCCGAGCATTTCGTTGCCCGCCTCGTCGAGGGCTGAGACCTTGCGCAGGCGCTCGAGGTGAGGCGCCCTCTCAGTGATGAGGCCACAGGCGAAGCCGTCAGCGAACAGGAACTCGACGTTGCAAAGGCGGTACTTCGCACCGCGCAACGCAAGCTTGTGCGGGTACTTGCGGCACGGGACGACAGCGATGCGCCCGCTCTTCGGGCCCGACGTGACTTCGACGACGTTGTATCGTTTGTTGGGCATGAATAGACTCTACCACGGGTCCTTAACGAAATGCACAGCCGCGGGGACTTTTCGTCCCCGCCGCCGTTTCCCCTGCGCGCTCTCTCGTCACATCCAGAAGCAGTCCGAGTTGCGCCCTCCGATCGCGTTCTCGTAGACCTGCCCGCACGTCCACTTCTTGGGCTTTGCAGCCGCCTTCGCAACCTTCGCCTTGGCCGCTGCCTTCGCGGGCTGCGAGTGGGACTCGATGTGAGCGGTGGGCACCTCGAAGCGGACGCCGACGTCGAGGGACGGGACGTCGACGTTCTTGTCGACGGTGAGGGTCGCTGCGGTGTGGAACGGTCGCGCCCAAGCGTACGCGCAGGCCCAGCAAGCGATGACGAGGACGATGAAGGTCTTCATGGGGTGGTGTGTCCTTCCCTTGATCTGCAGTCTACCTCAGATCACGACTCGTTTGCACTGATCTCCTCACGAACTCGAGCGCGGGCACGCTTGTGGGCGATGCGGTTGGCGCGCTTGTGAGCCCGTCGGGAGCGGCTGCTGCCGTAGCTCTCCGACGGGAACTTGTCGTGGCCGGGGCAGCAACCCGCATCCTTGCGATCGACGCCGTAGGGCTTCATCAGCTGGCTCCGTAGTAGAAGGCGTTGAGCGCCCGCCTGACCTCGGCGAGCATCTCGTCCTCGTACAGCTTCTGGGCAGCCTTGCTCTCGAAGCGCTCCTCCATCCGGAGCTCAGCGATGCGGGACCCGCCCTTCTTGTAGCTGCGCCCCTTCCAGCTCGTCGCCTCGGGGTTGTGTCGGGTGGTGTTGGCCATGAGAGTACTTTACCCCGTTCGTCACCGACCTTGCACTGATCTGCGCGAATCGAGCACCTGCTGGAGGGGCAGCGGCGTCCCCTGCATGACGATGATCCACTCGCCGTCGTGTCGACAGACGTACCCGTACGACGCGGGACCCGACTTGACCTCCTCGACGAAGGCCTGCATCGAGCCGCACGTCTCGGGCGCGCTCCTGTCGCCCACCTCGTAGTGCTCGGCCCAACACCGCATCTCGCCGATGTCGACCTCACGTTTGGCCTCGGCATACTTGACGTTGATGATGTCCGCGCCCACGCCCTCGGGGTACCCGTCGAAGTGACAGTACGCGAAGGTGATGGTCCCGCCGGGGTTCTCGTAACCGATGAAAGAGTGGGTTGACATGATGGTAATGTACCTCAGATCAATGTCGACTTGCACCCAAACACGAGCGTTGCCTCAGGCTCGTCGTCCACCATGTAGGTCCTGTACCACGCCTTCCCGTAGACGAACTCGAAGATGTGATGCCCGCTCGCGCGGCCGACGTACGACACGCCGTGAAGCGTTGCGCCGGCCGGGATGTGGAGCGGGATGCTGCCGTTGCGCTCGAACATCTTCGTCTCGGGCACGCCGTCCTCCCACATGCTCTTGGTGTATTCGCAGTGGGTGTCGACGTCCTCGGTCAGGACGACAGAGCGTGCGACGCCACCTGCGTCGCGGTTCTCGATGGCGTAGGCTCGGCAGGCTGCGATGGTGTCCATGAGGCAACTCTACCCCACTTCACCAACGACTTTCACTCGTCGCGTATGTTTTTGACGTACTCACGGGCAAAGGCCTCGGGCACGTCGTTCTGGACGAGCAGCTCGACGATCTCCTCGTACGAGCTGTCTGCGTCCGCGTGCTCGCTCACCAGCTGCTCGCAGAGCTCGTCCATCACGTTCCCACTCCCGCCGCCTCGTCGGCGTCGGAGTAGCCCAACAAGCGGTCGGCGAGCCTGTTGAGGTAGTACTCGTCGTCCTTGTCGTTGAGCTCGTCGGCAAAGGCGTAGAGGGCTTTGGCAGCTCGCTTCCGAGCTGCGATGTCGTCGCCCAGGGCGAGCGGTCCCTTCTTGCAGGCTCGGGCAGCCTCGTCGTTGCCCATCTCCTTGAAGGTGCTGGCGTAGCCGGGCGTGCACTTGCGGATGACGTCGTCCATCTCGTTGCCCGCGATGAGGGGTGCGGGTGACTTGCGGGGTTTCTTCATGGTCCCAGTGTACCATGAATCATCTGTGACTTACACTGTTGTCAGCGTTTGCAGATGCCGCGCCCGCGTTCCACCGTCAGGTCGTCCCGTGCCTCGACGACCCGGTGCACCACCTCGTTGACGTACGAGCGGTCCCTCGACGTCCAGGCTGCAGCTGAGAGGTGCTGTGTTTCTGGGTGTTGTTGCTCAGCTGCAGTGGCTGCAGCGAAGCGCTCCATGACGACGTCGACGAGGTCTGGGTAGTTGACCTTCGAGCGTGGGGGCATCGAGTCGATGTACGCCTTCGTCAGGTCCTCAAACGTGCCTGTTGCCATGTCCATCACTCTACCACGGGTGCTTAACGGTTTTCACCCCCGAGTTTCCCCGAGGGTGAATTGGTCCGTCGCGGGCTCGCGCTCGCGTGTGCGCTTCAGCTCGGGAGCTTCTTCGCTGCCCGGCGGATCTGGGTGGCGACTCGGGAGGCGCGGTTGCGGTAGTTCTCCCAGGACTGGTCGGACATCACGGAGCAGTGCCCGGTGTCCTCGTCGTTCTTCTCGGGGATGTCGTTGAGCAGCGAGCGGAACTCGTTCTCCGCTTCGGGACGGAAGGGCGACTCGTCGTCCTCCTCGTCGGCCTGCTCGATGTTGTCGATCATGTCGGACTGGAGGTCACCCGGCAGCTTGAGCGCCTTGACGCCCGCGATGGCCTTGGCGACCGCAGCTTCGCGGACACCACCGAAGTCGGAGAGCTCGACCGCGGTGTCGATGACGCCCTCCTCCGTCATGTGGTCTTCCTTCGGCTGGCGACCCGTCATGGCGAAGTACAGCTCGCCCAGGCCGCAGTGCATCGGGCGTTCCGCGTCCTCCGGGTCGGGACCGTTCTGGAGCGTGCCGTTGCAGAGACGCAGGAACTGGCGTGTCTTCGTGTTGTAGATGCTGTCCGCCACCTTCAGCATGAAGGCGCGAGTGACGTGGACTTTCTTTGCAGGCATTGGTCGAGTTCTCCTTGGGTGTTCCAGCCGTGATTGCAGTCTACCACTTCCCACGAATGACTTTCACCCCCGAGATTTGTTTCCCGAGGGTGAATGTCGTCCGTTGATCTGTGGTACCCTGCAGCTGTGGTCAGTTGCAGATCAGCCCGCCGCTGCCGCGCTCGTCGCCTGGGCGACCTGCTCGACGTCGGAGGTGAAGAGGTACACCGGCTTCTTGGCGCCCTCGACCTCGACGTAGCAGCGGATGCGCTGCGCTTTGGTCACGGTGCCCGTCTGCCCGATGAAGCGGGGGTCGCCGCCGACGATGCGGACCGTCTGGCCTGCCTCGATGACCTGCGACAGGGCGCGCTCGGTCGCCTTGACCCGGTTGAAGTGCTGGATGTGCAGCGCCAGCGTGGCGAGCTCAGCTGCCGGCAGGTTCGCCGAAGCCTCGTTGAAGATGAGCGTCGCTTCGGGGCTCAGCGTGCCCAGCCGCTCCGCCGCCTTCATGACCTTCCGCATGTGAGCGGGCTGCCGTGAAGCGTCGCGCTCCGCCTTCTTCGCAGCTCGGGCCGCGTCGCGGGTCGCCTTCTTCGCCGTACGCTCGGCAGCCTTCGCAGCCTCGCGTGCAGCCTTCTCCTCGTCGGTCAGGCGGGGACGCTTGGGAGCCGAGGGCTCCTTCGCGGCCTTGGGAGCCTTCGCGGGCTTCTCCGCCGTCGTTGCGGACGCCGTGGCGCCGCCCTTCGCCGCCTTGCGAGCCTTCGCTGCGGCGACTGCCTTGTCGAGCTGCGTGACCTTCTCGTCGGTCAGCGGGCCCGTCGTGTTCTTGTCCGTCATGGGTTGGGTTCTCCTGTGTTCCGTTTCGTGGAAGTCTTTCTTCCGTTCGAGTTCCATCCTATCACTCACCGAGGGGCTTTACACGGTCCCGTGGGAGCGAGAGTGATGTTTGTTCGTCTACGATTGCCTCGCAGTCTTGAACGCTGCCTTGATGTCCTTCACGTCTGCGCGAAGGTCCTTCATCGTGTACTTCGTCGAGAAGAAACGTCGCGCGGTCTCCTCGTCGACCTGCTTGAGGTAGCTCTCCGTCCAGGGCTTCGAGTACTTGCCCGAAGCTCGCTCAGCGAGGAAGGCCTCGAGGCCCATCTCAGCGAGGTACTCAGCTGCATGCACGCAGGCGTCGAACTTTGTACCCCCGTGTCGCTCGTCGTAGCCCGGGTCCTTGGGCGCGTCGACGTCGACGACAGAGCTGAGCGTCCTGCCCATCCTGCCGAAAGCGAGCATCCTGTCCCCGATGATGGGGTAGAGCCCGGCGACGTTGTAGCTGACCTTCTGGTTGTAGGGGACGTGTCGTCCCTCGTCCATCACCACGTGCGGTTTCTTGCTGCCGTCGACGACGGTCCGCAGCTGGTGCCAGAACTCCCAGTGGTCGTGCGGCGCGGTGTTCTCCCACATGCCGTCGCTCAGCTGCCCGAGGATCTCGGCACGCCACACCGCGAGGGCGGACCGGGTCGGGAACGAGATGGTGCCTATGACGTCTCTCATGGTTCCACTCTACCTCGCTTCGTCCGGGACTTACACCGCGGACTTGAAGAGGACTTCTCTTTTCAGCAGCTCGCACCACCCCGCCCTGAGACCCTTCGGCCGTTGTCTGTAGGCCACCCACTTGGGGCGCAACGCGGTGATGCGGACGGTCAACGTGGGGAGAGTGGTGACGGACCACGACGAGTAGGGCCCGTACAGTATCGGCTCGCCTCCATCGTCGTGCCACCTGCCTGCTCGAGCATCGGCGTCGCGGAGGGCCTGCACCTCTTCGGGGGTCCGGAGCACCCAGATGTCGTGGGCATTCCTATCGAGCACCACCTCGAGTCCCCTCGCGACCGCACCTGAGTACGCACCTTGTCGAGCCATTTAACGCCTCCGGGGCAGGATGTGATTCCATCCTACCCCATGTCCACTACGACTTGCACTGTTTGCTAGTGAAACCACGACATCTGGACGGGTGCCCGTCGGGTGACGTCCCCGCCCTTGCGAGTGTCGATGTCCAGGAGCCGCCCGGTGTGGGCGTCCTTGATGTGGTGGACGTGGTAGTCCTTCTTGACACCGCTCCCCACGTCACCGGGGACGTTCCATGCGGTGACGCACCAGTCGCTGTAAAGGACGATGCAGGTGCGGACGGGCGAGCGCTTCGACGTCGTGTAGTCGTACTTGGCTGCTCGCCTGTTCTCGGTTGCGGTGAGGCCTGGGTAGGTGGTCCGTGCCATGAGACCACTCTACCCCAGTTCGACCTCGACTTGCACTACTTGTTGCCGGCCGTCAGCTGCTTCCGGAGCGAGGACTTGAGAGCGGCGACCTGGTCCATGATGGCTCGGCCGTCCTTGGTCCCTTCGAGGCACTTCTTGATGATGGCGACCTTGACGGACCGCTTGCTGTTCACCATGTTGCGGTGCTGCTCTTCGAGGCGCTCGAGCTCCCGCTGCAGCTCGGCACGTTCCTGGATGGCTTCGGCGAACTTGGGGTCCTTGAGGTCCACCCCGATGCCGCTGTAGCCCTCGTTGTTGAGGGTGAGACGCGCCGTCGTCTTGCGGTTGTAGCTGTCCCACTGGACCTCGAGCTTGAACTTGCGCCCCTGGTAGAGGTGCTTGACATCGTCGAAGGAGTAGGTCGGCGACTTCAGCGCGTCGAGGCGACGGCGCACCGCCTTGATCTCGCCGGTGAGCTCGCTCTCCATCTCCTCCTGGATGAGGTCGATGAGCTCCGAGCGGGTGATCTTGGTGTCGGCTTGTTCGAGCGCTTTGGCGAGGGCGGTGTTTGGTTCCATGAGTAGACTCTACCTTTCTTCCGCGGCGACTTGCACCGGGGGAGAGATGACGTTGACGTGGTTGTAGAAGTTGTGGACCTCGCCCTTTCGGGGAGGCGCGTTGGTGCGAGCTTGGGCCCACCGCAAGAACTCGACGTAGCACGTCCAGCAGCGGAAGGGCTCGTTGCAGTAGTGGTGGAACCTCATGGTCCCAGTGTACCTCAGATCATGTGTGAAATGCACAACGGGCCGGATGTAGAGTCCGGCCCATCGGGTACGCTCAGGCGTTCTGCTGCAGGACCTCGAGGTGCAGGAGCTTCCCAAGCGCCGGGTTGAACGCGCGGTATGCGCCCTGCGTCATCTGGCTCCCGCTGTCCCGTTCCTCGACCCACACGGTGAGGATGGGCTCGTTCCACTTCTTGGTGTAGGTGATGCCCTTGAACCGCCCGGTGAAGTGACGGGGTGCGATGCCTTCAGCAGCCGACCTTGACGCCTCGCGGATGGCTTGTGCAGTCGGTCGTCGCCCGGCGAGGTAGGACACGAAGACGATGCTGTCGACGGGCACGTCCTTGAGCTTCTCGACCATCTGCTTTCCGTTCATGGTTGCCTCCATGTCAGCCACTCTACCAGGATCAGCGCAGATCTTGCACCCAGATCAGGGGCGGATGTGAAATCCGCCCCATTGGGTGTGTTAGGCTAGAAGAAGCTTCGGCCCATACGGATGGCCCGGACGGGCCACGAGAAGCTGTGACGCAGGTGGCGCCAGGCCATGGCGATGGAGATGACCGTATAGGCCATGAACTCCAGACCAATCCAGGCGATGATGATGGCGACGATGGGGTGAGAGGCGTAGAGGGTGGTGATGTTTTCCATGGACCCAGTATACCTCAATCACCCCGGACCTTGCATAGATCCCCGACGCTTTTTAGCTGATGTCGGCCAAGGCTTCGGCGGCCAGCTTCAGCCAGGCCTCAGCCACTTCGGCCGTCAGCGGCTTTTCCAGCAGGTCATCCATCCCGTCTGGGGAAGGACCGGCGTAGGTGGCGTAGTCCGTCGGGGTGATGCCGTCCTTGAGACCTTGGACCATGGACTTGGCGATGTCCGCCAAAGCCAAGGCGTCGTAGGAGTTGTCGTCCTGGCCGAGTCGGCTGAAGGCCGCGTTGTCCAGCATCGCCTCTTTGGCGAAGGCCTTGAGGCGTTTGATGAGGTCCGCGTTGGGGTTTGCCATGACCCCAGTCTACCACGGTCGCTGACGACCTTTCACTCTTCGTTGCGGACTTTGTCACACACCTTCGTCATGCACTCGAGCCCGGCGTGCACATGGCCCATCGCCGTCTCGAACTCTGGGCCAAACTCGTCACCCGCCAGGCATGAGATCTCCACCATGGCGTTCATCGCCTGGTTGACACAGGCCTGGATGTCTCGGGCAACCTGTGCGGGGGTGACGTCCTCATACTCGCTTGCCTTGTCTGTCATGGTCACATCCTACCAGGAAGCGACTGCGACTTGCACTTCAGTCGCTCGAGTCGACCCGGCTCTCGCAACGGTAGGTGTAGAACGCCTGCTCCGAGGGCTCGTACGGCTTCCCACTGTACGGGTTGATGGCGACGCCCTCGATGACCTTGCCCGTCCCCCGTTCGCACATGGTACAGGGGACCTTCTCGACGCCAGTCGGGACGACGTCCTTGGACGTCCTCCAATCGAGCTCCGCGGGCACGCGCGTGCGCTCTCCATTGGGACCCACCTGGTGGAACATGAACTCCTGGCCGTAGCCGAGGAAGCCCGCGTCGTGGAGCGCCTGGATGGTCTTGGCGTCCAGAGGACGGAGGCTGGTGACGTCGTAGTACGACGCGTTGTAGCAGTTGCCCAGGTTGGCGCCGCCCGCACCGACGATGGCGAGTACGGGACGGGGGTTGCGGTAGACGAAGTCGACGTTGGTGGATTGCATGACCCCAATCTACCATGACTGGGGCCATGCTTGCACCGACCGCCGAAGATCAGGCCCGAGCGTGGCAGGGGACGCGGACCTTGCCCCACGTCTCCGAGACGCCCTTCTTGCCGGGCTTGCGCTGCGTCACCGTGATGGTGCCGTCGCCGTTTCCCACGATGCGGACGAAGAGGGTCTCCTCGGCCGAGGCCACGATCTGGCTCTCTTCCTTGGTGCCGAAGGTGTCCCCGGCGTAGAGGGTGTGGACGACACCGTTGCGGGTGTAGACGCGGCGGGGGGACGAGGTGCTCTTCATGGACATGTGTTTCTTCTCCGTTGTGTTGGTTGTTGGTGGCCAGTGCCTTGATCCGTAGTGTATCCCAGATCACTCTGGGCTTACACTGTTCAGTCGTTGAACACGGTGACAATGCAGTCACCCGTCGTGTAGGTGGCATGGGTGACATCACCCTCGCCGTCCCGAGCGATCTCGATGCGATTGAGCACCAGCTTGCTGCCGCTCTTGAGCTTCAGCGTCGGGCGCTGCGGCCAGTTCCCAGGCTCCCAGCCCAGGTCCGAAGCGCAGGTGCTGCCGTGGTTTCCCTTCCAGTCGATCGGGAGCTTCTCGAAGGATTGGTTCATGATCTCATCCTATCAGGATCTGCGCGACGTTTTCACCCCGAGGATGCGACACACCTGCTTTTCAGCAGCGGCCTGCACCGCCTCGATGGCTTCCTTCCAGTAGCTCTCCTTCATGTGGGCCTGGCTGAAGTGCTCGCGGAGGGCGACGTGCATCGCTGAGCCCATGTCGTCGGTCACCGCCTCGATGATGTTCTCGTCTTCCCGCGAGGGCACGCGCCCGCGCATGCGCTTTGTGGTCATGCCCACTCCTCCTTCTTCCAGCTCTTGCGAGCGTCCTTGGGTCGACGGCTGCGGCGGTCCCGCATCGTGGTCTGGGTCTGGCCGTAGCGCTTCCGCATGGCGACGGCGACGTTATTCCTGGGTTTCATGGTCCAGATCTACCACACTCCCAGTTGATCTTTCACTGCTTGACGGGTTTGAACCCCACGTTGCAGGTGAACGAGTTCTCCCAGGCCGTCTGCCCGTAAAACGAGTTGAGGTCGAGCTGCCACGTCCCCTCGGGAGTGACCAGCACCATCTCGTTGCCCCTCGCCAGGCGGTCACCCACTGCGTCGGTGTTGACGTTGCAGGTGCCGTACACGAAGCCTGCCTTCTTGGCAGCCTCCGCGACGCGAGCGAGGACACGAGCACCACCGTGCCCGTGCCTCTTGTGCCAGTGAGCGTAGAAGCTCTTCTCGTACACCTTGGCGTCCTTGCCGCCCGGGTAGGAGAGCGTCTTGAGCATCTGCTTGAAGGTCTTGGCGTCCATGTCAGCAGTGTACCACGTTCAGACGGGATCTTTCACAGGGCGAGTGATTGCACCGGGAGGGATGGGACGACCCGTCAGGATGGGTGCCCAGAAGGCACGGTCGCTGAGCCACTTGTCGTGCTCGAAGGTGTGGCCACGCTGGCAGCGCCGGGTCTGGAGCCCGCCGAACTCGGAACACAGCTTCTTGCTCTTGGCACCGCAGGTGGGACAGAGGATGAAGCGTTGCTCCTTGGGCGTCTTGGCTCGCGTCACGGCAGCCTTCTTGGCACCTTTGGCACGGCGAGCTGCCTGCTCTCCCTTGATCTCCTCTTGGAGAGCTTTCAGCTGACGGGGACCGAGCACCCTGTAGTCCGGACAGGTGCCCAGCTTGTCGGCGATGTCCATGAGACGCCGCCTCTCGTCCTCGAGCTGGAAGAGCTCGTTGTCGGAGGTCATCTTGACCTTGATGGTGCGCTTGCCGTTGAAGGACCGGGAGACGAGTACCAGTGTTTGCATGATCAGCAGTCTACCTCGTTCTGCGTTGATCTTTCACTGCTTGAAGCACTCGGTCGACTCGTGGCCCGACGTCCTCGAGCCCTCTTGGAACTCGATGACCACGTAGCCCCTGGCTCTGGCTTGGAACACGTCCTTGACGGTTCGTGGAGCTGCCCGTGGGAAGTCGGGGTTCACGAGCACGTCGCCGCGTTGCAGCTTTTTGTACGTTGTCTTCGTCATTTGCCGACCTCGAACTGGTTGAGTGGAACCCTGAACTTGTTGTCGTCCGTCTGCGTGAAGTCCAGCTTCAGCTTGTTGAAGGCGTCGATGAGCTGGTACGACAGGTGGTCAGCGGACGCTTCCTCAGTGGACCGCACCCGGATGAACATAGTGCCGTCCGCTTTCGGACCCGCCGTCTCGAACGAGCCCGACGGGAGCGACGCTTTGAGGAGGCTCTTGAGGACCTGCTGCTTGTAGGAGGAGTTGGGGACCATGGTGTTAATGTAACACGGTCCCGGATGATCTTTCACCCAGGACCGTGAGAAGTGAGAAACGTCTCAGTGGTTGTCGTTCGTCCGGACCCCGACGTACCCCTCTCCGTCGTCGTCTTCTCGGTTCTCGAGAAACTCGATGTCAAACTCGACCTCGGGGTCGGTGTCCATCTTGAGTTCCTTGTCCCCGTGACCCTCCTCGACGAGGTCGTCGACCATCTCCTTCAGGTCCTTGAGTGTCATCGTCACTTCCCCTTCTTCTTGGTCTTGAGGTTCTTCAGACTGTAGAACGTGTACACCGTCCCGTCGTACTGGTCGTCGTGTTCCTCCTCCTCGTCCAACCACTCACCCGACTCGTCGACACCGTTCTCCTTGTTGAGACGGTCGACGTGGTCCTGGGCGTCCTTCTTGGACTCGTAGTACCCCTCGAAGTCGAAGTCTTCCGGGAAGGTGAGTGACCCGGACCCGGTGTTCGCATACCCGAAGACGACGTGGACCTCTTTCATGTGACCTCCAGTCCGACCAGTGTACCACAGATCGTCTGGGGGTTACACTATTCGGTGAAGAACGCCTCCATCACCCGGGTGACCCGCGCGGTCTGCTTCTTGGTCGGGTGGTCAGGCATCCCCATGAGGGGACCCAAGTCACTCTCCACGCTGTCGTAATCCATGTACAGGGAGCATCGACCCTGCGCGTCCGAGACATCGTCCTCCGTCATGTCACCGTCGTCCTGGGCGTGGTCCTGGACGAGGTCGAACTGCTCGTGGATGAAGCCCATCACTTCAGCGTCGAGCTTCAGCTTGGTCCCCAGCTTCTCACGCTCGTCCTCCGTCATCAGGCGGGTGACGATGCTCTCGAACTTCGTCAGCTTACGCGTCTTCATCGTCATCGTCATCCTCCAGCTCGATGTCGCACTCGCATGCCACAACCGCGCGTTGGTGTTGGTACTCGCGGTCCACGATCTCGTCGACCTCACAGTGAGCTTCCGAGGTGCAGTCGGCGAACGACTGGCAGAACTCGTCGGTGAGGCGCGGGTCATCGGGCTCGAAGCGAGGGACCTTCCACTCCTCGTTCTCGATGAGGTCGTTCACGTCCCGGGCAATCTCGCCGCGGGTCGTGGACAGGATGATGAAGACTTTCTCGGGGTGATGTTTGCGTGTTGCCATGGCAGCAGTCTACCACGCCTCGCTCGCGAGTTTCACTCGTCGTCCGCAGGAGTGACGTCCACGCCCGCCTTCTCGAACTCTGAGACGCAGCTGAGGTAAACGTCTTTGTCTGTTCCGAACTTGTAGCCCTCGCGGAAGCAGTCGATGAGCTCGATGAGCAGGTCACGTCGTTGGGCCGTCGAAAGGTGCGCGATGGGCAGCTCGTGCATCAGCTGGTTGCCCGACTTGCCGCGAGCACGCGCTCGCGCATGCGCTTTCTTTGTGGCCACGTCAGCTCACCTTCTCGAAGGTCACCTTCGGGCAGCGCTCCCACCCGTCGTCGTCCGAGTAGAAGTAGATGGGCTCTCCCTTCAGGCCGAGAGCGCACCCGTGCCAGCCGTGGCCCGGGATCTTGACCTCGCCGTAGCCCGTCACCTCGCGGCTGCCGAGGTCCACCTGGCTGTCGTCGCCCTCGGCGTTTGCCACAGCCTCCGGGAACCTCTTGTCGAAAGCCGCCTGCGTCATCACCCGAAACTTGACGTTCGCCATGTTCAGCTCCAGACTGCCCATCTGTAGGTAGGGTTGCGGCCCTTGAGACCCGTGACCTTGAAGCGCTTGCCGAGGTACTCGTCGAGTGCCTTGAGGTTCTCCGCTGCCGAGTCGATGTTGTCCCGCGTCAGGTCGTCCTTGACCATCTGCAGGTCGCTCGCTGCGGAGTCCATCCGCATGAAGAGCGCAGCTCGCACGTCATTCGGGCACCCAGCGTTCTTCAAGATGTTCTGGATTGAGCGACGTGAGCTGTCGGGGTTGCCGTAACCGCCGCAGGCTCCCGTGATGTAGTCGCCGATCAGAGCTTCGAGCTCGTCGGCCAGGTCCGCGACGATGATGGTGGTCTTGGTTGCCATGACCCGAGTGTACCTCAGATCACACCTGACTTACACTTTGGTCATGTAGTCGGGCACCTCACTGGGCTCGATGTTCAGGTCGCACACCAGGCACTTGATGACCTGAAGGCGGTTGCCCCTGATGACGATGCAGTTGGGGTCCTGGGCCACTGCCACCTCGACGTGGGCGGTGTAGTACCCGTTCCGCCAGTCGTCGACCGCACCCTGCGGGCTGACGACGTGGACCTCTGCCTCAGACTGCGGTCCCTTGCTTCTCTTCACGGAATCACCGTCCATCGGTCACCCGATGCCCAGGAGAGTACATCGTTGCGTCCGTTGTCCCAGTCCACGTGGACCTGTCCCGCCTCGTCGACGTTCGTCACCGTGCCCGTCGCGCCGGCTTTGAGCTCGGCGAGGGTCGTGGCTGCGAGCCGGATGCGTCTGCCTTCGAGAGCTTTGCTGGGGAGGCGGGTGGTCATAGGACCACCCTACCATGCTTCCCCAGGATCTTTCACTTGTAGCCGTAGAAACCCACGAAGCGTGGCTCCACGCGGAAGCCGTGCGCCCGGGGGTCCTTCAGCACCGCCCACGGGTGACCCATGTGAGAGCGGCCGTTGCGCCGCCACAGTCCATCAGGCCCCTTGGTTGCGAAGAACCTGAGCAGCCCACGGTGGTAGAAGGGACCGCCCATGAGGTTGGTGCACCAGTAGCCACGGCAGGACGACGAGCGTGCCTCCCAGGGGCGGTCGCCCCCGACAGGGTACGTCATCTCCCACAAGGCTTGCTGGATCGCCGAGAAGCGCATGCCCCTGCTGCCAGCCTGTGCCAGGATGTCGAGGATGCGGACGGATTTGCTTGCCATGGCAGCAATGTACCACGGATCACGCGTGACTTGCACTCGCGTCAGCGTAGCTGCCAGGCCGATTCGACCTCCTCGGTCGTCTTGGGGAAGCTCGCGCGTACGTCTGCGGGCGTCTCCTTGTCCTCGTCTTCGTCGTTGTGATCGACCATAGACCACACCTCTGCCTCGGTGGGAAGGCGACCCGCCGTCCGCTGGTCCTGCTTGAGGGCCTTGCGGAGCGTGTCCTGCGGGAGGCAGACGCCCTCCTTCTTCATCGTCAGGCGGTTGACCATCATGATGCAGGTTGTCAGGTCCATGAGATCCATTCTAACACGAACGGCCACGGGCTTGCACCCGCGGCCGCTCGCGCGTACGTGTTGGTGTGTTACCGGCGGACGCCGGGGATGCCGACGACGAAGCCGAGGTTCTTGACCTGCTCCAGGTCCTTGACCAGGAGGGCGTTCACCTGGGCCCGGGAGAGGCCGAGGTCCAGGCCGTGGCGGGCGCAAAGGCTCTCGAACAGGCCGCCGAGCTCCGAAGCCGCATCCTCGATGGGCGTGGTCTGGCGGTAGATGGCGACGACGGTGAAGTTCTCGTCACAGTCGGGGTTCTCGTCGAGGAAGGCAGCGAGGCGCCGGTAGGCGTCGCCGCGGGCGATGGGGGCGGGCTCGCTCTCGGAGAGGAAGTTGCCTTCCCCGTCACGGTGCACGAACTCGGCGGTCTCGTTGGACTGGACTACGTAGCCGATGACTTCGTTGGTGTGGGCCATGATTAGACTCTACCAGGAACGGTCACCTGGTTGCACCGGGTGCCTGTTAATTGATCGCGCGGACGACACGCGCTCGCGCGGACGCTGCCCGGCCCCGCGGCTGTGCAACCGCTCGCGCACACGTGATAGACTGGTGCCTACCGGACGACGATCGTAACGCCGGGGCTCTGGGGTGCTAGTTCATCCGGTCGGAGAGCCACCAAGCTCGGGCACATTCCCGTCCCCCGGGAAAAGCACCGGGAGAGTGTAAGCCCGACAGCACAGGTGGTAGACTGTACTCCTCCACCCACCCCGGAGGCAACTCAATGGCCGAGATGAACCTGAACGTCAAGCGTGGCTTCAAGCTGGGCACCATGGTGTCCACGATCAAGGTCCCAGCGGAGCTCCGTGTCAAGCACAGCACGGGCATGCCCTGGGTCGACGACATCCTGGGCGGCGAGGGCGGCTTCACCCGCACCGCAGTCCTGATGCTCACCGGCGGTCCCGGCTGCGGCAAGAGCACCCTGGTCCGCCAGCTGTCGAGCGCGATGGCTGGGACGGGCAACATCATCCCGGTCTACAACACGGGCGAGGAGAGCCTGTTCCAGGCCAAGATGGCCTGCGAGCGGCTGAAGCTCGAGCACGACTTTCCGGTGGGCGAGGAGACCAGCCTGCCCAAGGTCCTGACCTTCCTGGACAACGTCAAGTCGGCCAACCCCAAGAAGGTCCCTGTCTTCCTCCAGGACTCCCTGCAGACCCTCAACGACATGAAGTACAAGGACGGCGGGACGACCGGGATGACGCCGGTCCGCTGCACCGAGATGCTCGTCGACTGGACGCAGAGGAACTTCGGCTTCTCGGTCTTCGTCGGCCAGTGCACCAAGGGAGGCGACTTCGCCGGGAAGAACACCATCCGGCACGCCATCGACGTCCACATGCACCTGTTCTTCGACGAGGACAAGAAGTCGGCGACCTACGGGTGCCTGCTGGCCGAGGTCAGCAAGAACCGCTGGGGCTGCAACGGCAAGACCTACATCCTGGGCCTGACGGCCACGGGCATCGAGGAGCGGGGCAGCTTCACCAAGGCCAAGGACTTCAAGGTCGGCGAGGACGCCGAGGAGGACGAGTGATGGAAGCCCTGGACGGAGCCAAGCTCATCGCCCTGGACGGGGAACGGGTCGCCGTGGTCATGTCCCCCACCGAGGCCTTCGACCTGCGCCTGGAGCTGATGGGGGCGATCTCCTACCTCGAGAGCCTCGGGGTCCTCGGGCGTGACGAGGGCGGGCCCGCGGTGCGGGCCCTCGAGAGGGCGCTGGCGGCCATCAGGCTGCACTGATCTACGGGGCGCCTGCGCGGACGGCCACGAGGCCAGGGGTGGTGTCAGGGCCCCGCGCAGGCGCCGCTTTCTTTCACCCGCGAAGTGAAAGGGAGCGAGCCCCTGTGGTAGACTGAAGACACCACCCAACCGCTGCTAAACCTACTCCCTGCGCCGGTGTTCTACACCGGGGGACGCGCCGGACGACGGCGGAGATCTGCGTCGCGCATGATCTGCACGGGCCCCAGCACGCGTGCCACGGGACGCAGGGACACATTCTGTGCTGTCATCCCGCGCGAACTCGTTCTGCGTCGATCTGACGTGATCTGCGCATGCGCGCGGACGACGAGAGGAGGATCTGCAGCAGGGGGCAGAGCGGCAGCAGCGCGCACGGGGGCGGGCCACGCGTTCCCACCAGGCGCTCGCGCGATCTGTGTGGATCTGTGGCGATCTGCACGACGGGCGGAGCCACCCGCGTAAGGAAGCGCCCTGCCACTTCCTGCCACTCGTGACCACCGTGTGCCACTGTGACCGTCGCAACCCGGTATGACGCGCCCCCGTGCCGATCCATTTAGACTACGGCTTTGTGACCGCCAGGGGGAATAGCGGTCCCTCAGGAGCCCTCACGGGGCCCGTGTCGCGCGCATGCGCGCGCGTGGTCAGGCAGGGTGGGGCATGCAGCCGCTGAGCGTGTCTCGTTCAGACGCTTCCTTGCGCTTGAAGTCCTCAGCCGCCCGCCGGTTGCCGTCGTGCTTGACAGTCAGGGTCACCTCTTCGCCGTCGAACAGCGCGAACGTGTACGACTCCTCCCAGGCAGTGTGGTTCCAGCCCTGCGGCGGCCGCACGTTGGCGCCCTTGACCAGCGCCCTCTTTTGTTCGATCAGGAGCCACAGCGCCCCCGCCCAGGCTCGCGCGTTCTCCTGGTGCTCCTCCACCATCGCTTCTCGCTGGGCGTCGGCGAGCTGCCGCTGCAGGTCGGCTGCACGCGCCCGCGCCATCCTCTCCTGCTCTGCTGCCTCGGTGATCTCCTGCTCGATCGCACGCGCACGCGCCCGCGCAGACGCAAGGCCGGGCACCCCGGCCGCAGCGGGTCCACCCGCGCTCGCGCATGCGCTCTCCCTCACCAGCGGCCCGTCGACTGAGCCCCTCCTCGCCTGTCCCAGCTCGTCCCTGCAGATCCCCTCTGTTTGGTCTGACTCGTCTCGGCACTGGGTGTGGGCCCGTCTGCCCCCAACGATGCAGGTGATGTCCTTGTACAGTCCCCCGCACAGCTCGCCGCAGTAGCAGCAGGGCACCGCCACGTCTTCGGGTTGGACCCCACCCACCAGCTCCTCGAACGCTCGCTCCAGGCTCATCATCGCCCCGTTGTCCACCAGCTTCACCGGCTTGGCTGGCAGGCACAGGTGGTGGACCACCCGCTCGCTGTCGTCTGGGTCTGCGACGATCCTGTCTCCCGGCCTGTTGCACGGGTTGCCGCACAGCCTGCAGTTCCTTATCATGTTGTCGCTTCCTTTCCGTCTCCCGTCGCCCGGTGGTGCGCTGCGACGATCCGGGCCTTCAGGGCGTTGAACTCCTGCTCCTGTTGGGCCATCGCTTTCAGCTCGTCGAACTTGGCCTTGATCCGCCGCTTGCACTGCTCCTCGTCGTCGGGCGCTTCGACCCACATCACGTAGGCCAGGCCACGTTCCAGCCCGATGACCAGGCCGTCCCTGCACTTGGAGTAGCCGTTGCCGCTCCAGGGCAGCCATGTCCCGGGCTCGATCTTCTCGTCGGGGTAGTGTGGCTGCAGGTAGCACAGCCGGTGCCTCTCGAACTGGATCGACATCCCTAGCAGTCTCCCTCTTCTTCGTCCGCGCCCACGTTCACCGCTGTGACGGCAGCGTCTTCGTCGAACCAGGGATCGGGCTGTTCCCCTCGACGCAGTAGCGGTTCTGGCCACACTCCGTTGGCTCTGAGCCGATCGAGTGCCGTGCGTGCCTGGGCAGCGGGCTGCTGCCACCGTCTGGGGTGTCCCTGAGCTCGTCGACCTCCGCCTGGAGCCGCGCACATTCTCTCTTCCACCAGCACAGCTCGTGGCTCCACCCGTCGTCCAGGATCGCCCTGTGCCCGTCCTCGGGCACGATCTCTTGCTTGCAAAACACGCACAGGGGCGTCATGTTTCTTCACCCGTCACCTGGCAGGGTCTCGAACTTGTCGGCCTTTGCCCAGCCGAACCGCTGCCCAAACAGGACCATGACCTCGTCGTCGTGTCGGGCCAGCACCAGGCCCGTCTCGGTCCACTTCAGGGTCGCCACGTTGGGCTCGAACAGGTCGGCGATGTCGACCTTGTTGGCCTCACTGGGCCCGTCGTTGATGTTGAAGGACACCGACCGTGCCATGGCGGGTCGCTTCGTCAGGGTCACGGGTGACGGGGCAGTTGACCTGTACCTGTCGTCCCAGGTCGGGCGGACCATGTCACCCGGTTTCAGCTTGTCGGTACGTGTGCTCACCGTTGTGCTCCTCGTGCTCGGCAACGAACTGCCCGTCCTTGGTCCCCCACTCGGTGTAGATGTGCCTGCCCGGGCCGAACGGGTTGAAGCCCGGGTCGTCGATGTAGGTGTAGGACGACAGCACCGTCAGCTCGTTGGTGCCTCCCCGCTTCTCGAGCGCTTCCCAGTACTGCTCCTGGGTGCAGGCTCGCTTCGCGGGCTTCTTGGGCTCGTCGTCCTCGTAGAGCCCGCCGTACTGGTCGATGTCCTCATCGTCTCCGGGCCCGTAGCTCATTCGGGCCACCCTCTCTCGGCTCGGTACCTCGGTGTCTTGGGCCGCTTGGTGGGCTTGACCAGGTATTGGCCGATGACCTGCTCGGTGGTCTGGTCATCAGCGATGCCCAGCACCTCCACCAACGTCATGTCCGAGTTCTCGAGGTCGGTGACCAGCAGCCTCGTCGGTTGAGGCACGTCCTGGGCCTTGACGATGCTGTCGGTCAGCCGGCGTCGCAGCTTGTCGTTCCATTCACGTCCCACGGGGCTTCTCCTTCTCTTTCTTCTCCCACCCAGGGTGGTTCTCGTCCCACTCGACGGTGATCGACCCGGTGTACCTGCGGCCCTTCTTCTCGAGCCCGAAGTCAGCGGTGACACAGTCGCTGGTGTCAGTGAAGCTGTCGAGCGGCGTCGTCGGCAACCCACGGTTGGCAAAGGGTTCCTCGCCGTCTGCCTGGGTCCAGATGGCGTCCAACCACAGGCTCTCCCGCAGGCGTTCGACGGCCTGCTGCAGGTCTTCACCCTGGGCCACCGAGTTGTACGTGGTCGTGCCCGCGACCCAGGCCACCTCGTCGAAGAAGGCGACGTACTCGAACGTCCGGGATCGCATGACACGCTTGTGGGCCATGCGGCCATCGTACTCAGCTCCCGTCGCACTGGATCTGTTGGACCATAGTTACTGGCATGCGGCTACGATTGGGAAAGCTTCGCCACGTTATCGGGGAAGCACTGAAAAGCGTCTTGGAGTGCCCGAATTGCCACATCCCGCTTGAGCGACGGTGGGCTCGCAACTGGAAATCGGACGACCCTGACGCCGTCAGGACCTGGTTCTGGGGCTGTCCCAATTTCGCAACCGAAGGCTGCAAGGTCACCTACTCCCCAAAGAGCCACAAGTGGCACGGGATCGATGCTCCCAAGTCTGGACCGAAGCAGCCTCGGGAACTCGCTCCGCTGCCCGACCGTGAGACCATCATCACTGCATTGCAGAAGCTGCCTGGCATGTCTCAAAGGTCAGCAGCTGAACAGTTCATTGACCAAATGGGTCCTGAACAAGCTGTCCGCTACATCCCGGGCTTCAAGCGTTGATCACGCCAGTCGGAACTGCTCCTTCTCACGCCAGCCGAACCAGACGCCCCCGTCGCCCTTGGGGACCATCACCATGATCGCAGTATCGGTCACCGCCAGGACCAGGGCGGGCTGGTCGTGCTGCAGGTTCCCGACGTTGTCGCTGTCAGCTGCAGTGATGTCGGGCTGGCTCGACAGGGTCAGGAACCCCCACCGCTCCTTGGTCAGCACCGTGTCCCCGGGCCGGATCACGGCACCCGTACCCAGTTCTCCTGCTCTGCCCACCCGTACTTGCCATCGTTATTGAGGACCAGTGCCCAGCCGTGGGCGATCGCCAGCAGCAGGACAGGCCGGTGTTCCTCCACCCAGGTCACTGCAGGAAAGTTCGACCACTGGTCAGGCAGGGGACACAGCCCTACGTGGCTCGCTGCCATCTTGGGGTTCACCTCGACAAGGTCACCGGGTGCCATCAGTCCCCCGACGGTACGTATGAGAACATCGACATCCACACCACGAAGGGCATGGTGCCCAGGCAGTTAGGCGCTCCTGGACACCTGGCACAGCAGTCAAATGAGATCATGTTGTCGCCTGGGTCGCAACACGCACCGGCGTCTTGGATCACGGCTGGCGGCGCTGGTCTGCTTTTGGCGCTATCACAGGACACCAACGCTCCGATCAAGGTCACCAACCAGAGGATCCTCATCACAACACCGTGAAGGAGGTCGTCTCCCGCCATCCCATCCGGGTGTCACCGTTCCCAACCGACACCATGACCAAGCACTCGGTCGCCTTGCTGACCACGTCGTACTGGAAGTCAGCCACCGCGAGCACCAAGCCGATGTCACCGGGCTGCATCTTGTGGCTCTCCGGAACGCTGGTCCCGCCGCCAACCGTGATCGAGACGGGTCCCGGCCGCTCAAAGAGCGTGACGAACCCGTCAGGTTGCCTGATGCGGACAGTGTCTCCGGGCTTCATGACCCGTCCTTCAAGGCTGTCACCTGGATGCGTCCCCAGTTCGCTTTGAGCCTGTCCTTGAGCCTCTTCGCCGCAGCATTCTCAGCCCGTTTCTTGGCCAGGTGCTTGTTGGCCAGCGCTTGCTGCTGGAACGCAGACATCTCGACGGGCATGTTCTGCTTCTCTTTCTTGCTCTTCCGCAGCATCCACCACGTCACGAAGACAGCGATGCTTGTGGCGACGACAGTGCGACTCAGGTCCTTCGGGTCCATCAATCGCTCCATGTGATGTAGCACAGGGTCTGGCAAACTCCACACTCGTAAGCTCGACCGGGAACGTGGTCACCGCCCCGGACGATGTCCTTCCACTTGCCACCAAAACACCCACACTTGGTGCACGGTGGTCCCAGGTCCCTCTTCTTCTGCCCACGGCTGACCCACCAAGTGACCCCCGCAGCGATGAGGAGGGCAACTACAGTCCTCATGCTAGGTTCTTTGGACGGTCACTGGTGCTGATGGCGAACCCGAACAGGTCACGCTCTTCGTCAGCGAGCTCCCGCATCTTGCGGCGGCGAGTCCACCAGCACTCGATGTGGGCGACCTCGACGGGCTTCCCGTCCTTGACTGTGACCATCACCGTCTTCTGGGGGTCGATCTTGTGGCCGCAGACCGGGCAGCTCATTCACGTCCCCTCAGCAGCAACCAGCGAAGCACCCGTTGCACCAGCCCCTGTGGGTGGTCCTTTTCCCACAGGATGTCCTGCAGCTCCTGGACCCGTTCCTGCAGCTCTTCACACCGCTCCAGCCTGACGCTGGCGATGTGGCGGAGATGGCACACCTCGTGGGCGATGCCCTCCTTCAGTTTGCCGCCCGTCCTGCTCGTCGGCTGGGACACGGTGTCGACCGGGTTCCCACAGATGGTGCACGCTACCATGCCCATGTCATAACCCTCGTGAATGCGGTCTATCTGTGCCCCTGCAGCTCAGCGAGACGGGTTTCGTAGGTGTGAACCAACGCTTCGCCGGCGTACACCTCGTTCTTGGCCTTCGCCAGCCCCTCGCGAGCCAGAGCCAGACGTTCGTTGAGGTATGTCAGCTCCCTCTCAGGCGTCCAGCTGTCAGCGGCGTCAGGGGTGTGGTCTGGCGTCAGCGGCATCGACAAGGCTCTGGCGATGTCTTGCTCGATCCTCCGTTGGCGCCCGAACGCCTGGAAGGCTGCGTCTGACTTGATGAGCTTGTTGGGCCTTCGCTCCTGCTTCTTCTTGGCTGGCTTCGCTGGCTTCTTGGCCGGCTTCTTCTTGGCTGGCATGTCCCAATCGTACACACCCGTGCGGTGTAGTATCGATCAGTGACCGCAGTCTTCGTCTTCTCCCGCCGGAACCAGGAAGCCACGACGTTGGCCTACTTCGACTACGTGTTGGCCGCGTTCCAGAACAGGGGTGCCCTGGTCATGGAGGAAGAGCGGTTCATGGCGAGCGGCAACGGCCAGTTCGTCCCGGACGGAGACCGCATCATCAACTTCTATTGCGACAAGCCTCAGGACGTGTGGCAGCGGTGTCACCCGCAGTTCAGGTGGAACTACGCCATCGACGAGGTTGCCAAGGACGACGGCCGGGCCTACGCCACCAAGATCATGCAGTGCAAGACCAACGACTGCAGCAGGATGATCGTCACCTTCGCCAACCCCAAGCACCTCGCTAGCCTCCATGCCCTGGGCATCAGCACCGTCGGCATGCCCTGCTGCCCGCCACGCATCCGGCCACGGACGACGAAACCCAACGCCATCGCCGCTTTCGGCAGCTACCACCCCAAGACGTACCCTGAGCGGACCCGGGTCAAGGACCTCCTGGTCCGGACGTTCGGCCCGCAGAACGTCCATGAGTTCATGGGTGACAAGAAGGTGGGTGAGCAGTACGCCGAGGTTCTCGACAACTACCAGCTCGGCATCACCGACCGTGCTGGCTTCCGCGACCGCTTCGTCAACAAGTACGTGGAGTACGGTGCCAGCCACGTGTTGCCCGTCGGCGACTGCCCGTCCTACATGCCCATCGACATGAAGCAGGCGATGGTCAACACCGAGGGCAAGGACCCGAAGTGGATTGTCAGCGAGGTGAACAGGCTGCTGCACAACCGCGAGGAGCTGGTCACCCGCCAGGAAGCTTACACCAACAGCGTCGCCCGGAACTTCAACATCCTGTTCCACGCTGACCGGGTCATCAAGACCATCACTTCTGCTTGATCAGCTGGTCACAGCGATCGTAGAACTCGGCGCTGAAGCCCGGTGACCTGAACGGGTTCTTCCGGCTCTTGCCCTGGTGGACGACGAAGGGCACGCCATCGAGGTGCCACTCCTCGTAGGAGCCGAACCCTACCAACGCGATGTACCGCTTGGGCTCAACGTTCTCCAACGCGTAGCTGGTCAAACCCTGCTCACGCAGGAACAGCGGGAAGTTCCAACAGGCGTCGGTCAGCAGCTGTGTCCCCCATGGCAGGCCCCACAACGCTTCGTCTTCCTTGGTGGTGACCACCAACGGCTCAGGCCGGACAGTGTTTGCTGGGTCGAACAGGTACCACGGACGACCCGGCTTCAGGGCCAACCACTCGACGTTGGGCTTGCCCTTGTAGGTCTGCTTGCGACCGAAGCCCGTCTGTTGGGTCCCAGCTCGCTGGTATGCTGTACCGATGCAGTCGAACTGCTCGAATGCGTTGCTGATGATGACGTCCCAGTCCTGCAGCACTGTGACGGTGTCGCTGTCGCAGATGACATGCACCGCCTCGGGTTCTGCCTCGATGGACCGGAACGCTTCTCTCACTGCGGCGCAGTGGTTGTCAGCAGCAAGTTTGGGGTGCCGTGGGCAGGTGTGCAGTTCGAGCCGGAGCTCGGCACCCTTAGTACTGGTGCATTGCATCGCCTCGAAGCAGTACTGAGCGTAACTGGTTGTGGTCCCGTCGCACGGGATGTGGACGACGATCATGGCATCTTCCCCCGAAGCTCGAACATGATGCCACCTGCTCCCAAGTAGCTACCTTCGACCGGTTCGATGCAGACGTAAACCATGCCCTTCTCATCCCAAGGCCAGCAGCAACGGGTCCCCTTGCATGAGAAGGTGTGGCCGGCGACTGGCGCCTGGATCACTGGAAAGCCGTCAGCGGCAGGTACAGCGCTGCACCCGATGATGAAGAGAAGCAGGAGTGTAAGCAGCCTCTTCACCGTTCGGCATAGTCCCACCCTGCTGCTAGGTGGACGTCTTTGGCTCCCGCTTTGCGCAGCTCCTGGGCAATGCGTCGGAGTGTCTCGGTCTTGTCAACGTTGTCGTCAACGACCAGCACCCGCTTCCCCCGGGCTTGGTGGATGTCGTCGCCCGCGGTGTGAAGCGCTAGGAACTTGCGGTTCTCGTGTGGGATGTCCTTGATCGCCGGGACCTCGCCTCTCTGCCAGCGTTTGATCATGTTCTCGGCCCGCTTGCGGGTGTTGGCGATGTAGACGTCATCCTTGCCCCGGGCCCGTGCGGCAGCCCTGAAGTTCTCCCATTCCTCTGGGTCGATCTCCAACTCCTCCGGCTTCTTCTTCCGTGTCATGCCAGCGACGACGGTCTCGATGGGAAGATCGAGCTTTTGGGCTACGGCATGAGCGAGGTCTCGTGCCATCGTCGAACTCGACTCCGGATACGTCACCAAGTCGACCCTGTCCTCGAAGTACCTAGCGATCTGGCTAGCCATAATCCCGAAGACGATGGCCTGAGCCCGCTCAGGTGCCTGCATCGTGATGCCGTCCTTGACAAGAGGACGCTTCAGGGTGGTCAGCAGCTCCTTGGGTGAGATGTCCAACCTACTTACGACATTGTAGAGTTCTAGCTCGCCGGCAAAGCGAGGCTTGTCCCACTTGCTCTTGAAGCGGAGGGGCACGAATACCGCTTCGCCCCTGCTCTCGCTCTCCTTGAACTTGCGAGGGTTCAGCGCTGACATTATGTCATCGCTGTTGACTTCGTAAGTGTCTGCCCCGACCTTCTTGACCTCGGCCATGATGCACTGCCGCAGTTGTCCCATGGTCAAGAGCATAACACTGATACGTATCCTGCTTCACTCGGAGCCTGTGAAAGGAGAGAGAAGTCTGGGGTACACTGGATACACATGGACGATACGAAAACACACATCATCTCGAGTGACCTAGCACGCTTCCGCGAGGCAGACAGGTGCTGCCCCGCCTGTAACGACGGGACCCGCATTGTCAAACGACAGCGCGTTACCGTCGACAAGGAGCAGGACACCATCACCTTCGGTGGGTTCTACTGGGTCTGTGACCGGTACCCTGAAGACTACGACCACTACCAGTACTCGCCTGGAGGCGGACGCAACGGTGCCAAGCCCCGCGAGACTGTCGGTGTGGTCGTCCCCCGCAAGTTCATGCCCCCGCCTCCCTACGTCCCATCGGCCCGGGTCGTCAAGCGTAATGCTGACGGCTCCCACACTCCCCTCTCAGTCCGATGAGGACCTGGTCCAGCAGCAACCCGACCGAGTGCGACGTCTGTGGTGACATCATCATGGACGAGTTCGTCGACGGCAAGCTCTACAGGAAGGACGCCTGGGCCATCATGTGCCCATCCTGCCACAAGGAACACGGCGTTGGCCTCGGCACCGGCAAGGGCCAGCGTTACAAGGCCGTCGGCGCCGACTTCGTCAACGCTGAAGACATCCCGGTACCGCTCA
>Ga0070733_10000521_pt1 | contig 30919 bp, 29 predicted proteins | sample Coa_R1_9_FD_66450 | JGI IMG/M metagenome (GOLD analysis project Ga0070733, IMG submission 66450) | Surface soil microbial communities from Centralia Pennsylvania, which are recovering from an underground coalmine fire - Coalmine... | ecosystem: Environmental > Terrestrial > Soil > Unclassified ...
TCGCTCCACTTCTCTCGCGCGCCGCCGGGACGACGACAACCGGCAATTCTAATTGTCGTCAGCCAGCAAATTTAATTGTCGTTGATCACCCGCACCGCCGTCGGCAGCGTCAGCATGTCGTCTGCAGGGCCTGGAGCATCCGCTGCAGCGTGTCACTATCGGCTCCCGCCGGCACCCGCACCCGATGCCCACTAGCCAGGACGATCTCCACAACCGCTGCTGTCCGTGGAACATTCGCCGGTGGTGATACCTCGGTTAACGCCACCGGGTTCTCGGCGGCTACGCCTTTCCCTTCCTCATCGCCTGCACGCCGGAAGACCCTCTGCCACCAACACCCGGCGCATCTGCCATGCCCGCACTGATGTTGTTGATCTCATCCTCCCTACGGATTCGCACCTCTGAACCCATTCTGCGTTATCGCCGAGCATCAGGGGAGATGTACTTGGTCACCCAGTTACGAAGTTCGAAGGGCCTGAGCTTAATACATAGGTCTCAGGCGAAAGGACAGCTTATCTGCAGTATGCCGGGATTACGCCGATGTATACTGTTCAGTTCGGCTTAACGTTGCTTTCCCGTATTTTTAAGCTCTAGGTACGATTTACCCTTGGATTGGAATCTCGCACAATGAAAACTCTGACGAGCCGATTGAGGAAGCGGTCGCCGTGTGATCGCGAGGACCGTTTGGTAGCCTGCGTCTGCGAGAGTCCGCGCATCCCGCGTTTCCTAAATATGGGACGATAAGTGCTAAATAGCCCACAATACAACCAGCCGGTCTATAACCTTAATTTGGTCGCTTGTCCACATTGTGACCTGTTGCAGCGGCTCCCTGAGCTCATGCCCGGCGCATCCGCGCGGTGCCCACGCTGCAATAAGGAACTGTGGCGTCACAAACAGGATTCGCCCAATCGAACCTTCGCGCTGACGGTAGCGGCGACGGTGCTTTATGTAATCGCGAATTCCGTTCCTATGCTAGGTCTCACGATCGTCGGACGCGCGGCCTCGACCACGGTCTTCGGAGGGGTCGAGACGCTCTGGCAGGATGGGCAGGGAATTGTCGCAGCGTTAGTGCTTTTCACTGCGATCATCGCTCCCGCTTTGCAGATTGGCTTGATGCTGGCGATCGTCCTTGGGGCCCTGCGCACACCCGTGCCGAGGTGGGTGGGAACGTTGCTGCGCCATTACCCAGTGACACGTATCTGGAGCATGATCGAAGTCATGATGCTCGGCGTGCTGGTGGCACTCGTCAAGATTGCGGATTACGCGACGGTGATTCCAGGCGTGGCTTTGTTCGTCCTCTGGGTGCTGGTCTTTCTACTCGCCGCGATCCAGGCGAGTTTCGATCCTCGCGAGGTGTGGAGAGGATCGAGTGGGCGGAGGGCGTAGCGCGGCCCGCCGGCGCGGATCGAGTGACCGAGGGCACGTCGTGAGTCCCTCTGTCGCCATCACCGCGAGAGAACAGGGTCTGCAAAGCTGCGAAGTTTGCACCTTGGTCTCCCGTCTAATGCCCGGCGAGGAAGCGGGCCTCTGTCCGCGGTGTGGCGCGGAGCTTACGTTCCGTAAAGAGGCGAGTTTCCAGCGTACTTGGGCCTTCTTGATCGCCGCGGCCGTCTGTTACATTCCCGCCAACGTCCTGCCCGTCTTGACCACGACAACGGCCACCGGCAGCGATTCCGATACGATCTTGCAAGGCGTGGTGCTGCTTTGGTCGCCCACCGGCTGGCCACTGTCACTGATCGTGCTCTTCGCGAGCATTATGATCCCGAGTGCAAAGATTCTCGCGCTGGCGTACCTCCTCATAACAGCGCAACGTGGCTCTGCGAAGAACAATGAGCAGCGCATCCGGATGTATCGAATGGTCGACTTCGTCGGACGCTGGTCGATGGTCGATGTGTTCGTCGACACCTTCACCGCAGCCCTGATTCAACTCCAACCATTGATGTCGGTGGCGCCCGCGCCCGGCCTGCTTTTTTTTGCGGCGGTCGTGGTGTTGACGATGCTTGCGGTCGAATCCTTCGACCCGCGCCTGATCTGGGATGCCACCAGTCCGAAAGAGGTTCAACATGCCTGATCCCGAAACGCCAATCCCTCCAGTCCCGAGCTCGAGGGCTGTATCCAGGAGCCGCACGCGGCTCTCGTTGGTCTGGTTCATCCCGATTTTGGCCGCGTTGGTCGGAGTATGGGTTGCGGTTACGAGAGTCATGAGCGAGGGACCCAAGATCACGATAACCCTCGACTCGGCGGATGGTCTCGAGGCCGGCAAGACCAAAATTCGGTACAACGGCGTCGAGATCGGCACAGTCACAACCATTCGGCTCTCAGATGATCACCAGCACGTCATCACCACCGCGCAGATGGCCCCCGCGACGGAAGGGTTCCTTGCCACCGATACCAAGTTCTGGGTTGTGCGTCCGCGGATTTCAGGCGCGAATGTGACGGGGCTAGGCACTCTGATCTCGGGGGCCTACATCGGTCTCGAAATCGGGCAGTCGACGGAGCACACGCACGACTTCGTGGCGCTCGAAACGCAACCGGTGGTCACCAGTGCTCTCCCCGGTCGCCTATTCGTACTGAAGACTGCAAACTTGGGTTCACTGGACATTGGCACACCGGTCTTCTTCAGGCGGCTGCAGGCCGGTGAGATTGCGTCGTACGCGCTCGACAAGGACGGCAAGTTCTTGACTGTAAAGGTCTTCGTCCGCGCCCCTTATGACCAGTATGTCAATCCGGAGACGCGATTCTGGCAGGCGAGCGGGGTCGACGTGTCGCTTTCTGCAAGTGGCCTCAAGGTGCAGACGCAATCCGTTTTATCGATCCTGATCGGGGGTATTGCGTTTGAAACAGCCGCGAGTGGTCCGGTCCGCCCGCCGGCTGAGGCAAACACCATCTTCACCTTGTATAGCAATCGCACGGAGGCCTTCGAGCCGGCCGCACAAAATCCGCAGACCTACGAGCTTATCTTCAACGAGTCGGTGCGCGGACTCGCCGCCGGCGCACCGGTCGAATTTCGCGGCATTCCGATCGGCGAGGTCGCGGACGTTCGGGCCCAAATCGACTTGAAAACCTTCCAATTCTTGACACCGGTAACTATCCGCTTGGATCCGCGCCGACTCGGGGTCAACGTCGTCGAACTAAAGCCTGGCGTAGATCTTGACACCATGCGCAGAAGATTGATCGACTCTTTGGTGTCGCACGGCGTCCGTGCGCAATTGCGAACCGGTAGTCTGTTGACTGGGGCCTTGTATGTCGCCTTCGATGTTGTCCCCGGTGCGCCGGCGGCTACGGTGGACTGGTCCCAGAGGCCGGCACGCTTGCCTACCGTTCCGGGACAGCTCCAGGCGACTGAGGACAAAGTACAAAATATCGTTAACAAACTCGATAGAATGCCTTTGGACGCGATTGGTGATAATGTCCGCAAGAGTCTCGCCGACCTCGATCTAACACTCGTAAGCGCCCGTGGTACGCTGGTAAGCGCACGCGGCACACTCGCGAATACCGACACTCTCACCGGGCCGAATTCGGCGCAGGTCCAACAGCTCGGCAACACACTTCAGGAAGTGAGCCGCGCCGCCCGTTCGGTGCGGGTGTTGGCGGATTATCTCGAGCGCCATCCCGACGCGCTCTTGCGCGGCAAAAAAGGAAAGGCAAAGTGATGCTAGGCCGCGGGTTGTGTTTGGCAATGCTTACGTTGGTGGCAGTCGCGGCATTTGGTTGCGGCACCACGCCATCCCGATTCTACACTCTGGACTCCACTGCGACCCCGAACGGCGCGCCGATGGCCCGCATCGCCGTCACGGTTGGCCCCGTCTCCATCCCCGCCACGGTTGACCAGCCGCAGTTCGTTGTCCAAGTCGCGTCGAACCGCGTTGAGATTGACGAGTTTAACCGCTGGGCCGCGCCGCTAGGCGAGAGTATCGCGGCGTCGTTGCTGGTGACCTCTCGGTGTTATTGGGGACGCCGAATGTCGCTGCTGCACCGTTCGCGAACTTCGATCCCACCTATACGGTCACCATCGAGGTCCAGCGCTTTGACTCCATTCGTGGCGAGGCGGCGCTGGTCGAGGCGCTGTGGGCCGTGCGCAAGATGGCGGGCGGGCAAACGCGCTCGGGTCGCTCGGTTATGCGCGAGGCCGTGCAGGGCGACGGCTTCGACGCACTCGCCGCCGCCCACAGCAGAGCGCTTGCGAGCATGAGCGGCGACATCGCCACGGCGATACGGGCTGAAAGCGACGCCAAGCTATAGCGCCATGATTGCGTGCTTCTTCCCGAGGGCAACCTGCAAAAGCGCTGGCCCGGGTGCGGTGCAAGGCGCTCCGGCTGCGGATCCAAAACCCGACAATTTTTCGGCCACCCTCAAGCGGGGCGAAGGGTGGCCTGAAAAACGGTGATAACGCAGGCGCCGGAGTACGAATCGAAAATGAACCCAAAACCTGGCAGGTACTAACTTACGAATGGGATATCAAAAGGGGTAAGGCCATTCTGCCGTGGCCAGACAGGAAGAAAACCGGGCTCCTGATCGGCATAGGGCCTACATTTGTATTTCCAACCGCAACCTCCAAAAGCGCCGGACAGGGTGCGTGGCAGGCCGGCCCTGCCTTTGGCGGTATCTACACGGGCATTCCAGGGCTGCTGATAGGATTCGTTGCGCAGAATCCTATCAGCTTCGCGTACACCTCACCCAAGCGTCCACCTCAAAGCACCTTTGAGTTCCAACCGGTCTTCGCGCTTCACCTGTGGAATAAATGGTATTTGCGCTCAGCGGACGCCAACTGGACGATGGGTTGGCGTCACCACTCCCCCACGATGTTGCCGCTGAGCGTTTGGCCTCGGGCGAACGCTGGTGCGACCGGGGCTGCCGCCGACGAGTTTCTTTGTGACGGGACAGTGGATGGTGTATCAGCAATTCGCTCCTATCGCGCCGCAGACGAGGGTCAATTTCGGGTTGACCGTCACCTTTCCGGAGCTCAGAGACTGGTTTTCACGCTATTGATCGGGTTCAACCGAAGGCCGCGGCAAGCAATGCCATTTGCCCAATTCTCGCCAGCCGATCCCCCTGCGGCTGGCATGTTCCACTACACTTCGCTCGTAGTTTAGAGGCGACCAGGAACGAGGAGACTCTGCGTGTCGCTAAGAAAATCTATCAGCATCTGGACGGTCGGGCTTGCGATCATCGCCCTATTTGCTAGCGGTTGCACTACACCGGTTGGAGTAACGCGCCTCGACGAGCAGGCTGCCCATCGCGAGCTCAATGCGAACATCCTGTCGGCGGGAAGGCCGAGCGACTACTCGACGCAGATCCTGGAGCGAAATGCGCTTAGTGAGCGCTTCAAGAATGATCCGGAGGTCGTGCTAGCCGAGTTGAATTCGGGACTCGGTAAACCCGACGAGCGCGACCGGCTATTCGCGCTGTCTGAACTCTCCTTTGCGCATGCCGAGGAATCTGGGAATAAGTCCTACTATCTGGCATCCGCGGCCTATGCGTACGCCTTCCTGTTTCCAGCGAACCCTGCCGACGCGCCGGGTCGGTACGATCCACGCCTGCGTCTCGCGGTCGACCTATACAATAGAGGCATCGCTCTAGGACTTACGATCAAGGGCGGAAAGGAAGTTGACCTTGGCGGGCGGCAACTCGTCTTGCCTTTTGGGTCGCTCAGCCTAGAGGATAACCCGGAAGGATTCGATTACGCCGGAAATCATCTGACCAAGTTCGTATCGCTCGCGGATCTGGAGGTGCGTGGGCTCCGCAACACATACCGTAAAGCTGGTATCGGCGCCGCGCTCTCCGCGCGAGTCGAACCGTCGCCGAATAGCCCGGCGAGCCGTTGGATACCGCCAAATGCGAAGGTGCCGATAACTGCGTTTGTGCGCTTTGACGATCCCCGCCGCGCGATGAGCGACGGCCATTTGCAGGGCACGGCGGAACTCTACGATGACGACGTGACGGCGGCGGTGCATATCGGTCCTTACACCGTGCCGCTCGAATCCGATCCCAGCGCCGCGCTGGCCTACAGGCTGGAAGGCGCCCCGATTTGGGATTTCGAGTTAGCGGGCTTTCGTCGCGGCGACTTTTCTTTTCTGGGCAATGGCAGCAAAGGCGATGGCAGCGGGCTCTACATGTTGCATCCGTACCATCCTACTATGATCCCGGTGGTGTTTGTTCACGGGACCGCGTCGAGCCCAGCGCGCTGGGCCGAGATGGCCAACGAGTTGCTCGGCGATTCTGCAATCGCCTCGCGTTATCAACTCTGGTTCTTCATCTATAACAGCGGCAATCCCATCTGGTTGTCGGCGATGCGATTGCGGGAAGCGCTGGTGGAGGTGCGGCAAGACGTCGACCCTGAGGGGAAGGACACTGCGCTCGACCGGATGGTCGTGATTGGCCACAGCCAGGGAGGGTTGCTTACCAAGATGACCGTCGTTACGAGCGGCACTCGCTTCTGGGACAATCTTACGAAAATACCGTTTGACAAGGCTGAACTGGATCCCGGGACTCGCGACTTGCTCGCTCGCGCGCTGTTCGTCAAACCGCTGCCGTTTGTGAAGGCAGTGATCTTTATCGCAACGCCGCATCGCGGCAGTTTTCTGGCGAGTAATCCCATCGTTAAGTTCGGCAACAAATTCCTTAACCTGCCGGGCGGGCTGGTTAAGTCCGCGGTTCAGCTCGCGAAGCTGCGCGAGCCCCGCATGTTGGGAACTCCTTTTACTATTCCCACCGCCCTGGACAACATGGATGCTTCCAATCCGGGCCTGAAATCGCTCGCCGCGATGTCGATCGCTCCTGGTGTGGATGCCCATTCGATCATTGCAGTGAAAGGCACCGGACCGGTCGAGGATGGCAACGACGGGGTCGTCGAGTACAGGAGCGCGCATATTGTCGGCGTCGAATCCGAGCTGGTTGTGCGTTCCGGGCACTCGACTCAAGCCACGCCTGAGGCTATCGAGGAAGTCCGCCGTATCCTCTATGAGCACGCGGGTATTCATTGATGGTGAGACGCACGGTGCGCTTGATGGTGACGGTGCTGCTATCGGTGATGGTCGTCGCAGGTGTCGCCTGGGGCACGCTCGCGCTGTGGTTCGATGGACCGGATTCGCGCATGCTCGCCGGGACGATGGCCGGTGGAATGGCTCTCGTCAGCCTGGCTGTGGCGTCACTCGTTCGACCCATTTTGAGAGGGCTGGCGGCTGCGCTGTTGCCCGCAGTTGTCGTCGCGCTCTGGTGGATATCGATTGCGCCGAGCAACAGCGGCGACTGGGCTCCCGATGTTGCTCGTACTGCTAGCGCATCCATTGATGGCAGTCGCGTGACGATCCAGAACGTGCGGAATTTCCGGTATCGATCCGAGTCCGACTACGACCAGCGCTGGGAGACGCGGACTTACGACCTCGATCGAATCCATGGCCTGGACCTTTTCCTGTCCTTTTGGGGCCGACCCAAATAGCGCATACGATCGCCAGTTGGGAGTTCGATGATGACCAACATCTCGCGATCTCAATCGAGACGTGCAAAAAGAAGGGTGAATCATACTCGGCGCTTTGCGGCTTTTTCCGCCAGTACGAACTTTATTACGTACTCGCCGATGAGCGTGATTTGGTCGAACTGCGAACGAATTACCGCGGCGAGCAGGTATATCTCTATCGTCTCCGCGTTCCTACCTCGCAGGCGCGGGCTCTGCTGGCTGATTACCTCGATGAAGTTAATCGGCTCGCCGACCATCCGCGATGGTACAACGCCTTGACGCAGAACTGCACGACTACGATTCGTGGTGACGCGCAGAGCGCTGGCGCCGAGGGGCGCCTGGACTGGAGGCTGCTTGCTAACGGGCATCTCGACGAACTGCTCTTATGAAAGGGACCAGATCGACACCGATCTGCCCCTCGCGGAGCTTCGAGCACGCAGCAACATCACCGAAAGAGCGAGAGCCGCCGGCGACGCCACAGATTTTTCCGCTCGCATCCGCCAAGGGTTGTCAGAAACACATGGCGGGTTGTTACCGTGATTTTCTTGAGCGGGGGACTACAGCCTGTCAGGGATCGTGTGAAAGTCACCCACTAACGATCGTTTGAAACTCCCCCCTCCAAGCAAAGGAGGCGAAGGGAGCAATGGAAAGGGAACGGGAACCGGTAGTTTTTCCGTCGACCGCAAGCGGGTCGGCGGAGGAGCGTATGTTAGGAGCGGACTTGGTAAGCTAGATGGTGGCGCGCAAGGACAGCGCGGTGCTCTACCGCGAGTTGCGGGCTGGACTTCACGGGCGGCATCGTGCTAGTCTAGAGCCGGCTATGGCCGCAGCGCGAGCAGCGCAAATGGTCGGCTTGCGACCATGCGCTTCGAGACCGCGCCGGACGAGCAGGCCCAGGTCGATTACGGTCAGCTGTGGATCTGGATTGGGGCGCAGCCGGAAAAGTGCATTTGTTAGTGTTCACGCTGGGCTATTCGCGCCGGCTGTATGCGCACGCTTATCGCCACGAACGGCTGACCAGTTTGCTCGACGGCCACGAGCGCGCATTCCGCTGGTTTCGGCGGCGTTACGCTGAGCTGCCTGTATGATAATTCGCGCAACTTGGCCTTGGGCCGCGGTCGTGCGGTGAAACGCCGGCCCGCCAGGGCATTGCGTTTGACGTATTTGACGCCGCTCTCGACCTACCCCTGGGTCCGCGCCCGATAGGGCTGACAGGCGCGCGGCGTGAACCCGTAGCGGGCCAAATTCTCGAACTGCGGATGCCACAAGACTTTGTGCTCGCGGCGCCGTATCGTTATGAGCGCGTGCGGCAGCGCCGGGTCGCCAACGACGCCCTGGTGGCGGGAGGGGCCGCGCGCTACTCAGTGCCGGTCGCGTACGTCGGCCAGACCGTCAGCGTGCACGAAGGCGTTGGGCACTATGAGTTCTTCCATCAAGACCAACTGATCGCGCGTCACCCGAAGGCCGCCCGGCACAGCGTGCGGATGGAGGCGTTACGCGGGCTGGTTGCGGCCGGGCGATCAGCCGCCGCCGGGCGATCAGCCGCCGCCGGGCGCGCCGCCGCGTTGCGATCCCTACTTTAACTGGTGCGCGACCTCCAACTCCACGAGGCCATCAGCCAAAGCACGGGAGGTGACGGACGATGAGCACGCCGGTTGCGCCTCTATCAAATCGAGCAGGAACTGGCGTTTGCGGAGCCGATGATCAGCGGCAGGATGATGCCAGACTTGGTCAAACCGGCCAACGAGTTGCAGCAAAACGGCGCGATCTGGAATCCGGAATCCGCGGCTAATGCTCCTCGCGTAGGGCTTCCAGCCGCGTCCGGAGTTCATTGACCGAGCGCAAGGTCGCATCTCAGCGTGTCTCCAAAGTCGCGGCCACCAGGCGATTCTCGGGCTCAACCGCATAGAATTGCCGTCGTGCCCGCGCTGCCTCGTATTCCGTTTGCTCCAGCTCGAGTTCGATGGCACACGCCAATTCGTCCTGTTTGCCGGCTGCGTCGGTGGCGCTCTTGAGCGCGGCTTCGATCGCGCCCGGAGTTAGCACCGCGACGACCTCGCGGCGACCGCCTCATCGACGCGCAACCCCCCGAAGGATATGCAGAAGTCGGCGCGTGATTGAGCGCCCCGCCGCGACAATGATAGTGCTGTACTTGACTGTGACTACCCGAGTACGCACCCAATTCGAGTTGGGTTTCCTCGTTTCTCTTCCCCATCCTTCCGCACCTCCCCGCAAGCCGATGTCCTTCTGGCGCCGATCGTGGTCGGCGTCACCAGATGCGGGTGCGCACCTTGTTCGTTACCGCGACGGCTCTGATTACCACACTCGGCAAGGTCCTGGCCGAAGGCAAACTCGACGAGCGGCTCAAGCTGCTGACCCAGCCGCAGCTCCTTATCTGCGACGAGATTGGCTATCTGCCGATCGACCGCCAGGGGCGCCAACCTGTTCTTCCAGCTAGTCTCGCGCCGCTACGAGCGCGGCTCGATCATCATTACCAGCAATCAGAGTCTTGGCGCCTGGGGCGAGGTTTTCGGCTACCGTCATCGCCAGCGCCATCCTCGACCGCCTCCATCACTCGATTACGCTTAACATCAAAGGCGACAGTTTCAGGCTCGCGGAGAAGCTCAAGGCGGCCTGCTCAAATCCAAACTCGACGGCCCAACTGAGACCTGATGCCGCGGATGCTTATCGGAGTAGCGAGGGGGAAATTCCCCTCGCGCACCCCCAACCGGACACCATTAACCGAGAGGGGGGAGTTTCAAACGATCCAAAGGGTGGAGTCACCTCGAAGCGTTGATTATTCACGCATCGTACGGCGGAATAAAAAAAGCGCGCCCTCCAAGGGCCCCAAGAGTTGGCCGATTCTCGCGCTGGCGGCGTTGAGTTAGTCGCCTTTGACGAGGCGGTGAGAGTCTTCCTCGAAATGTTCGGTGGAAAACTCGAAAAGCTCCGACGGCTCCAGCGCTTCCATCTGATGGACCAGTCCAGGTCGGATGTCCATGCATTCACCCGCTTCGAGCACAAACTCTTCGATCTTGCGCGATTCCGGCGTATCCATGATCCGCAGCAGCAACCGGCCCGTGTGCAGATAGAACGTTTCCGTTTTCAGCTTATGGTAGTGCAAAGAGCACTTTTTGCCCTGATCGAAGCGCAGGATTTTTCCGCAATAGAGCTCGCCGTTGGCGAGCCAAAGCTCGCTACCCCAGCCTTTTTTGACGAAACGAACCGGCTTGCGTGCCCGTGATTTGCCGGCATTCGAGTGAATCGAATTGCGCGCCACGCCGATGGGTTTAATCTCTTGCTCAAGCATATCCTTTAACCCTACCGAGCTTCCTCATTTTACGCCACAACTTTTACCGTCGCAGGAATTTCGCTCATCGCAACTCTCGCGTCTTCTTCCGCGTTCTGTCGGTCATCCGAAGTCGCGCTCGCCTTACGGTTCAATGAAGAATGTGCGAGCCAGTCGATACCCTGGCGAAACGCGAGAAAAGACGCGCGGCTTAGAAACAGCAGATTGAACAACAGAATCACGAACAGGATCGTGATCGAGCCCGACAGCATTATCGGCAAAAAATACGACGCAGCGATCAGCAAAACTCCCGAAGCGACCGCAGCATCGGCAACGCGCATCAGATCCGACGGCCCGGTATAGCGCCAGACTCGGCGATAAAGCCCCCTGATCGAGCAGCCGGTGAAGGAGATCGCAAGCACTAGCGGAATATTCGGGAGTAAGTTCGCGACGGTGACATCATTGATCATCAGGCCCAGTCGCAGCAGAAATGCGCCCAGGTAGGCCACGGCGATCAGAACCAGATCCAACGCGACTTCAGCCAGCCGCCGCTGGTAACCAAAATCCCGAATTAAACGGCCGAGCCGGGGCAACCGGCCCGCGACGAGTCTGGCTGGCGTCGTGTCAAAAGTGAGATCGATCATGAAGCAGGCAATCAGGCCGAAGAAGGCTGCAATCATCGGAATCGCGAAAATCAGGTAGGCCCGAGGGATCGTCGCCACCGCGATGGCGCAAACTCCTGATAACGCCGCGATGGTCCAGCAAACTCCCACCGCAACCCGCTCCGAAAGGCCCAGCACCAGCAGCCGATGATGGGAGTGATCAAGCCCGCGACGGGTCACCGGCGTGCCCGTCGCCGCCCGGCTGATACTCGCGATCGTCATGTCCAGGATCGGCGCGAGCATCACCAGCACCGGGATTACATAACGCAATAGGCGCAATGAACCCGCGGCGTCACTGCCGGCCCCGAGCGCCAGCCCGCCGAGCATGAAGCCGAGCGGCAAAGCGCCGCAATCGCCCATATAAATCGACGCCGGATGGCGGTTGAAAATTAAAAACCCGGCCAACGCCCCGATAATCGCGGCGGCCGCGCTCGCGGTTACGAAATCGCCATGTACCGAGCCAAGTGCAGCGATTGCGATCGCAGCGCAGATGCCGATGCCGCCAGCAAGGCCGTCGAGCCCATCGATCAGGTTGAACGCATTGATCGTCGAGATCACCCAGAAGGCGACCATCGCGTCGTTGATCATCCACCACGGCGTCATCATCGGAACCCGCCAAACGGCGAGCGCGCTACAGACGACGATCGCTTGCAGAGCGAGCTTCCGCTTCGGGCTCAGCGCCCTAGCGTCGTCGAACAGGCCAATTGCGAACAGACCAATCGCCCCGACCAGCATCCAGTGCGGAATCGAGGAGCTTATTACGAGCGCAAGAATAATCGCAGCCAGGATCGGCGCGCCGCCGAGCAATGCTACAGAACCGCGGTGGCGCGATTCTCCATCAACCGGCGCTACGATACTCAAGCGCAGCGCCACGGCTCTGGCGAGCGGAACCCCAATCAACGCGAGTGCAAACGCTATCGCCGCAGTCGCGGCAATGCGCGCGTAAAGAGTCGCGCTTAATTGAAAAAGATTATGCAATCGGTATCGCCCGTCCGATTCAAAGGCACTCGCCCAGTCGTGTGACACTTTCCGTTAAAGCATGTTACGAGCTACTATAAATAATCTCAACACATAATCGCTCAGTTCGCTATCCATCGAGGGTTATTGATCGTAAGGGCCTCCCGCAAGGATTCGCGGATATGCTTACGCAGCGCCGCATCGTCAGCTGCGATCCCCCCCTCGCGGATCCGGCCACAAAGCTCTTCGTTCAGGCCTTCAATATCATCCTCATAGCCGAGCAGGCTGACGAGGCGCGACTGCTCGCGGGCGGCATGCTCGTCGCGAAGCTCGAGTTCACGCTTAATCGTCGCCAGGACGTTGATTGTCACGCGGGTTTTGAAGCGATGATAGCCCGCGAGCTCGGGCAACAGTTCGTCTTCCAGATACTTGATGGCAGCCTTCATCAGCGTCGGAGCGTTGGGCAGACTCGATGGCATTGCAACTCCCGCCTCGCCGTTAATCGCGGCTCTCGATCAAATTGAGGAAATCCCAGAGCGGCTCCTCGATCCGCCGCCCGATCGCGCAGCGTTCGACGTCATTGTTGTCGATGCCGCGCGAACCGAGACGCAAACAGTGTAGCGCCCATTTAAGATTGCCGAAGGCTTCCCAGAAGCGGACGTGAGCCGGCTCGATCATAAACCCGCTGGCCTTTTCATAAGCCGTAAAGAGATCTTCGCGCGAACCGAAACCGCCGACCGGACCGGCGCCGCCGAAACGCCAGGTCCTGATGCAGAGCCAACCCAGGTCCGCCATCGGATCGCCGGTTTGCGCCAGCTCCCAGTCGAGCACGCAACGCACGCCGGTCTCATCGACAATCAGGTTGCCCATGCGAAAGTCGCCATGAACAACCGTGTGCCGCACATCTTTCGGGACGTGTTCGGCGGCCCAGCGCAGTCCGAGTTCGAGCGCGGGCAGGCGAAAGCCATAGCTGTCGACAATTTCGCGATGAGCCGCGATGTGCATTGCAGGCGGCTGGCTCATCAGGAAGGGGACTTTGCTGGGGTCGATTGAATGAATCGCGGCGAGAATCTCGCCGCACTGGCGCGCCATCTGCGGGCGCGCGGCGGCAAAGCGCTCGTCGCGGACGATGCGCGGGCCGAGCGTCTCGCCGGCGACCCGTCCGGTGATGTAACCCTCGCCCAGCCCGTCCGCAGGTTCGAGGATCGCGCGGATCGGCGGGGCGGGTACGCCGATTTCCGCTGCGGCGATCATCAGATGAGCCTGCTCGCTCGGTCGCAGCTCCGGGGTGATTCCCGCGACCGGGTCCGGGCGCTCGACGCCGAGCTGAACGATCAGCGGAATCCGCGCGCCCTCGACGTCAGCGTCGAAGGATAGCGTCGAACGGTTAGCGCCCCCGGTCAGCGGCGCGAGATCGTGCACCGTCCCGGGTCGCCCGATCCGCTCGGCAACCACCGCCTGCAGCCGCGCAGCAACCTCAGCGTCGTTCATCTTCTGTCCATAGTTACTAACGTGGCATCACGACTTCCAGCTAGAATGAACATCGTGCCGCCCACAAAGACACCGTCACGAGAAGAAGCTATAGAACTCACCCGCGGACCCTACGCGGAAATCTTTGCAAAAACGATAGCCGGTTCTATCGCTCCGTTTCTATGGTGCGAGCCCGAAGCTCAGGGTGGTCTTAATGTACGAAACGGGACGGCCTTTTTTGTCTCTGGTGGCCAAACCTTTCTCGTGACGGCCGATCATGTATTCGCTGGCTATCTTAATTCACGACAGAAATTCGGGACGGTCACACGATGTCAGCTCGGTAACGCAGTCTTCGATCCCGAGCAGCGGCTCATCGCGCGGAGCACGACTTTAGATATTGCAACCTTCGAAATCAGCTTGGATGAGATTAAGCGCACGCAGAGTGCCAAGTGGGCGATGAGTTTCGATCCGCTGGTTCCGCAGAAAGGCAGAGGCGTGGTCATCGCAGGGTTCCCGCGCTCGGCGCGGATTCGATTGAGTGAACTGGAGATCAAGAACGGAATCTTCGATGCCTTGACGGTGGCGGAAAACATCACCAAGCGGCAGATTTCAGGCCACTTCGAACGGGACCGTCAAGTGGACGCTCCTTGGCGGCCAACTGCGCCACCGGGATACGACCTTAGGGGAGTGAGCGGGGCTCCTTTAATCACAGTCGTCGATTCTAAGAATCTCCATTATTGGCGGCTTGGCGGTGTGGTCACTCAGTTCAACGAGAACTTGGAGATATTTTATGCAGCGCGCGCGGATTTCATTCTGCCGGATGGCACCTTGAAGCAGATCTAAGGGGTCGTTCCGCCGATCCCTCCGGTAACAGCGGCGGCGCGGACACCACGCAGAATCTACTCAAATGATAAAGCCGGTCTGAGAATTCGGGGCCGTCAATCGGAGCTGCGCGATTTGCCCCCGAAGCCGAAGAGAATCTGGGCCACGCGGCGGATTTGGATCTCCTCGGCGCCCTCGGTGATGCGGTAGCGGCGGTGATGCCGATAGATATGCTCGAAGGGCTTGTGGCGCGAGTAACCGATGCCGCCGTGGACCTGCATCGCGCGATCGGCGGCCTCGCAGACCAGCCGGTTCGCGCGGTAATTGCACATCGAGACTTTGTCCGAGAGGCGCCGCGCGACCTCCGGCTTCGACATCTGATCCATCTCCCACGCGGTCTTGTGGATTAGTGTCCGGAGCATCGCGGCCTCGGTGTGCAATTCGACCAGCGGCCATTGGATCGCTTGATTCGCCGCGAGCGGGCGGCCGAAGGGCTTGCGCTCGTTGGCGTATTTCACGGCCTCGTTGATGCAGTATTGCGCCGCGCCCAGTGACGACGCCGCCTGCCGGATGCGGTTTTCGTGAACGAAGTGCTGCGCGACGGCGAGTCCATCCTCCGGGTCGCCCAGGATCGCGTCGGCCGGAACCTGCACGTCTTTGAGCGAGATGCGCGGATGGTCGGTCGGCATATTGAAGGTCCAGAGATATTCCTCGATCTTGAACCCCTCACTTTTCACCGGGACGATAAAGCAGGTTATGCCCTGAGCGCCGCCATCGCGACCGCTGGTGCGGGCGAAAACGAAATCGTGCGTGGCGACGTGGAGTCCGGTGTTCCAGATCTTCGCGCCGTTGATGAGCCAGCCGTCGCCGTTGCGCACGCCCCGCGTCTCCATCCAGGTGGCGTCGGAGCCGTGCTCGGGCTCGGTCAGCCCGAAGGCCACGCTGATCGAGCCGTCGAGGATGCCGGGAATGAACCGGGCTTTTTGCGCGGCCGTGCCGAAGTCGCGGAACATCAGAACGGTCGGCAGGTTGCCGACGATCGAACTTTCGTTCTGCAGATCGTTGTGCAGCCCGAGACCCTTGGCCGCCAGATGCTCGCGAATCACCGCCATCGCGAGGTTCGAGCCATCCTTACCGCCGTATTCTTTCGGCAGCGCGAAGCGGTAGTGGCCTGCGCGATCGGCCCGCTGACGCATCTCGCCGAGCAATGCCTCCCATTCGTGACGCGGCAATCCGCCGCGCTCGAAATCGGTGCGCGCCCATTCGCGTCGATGATCGAAAAAACGAATATTGTCATTCTCCCGTTCGAGCGGCTTGATTTCGCACTCAATGAAATCGTCGAGCTCGGCGAGATAGGCCTTAAGGTCATCGGGCAGGTTGAAATCCACGCGCGTCGGCTCCTGTGCTATTCTGCGATGAAAGTTTATGACACGTGCGCAAAGGCAGGGACAACGGTGAGTTCAAGAGTAATCTCGGGCGGCCCTTTCTTTGACGATCTGGCGGTCGGGCTGATCATCAAGGAGGCGCCGTCGCTGACCTTGACGGAGGGGCTGGCGGCCACGCACACGGCGATTGTCGGCGACCGCCTGCGTATCGCGCTTGATCATGATCTCAGCCACCGTGTCGCCGGCGGCGTGCTCGCGCATCCGGCGCTGGTGTGGGACATCGCGAACGGCCAATCGACGCTGCTGACGCGTCGCGTGATCGCCAACCTATTCTACCGCGGATTCGGGTTTAAGCGCTTCCCGATGATCGGCGACACGCTGCATACCGCGACCGAAGTCGTGGCCATGCGGCAGAATCGGGCGCGGGCCGGGCGGTCCTCAACCGGGTTGGCGGCGTTGCGCGTCCGCACGCGCGATCAGAACGATCGTCCGGTACTGGATTATTGGCGTTGCGCGATGCTGCCGCTGCGCGACCCGGCGGGCGAGACGACGCATAACGATGATCTCGAAAAGATTCCGGCCGAGCTCAGTTCGGAAGCGCTGCGCGCGCCGATCGCCGGATGGCGTCTCGACGCCTTTGCGCAGATAGCGGGTGCGCACTTTGCCGACCTCGAGCCGGAGACGACGTGGGAGATCGTTGGCGGCGACCTGGTCTCGTCGGCACCGGAGCTGGCGCGGCTGACGCTCAACCTCGCGATGGCGCATCACGACGTGGCCTCGAGTCCGGCCGGCCGGCTGGTCTATGGTGGACACACGATCGGCCTCGCGGCGGCGCAGGTCGCGCGCACGCTTCCGAACCTGGTTACGATCGTCGCATGGCAAGGATGTGATCACATCGGTCCGGTGCGTGAGGGCGACACGCTGCGCAGCACACTCGAACTCGAACGCAAGGAGCCACTCGCGGGCGGTGGCGGACTGGTGCATCTGCGCTCGCGCGTGAAAGCCGATCGCGAGGGGGGTGCGCAGGACGTTCTCGACTGGCGCTTCATTGGAGTGATGGCATGAACGGAATTTTGTCCGGCTTGCGGGTCGTTGAAGGCTCCGCCTTTGTCGCTGCGCCGCTCGGCGGCATGACGCTCGCTCAGCTCGGCGCTGACGTGATTCGCTTCGACCAGATCGGCGGCGGTCTCGATTATCAGCGCTGGCCGTTGGCCGCCGGCGGTCAAAGCCTCTTCTGGGCCGGACTGAACAAGGGCAAGCGCTCGATCCAGATCGATCTCGCTGCGCCGGCGGGACGCGAACTCGCGACCGCGCTGATCACTGCGCGGGGCGAACAGGCCGGGCTCTTCGTCACGAATTTTCCGATGCGCGGATGGCTCGAATACGCGACGCTGGCGAAGCATCGCGCCGACCTCGTGATGGTCGGGCTGACCGGCAATCCCGACGGCACCAGCGAAGTTGATTACACGGTCAATCCTGCAACCGGCTTTCCATGGGCGACCGGTCCGCGCAACCTCGCCGAGCCGCTGAACAGTATCCTGCCGGCGTGGGATATCGCCTTGGGCTCGCTCGCGACGGTAGGGCTGCTCGCCGCGGAGCGCCATCGGCGGTTTACCGGCCAGGGCCAACTCATCCGGCTCTCGCTGTCGGACGTGGCCTTCGCGATGGTCGGGAATCTCGGGCGCATCGCGGAAGCGCAACTCGGCGCGCAGGATCAGCACAAAGACGGCAACTATCTCTATGGCGCTTTCGGCCACGACTTCGAGACCCGTGATGGCCGGCGCATCATGGCCGTCGCCCTGACGGCGCGTCAGTGGAGCGCGCTGGTTGAAGCCACCGGTATCGCGGCCGCTTGCCGCGGGCTCGAACAGGCCACGGGCCACGACCTCAATACCGAGAGCGGTCGCTATCGCGGTCGCGACTTGATCGCGGCGTTGCTGCGGCCGTGGTTTGCGGCGCGCGATCTCGCAGAAATACGCCGTATCTTCGCAGGCACGAGTGTCTCCTGGGGGCCGTACCAGACCTTCCATCAATTGATCGAAGAGGATCCGCGCTGCTCGACCGCTAATCCGATGTTCGCGGAGGTTGAACATCCGGGGATCGGCACCTTTCTGATGCCGGGGTCGCCGCTGGATTTCTCGGCGATCCCGCGCTTACCGGTGCGGCGAGCGCCGCTGCTCGGCGAGCATACCGACGAGGTTCTTGCCGAGGTGCTCGGCATGGCGGGCGGCGAAATCGCCCGCCTCCACGATAAGCACGTCGTGGCGGGTGCGAAGCTATAACACTAGGTGGAGCCAAGCGAACCGAGCAGGCGAGTCTGCGAGTTGCGTCAAGAATCCTAATCTCTAATCATCTGCTCATTTACTTATGGCTGTGAATAAAATCCTGAAATTGGAGTTGACGCCTGGGAGTGTATCGCGCAAAAGAGGCAGCGTGTCACTCGCGAATGGCCAGGCCTCGCTCGACGGCATCTCGACCTACGAGCCAATCAGCAGCGTGTGGGAAGGTAGCGACGGCGAGCTGCTGGAAGCGATGTTCGGGTTCTACGCAACCATCCCGCCGGAACCGATTTTGGACGCGACCTATAACGCCGGACGTTTCTGGAAAGGGTCCCGACGTCGCGTGGTGTCGATGGATATTGACCCGCAGCACAAGCCCATGATCGTCGGGGATAACCGCGAGATGATCGGCGTACCGTCGGCAAAATTCGGCGCCGTGGTCTTCGATCCGCCGCACGTCGGACCGCAAGGCCGAGACAAGAGTAGGAAGCGATTCGATGTGGACTTTGGCGCGACAGTGGAGTGCGGCAAAGAACAAGACTGGAACTTGAGTTACCTGTATCCGCCGTTCTTGAAACAAGCCAAGCGAGTATTAAAACCGGACGGACTGCTGCTCGCAAAAATCACCGACATGGTCAACAACCACAAGTCGAAATGGCCGCACTGCGACTTCATGCGCATGGCCGAAGAGGCCGGATTTACGGTCTGCGACCTGATCATCAAGGTTCGCAACGGGCCGATGGTCTCGACCAAGTGGAAAGAGGCGCATCACGCGCGCAAGCGCCATTGTTTCTGGATCGTCTGCCGAAACGGCGACGACTGCGAGCGCCTGCCGCCTGGTCTTCGGGGAATCAACTAATCCACCAGATCCTCGCTGAGAATATGCGCTAGCGGACCGTCGATTTGGGCGCGGACCTGCATCTTCGGGTGATCGACTGCGATTGCGACGTTGCCAGCGTTGGCGAGCGCGAGGAATTCTGCCGCATCGAGGCCGCCGAGCGGGAAGCGGACAAACTGCACCGCACTCACGCGATCGTCGGCCATCTGCCGCAGATCGAAGCGCGCCGCCTTGCGGCGCTTATCGACGCAAACCCAGAAGTGACGACAGACGACGTACACGACGTGCTGGTGAGGTGTGAGGTTGGCGTCGTAGCGCGCGCTGCCGTGCAACACCGTGACCTTGCGCGCCTCGCTAATCCGGCACAGAGTTTCGAGCGTGCGATGCACCTGGCGAGGGAGATATGCGGATGAGTCCGGCGGACTTCAGCGTAGATCTCCGCCGCGCGCGGATGAGCGGTCGAAGCCAGGCAGGATTTTGCTATGCCCTTTGTGAAGGATCGCTTGAGCCGCTAGAATCGCGCGGACGCGACGAGCGCGCTTGCCTGCCTGGCCTTTTCGCGCGAGGATCAGGCGGTTTGCAGGTTGCGGCGCGCGCGTGCTCAGCGAAGGAAATTGCGCCACCAAAAAAGAAGTGAGCCGCTGTTAAGGATCGAAAAGGACTGCGCGTGGGAATACGTCGAAGACTTACCAGCTACGTAATGGGCGGCGCGGTCGCGCGTCATTCGCTGGTCGATGAGAGCAACGCCTTTCCGGACGCCTTTGCCACCACGCGGCTGGCCGATGCGATCAATTGGGCGCGCAAATATTCTTTTTTTTCCTATCCGTTCGTGACGGCCTGCTGCGGGATGGAATATTTTTCGGTCGCGGGGCCGCGTTACGATATCGATCGTTTCGGCGCGGCGCTGCCGCGCTTCACGCCGCGCCAGGCCGATCTGTTATTTGTAGTCGGCACTATCACACAGCGCCAGGCGCCGATTCTGAAACGGGTCTATGAGCAGATGGCCGAACCGAAGTGGGTGATATCCTTCGGCGCCTGCACGAGTTCCGGCGGCCCGTACGACAACTATGCAGTGTTGCAGGGAATCGACCGGATCATCCCGGTGCACCTCTATATCCCCGGATGCCCGCCGCGGCCCGAAGCGGTGCTCGACGGTTTGATCAAGCTGCAGGAGCGCGTGCAGCACGAACGCGCCAACGAGCAATGGGCCGGTCTCGACCTGCACGGCAGCGGGCGCAAACTCGGTTGATTCACCGATTCCATAGCAACAGGGACTAACTTGGCTGAGTCACCGAAGCTGGTAACCGTCACGATCGACCGCCGCGCCATCTCTGCGCCGGAGGGCGTGCCGCTGCTCCAGGCGATGCTCGACGCCGGGCTGGACATTCCGCACTACTGCTACCATCCCAAGCTTTCGATCGACGGCTCGTGCCGGCTCTGCCAGGTCAAGATCGAGGGGATGCCGAAGCTGCAGATCTCCTGCAACACGCAGGTGCGCGACGGCATGATCGTCCATACGGAAGATCCCGAAGTCGCGCTGACCCGGCGCGGTGTCCTCGAACTGCTGCTGATGAACCATCCGCTTGATTGCCCGATTTGCGACAAGGCGGGCGAGTGCTGGCTGCAAAACTACGCAATGCGCTTCAGCAGCCGCTTCTCCCGAACGCTCGAACCGCGGCGCAAGCGCGAGAAGCGGATCGATATCGGCGAGCGGATGATCCTCGATCAGGAACGCTGCATCCTGTGCCGGCGCTGCGTGCGCTTCTGCCGCGAGATCAGCAAGACCGGCGAGCTCGGTGTGTTCAATCTCGGTGATCGCTCAATTTTGGATATCCACGACGGGCGGCGGCTGGATAACGACTATTCAATGAACACCGCCGACGTCTGTCCGGTCGGCGCGCTCGAGACCAAAGATTTCCACCACAAGATCCGGGTGTGGTTTCTCGAGGAGACGGCGAGCGTTTGCGGCGGCTGCGCCAATGGCTGCAACATCATGGTGTCGAGCTACCGCAACCGCATCTGGCGGCTGCTGCCGCGCCGCAACGATGCGGTCAATGACACCTGGATGTGCGACGCCGGGCGGCTGGACTACAAGTTCGTCGGGGACGCCGAGCGGCGACGCGCACCGATGGTCGTGCTGAACGGCGCGCTGGTTGAAAGCAACTGGGACGTCGCGCTCGAGCGGGCGGCGTCAGCGCTGGCGGATTTCAAGCAACGCGTTGGCGGCGCGGCGCTTGGCGCGATCGTTTCGCCCCATCTCACCAACGAGGAAAACTATCGCTTCGGCGAATTGATAAAGGCGTTCGGCATTGGCCGGGTCGCGATGGCGGTCGTGCAGGGCAAGGCCGACGATCTTTTGATCAAGGCGGAAAAGGCCGCCAACGCGCGCGGCGTGCGCGAGCTGGGGCTGGTGAGCGGCGCCGACGACGGTCTCGAGGATCTGTTACACGCGATCGAGCGCGGCGAGATCAAAGGACTTTATCTTTGCGGGTCCGATCTGCTCAGTGTGGTCGCCCCTGAACGGCTCGCCGGGCTGATACCAAGGCTCGAACTGCTGGTGGTGCAAGCTCTCAAGCTCGATCCGATTCTCAAGGGCGCGCAGCTATTTTTTCCCACCACGACGTTTGCCGAGAAGGATGGGACGCTCACCAACCACGCCGGCCGCGTCCAGCGCATTCAGAAGGCGATCAACCCGCCGCCCGGATGGCTGGACGACGGCGAAATCTTCACGCGGCTGCTCAATCTTTTGGATGCGCGTCATGAAGAGTTCGCGCTGCCCAGCGTTTGGGCCGCGATGGAGCGCGACGGTTCGCCGTTCGCGCGGCTGAACTTCGGGGAAATCGGCCCGCACGGGACGCTGCTCGACGAGGGTGACTCCACTGCGGGAAAGGACGGTTGAGATGGCAACATCAGCGTCGGCTCAATCCGGTGGTTTGAAAGGCTTCCTGGCTACCCATCGCACGCTCGAGACCTATCCGACCGGCGGCTATCGCTGGTGGATGCTCGCGCTGACGGTGATGGCAACGGTAGTTTCATTCTACGAATTCGGCTTCTCGGCGCTGCTGCCCTACTGGATGGAGTCGCTGCACTTCAGCGAGGAAGAGTTCACCCATTTCCTCGCGTTCGCAGTGTTCCTGTCGGCGGTCTCGGCGATGTACGGCGGGCCGCTAGCCGACCGCCACGGCCGCGTGGTCGTGATCGACGTCTGTCTCATCGTCATCGTGATCCTGACCTTCTGCAATCTGCTGATGACCGGATTCTGGTCGTTCGTGGTCGTGCGTTCGCTGATGAATATCGTTGCCGGCCTGATGTGGGGCGCGCTGGGCGGCCTGACCCGCGATATGTCGCCGCGCGTCAGCCGCGGTGCGGCCTTCGGCGTGCTGACGCTGGGTGCGGTCGCGTGTCAGTGGCTGTGGAATTTTGTCCCAGCCGAGACGCTGACGATGTTCGGCGAGCGCTGGCAGGCGCAGATCGTGATTATGGGCGTCCTCGCGATAATTCTAACGATTCCGGTACTGCTCGGGCTCAAGGATCTCTCCCCCGCGCTGCGAATGACGGTGGTGGGCGAGAGCGCGAGCGAGGCCTTCGAGTCCGGTGATCTGCCGGACGTAGCGCCGGCGGGAGCGGTGGATGCCTTCGCGCAATTGCTGGGACGCTGGGAGACCTGGCCGATCGTGCTCGGCTCGGTGGCGTTCCTGACCGTCGCGATCACGATCCAGACTTTTGGGCCGTTGATGTTCTCGCAGGCGTTCCATTTCAGCCGGCCCGCGGCCGCGGCGATGACGACGAATTTCTGGACGGCTAACCTCTTGATGCTGGTGCCGGCCGGGGTGCTTTCGGACTTGCTTCGCATGCGCAAGCCGCTCAGTATTCTGCTCGCCGGGGTGACGTTGCTGATTCTGGTGTGGTGGCTGCGAAACTTTTATCCGCCGCTCTCGCACATCCAATTGGCGTCGGTTACGCTGATCCTCGGCGGAGTTAGCGCGTCGGCTTTTATTCCATGGTGTGCCCTCTATTCGGAATATCTCGAAGACCTCTCGCCCTCTTTGCAGGCGACCGGATGGTCATTCTTCCAGATGTCGTATCGGCTCTGGATCGTAGTGTCAGGTCTGATGCTCCCTTACGTGACGCGGGTCTATGGATGGCGGGTCTGGATGGAACTGATGGTGGTGGCGGTGCTGATGTTCATCGGATCGCTCCTGATGCTGCGCGGCTACTGGCGGCCGGTATCTGCCGGCGAACAGCCGGGGCATGGCGCGCCGGCGCACGCCGTGGGCGGGCGCTAGGAATGGGCCGGTCACGAGTGCCAGCCTGCGCGCGGAATTCGTAAATGGCAGTTCAGGTCGTAAAGGTCAGGCGCCCGGCGCCGTCGCGGTCGAGCGCGCGGCCGTGGCTCGCGATCTTGCGCGGGCTGTGGGTTTCGATGCGTCATTTTTTCCGCAACCTCGGACTCTTCATGCGCGGCCGTCAGGATTTCGTGATCAATTTTCCGGAACAGCGGCTGGTGCAGCCGCCGGCGCTGCGCGGGATGCCCGTGCTGGTGCAGATGGCCGACGGCAAGGAACGCTGCGTCGCCTGCGGGCTCTGCGAGTGGGCCTGTCCAACCACCTGCATCACGATCTTTCCGGCCGAGACCAACGACGAGGTCGAGCGTTATCCCGAAGTCTTCGACATTGATATGTCGCGCTGCATGTTTTGCGGCCTGTGCGAGGAAGCCTGTCCCGAAGAGGCGATCGTGATGAGCCGGCAGATCGAAATTGCCAGCTACTCGCGGCGCGGCTCGTTATGGCATAAGCAAGACCTGCTGGTTCCGGCCTCGAAGCTTACGACCCGCACCGATTATCTCCGTCGTCATTATGAGCGCAGACCAGACTAAACCGGCTGAGGTCGCGGCGCCCGCGCTGACACCGCTGATGGAGGTGGTCTCTGCGCGTCTGGGACCGCTGATCCTCGAGCATCGGAGCTATCGCGGCGACGATCGCATCCACGTCGATCGCGCGAACATCCTCGAAGTCGCGCGTCTGCTGCGTGATGATCCGGCACTCGCCTTCGATCTGCTGCTCGACGTGACCGCGGTCGATTATTTCGGCCAGCCCGACGATTTCGAGATGAAGCTCGAGGTCTGGGATCGCGATCGCGCGGCGATGCGGCGCGTGCCCAGCCGCCGTCATCAGTTGACTTTGCCGCCGCCGGGGCCCGATCCGCGTTTTGCGGTGGTTTATCATCTGACATCGACCGCGCATCGCCATCGGCTGCGGATCAAGTGCCGCGTGCCCGAGGACGACGCCACGATCGCGAGCGTGGTCGAAGTCTGGCCGGCCGCCAACTGGCTCGAGCGCGAGACCTACGATCTTTACGGCATCAGCTTCACCGGCCATCCGGATTTGCGCCGCATCTATTTGTACGACGAATTCGTTGGCCATCCCTTGCGCAAGGACTATCAGAAACAACACGAGCAGCCGATCGAACCCTATGCCGGACCTGGAGCAAAAGAGCCTCGCCGTCCTGAATAGCCGCCTGAATAGCGGGATCGCCCGCCGCGAGGCGTTCGATGATCTGGCGGCGGAGCCGATGCGGATTCAGTTCGGGCCGTCGCATCCGGCGACGCACGGCACCGTCAAGATCGTGCTCGACCTCGAAGGCGAGCGGGTGGTCGATGCCGACGTGCAGGTCGGCTTTCTCCATCGCGGCTTTGAGAAGGAATGCGAGACCGGCTTTTTCTACCAGAACATTCCTTACACCGATCGCCTCAACTACAGCTCGGCGATTCTCAACAACGTCGGTTATTGCCTGGCGGTCGAGAAGCTGTTCGACATCAAGACGCCGCCGCGCTGCGATTACATTCGGGTGATCGGGGGCGAGCTCTCGCGCATGGCGGATCATCTGCTCGCGGTCGGTTCCTCGGCGATGGAGTTGGCAGCGTTCACGCCGATGCTCTATCTGCTCGAAGGGCGCGAACTGATCTACGACCTTACCGACGCGCTGTGCGGCGCGCGGGTCACGACCAACTTTGTGCGTATCGGCGGGGTCTCGGCCGATCTGCCTGAGGGTTTTGCGGGCTTCGCGAACGAGCGGCTCGATCGCGTCATGAAATTGATTGATGACACCGACAAGCTGCTGACCGAGAATCCAATCTACCGCGAGCGCACCGAGGGCACCGGGCATCTGGCGGCGCAGGAACTGCTCGCCTGGGGTGTCACCGGACCGATCCTGCGCGCGGCCGGAATTCCCTACGACGTGCGCCGCGTAACCCCCTATCTCGCCTACGGCGAGCTCGATTTCGACGTGCCGGTGGGCGAGCATGGCGACAATTTTGATCGCTATCTGGTGCGCATGGAAGAGATGCGGCAGAGCCGGCGGATTATCGCGCAGGCGCTCGCGAAAATTCCGGGCGGCGCGGTCGATGCGGATGATCCGCGCGTGCGCTGGCCCGCGAAGGGCCGCGTCTTTTCGCGCATGGAAGAATTGATCGATCAGTTCAAGCTCGTCACCGAAGGTGGCACGCCGCCGGCGGGCGAAATCTATCAAGCAGTGGAGGCAGCCAATGGCGAACTCGGCTTCTATCTGGTCAGTGACGGCACGGGCAAACCCTGGAAGTGCCGCTGCCGGTCGCCCAGTTTCTCGAACATGTCACCGCTGCGCCATATGTTGATCGGCGGCCAGCTCGCCGACGTTGTGCCGACCTTCGGCATGATGAACATGATCGGCGGCGAGTGTGATCGATAATCGGCGGAGCGTTTGAGTAAAACAATGATTCTGTCGGCGGCGACGCACGAAAAAATTCGCGAGGAGATCACCCATTTCCCCCATCCGCGCGGCGCGCTGCTCTATGCCTTGCATCTGGCGCGCGAGGAGAAAGGCGCGCTCGACAATGCGATTTTCGCCGAAGTGGCGGAAGCCTTCGCGCTGAGTCCGCTCGAAGTCGCGGAAGTCGCTTCGTTTTATTCGCTGTTCAATCAGCCCAAGGCTGAGGCGATCATCCAGGTCTGCACGAATCTGCCGTGCGGGTTGCGCGGGGCGCGCGGAATCGTGCGGCAGCTCGAGCGCGGCCTCGGCGTCAAGGCTGGCTGCGCCACCGCCGACGGCCGCTTCGCGCTGGTCGAGGTCGAGTGCCTCGGCTCGTGCGCGACCGGACCCGTGATTCAGGTCAATCGCAGTCCGTATCTCGAGAATGTCGATTCCGACTATGCCGCCGGACTGATCAAATCACCCGCAGGCGCGATCGCGACGCAGCGCCCCGCCCCGATCATCTCGACGGTCCCCAACGGTGTCGAGGGCTACCTTTTGCCGCCTAACGGCGAGACGTGGCTAACCCTCGACGACTACGTGCAGAAGGCGAACGGCTATCAGGCGATCGAGAAAGCCGGGCAGATGGCGCCGAAGGATATCGCGACGCTGGTGCGCGACGCCGGGTTGCGCGGGCGCGGCGGCGCGGGCTTCGCGACCGGCCTCAAATGGTCGTTCATGCCGCCGCCTGACGGCGGTCCGCGCTATCTTGCCGTCAACGCGGACGAGAGCGAGCCCGGCACCTTCAAGGACCGGCAAATCATGGAACGCAACCCCCATCTGTTCGTCGAGGGGGTGATGATCGCGGCGCGCGCGATCGAGGCCAACGCCGCCTTCATCTATGTGCGCGGCGAGTACGTTGACTGCTATCGCATCATGCGCGGCGCGATTCGCGAAGCCTATGAGAGGGGCATCCTCGGCGAGAACGCGCGCGGCTTCGGACGCCGCTTCGACATGCATATTCAGCCGGGGGCGGGCGCCTATATCTGCGGCGAGGAGAGCGGGATGCTCGAATCGATGGAAGGGCGCAAGGGTCAGCCGCGCAAGCGGCCGCCGTTTCCCGCGGTGCGCGGCCTGTGGAATCGTCCGACCACCGTGGACAACTGCGAGACCTGCTCGCAGGTTCCGGCAATCATCATGCGCGGCGCCGATTGGTTCAAATCCGAAGGCGCGCCGACGCCCAACAGCACCGGTCATACGCTCTTCGGCGTGAGCGGACACGTGAAGCGACCCGGGATTTTCGAATTGCGGCTCGGCGTCACGATGCGCGATCTCATCTATCAGTATGCCGGCGGGCTTGAGGAAGGGCGCACGGTCAAAGCGGTGATTCCAGGCGGCATCTCGATGCCGATCCTGCGCGGCGACCAGATCGACACTCCCGTCGATCACGAGTCGCTGCGCAAGGTGGGTACGCTGCTGGGCACCGCTGGCGCGATCGTGATGGACGATCGCACCTGTATCGTGCGGGTGGCGCTGGTGGCCGCGCGGTTTTTCGAGCATGAGTCGTGCGGGCAATGCACGCAGTGCCGCGAAGGCACCGGCTGGATCTACAAGACGCTGGCGCGGATCGAGCGCGGCGAGGGCGCCGCGCAGGACCTCGCGACGCTCGCCGATTGCTGCAACTTCATGGACGGCAAATGCATCTGCGCGCTGGCCGACGGCGCGTCGTGGTCGGCGCGCGCCTTCTTCACCCAGTTTCGCGCCGATTTCGAGGCGCACGTCGCCGCGCACAAGTGTCCCTTCCCGGAGAGCTTCGAGGTATGAGCCCGTCCCTCACCCGCAACGTCGTCGTCACGATCCTCGGCACGCCGGATCACACGGAGGGCAGCCTCAACTCGCCGATCGAGCTGGAAGAGCAGGGCCACCATTTCAACGAGAAATGGATTTATACGCATCTGCGCAATGACCCGTCGGGCGCGCCGATGCGCGTGATTTACTGGCATCGCTACGATTTCATCGGCTCGCTGGTACGCAACTCGCCTGACGCCGAGTGGCGTGCTGACAACACTTTGAGAGAAGCCGCAACGAGCGGCGTCAGCCGCCTCGCCGGTGTTCGCGACGAACACGCGCCGTTGCCTGGCAACCGCAACTACCATCCTGCATCGGACGTGCGCGACGCCCACGACCTCGGCGGCTATATCGAGGGCAAAGAAGACTGATTAGCGCTCGAGGGCGATGCGGAGGGCGGAGGCGGCGTCGGCGATCGCCGCTTTCGATTTGTCGAGCAGCGAGGGCATCCCGAAGAAGCCGTGGGTCACGCCCTCGTAGCGTATGAGCGTGGTGGCGACCCCCTCTTCCCTCAGACGCGCCGCAAAAGCTTCACCTTCGTCGCGCAGCGGATCAAACTCTGCCGTCATGACCAAGGCCGGCGGAAGACCACGCAACGTTTTGGCATAGGCCGGACAGGCATACGCTTCGTGCGATCGGCCGCACTCGCCAGGTAGTGTCCCCAGAACCACTCCATGTCGGCGCGCGACAGGATATAACCGTCGTCGGCGAATTCCTGATGAGACGTGCTGGTCAGTTCGCTCGTGGTCGCGGGATAGATCAGCAGTTGGAAAGCGAGCGCAGGACCCCCGCGATCGCGCGCAATCAGGGCGACGACGCTCGCGAGGGTGCCGCCGGCGCTCGTGCCGCCGACGGCGATGCGCGCAGGATCGACGCCGAACGCCGCTGCATTGGCTGATACCCATTGGGTGGCGGCGTAACAGTCGTCCGGGGCGGCCGGGAATTTGTGTTCGGGGGCGAGCCGGTATTCGACTGAGACGACGACGCATCCGGACGCATTGGCGAGCATCCGGCAGGGCTGATCGGTCATCTGGATATCACCGAGCACCCAGCCGCCGCCGTGAAAATAGACCAGCGCGCCGCGCGGACTCGCGCTCCCCGGCGTATAGATGCGAATCGGGATTGCGCCTCCGGGACCCGGCACCGACCGATCCTCGACCTTCGCGACCGGGTCGGGCGTGACTTTGGCGACAAACTGCGCCATCTGCTTGCGCGCGGCGACGGGCTCCATCGTATGGAACGCGGGCTGCTTCGACGCGGCCATGGCGTCGAGAACTGCTTTCATCTGCGGGTCGAGCGGCATCTTAGCAACCTCACTGAATAGTCAGTGCGCGGGCGTTCAGCTTCAAATATACAATGACGCGAGCTCTTCGAGTTGGTTTTCGTATCCGGATGAAGTCATCCGCGTACCGATGAGCGCGAGGACGAAGCGTTCCGCGCCCGCATCCTGATATTCGTGCAGCCCGCTTTGCACGTTCGCGCGATCGCCGCGCAGCCCGCGTTTCATGATCGTGATGTCGAGCTTTGAGTAATCGCGGCCAGTGCGCTTACATTCCTCGCGCAGCTTCTTCAGATCGTCGCGCAACTGCGCGGGCGAGAGAAAGATCGGACACCAGCCGTCAGCCCACTCCGCGACCCAGCGCAGCGCGTTTTTGTCCTTGCTGCCGATCAGTATCGGCGGGCCGCCCTTTTGCGCCGGTTTCAGATAGGAACGCAGTGGCGGGAAGTTCACGTACTTGCCGGCAAATGACGCTTCGTCTTTGGTCCACAGCTCGCGCATCGCGGCAATATACTCTCTGGTCTGGGTCCAGCGATGAGGAAAATTGGCGCCGAGGATTTCAGATTCCTCCTTGAGCCAATCGGCGCCAATTCCGAGCACCACGCGACCTCCGGAAAAATAGTCGAGCGTTGCGATTTCCTTTGCCGTGACCAGCGGATTGCGCTCAGGAATCAGACAGACGCCGGTCGCGACCTTGAGACGCGTGGTCACCGCGGCCGCCATCGCCATCGCGACGAACGGATCGCACATATGCGAGTACACTTCGGGAATCTCGCCGCGCCCCGGTTGGCTCTCGGGCAGCGGCGTCGTGGTCTGCACGGGCATCACGACGTGATCCGGCAGCCACAACGATTCGAAGGGGAAGAACATACTTGACTCATCAGACTAAATCCTCTATAGTTCTCTTTACCAACCTATCAAGGCCAAGGCGACCGCATGGCGGATGTTCATGAAAAAGTGAATACTCCACAAATGAGAAAACAAAAGTTAAATGAACAGCTGTTCCGTGATTTCTTCCAACGGCTATTCTGTCGCGATTCGTTCGACGAACGAGATGGCTTCGTCGAATACCGCTTGTTGATTCCCCGAAGCGACCGCGCGGCTCTTCCGAAGAAGTTCAAGCATCTCCCGCTTAAGACGAGGATGCTCCGAAATAACAAGAATCACGAACGGCATAAAGATCGCGGCTAGCACATTAATGCTACTAACTACTTCGGACAATTTAGCGCCCGACGGTACAAGCCGTAAGGGTGGCTTTGATTGTGGCATCGCATTGTCTCCCAGTTGGATGTATGGTGTTTCGCATGAAGTCAAAGCCGGGCGAAATGATCGAAGGGCCAAAAGCTTTAGCGCGCTTCAATGCCGCAATGAAGACGATCCTTTCCGTTCCTCGTTCCGAACTTTTGCGTCGCGAGGAAGAGTACAAAAAACAGTCTATGCTCAATCCTCGAAAGCGCGGCCCAAAACCGAAGCAGAAGCCCGTTTCCCCCGACCCTGCCGACGCTTAGAACGGCGTCGGAGAGCCATCCTTGCCGGTCAAGTGGCGATAGGTCAGCCGCTTACCGACAATCTGCGACACCATTTCGCTGAACCGGCCCGCATCGCTCATTCCCTTTCGAGTGTTGTAGCGAAAGACTTGTTCGTCGATGTAGCGGAACAGATGGAAAGGCTCGACGCTTACATAAGTACCATGCAGACCGCGCTTCAAGAGGCTCCAAAAGTTCTCGATGGTATTGGTGTGTACGTTGCCGTTGACGTATTCGACGGCGTGATTGATGACGGCGTGATCGTAATCTTCGGACAATCCTTCGTAAGACAGCAACTCATCGCTGAAAATCGCGGACCCGGCTTCGACGTTCTCGCGGATGGCCTTCTGGAGTTCATGCTTACGGCGGCTATCAACGTGGAAAG